>Ga0209700_100298_pt1 | contig 88268 bp, 41 predicted proteins | sample SiratroredBW_FD_187528 | JGI IMG/M metagenome (GOLD analysis project Ga0209700, IMG submission 187528) | Root nodule microbial communities of legume samples collected from California, USA - Siratro red BW (SPAdes) (version 2) | ecosystem: Host-associated > Plants > Roots > Nodule | place: USA... | reverse complement strand
AAACGGATGTATAAAAAAAAAAAAAAAAAAACATACATATTTTGTTCTTGAAATATTTCTCAATTGACGAATATCTAAAACAAACAAAAAGGACTTGGGCTTTGATCAACAATATACCATCTGTGAACCCTCTTAAAGCTTGTTAAGATGTTGTACCAAAAGACAAAACAAAACAAAATTGTCAACATACTTTGATCTTGAAATAAGGTCACTTCATGTCCTTAATTTTTTTTTTTCTTTCAAAATCAATGAGCCTAATATGGTACGTGTGAATTGATAAAGATAATATCCGTAACCAATTGGAAAGAAATGGTTTTAAGTTATAAGAAGCATCTCCTCATGAACCGCTATAAATTCTAACTCTATCTTATTATTTCATCCTTCTTTAACTAAACAAATTCTATTTCTATTCATTTTTCACTTTTTTTCGTTTCTTTTTTCTCTCTCTTACACTCTCCTCTTTCTAAAAAGGAAAATATTATTGATAATAATGTACTTTAGGTTATTATACCTTTATTTTAATAAAGTTTATAATAACCATCCTGTATAAAAAAAAAATTATATTTTCTTTTCCTTTTAAGAGAAAAAGAAAAAGAAGACCCGCTATCCGTTACACTCTTACAGTAAATATGTAAAAAAGTAGAAAAGATAAGAAAGACTTGTAATCACTTAGTAATGGGTAAAACTATTTTATATTGATAGTGTATAAGGTTTTTCTAAAAGAAATTAAAAAGGAAAAAAATAAAATATTGTATTAGATGTTGATATTTTGACACTAGACAGTAAAATATAACTATTTACACTAAAATAAATTATTATTTTATTATTATATAATATTTTATTAAATAAAATCAGTATGTAATCAATATAATTTATAAATAATGGAATTAAAGTATAATTTTTTTATTTAATTGATTTAAAAACAAAATAAGTAAATTATATAATAAAGATAGCTCTTCAGTCACCCACTTTTTTATCTGGGATATTTTCTTGTTTCCTCTTTATGAAACACATGGTAAAGTTTTAATGTTTCAATTGTTGCTCTCATCTCTTTCAAGCATGAACAGGAAGCAACTCAAATTACTCTTCTGCTGAACGGTTAATTAGGGTTTTAGATTTGGGTTTGAGAAGAGAGTGAGAGCACTCTCCAATGGCGACCCAATTGTCGACGACACCATCGGCGAAGGTCCACCAATTCTTCGAGGAACTGGAAACGAAGCAGACCATCCTGGCAAAATGCACAAAAATCTTCACCACCCTCTCCGCCCACTTCTCCTCGCTCCAACACTCAGTCACCGATAAATCCCAACTCCTCGATTCAAAGCTCCAATCCCTCGAATCCCTTTCCCGAGAAACCCTCCAATCCCTCCACCGCCGCCAGACTTCCATCCCGGAGCGCGAGTCCGCCGCCGCCGCCCGCATCACCGACCAGAAGGAGGCCGCTCTCGCCGAGCTTCGCGCCCCTCCTCTTCCTGACCCCGACCTCTCCGACACGCTCAAATCCCTCTCGCGGAAGATGGACGCTTCGGCGCTGCTGCGGTTCGTCGTGTCGAAGCGGAAGGAGTCGGCTTCACTGAGGGCGGAGATCGCAGAGGCGATGGCGGAGGCGGTGGACCCGCCGCGGCTGGTGTTGGAGGCGGTGGAGGAGTTTCTGAGGAGCAAGGCGGCGAAGTCCGGGGTGACGGATAAGAGGTGGGCGTGCGGGCTTCTGATCCAGGCGCTGATGGTTTCGGAGTCAAGAGAATACTCTAGAAAGATCGTGGAGAGAGCCGTTGCGGTTGTGGAAATGTGGAAGGAGCATTTGGATGGGGAATCAGAGAGTGGTGCAGCAGAAGTTGTTATGTTTCTGCAGATGGTGGTGTGTTTTGGGTTAAGGTCCAGGTTTGATGACGAGTATTTGAGGAAGTTCGTTATGGAGTTTGCTTCTAGGAGGGACATGGCAAAGCTTGCTGCTTCCTTACAGTTCGGGGACAAGATCATAGGTTTGTGTTTCTTTTCTTTGGCTAAATAAACTACCTTAGAACATACTGTGTTTCTGTTCAATTCTATACATATATTCCCTTTAGTGTTTGGAAGTTGGAACATTACCTCTAATTTTTTTTATAGGGGCACTGTGTTGTTCAAACATTTTACATTATTTTTTCACGAACAATTGAGGGAATGACGTATGGATGAGGACTACTATTAAGTAGGGCAGTTGTTTTTATAAATTCGAAGAGCTGAAAGTGTTATTCATACTCTTCCAATAGGTCTTGGTCTTGGTCACTTCTATGTTATGCCACTGCCTCCCTGTGTCTTTAAATTCCCTGACACCATACCTCATCCACCGAGAAACTTGTGCAGAATTTGGATCACGTTAGGGTAGGTGATCCTTAATACCCTGATTGGAATGTGAAACAAACCCAAGTTCCCTGTTTTTTTTTACCCTCTTAGAAGGTGAGTTTAAGTTAACTTAGCTTAAAAGGTGAGATCTGATTGCACCACCCTTGAGGTTGCAATTTGGGCAACCACAAAGTGACCGCACCTACAACTTAGGTAGGCTAGGGACGACCACCATGGAAGCAACTTTCAACACCTCCAATTGGTATTGTACGGTTTTCATATTGTTCTTACTGAAATCTGAATTGGTGTCTTGACGAGGTGGGCTGGAACCGACTTGATCTGAGTTTGAATATTTGAGTATCCAAGCTGAAGTAGTTCCGAGGTCTGGCGAGAGGTCCACCTGTAGAAGACATTTTGACAATCAAGAAATCAATGAGATGTTTGAAAGGTCAAGTAATAGTGAGTATGAGAGCTAAGTGATAAGTGAGTAATATTTCCTGCAATGAGTGATATATATATATATATATATATATATATATATATAGGCTTTGGGCTGAGCTGGTGTAAGGTCAGAAGCCTAAGTCTAGAATAATAAATCTGGGTGGTTACCGAGTTGTGCAAGTGCAGGCTGAGATTCGGAGGTTGTTGGGTATAATGATATGTGAATCTTGGGCATGAGTATAACGGACCCGAGCATATCGGGTTATCATAACTGAGAGTTAAATTGATAAATTTACCTATATTTGCCTACTTGCATAATTTTATATTGAGACTACTGAGTATGGGTGATGATACTAACCGTAAGTTAGAGAATGAATCTCGGAAAGTGCAAGAACCTGAGCCATTTGGCTTCAACCCAATGACATTAATCGTGCAACACAACGTGTTGAATGATGATCGAACTGGCTACCACTCACAAGATACTCAAAATATTGTTGTTACATGGATATAAACGCTGAAGAGATGATCGAATTGGCTACAATAGCAAGTGTTTCATCATCATTGTTATAGTTCATATCTCTTAGAAACCAAGTGCAACAATTATCATTGCGTGCCAGTCAAAGAGCCAGAATGTTGGTGGGAAGTTCCGAGATTTTCCAGTTGTTCTTTTCTTTCATCAAGGATAATAAACCAAAGAATAGGTCACCATTCAAACAGAAGTTGTTAATATTGAAGGTCGCTTCTTCATCATAGTTCCAGTTAAGAGCTCCACCAAATGTTGGCACAAACATAGTGTTAGGGAGTGAGTTGGTTTGAGTGAAGCGGAAAGCAAACACAAGAAATTGTCATACTCTTTCGAGTAAGCCATAATCTCATGATGGTACCTTTCATTAAAAGTGAGGGCTGAAATCGCTTTTGTTGCCTCTCGAATGGCACAATACTGGTCGTGAAACCAGGTAGAAACGTACACACATGCGGCGTACGTTGGGCCATCTAAGACATGTACTTGTGAACTGATGTCCGTTTATGTAAATACGAGTCAATTAAACAGACAGAATAAACGAAGGAGAAAAATTACTCACATTCTTTAGGGATTTTAGTGTTGTTCTCCAATCTAAACTAGAGTCTCTTTTCACTAACTTATTTTGACATTTAAAGCAAATATTTATTAGGCAGATTCCATTGTAAAGCTCTAACTTTGTTTGAAAAAGCACCTATAGAACTGCATTTAAGTTTTGTCCTAAAATGAAATTCACCCTGCACAAAACTACAGATTCAGCCAAGCATACCCATACCCGAAACTGACACAGGTGGCTAGGGAGAGAGTACCTAATATTTTTACGAGCAAAACAAGTTCACATTTTGAAAAGGCCCATTACGTGACCATATCCAGGACAACCTCATTACAACACAACTATCCATACTGGTCTTCCAATATTTGAATTAGACTCTATGAAGCAGCAATTCTGACATAGACACTGGGTATTACACAGACATTTGCAGTTTTGACACAAGTTATATCCTGTTATAAGACACAAGAACACCACTTACCCAAATCTTAATTGAGAATTAAGATGTTTACATAATTAATTACATTGTAAAAACTAAATTTTCATATATCACAATAAAATTTTAGGAAACATATCTCGTAATAGTTTATAATATAAACGAATCTCACAATTTAATGCAAATGAGGATCGCAATAAATGTTATTAGCCTTGCAATATTTATAATATAAATTGTTTTTTTTTTTATTTCTTCCTTTTTTTTTATGATAGCAGTGTCTAGGAATTGTTTAGTCAAGAATAAGTGTCAGTTCATTTTCCTTACTCGTATTCAAGCTGTGCTGGAGAGCTTTCCAAGATGTATCAAGAGGTGTTTGAGTCTAAATTTTATTATTAGTTGCAACACAGTTGAGGATTATTGGATACCTGTAAAATAGGTGTCTAGCAGGTTTTGAGTCCAAAAGGTGTAGAATACACAAATATTTTATTCCATAGGGGTGCTGGTGGTGCTTCCTAAAAGTGGAAAGAGATAAAAATTGGAGTTAAGAAGGACTACTGGAACTTGATTGGAAGTTGTGACTGCTTTAAGAATCACAATCTTCAGATTGCACCAGCAGGACAACCTGTCATCAGCAATGCCCGAAATGCTTCTTGCATCCAGGGTCCCTTGAAGGTTACATCCTGCCCATCAGTGCCTGTTTGAATTAAGCTTCTTTTGGGAAAATATCATTTTTTGTTTTTCTTTTAAATTCCTCATTGAGCTTTTGAAATGAAAGAAATTATTTCTCCAATATTAAGCTGCAATAAACAGGTCATGTGGCAGTGAGCGCCCTTCTGCATTCCATCGTTATCCTGCTTTTGTCAGGGTTGATGATATGTATAGACTATGATAACAACTTGACTTTCCAAAGTAGGCAGTGGAATTTGGAGCTGGGGTCCGTTCCATCTCTGGCCTCTAGTAGTGGCAAAGATGCGAAGCTGTTGTGGAAATGAAGGAAGTTGAAATTTGGTGGTGGTGCAACGGTGGCGAAGGGTTGAGAGAAAGGGAAGTAAAGGCTGACAGGGGTAGTGGAAAGTATTGAGTCATGTTAGGGAGTTCAGAATATAATTGGGTTTCTGCAGATAATCACTTGAAGAGGGTTTCTTGTGCATTATCTTATTTTTATATCCTTTAGCATGTTGATGTGTTAAGGGGAAGGGAATTCTGATAGATCGCATTGAGTTAGCATGGAGCGCATAATTTAGAACAGGGCTATGGGATTTTGGGCCATCAAAATTTTAAATATTGTATAACTTGTTCATGTTTAATTTTATTTATTAAAGAAGTTTGCTTGTATCTTTTCATTTTGAAATTGATATTGACTTGAAGCATTTATCCGTGCTACTCCTGTGATTTTCTCCTTCAATTTTGCATCTGCTCATTGGTACAAGTTATCAGGCCACGGCCTCCTACTTGTATTGCCTTTCTGCAACCTTTCATAAAATATCTTCATTACCTTTCCAAACTTCCTCCTCAATTTCCTGTTACATCTATCCTTGTAAACATGTTGGCCTAGCTGTTAAACCCCTTTATGTTCCTTTGTGATAAAGCAAAAGCAAAATGACATAGCCTAAATATACTGGTTAGAGAAACTCAGACTGTGTTATCGCATACAACTCTTACCTTGATTCCAATTTATTTTACGCTCCCCTACTTTTACACTTGTCCATGCAAGAGATAACGGAATATTTTTTGTGTAATTCACTTTTTGCCCAATGTATAAATACCTGCATATACTAATTAAGCAAATGATTTATGCAGATATTATAGATGAACTCATTAGCAGCGGCAAAGAGATAGAAGCTGTTTATTTTGCTTCAGAATCAGGTTTAACTGAAAGATTTCCTCCGATCAACCTACTCAAGTCCTATCATCGGAACTACAAAAAAAATGTTACTACCACATCGAAAAAGGGAAACAGCAATCATGCTATAACGGTCTGCTTAACTTTCTCTTCTAATTCAGTTTCGCAACTGTGTTTATGTTACATATGAAAGAACGTATGCCTTAGATGGATTGCATTCTTAATTCTGTCTTTTCATTTTTCAGGATGATTCAAGCACTTCGGAGTTGAATTCCATTAAGTCTATAATAAAATGTGTAGAAGATCATAAGCTTGAATCAGAATTTAACCTTGATCATTTGAGGAAGCGAGCTACCCTTCTGGAGAAAGCTAAGGCAGAAAGGAAAAAGAGTTCAACATCAGGAACTAAACCTCAGAACAAACGAGGCAATCGGGGCAATGGATCCAGTTCTACCCGTCCAGCCAAATCAGCCAAATTTAGCAATGCACACTCATCGTCTTTCGGCCGCAGGAACCTTACACCGTCTCTACAACCCAGTCCCCGTGCAAGATTTTCTGGTCCATTCAACTACCCCAGCCAGACCATATTCGATGCTGCAACTGCTAATCCTTACGCAGCAACCTATGGAACTACCCACACGCAAAGTCCGGCTGGAATAACACAACAGCACTTCTCTATTCCTGTGGACAATTTGGGTCCATCTGGTTACCGGTCTGGTGGTTCTTATTCAGGACAGGCTAGCTATGGCATATACGATTACAGAAATGGTGCTCCCCTAACTTATCCACCTCCTTACACAGTAGATCAACCAACTTACAGGGGCTAAGTTTTGGATTTCCCCCTTCTACAATCTTTTTTCTGCCCGTGTCTCCTTTTAATGCCACTTTCATCTATTTTGTTTCTGGTTTTGCGCATGTCAAAATTGGAAATAAAACAGGTTCCTGGGAAGGTATTGATTCAAATACATAGTATATGGTGCCAAGGCAAAGTTCCTTCTTTCTTTTTGAAAGTGCTTAATTTGCTATTGCATTCCGTAAAATCTTGAGAGCTAGTAGTCTGGGGTTTGTGTAGCCTTGTTCCATTTCTTTTATTCGTTCTTCCTTCATCGCTATTTTCTGTAACTCCAAATTAGCTTTTAACATAAGTGGTAAAATGTTATTATAGTTATAATTTATGTTAACTGACGTTCAATTCGGAAAATGAGTGTACCGTCCGGTATTCCAACGGCCCTGTGTGTCTAATTTCCAGGATTCTTTGGCCTCGGCCACTATACCCTTTGGACTTGGCTATAGCAGAGGGGGTTTTGTTTGCCAATCTACCAAACTGTTAAAAAAACTCGTTAGCACGCCCCACAGAATCCGCAATGCCCTAAGGCTACATGAAAGGTGTAACATGAAAACCTGGAAGAAACTAAGAGAAGACAACACACTTTTACCCTTGCAGGGTCTGAATAAAGACAGATTTGCTAGAGGAACAATGTCAAAAAGGCTTTGCTGCGATAAATGATTTTCAGTTTAGAAGAGATTTGTCTCAATCACTGTCAGTTAAGAATATCTTTGCTGCATATGAGTATTATTTTGGACACAAGGTGAAAGCAAATTGGGGAAATAGAAGTTAAATGAACTAACCAACTATCGTCAAATGCAGTTATCTCCCCAAGAACCACCGAGGAGGACAGTAAAATATCCTTGTAGCAGCAGGGTCCACATCAGAGCTATTATCAAACCTCCCAATAAATTATACGTAGAGAGAGAGGAGGATGGTCCCTTCTATAATTTGACTGTGTCAGTGCATTTTTTTATATTCATTTTCACCTCTTTCTTGCTACAATCTTTAAGGTAAGGATTCTACATTTCAACGGAAAGGATAATAAAATTTACAGATTGATAATTTTTATTTATATTTCAATTTTTAAATTTTAAAAATCATTGTTTTAACTTTTATAGTTTAAGTTTTGTTTAAGATTTAATATTTTAAATTGCATATTACATCAACCTACTTTGATGAAAATGACTTGTAAAATTTGTGATTCTGATTAAATATCTATATCTACATATGGATAGGAATTTCTTATTATGGTTAATTGTAATTATGATCATACCTTATTTTTTTTCCATTATTTTAGTTTAACACGAGAGCTTGACAAAATATTGATAGACGACTAAAACCACATATTCTACATTCTTTATTTTCTAGAGGTTACATCAGTTAAAACATTGATGTAGATGTTACCAATATATATAGAAAATGACATATTTTACATTGATGTAATATACACATAAAATACAATGATTATAAACACCTAATATAATATCTATTATAAAATAAACCAAAATATAAATGTGAAGTACATATTAAAATTAGTTATGGTCTCAAACGTATGTATGTAATATGTTCATGTTCCACAGAAATAAAAGAATTATAACATATTACATCGGTTTGGAATATTCAGACTAATGAATATCGAAACTTTATCGTAAAGAGAGGAGAGACTAACGAGCAAACAGTGATGGCGGTGGAGCTGAACAAAAAGTAAAACATGAAAAAAAAAGAAAAGACGCTCGTAAATAAAGAGGTGAGGAAGGGAATGATATAAAAGCATATTGTATCGGTTATGACTTGGAACCAATATAGTAGCTTCCGAAAACATAAAATAAACACATTCCGTTTATTAGATCGGTTCCTCTCATAATTGATCTAATATAGATACCACATCAATTTTTCTTATAATAATGAATATAATAAGTGTATCAAATATTATTATTTTATCACCGGATCCATTTTACATCAGTTCTAAAATAAATAAATTGATATAATATCTTAATATTGAAGCTCTGATTGTCATTGATAGCACCAGTTTTTTTAATTTGAGATTAATTTTTTTTTATTCATCTTAAACATAAAGCCGTCAGTGAAAATATTAAACAAAAGCTAATAATTGATAGTATATAATGTGAGAAAATGAAGGATACAGCGATGTGGACGTCAGAATGTGTTCACATTTCAATGCTTTAAGATATCCCTTGCCGCTAAACCCTCGTCATTCAACTTATTTATCTTCCTTTTTCGATTTGTTTTCTAATATAAATACTATTATATGCTCCCTTCTTTACTCTCAAGACAACACCTTGCTTTTACCAGTCAAGCCTCCACAAAACCATCACAACACAAACACATCATAGTTTGCTCTTTGACAAAGTCAATTTCACTTCCAATTTTTTATTTTTATTACACCTAATCTTCATCTGGGAGAAAGAAGAGAGTATAAATATATAATATTTCTTAATTATTTATTCATGTAACATGTTAACAGATGTATCTATGTTAATAATTTATTTTTAAATAAACTATGCTAATTGTTCATGAAATTTGGTGAATCACGCAAGCTTGTTTTATCACATGGTACTGGTTAATGTCTTTGTCATGTCTTGCTGATTGAAATTCTGTTGGACCTATCATTATTCTTTCCCTTGCATAGTTCTTCAAAATATATTTGTTTTATGTTTTGGAAGAAAATGAAACATTGATTTAGTCACCCATATTTTATTGAAAACGAAGCTTAGAAAATTACGTCATGACTTTTCATTATTGCTAATAATATAGATATCTGAACAGGACACAATTGTTTGCTTCTGCAATTTCGTGTTTGGACAAAAGATTCTTCGATTGTGATATGCTCGTCCGTTCAGATATTACCAAGCGACTCAAAATATCATATTCATGTCACTACTTTTTAAGTTTTGTTTCTTAGAGACTCTTGTTTTTATATCATTATTATTTTTTAAAATCTAAATATCGTTAATTATGTTTATCATTTATATTATTATTATATTATTTAGTTAATCTTTAATTACTTTATATGTATTTATGGCGGTGTAAAAATAAAAAATAATTATAAATATTCTATTAAAATTAAATTTCAGTCTTTAAAATAACTTTAACTCATACTTTTATTTATTTATTTATATATATATATATATATATATATATATATATATATATATATATATATACCTTCCAGAATATACATAAAATTACATCCACATGTCGTCATCTATGACTCTAACATAAAACTTAAATATTATGAAACAATGTTAGCGGAAGCTAATTAGTGACATTTAGCTTCATTATTACTAAAAGATAGAACGATATTAGTGGAAGCCAAATAATCTTAAAAAAATTAGGTTAAATGCCAAATTGATTAAGCACGGTGAAATATAAATCAGAAAATGATAGTATTAATTTACTCAGCATAAATATAAATACATATGTTTATAAAGAAAAGGACTTTTTCAATTTTTGGATCACACTTAAATGTATTGGATGAAAGATTAATGTGAAGAAGTAGTAAACCCTGGTGAGTTTAAAATTCCAATTTTAGTTATTTATTCCTTAATAATCTTCTTAAACATTGACATTTTATAAAATAAAATAACTACCCAATCTTGACTAACATTTTGTAGGAGCAGCGGTGGGTGGACAAAGTGAGTTTATCATTAATACTTATTTGTAATATAAATAAATATAAATTAAAAAGTACCATAAATCTAAAGTTAGCTTTGTGCAATCTTTGGTTATAATAACTTAAGTATAATTATAAGTAAAGATTTATTGTTTTCATTTTTTTATGACAAACATTGCTTTGTGCACCTAAAGTCAAAGTCTTTGTTATTGTCCTTGAGAAAAGGAAAGATATAAAGTAGTAATGAATGACAATTATGGACAGTGGTCCAAACACTCCCTCAAATTGCATGTAGAATAGTATTAACTTAAGTTTCATTTATTTATTATAATATATGACACTTATATGAAGTGAATATTCAAACTTAATTTAATTTAATTTAAATGCTCTGAGAGTGACTCTGACCAGAGTTACATTTTTTTAACAGACACCAGAGTTACATAAAAGAGTTTTATCCCCTTAAAAGCAAACCAACCTCTAGTAAGATATGTTTAGATTGAATTGGTTTGAATTTGAGGAAAAATCAAACAAAGTAACTATTTTTATATGTTTACGTGTTAGTTTGATCTAGATTTTTATAATTATTTTACCGATATAGTTCAATTAAGATCAATTTGTTTCTGAAGAAAATAAAAATAGAAAAATAGACATATGTAGAATAATATGTGATATCGCATTATAATTCTTAACCAGTTTAGCATTAATGTAAAAAAAAATTCAAAATGATTAAATATTAATATCAATAATCCAATATAATTTCTTATTGAGATACTTATGAGAGATATTTAGAGTCGTTTAATTATAAATTATCACATTTATAATAAGTTTATTAATCTTTATAGTCATTATATTAAATCACACCGAATTTGCAAATAATTAATAATGTAAATATTTTATGTAAACTCTTAGTTTTAACAATTCAAAAACGCCACAAGTTTCTCACCCTATTCTCGGGTTAGCCTTTGTCCCCCTTATTAAATTTCTTTTTGAAAGGTTAAGCTTTGGAGTTGAAATATCTAAAACTATCCAGATTTAATATAATAATATAGTTACATCACAAAATTTATCCACTTTTTTTTCATCAAAATGAACTTTGCAACTGATTTTTTCTTATTCCATATAAAAAAATTATAGTTCTCCAATTAAAATATGTAGTCTAATATAAATTTCATATTATTATAAACTTCTTACGATAGAATAATTTGTACATTTAAATGACTCTTTACCTCTAAAATTTTAGTAAATTTTATCGTATAATTTTATTTTTTTTTCGACTTAGTGTTTTACGATAAACTAAATCTCATTTAATCTCCTATACCGCGCACACACATATATAAATAAATAAATAAATATATATATATATATATATATATATATATATATACCATCGTCATCAAATATTTTTTATAGATAAATTATATTTCGTTTGGTGTTCTTAGACTGGACTTTATGGGATGAAAACTCATTAATTAGATGAATTTATGAATTCATAAATTATACTATAATAATTATAGTATAATTCATGAAGGCAATTATACTATTCATTGAACAAAATTAATTCATAATTAACCTTTCATTAAAAAAGACAAAATATATCAATTTGACAAGCATTTTCAAAACAAAACTACAAATCTCATAGGCATCCAAACATGTTTTCCACAATCTATAATTATTATCAGTATGATCAAAATTAATTAATCATATCAAGTTAGTTTGCTTTGACATCAAACAAAATCAATTTTAAGATAAAAAAGAAAGTTTAATCTATAGCTAAAGTCTCCAAAAACCTATAAAAATATCAGCTAATAACCAAAACACTAATAAAAATATGCGAAACCTTACAATATTTACAGGAAGAGTCAAAAATACAAATAGAGAAACTTTAGTGCTGGAAATAACTTAGTCTAAAATAGATTTTGACCAATTAGAATTACTTTTTTACTATATCACCACGTCATTAGTAAAACCTGAGTAGGAAAGATGAAAAACAAATCTATAAAATCAAAGAAAATGCAGAGTAAAAAAACAATAATTGTATAGGGTGACACGTTAGAGAAAAAAGAAAGAAAGGGACCAGACATATAAACTATATAAGAATATACGATTCATAATTTTTAAAAAATCAAAATACTTGTTTAACATTTAAGCTAGCATAATAAAACTGAAATAAATAAAAAATGTTATATGCATATTTATCATAGAAGATAAAAATAAATTTATCATTTTGATATTTTCTTCATCTAATTTATTTTTTTCATTTCATTATACTTTATTTGTCTTAATTTTTTAATTATATCATTAATATATAACATTCATCGATTTAATTGACAACTACCATTTATTAAATAATATTATTGATATTTTAATGGAATCAAAGTCATGTGAAAGGTTATGTTAGTCAAAGGTTCGCTCAAGGCATTATATTTTCTTAACTTCCTTAAAAGTAGGAATAAAGACTAGGTGACGCAAAGTTGACCCCAATGTATTTGAAGTTATTTTCTTTTATTTTTGAAATAAAAATTTATACTTGTGTTCCTATTTTAATACTCACTTTTATATTTTCTCACATATTAATTAAATAATTTTGTTTAAAAATAAAAATCTCAGAAAACACAATATTATTAACGCTTCAATACTAAAAGAATACACAGTCTTTTTGTAATATTAAATATTAAAAAAATTAGATAAATATTAAAATATAGTAACAAACAATTACCTAAACAAAAGGTTTAGATGATTGTAGTATCAAAATTAAGAGTTAGATGTTTTCAAATAAAAAAATAAAAATAACTAACTTAATTAGATAAAATCTTATAATTTATCTGCATAAAAAATATTTAATTAAATTTGTGACGATAGAAACAAAATATTTCAAAAATTTTGAGAGAGAATAATTTTTTTTGGTCAAACAAAAGTTTTTCTAATAAAACAAAGCTAAGTTCAAAGATTAAAAAAAAGTTTTTTCATGATAAACTAAAATTTTATACAATTAAATACTTAAAATTGAGAGTCACATATTTTTCACATGAAAAAGTTATACAATAAATAAATATTTAAAATAAGTATAAATAATAAAATAAATATCTCAATAATTATTTAATTTAATAAAATTGGTTTGTATATTTTATAATACAATATATTATACCATTTGAATCAAACCATATAAAAAAAAATATAAAGCAAAACAAAAAAAAATAGATATTATAAAATTAAAGATAAAAAAATAACGAACATAAGTATTTTAGATTAATGTTTTAAAAATTTAAAACTAAAATAAAGTTATGTATAAAGACGATATATCTATCTATTTATCTATATATATATATATATATATATATTATTTCAATAGCTAAATAATATTAGTGATACACGTACTTATATTTATAAACCATCAATATAAATTTCTTATCAAATTTGTTTAAATTGAAATAATACCCGCAAGACAAGTCTAATTGTCTTCTCTACAAATCAAATTTGAACCTTATCTTAAATACAAGGTGAGAATTCTCCATGTTAAATATAAACAGTTAAATAGTAAAACAAACAAGCTATAAATAGAAAAATACTGATTTATATTAAAAATCATCCGCAGTATAATATGAAATAAAATATTAATTCATAAATTACGTGAAATTTAAAAGAAAAAAATACTATGGTTGAAATGATAAATTTGAGTTGTATATTATACTAGAAAATATAATATTATATTATGAGTATGGGATATTACAGATTGGCATGTAAAGTCAACGAAGAGGTGAGTGGATTGTTTATCCTCTGATGATATTTTGTGGCATATATAAGAGTGGTTTCATTTCATTTCTTTTCGTTGTGTTGGTCTTATCATTACAAATCTGTAGCAAAAGTGGAGACAGAGTGATGACTGGTCTTAACAATGGCGATGCCGGCTCCGTCAAGTTCACCAAGCTTTTCATCAACGGGGAGTTTGTAGACTCTGTCTCAGGTCTTCTTCTTCTTCTTCTTCTTCTTTCTAACATAGTTTCTCTTCTGCTTCTTCCACCTTTTCATTCCTCTCACTTTCTTTTTTTCTGTAATATTGATCACAGGAAAGACATTTGAGAGCATAGATCCAAGAACAGGTGATGTTATAGCGAGAATCAGCGAAGGAGACAAAGAAGACATAGACATTGCTGTTAAAGCAGCACGTCACGCGTTTGACTTTGGCCCTTGGCCTCGCATGTCTGGCGCTGTACGCTCATTTTCCTATCTCTCTTTTCTTTTATTTACTTTTTAATTATCCATTTTTTATTAATTGATTTCGTTAACTTTCATCAAAAGAAACCTTAAAGATTATTACAAAACAATAAAGAGAGTATCTACAGCAACAAAAATAAATGAAACTGATAATTTTAACTATATAGGATCGTGTCTGTCGTATTGTTTACATTGGAAACACACCAAGAGCATTATTAGGAACTAAGGATGGTAAAAGAACTTGTTTGTGTTATAATTTTATTCACTTGTTTTCTTTTTCCATTAAGAAATTATATGAGAATCTATGTTTAAATGTTGTTTGCAAATTTTATTCAGTTGCTCTTTTTCTCTTATTTTTCTATTATTCTCGTTTTCCTTTTTTTGTGTTGAATAATATATAATATTTAATTTAAATTGACTTAAATCTAATTAAAATTGATTATTTCTTATATTGATGCTAAAAGAAGTCAAAAGAATTCAAATTGAATGCATCATCACGAGTTTTCGTACCAACTTCAACGAGCCATAATTCTTTTATAATAATATTTTGTATGATTTCTTTTTTACATAATTCGTAAGTTTTTCAATTTTTGTTATTGTAATATTTTTCATGATGAGTGGGACTAAAGTAAAAGAAGGGCTAAAATTAGAACAAAATAGTGTAAAAATTGAAATTAATATCTGTAAATATTAATTACTGGATTATGTCATAAATATAAATCTGACATTTAAAAATAGTTTTTAATGATTGTTAGAGGTTGTCAAATACATATAGAATTTACAACTGAAACATATAAAATTTAAAACTCCCCTTTTGTTCAATAGTAAATGGTAAGTTAGAAGTGACATGCAACTGATTGAAATCCCGCATTTAAATTTGAGTAAAGTTTTGTACTTATAACTTTAATGGTTTAAAGAAGAGAAAAAAAAAAAAAAAAAAAAAAACACTTATTTTATTGAACAAGTTATATATGCATTATATAAAACGGTTCACCTTTGTCTTTCAATAATAGCACAAAACATTTAATTTATAATTTGTTGATTTTTACATTAATAACTTTAAAAGCTATGCTGATCATTTTTTAATTAATATTTAAATATGATTTTACTTTTCAAAATAGCACACTTTAATATTTCTGTACTCCTATATTAAATAATTAATTAAATAACACAGTTTACTGGAATATTTCAGATTCTAAACATAATATGGTAAAGTCTGGCCAAATATAGGTTAGAATTTAATTTTTGGACAATCGATTTCTGAACTGATTTTTAATTCTTTTAATTTCAAAATGAAAGGAAGAGAATTTTAAAAATTTTAAATTAAAAATATTATCTTGAAAAATAAACATTTTAATTTTTTTTCTTTGAAAATAATTGTAAAAAATATTTTTTAAATATTGAGGAATAATATTTTAGAAAATAAATATATTAAAAATAATATTTTATAAAATTAATTATATTAAGAAATAATTATTTTATTGTTATGAATTAAAAGAAATAACTATTAAGAAATATTTAGAGAAGTGCTTATTTACTTTGTATTGAGTTAAAAAAATGTAATATTAATAAATATTTTATTGTTAAATAAAATACATATTGAGAAAATATAAATGTAAAATTGTAAAAGTAAAATGTTAAAAAAATATTCCAAGTCAATCTTTAATTTTCTTATTTATGTAATTTTATTTTATTTATTAAACACAATTATTAAAATAATTATGATAATTGGGGACAAAAAGTTAGGAAACGGTGTTCTTTATAAAAAAAAATACCGTGCTATTCGATTAATTGCTTAGCACAATATGGTATGGGAGTAAAAAAAGTAAAACTGTACTTTTTTAGCAAAAAAATTCGTAAAATATTCTTTTATATTACTACTACAAGGTCATTAAACTGATAATTATTTCAGTTAATATTATTAACGAGTAACAGGTAATGTTAAAATTTTCATGTAATCTTGAAGCTTTTTAATGGTAAAATCTCGTGTTTTGAGTGTATATTATTTGGGTAATGCTAATTAGTATCATAAGAACATTGATTAAGAAATACAAATTTTTAAACGAAAATCATAACGTATGATTGATTATAGTACAAAAATGTTATAGATTGTGTTGTTTTAAAACTTAGTTAAACCTTTGACATGTTTTTTAAGGAGGGACATGAAAACTGACACAACATGAATTGAATTAATACTCAGGATAGAGCTAAAATATTGCTGAAATGGGCGGATTTAATTGATGAACACGCAGAAGAACTTGCAACACTAGATGCCATTGATGCGGGAAAGTTGTACCATATGTGTAAGAATGTGGAAGTTCCATCAGCAGCAAACACTCTACGTTACTATGCAGGTGCTGCCGATAAAATTCATGGAGAGGTCTTGAAAATGTCTAGAGAGTTCCATGCCTACACATTACTGGAACCAGTTGGTGTTGTGGGACACATAACTCCTTGGAATTTTCCCAATACCATGTTTTATATTAAGGTTGCTCCTTCTTTAGCTGCTGGTTGCACCATGGTCGTCAAGCCTGCTGAGCAAACACCCCTCTCTGCTTTGTATAACGTTCATCTTGCTAAATTGGTATGTGTCATTTTCAACAGATATCAAGCTTGCACGGATCTTCACAATGTACTTGACGGTAAGCTTATTGGGTTTTCTTCTTTTTTCTTATGAAGGCTGGTATTCCAGATGGAGTGCTCAATGTAGTGACAGGATTTGGCCCAACTGCTGGTGCTGCATTAAGCTCACACATGGATGTTGATAAGGTAATTTACAGGTCAAATATTTACAATTATAACCATCTTAATTATATAAAATTGCTTGAATTATGTTGGTGGCTAAGGTACAAACACTTTTAAATAGTACCTGCTATACAGTGCTGTAACTCTGTCAAATGTACCCATGTAAAAATAATATATGGTGACATGTTGGTTAAAGTAACATAGTAATGTAGAAATTCATACTTAGAGTAGATTAATAGAAATTCAACTATTTCAGTTTATGTTTCTTAATTTGGTGGAACATTCAGGTCAGCTTTACTGGTTCAACCCAAACCGGTCGTGAGATAATGCAGGCTGCAGCTAAGAGTAACTTGAAACAAGTTTCACTTGAATTAGGAGGCAAGTCACCCCTCATAATTTTTGACGATGCTGATGTAGATAAAGCTGCTGAGCTTGCTTTAATTGGTATCCTATATAACAAGGTGAAAGTGCTTTTTGGAAGTCCTTCCTTAATGGCATCTGATTATGTCTTTGCCAACACTTAATTTCTTTCAATGTGACTATAGGGAGAAGTTTGTGTAGCAAGTTCTCGTGTATTTGTTCAAGAAGGGATCTATAATGAATTTGAGAAAAAATTGGTAGAGAAGGCAAAAGCTTGGGTCGTTGGAGATCCTTTTGATCCTAAAGTCCAACAAGGACCACAGGTAAGAAAAATAGGCAAGACAGTTCAGTCTACCTAGTTCTAAATTACAAAAACATAAATGAGAAAATACTATGATGTTCATCAATCAGTTAACAATTTTCAATATGTTGTAGGTTGACAAGGAACAATTTGAGAAGATTCTTTCGTATATTGAGCATGGAAAGAGAGAAGGAGCAACCCTTTTGACCGGTGGTAAAACACTGGGCAACAAGGGCTACTTCATTGAGCCAACAATTTTCTCTGATATAAAGGTGAATTCCAGGTGCACATAGTTATGAAATGGGGTATCTTTAGCATAATTTGATAACTAACTTTCATGTTTCCTTTATGAAACGTTTAGGAGGATATGCTTATAGCACAAGATGAAATATTTGGCCCCGTGATGGCGTTGAAGAAGTTTAAGTAAGTTTGGTTTGATGTCTCATGTTTATTTTCTCATGTTTAAGGAAGATGAAATATTGTTGTATTCTCATGTTTATTATATGTGAACAACAGGACCATTGAGGAAGCAATTAAAAGTGCTAATAATACTAAGTATGGGTTAGCAGCAGGCATAGTGACAAAGAATTTGGATACAGCAAATACTGTGTCAAGGTCGATTCGTGCAGGTACCATTTGGATCAATTGCTACTTTGCCTTTGGTGATGATGTTCCCTTTGGAGGGTACAAGATGAGTGGATTTGGAAAAGACCATGGATTGGAAGCCCTTCACAAATACTTGCAAGTTAAATCTGTTGTAACTCCTCTTTACAATTCTCCTTGGCTTTGAATATATCTATCACATGAAATTTAGAAAAAAAAAAAAAGGTCCATTCTGTGCTCTTTTTGGACACTACTATGAATCGGCATTTGTCACAAGTCTTGGAAACTCAGTTGTTGAACAATAACAAAAGTTGATCTTTTCCTTCTTTTTGGTTGTTTTCTCTATGCGTTTGTGGTAAATGAATGAAAGAAAATAACAAAAACTAACTGTTTTTGAACGATTGATTCATATTAAAAATTAAGGAAAATAAACTCATGACGAGTTTTATTTCAAATAATTTGGGTTCATGTACTTCTTAATCGAAAAAAAAAAATTGTCCTTTATTTGATTAAGGTTAGCACATGGAAGGTGAACGCACCATCTAAGGTACAAAAATTCTCATAAACTCAGCAGCACACTTTCTATATCTTACATCTTGGATGGCTAAATAGTTCCAAACAGCCTTTGCTAAAAATTGAAGGCATGATCAGCAACGTTGGAGTTGGGCATAAAATAGCACAGCCCAAGAAAACATTGATAACAAACATATTAAGTGTCACTGATATTTTATTTTAAGAAGGATAAAATTGGAATTTTAAATTTTATTGGAGTACACGTTCAAACTATGTGAGTGCAGAATGCAATCGTCTTCATGCAAAATATTATGGGAGGCCCACTCGTAATTAAACTTCCTGAGTCATAAATTGGGTTCCAGCTTTAACTGATCACTGGTTACTTATAACTGGAAATGAGGCCTCCTATTTACCATTTTTTCAAACTTTGATGCTTCAAATATTATCAAGATTTAAAAACAAAAAGAAAAGAAAAAATATCCATTTAAAAATATATATAAAATAAATATTTATTTTTAAAATTCAAAAATCATATAAATAAAATTAATTTTAATTTCCAGATATAGTATGTATATCAATATCGTTTCATTTTTAAAATATAATCATTATTATTTTTAAATAATTCAAAAACCTATGAATTGTTGTGACTTAAATTGATTTAACTTGCGAACTAACCAAATTAAACTAATTAGTAGTTTTGTTTGATCTAATTAGTTTGACAACATTTTAGGTCTATCCATGGGCAGAATCATTTTCAGTTGTACATAATACTTTAAATTTAAAATTTGATAAATATGCCATGTGTCTTGATATCCAATATACTTTTTTTCAAAAACTGTTCTCAAAATCAAAAGAGTGTTAAAGCCTTAAAAAGAACTAATTTTTAAAATTTGTAGAATTTAATTTTGATTTATACATTAAATAATTTGTAGAATTTTTATTTTTAAATTGTACATAAAACTAATTTTATCTTATAAAAAATTATTTATTTATTTTCTAAGTTTTCAAAATAAACTTATATTTCCGATATAAATGCCCCAAATTAGCTTTCTTCTTTTTTTTTGTTTAAAATTCAACTACCATGGCGTGAAAAATGTTGGACAAAATTGTAACTATTCAAATAGTTGACTTTCTTCACCCATTTAGGATCTACAAATCTATCCCACATTTAATATCATTTTATTTCTTTAAACTTCAAGACAAAATGTCAAATTGAAATTGGATTATCTATATTTATGCATCCTTAGAGATGAAAAATTCTATTATTAGTAACACTTGTACATTATTTTGCTTTATCTTATTATATTATATCTATGATAAGCTTACACTACATGTTAGGTGCTTAGAAATAAAAGATAAAGAATAAAATGATAAATAACAAATATAAGAAGTAATATGATGATTATGTTTTTAAATGAAACTAAAAACGAAAAGACGTATATTTATAATTACTATATTATTATATTATATATTTTCTATTGGTTTCTTCTCTTATATAAGGTCAAGAACTTAAGGATAGTTGGAAATCGTTAGAAGTTTAGTACCATGTTTATAAAATAAATAATATTTAATTAAGATTTGAAGAAACATAATTACGATACTAAAACCTAAAATATAATCTCTTAGCTTGGAAAATAAGACATTAAACTATTCTAAATGCACTAATTAAATTACTTAAACACACTGTTATAACACTTTTAGCTGAAGCTATTTCCATCCTTGTACTATTGATTGTTGAAGAACGAGGAATCTTACTTGTCTTAGACCTAGTGTAGTTAGCATTAAAAATTGAAAAAAAAAAAAAACGATGAAGAGGTTTTTAGCTTACAAAGCTAGTATAGTGGAAACACACTTTAATTATGTTTTGGGAGATGCTGCTTCTGATTCCTATTAATTTATGCTTATATATAATATAATAAGAATAAGTCCATCAATTGATAATGCACTTCACACTCCCCACTTTAATGTGATCTTTTGTAAGCATATTTGCTTAAATGACAAGATCCTGACAATTGTGTGAGGAAATAGTTTTCAATCTCAATGATTGAAGTTCTAAAAACACGTTTTTATTTTTTGTTCTCCTTAGTTTAATTGTCCTTCCTTGAGCTACAGATATAAAATCTTTTTATTTACGTAAAAATGGCAAAAAAAATCTTTAAAGAGGGGTAAGAGAAACACTATATTAATTGTTTAAGTAAATAAAAGTAGAAACACTATGTTAATTGTTTAAATAAATAAAAGTAAAAACACTATGTTAATTGTTTAAGTAAATAAAAATAAAAGCACTCTTGGCATTCTTTAATCCATAATTGGGTCTAACAAAGAAAAAGTACAATAAAGTCAAGACACACTCTTGGCATTCTTTAATCCATAATTGGGTCTAACAAAAAAGAGGTACAATAAAGTGAAGACACAATAATTATTAAAAAATATATAATTTTATAAAAGTAAAGATTTACATACATTACTTTGTGACATATAACGGATTATATTGATATAATTATTATGCATCTCAACGTAATCAATCATAATTGATAATATAATTGATTAAAAATATATTTTTTTTAATCATATTAATCTATTTACTATAAATTTTTTATTTAAATCTATTCCTTTTTTTCTTTAATTCAAACCACTTAATTTTTTATTTCTTTTTCCTATATAAATAAAAAAAATATTAATTTCACACTACTGTTTACAAATAATTCTCAATCTTATTTATACTAATAAAATATTATATATAAATAAAATAATAATATATATTGGTATGAAAGTATTAAAATATCACCGCCCTAAACAAAAACTAAAATTAGGTTAGGTTACGTGGAGAATGATTTAAATATTGTAAGTGGTGTCCTAGAAAAATACTAATAATTGCACCAATTCAATATTTATAACCATATCGCCACATTCCAGTGTAAAGGAACTTCTCACACAAGACGGTGGCAAAGATGAGTGCTCTCTCTAACTCCTTCTTCAAGATGCCCACCATCAAGTTTACCAAGCTCTTCATCAATGGAAATTTTGTTGATTCCATATCAAGTGCTTCAATTTCATTTTTCAATGAAAATGAGTAGTTCTTTTAATAATTTCTGCCGGTATTCAACTATCACAATAATTGTAATTATGAAACTTAAAAACACATTCAGTACTATACTCGTTCAACTTAATAAAATTTGAAAAATAAATAAATAAAGGATGAGACAAGTTTATTTATTATTATCATTATTAACTTGGTTTGTGATTATTAAAATTGAAATAAAAAAGGGAGAAAATTTGAGACCATAGATCCGAGAACAGAAGAGGTAATCGCAAGAGTGAGTGAGGGAGACAGAGAAGACATCGATGCTGCTGTTGAAGCAGCGCGTGAAGCATTTGACCGAGGTCCATGGCCTCGCATGGCTGCCTCTGTACGTCATTCTTTTCCCTTCTATCATTTCTGATCCTCTCTAAGAATGTTAACGGATATGGTAAAACAGGAGAGGGCAAAAATAATGCTGAAATGGGCTGACCTAATTGACCAAAACATAGACGAAGTAGCAGCATTAGATGCGATGGAAGCTGGAAAGTTGTACTATTTTAACAAGGTTGTAGAAATTCCTTCAGCAACAGATGCTCTACGTTACTATGCAGGAGCTGCTGATAAAATTCACGGCAAAGTATTGAAAATGAACGGGGATTTCCATGCATATACACTGATGGAACCAATTGGTGTTGTGGGACTCATAATTCCCTGGAATGCCCCTAGCCATTCGTTTTTCATCAAGGTTAGCCCTGCCTTAGCCGCAGGCTGCACCATGGTCCTCAAGCCTGCTGAACAAACTTCTCTTTCTGCTTTGTTTTATGCTCATCTCGCTAAGCTCGTACGTATCAACACACTAACTTTCATTTCTCCGTCAAAAACCTAATCTAATGGGTGTGTTCTTTTCGAAGGCTGGAATCCCAGATGGAGTGCTGAATGTGGTAACCGGATTTGGCGCAACTGCTGGTGCAGCAATAAGCTCGCACATGGACATAGATGCGGTCATAATAAGCTTCATGTCAAATATTACTGCTATTAACTTTTTTACTAATTTTACTGCTAATTAACTTCCAAATTTTCCTTTTTTGTATTGGGCACCTTTAGGTCAGTTTTACTGGTTCAGTTGAAGTAGGGCGTGAAGTGATGCAATCTGCAGCTAGGAGCAATTTGAAAACAGTTTCACTTGAATTAGGAGGCAAGTCTCCTCTCATTATTTTCGATGATGCTGATATAGACAAAGCAGTGGAGCTTGCACTCATTGGCATCATGTCTAACAAGGTCAATTTTATTTTTTCTTTTTTTATTACAATTTGATATTTGGTATATAATTGAATGAGCCACATTATATTTGGAGCCAATATTTATGAATTTGTAGCTTGTGATTTTCAGGGAGAAGTTTGTGTGGCTACTTCTCGTGTGTACGTTCACGAAGGGATCTATGATGAATTTGAAAAGAAGTTGGTGGAGAAGGCAAAAGCTTGGGTCGTTGGGGATCCTTTTGATCCCAAATCGCAGCAAGGGCCTCAAGTAAGGATAATATATATAGCAGGACGATTTTTTGTACATTAGTTTTGGTCATTTTTCTCTACTAAGTATCTAATTAGGAAAATCATTTAGTACAATTTTTTCTCAAATAGTTAATTTGAACTCATTTTCATTTTAACTATGTGCTAATTTGAACTCATTTTCATTGGTACTTCGGGTGAAACTTATCTTAACTTGTTTTCTATGTAGACTGACATGAACCAATTGAAGAAAATACTTTCTTATATTGAGCATGGAAAGAGAGAGGGGGCTACCCTTTTGACCGGAGGTAACCAAGTGGGCAACAAAGGTTACTACATGGAACCCACAATTTTCTCCAATGTAAAGGTAGATTTCTAATTCCACCCAAGTAGCAATGTTAGTATCTTCAACTTAGTTTGATAACTAATAACAATCATGTTTCCATTTTTCTCATAAAAAACTTATTTAGGAGGATATGCTTATAGCACAAGAGGAAATATTTGGCCCTGTATTGGCGTTGATGAAGTTTAAGTAAGTCACAATTTAATTATATAACTTTTATTCTTTTAGTACAAAAAAGACAAAAAATGTTGGTGGATTTGTTCTTGAAGATTAAATTTAAGTATGGTATCCAAACAGGACAATGGAGGAAGCAATTAAAAGTGCCAACAATACGAAGTACGGTTTAGCAGCAGGCATTGTGACCAAGAATTTAGATACTGCAAACACTATGTCAAGGTCCATTCGTGCAGGCATTGTTTGGATGAATTGCTATTTCAATGTGGGGTGTGACGTTCCTTTTGGAGGGTACAAAATGAGTGGATTTGGAAGAGACATGGGATTGGAGGCCCTTCACAAATACTTGCAAATTAAATCTGTTGTTACACCTATTCACAATTCTCCTTGGCTTTGAATAATTTACTACCTTCCACTTAATCCAATGTGTGTTTCTTTCTTTTTTGGAATAAATTATGCTTTAATTGCTTATGTAACGTGATTTATAAATACTTTGTCTCTTGTATTACGAATTATGAATGCTTCCCTTTATTATAACATTCTTATTTTACCTTGCTATATTATTTATCCATTCTAATTGTATAATAAAATCACCATTTGACACTTCCATTGAAGTCATAGTCTAATGATGTTTTAAATAATAATAATAATAATAGTAATAGTAATAATAATAGTAATATTTAAATAAACTAATTTTAAATTAGAAATTTCAAACAACAAATTAAATCGAACCAATTTTGAAAAAAAAAATAGTAAAGAAATGATTTTAATCTATTATCAATTTTTTTCATTTATTTTCAACTATTCTTTTACGATGAGTTCAGTTGGACATACGCACTGGTAATTATTTATATTTACCAAAATCATCTAACATAAAAATTATAATTATTTTTGCTAACACTCTTTATAGGTATTCAAATTATACGTTGTCAACACTATTACTTGACAGTTAACAGCCAAGGTATAAAATAACTAAAAAAATACTAAAGAAAATAACCTGCGAGTTAATCAATCAAATAAAAATAGAAAATAAAAATCGAACTTTACCTGTTTTATAAGAAGAAGAGTATATTTTCCCTTTAAAATTGTCAATGTTTTCATATTCGTGTGGTGTATATTATGTATCATGTGACGTTAGTATTTAATAAATAAAATTAACTTAGTGTACATTTGGTAATGTGTTTCACAGTACTGGATCCACGTAAAAGTTTTTTGTTGTCATTGGGGTGAAATATTCCCAGATCCAAATCTGCAACGTGGATGTAAATATCCTAAGAATCTTTAAAAAAATATACATTTTCAATTACCCTTTTATTTATAAACGATCAGATTTTTTTCTTACCTCCACCTCCATGCCTTCTTTTTACACCTCCATAAATTTTTAAATTTTTTAAACTAACCTCAAGTAAAATATGCAATGACTCAATTATCTTCATGTGACCTACATCTCCATACTTTTATTTCACCCCCACACCTCCAATAGATACACTGCACTCAAAGTTAAGAAAGACCTGTTCCACAAGCTAAATTTCTATTATGAATTACAGCACCACCTTCATTCACGTATTTTCATCCTTCTAAAACCTAATGAGCATTCTTATTAAAGGTAATATAGTCTTTTTCTTAAAATGGACGTTTACGAAAATTCAAAATTTATGGAGGTGTATGGAGGTGCAGAAAGAAGCTGTCAAATAACATTGATCAATGGATCCGTGATATCGATGGGCTGACCCGGCTACCCGATATTTGTGGGCCGAAAACAGATGGGCCGTTTTATAATGGTAAACAAGATTAACACAAATATTCTCTAATTTAATATTTTTTAAAATAAAAAAAATAAAACAATAGACTAACATAATTTCAGTGTCTTTATATTTTGTATTTCTATATAAACAGTGTATGACTCTCATAATTTAAAGATAAAAAGATCTCGTGTTTTCTCTTTCTTTAAATCCTTACTTCTAAATTATTTGAGTATTTCTTTTTAAATGGATCTTTAATTTATAAATTCTTTGTAATTGGATCCCTAAAGTAAGACTCCATCGCTAAACTGTCAACTCAAAAAAAAATGTTCTTAATCTCAGTTAAGAATTTAGCAGTATACAGATTTATTTTAAATTTTTGTTTTTTGTTTCTATTTAAATGGTGAAACAACCCTAGTAAAAAAGACCGATTATATTACCCTTTTCTTGTTGACAGTTTACTTATATTTTTCTATTTTATCGTTTATTATTATGCCGTTTTTTCTTAACTCCAGAATTTTTAAACGTTCTTCGTCTTGGAATGTTCAGTGTTCCTTTTCTCTTATTAACTTAATCTTTTTTATTAACTTAATCTAACTTGAAGTTAATGTTAGATTTTTAGTGTTAAAAGATAAATTCAACATGTCTTACAAAGGAGTTCAAAATATACTTTATACTGTCCCATTTTACCTACTGTCTCACTGTCTTTTTAAAATTAAACCATTCTTGAATAATCATTATACGCTAATGATGTAAGTTTAAACTTAAAACATCTTAATAATATTTTATATTAAAACTATTCACATTACAGTATAAAATAACATTAATGCTCTACTTTGTTATTATACATATAATGTAAACTCGTATATTATATTAACAATTTTAAAATTCGTTATAGATGCAATTCGTATATCCAAACACACATTGGTAACAAAATTCGAGGTGAAATAAAATTAAGTTAAAATTGCCCTAATACGTAGTATTAACACCTTAATTTATTTATTTCTTCTCAATCCAAGCCTTGCACTCATTGTTAAAGGAAGTCCCAATCATAGGCAATCATTTGGTTACCTTTTAATTGACATTATTTCAGCTGTCAAAAAGGTTGTCGAAGACTTGAGCATCAGAAAATTAACCAAAAAAGTGCTCTGCCAAACACGTATTAACTTTTAATAAAAATAATGAACAAGCAACTTGTGTTTTCTACATGTATCTTACGTTACCTAATTATGGGGTTACGCGTCTACTTTTTCATGTTCTCTTTTGTTTTTCTTCATACCACTTTGCAAGAGAGAATTGAATATGTTTCTGGGAAGCCCTAGTTTAGCACCTCTCCAACAAAGTAATACCTACATGATAATTATTAAATTAACATTTTTTAACTTAAAATACTAATAATATATTATTAAATTAAGTTGTAAAGCCTATGCTTTGTTTCTTTAAAATGTGTTAAACTATTTTTTTATAGGTTTAGGGTTTTATAAAGTAAAAGTAGTGGATCTCATGTTCAGTTCAACCTTTTTTATTCATGGTGCTAAATTTGATAATACCTGTTAGGTGTAATGGGGTGTATTCCCTATTCCTGAAACGGAGATGCATTGCATGTTACAAGCACAATCCATCTCTAACAAACCAAAATGCCAACTTCATTTAGAGAAAGTGAAGTTGATTTTTTATTGAAATAATGTTATGTCATTGATTAAAACGCTTATCTTTACCAACATTAATTCACATCGGTTTCTATATTTAAGCAATTGGTCTAAGATTGGAATTTCGGTGATATCATTTGGTTATAGAATAAAGAAAAATAAGGAAGGAATCGAATGAAACAGCCAAAAGAAGAGTTCCTATCAAACAAAAGTATAACACCTGTCTTTGTTTTCATCTAGACTCGAAGTTTCTCTTCTCAGTTTGTTTTTCAGTTTTATTCCTTTTGCTTTGAATATAAATTAACGTTATTAGTTTGTGTAACAAAAGATACATATCAATTAAATATTTTTCTTAGTTTTTCTTGTTTATATTATTGATTATTTTTTCTCTTTTCTTCTTTGTATATTTTTTTATTAGGAATGTTAAATTCTATCTTACAGAAATAAAATTTAAATGATATTAGAGTTATTTTTCTGTGTTTTTTTTCTTAGTGTTTCTTATTTCTCTTTTATTCATCATGGAATATTTAATACAAATTCCTTATTTCATAATTTTTTTTTTGTATTTTCGTCTAAGTAAAAATTCTACCACATACAAAATTGAATTTGTTGATGAAAGTGTTGTTGATCCTGTTAAGAGAAATGCCTCTTATCAAGTTTGAAAACACTATAATAATATATTAGTTTGTTGTCTTGTTAATTTAGTTTCTTCTTTCATAAAACAGAGCATTCTACGAGTGAATCTAAACGCTACAACATATTTATAATATTGTTTAGCTGATGTTGCTTTATATGACGTTATTTATTTCTGATTTTTTTTGTGTTACTGTATTTATTTTTTTGGTTATCTTCTTCTTGTTTATACACGATACATATTTATCTTCTTCTTTGATACAAGATACAAATTAATAAATATTTTATTTTATCCACATTTTTCCTTATTTTTTATATATTATTCTTTTCACCATGAATACTAAAATTGTATCTTATAGGAGTAAATATAGATAAAATTTAGGTAGATTAACCATCTGATCGAATAAAATATGTTTGACGCTAAAAGAAAATAGAGTGGGAAGTGAGATAAGAATTTAGGTAATTTGGAACTAAATTTGTGTAAAATGTTTTTGTAAAGTCTGGGGAGTGTGATGGAAATAGGGGGTGGAAGAGGAATGGAAAAGCGCGTAGAAAAGGTGATGAGGCGTGGGTCCCAATACGACAGTTTGAAGTGGTGTCGTTTTGCGTCCGCAGGGGACAGCTTTGTTCCGCCACTTGAGTGGGTCCCAATGCCAAAGGTGAGAGTCCACAGTAATGTGATGTGGACGCGCATCACGTCACGTTATGGAGATGCACAGCAGAGGAGCATGAATGAAGTGGTGAAGGACAAACTCACTCACACTCCTCCGGTTAGCTTAGCTGTCCCTCAATCTCCTCTTATTTCTCTATCTTATGTTGCTTTGCTTATTATTCCATACAGGACAACTCTTCATAACCTATTTATTCACACATTTTTTAATTTTATCAAATTTATGGATTATTATTTTTATTGCTTGACAATCTAATTTCTTTTACCTTCATCATATATAGTCATTCAACTTTTACTACTGTCACTTTTCATTTCAAGATTTACAATAAGATAGTTAATTGTCTGTTATTGAGAAGATAATGTGGAAGCCATGGATATGATGTTTTTTTTTCTTATATACACTAGGTCCAGCATAAACAAATTACAACACAAAAACCATGAATATTAATGATGTGTTTGTTACACATAAACTTAACAATACAAAAAAAATGTTTATACTATATGAATTGTGTCTCATATATATTGTTTGATATATAATAGACAAGACAAATAAAATGATGTAAAATATATTATATCAACATAATTTTTAATAGTAACTATCCTAATGCAATTATCATTGTTATATATTATAAAACAATATATTGTTATATGATTTAATATATGTTCTAAATACAATGTATATATATACAAATGTGAAAAGTTTAGCATTGTCGTATTTATAAATTATATTTGGTAAAGTAAAAATATAACAATGAGCCAAATTTACGAATTAAATAGTTGTTCTAAATAATATGGCAGTCACTTCAAAAATTATGTCATTATAACGGCATCAATTCTAAAATTTATTATTTTTATAGTACTTTCCCCTTCTTTAGCATTCCATAACTCTATTTTTCAGGATTTTGTGCTTTTTAATGATAATATTATTTTATAAATTTTTATGATTTTTATATACTCACGATAATGTTGAATGGATAGTAATTTCAAAAATTTGAGAACCTCATTATTTTATACTTTTCAAAATTTTAACATAAACAATAACGTAATGCATATAATTTTTATTTGAACCAAATACGTTACTAAAACAATCTTACGTAAAAAAAACCAATAATATCAAAAGAAGAAAATTGTTTAAATATAATTTTTATTTGAACTAAATTTTTCAATTGAAAAAAAAATTAAAAGGCTAATATTTAATAGATTAATCAACATTATCTCAAAATCCAAACAAACCTTTGTTGCCAAACCTAGCATATAATATAACTCAATATCTACCTATTGACACATTCAAAATCAAAGTTTCATTATCCAAGTATATCAACTCTCAGTATTCCACCATAAACAACAGACCTCTCAATTAAAATCCAAACTCAATTCGACAATTTATTATCATCTTAAAATAGAAATTCAAACAACGTTTAATATAAAATCATCACTAATAAAGCTCCCACGTGTTCTAACATGTTTTAAAACATCAACATGCATTCAATATAAACCCAAGTTTGATTAGGGATTAACACCAATTAAATTTTGACTACTAGAAACCCAAATAATTTTTTTTACATATTTTTACATGCAACGCTCGTAATTACATTTAAACAAATTTGAAATCAATTAATCTAAATCACAATTTTTTAAGAACGATAAGAACTAGCACAGCTTCTCTTGCTTACAAAAGATTTGGGATGTTAGAAATACAATGGTTGAAAAGGAACAATGAGGTAAGATACCACTCACTCTTTGACGAGTTTAATACTTCTAAATCTAATCAAGAAAGCACCCCTAAAATAAAAACATTTTATGAGAAAAGAGAAATAAAGAACCTCATGCATGAGATCTCTCAAACTTGTGGATGACTACTTTCTTAATGAGAAAGACGAAAGTCTATAGGAAAACACTAAAACATACCTTACTCTTGCTTTGATTTGTTTCCTAGCTAGACTGAACCGTTTGTAATTACCTAAGAAAGTGAAGGAAAAACTTAAATTTTATTCTTCACAAATTGAGAAAGGAAGAACGTACTCTTACTTTGCATAGGAAAATAATAAGTGTTATAATGGTATTTTGTCTTAGGACCCCAAGTTTGACAAGTTCACCTTCACTTTTACTTTATTTAAACTCTATCATAGTGCCTTTTTTTTTTTTAACAAAAATCCAACTTAACTATCACACTCTTTCAACAAAAAAAAATAAAATTCCGTACATCCTGAAAGCCAGATTAAACGCAATAAAAAAGTACAAGACTTAGTCGGTGATATAAATATCCGAAATTTGAAATAGTATCATATCTCATATTATAACATTAAGGGAATAACTAATAAACGTATTTGTCAGTTAATACAAAATCTAAATACACGATAACAGTTTAAATATCATAATGAATGGAACTCCATTATATGTTTTTTTACATTAAACGTTGGGTCTTTTTAGCATTTATGTTGTATATTTTAGTGATGATTAACCTATATAATTCTTCTATTTGTATTTATAAGAGTGGAATGAATTGTTCTGTCAGTGTTTGTATTTATAGGATTGGTATTAATTAATTTTAAACCAAAACATTTGTAATTAATTAAATTAAAGAATGATTATCATGATACATAAATACTGGAAGAGAAAGGAGAATATTAAATATATAAATATAGGTTTAGAAAAATAAGAGAAATTAGTGACATAGTATTAAAATAGGACCGGGAGACATTTTTGAATGCAATCTAGGAAAGCGTAATTAATTTGACGCGAAGAAATAATATAATCAGATGGTGAGTGAGGTTTGAAAGAGAAATTGGCGGAAAGTAATGGTAATGAATTTAAAGGACCCATTGGCTGCCCTATTCCTCCTTCAGTTTACACACGTTTACGTTTGGGCAGTGGATAGGTTGTGAAACAACCAACACCCCCAAACAAAATTACTAACCCCAATGTCTGCCAAGATCAACAACCAAACATAAATACAACAGTTAACAAGCGCCTCCGAATCCTAATTAATATTTTAAATGTCATTACGAGTAACACAGCAAGGTGAAACAGCTGGCAGAGTACGTGTGGTCTACACCACCAATAAGCTTTTTTCCTCTTATTTTTGTGTTTTCAGATAAAACACATAACAGGGAGACTCAGACTGTAAAATTGAACTCAATAATTAAAATACAAAAACGGGGAAGGGAAGAGAGAATCTGGTGTGGTTTGAGCTGTGGCATAGCTGTCCCTTGGATGAATCATTATTTCTCACACCCTCTTTCCCTACGCATCATAAAGAACACCCACTCAGCTCAAAAATCCCTTGGACAAACCCTTTTCTCCCTCCGCTACTCCATCTTCCTTAGATCTTCTTCAACAACCCAAATAGATAAAAGTGGCACTTGGTGTGTGGCATGCCTCATGTGAGATGAAGAAGAAAGAAGCACACTCCTCCAATCTCATACTCCCCCTCATTGCCTTCTTCTTCGCTACACTCTGTGCCAATGCCTCCCCTCTCACGCTCACCCACCCACGCCATCTTCTCTACTACGTAGACCAGTTTGGCGACAGAGGAGAGAATGTGAGCGTAGACCCTTCCCTTGTTTTCCAAAATGACCGTCTCAGAAACGCTTACATAGCCTTGCAAGCTTGGAAGCAAGCCATTTTGTCTGATCCCCGCAACCAGACAACCGACTGGGTAGGATCCGATGTTTGTAACTACACCGGAGTTTACTGTGCACCCGCCCTCGACAACCCCGCCATCCTTACGGTCGCCGGCATTGATCTCAACCATGGCGACATTGCCGGCTATTTACCGGAGGAGCTCGGTTTGCTCGTAGATCTTGCACTCTTCCACATCAACTCCAACAGATTCTGCGGCTCCGTGCCCCACACCTTCCGGAAGCTGATACTCCTCTACGAGCTGGATCTCAGTAACAACCGCTTTGCGGGGAGGTTCCCTGAGGTGGTTCTGCGCCTTCCTTCGCTCAAGTTCTTGGATCTCAGGTTCAACGAGTTCGAAGGAACTGTGCCCAGGGAATTATTCGATAAAGATCTCGACGCCATTTTCATCAACGACAACCGTTTCGTCTTTGATCTTCCCGACAACTTCGGCAACTCCCCCGTCTCCGTCATCGTCCTCGCCAACAACAGGTTCCACGGCTGCATTCCGCACAGCATCGGCAACATGTCAAACCTCAACGAGATCATTCTCATGAACAACGCATTCCGCTCCTGCTTGCCCTCCGAGATAGGCTTGTTGAAGAACCTCACGGTGTTCGACGTCAGCTTTAACCAACTTCTTGGTCCCTTGCCCAATGCCGTTGGAAACGCCGTCAGTTTGGAGCAGCTCAATGTGGCCCACAACTTACTCTCCGGTCAAATTCCTTCTAGTATTTGTATGTTGCCTCACCTCCTCAACTTCACTTACTCCTCTAACTTCTTCACCGGCGAGCCTCCCGCCTGTCTCGCCTTGCCGGCGTTTGACGATAGGCTCAACTGCTTGCCGGCGAGGCCCGTTCAGAGGCCTCCGGCGCAATGTCAGGCTTTCTTGTCTAAGCCTGTCGACTGCAACTCCTTTAACTGCAAACCATTTGTTCCTTCACCTCCATCACCTGGGACACCTTCACCCGTAACTCCTTCACCTCCGTCACCTGGGACACCTTCGACACCTGGGACACCTTCACCTCCGTCACCTGGGACACCTTCACCGGTAACTCCTTCACCTCCGTCACCTGGGACACCTTCACCCGTAAGTCCTTCACCTCCATCTCCTGGGACACCTTCACCTCCGTCACCTGGGACTCCTTCGCCTCCATCACCTGGGACACCTTCACCTGTAACTCCTTCGCCGTTACCTTCACCTTCAACGCCTCCTTCACCTGCCACACCTACACCATATCCTTCACCTACAACACCTTCACCCCTGCCTACACCTCCATCGCCACCTAATGCACCGGTACCTACCCCTCCTTCGGAACCACCGGTGACACCTTCCCCACTACCACCCGTTCACACTCCTCCTTCTCCAATAAATTTGCCACCACCACATTCTTCTCCTCAACCTCCTCCACCTTCACAATTGCCGCCTCCATCATACACTCCACCTTCTCCTTCTCCAGTGCCACCTTCAACTACTCCAACGCCACCCTATGGTGCCTACTCTCCGCCGCCACCAAGTTCACCGTCACCGCCCACATTCTCCATACCACCACCTTCACATGATTATGGCTCATCGCCACCTCCAACACCTCATCACTCACCCTCGCCTCATGCTTATCCTTATTTATCACCTCCACCACCTCCTCCTGTTCATTCTCCGCCTCCACCACCTTGTACAGAACTTCCTCCAACCCCTCCCCAATCAACACCTTCTCCCACACCTTACCTCCCACCACCATCCCCATCTCACACACCTTATCAACCGCTACCATCCCCTTCTCACACACCTTATTACCCTCCACCATCCCCTCCTCACACACCTTATCACCCGCCACCATCCCCTTCTCCCCCTCCACCTCCACCGGTTCAATACAGTTCGCCGCCGCCGCCGCCCCCGCCGGCATCGCCGCCTCCGTGCGAAAATCCACCAGCTGTCTCTCCGCCGCCACCTGTTGTATACCAAAACCCACCACCTGCCCCTGTATATGAAGGGCCATTGCCACCTATCGTTGGACTCCCATACGCATCGCCTCCACCACCACCCTTTTATTGATTCTTTTGAGGACTTTTTTTCCTCTACGAGCAACAAGAGTCACGCTTTTTTTTTTTTTTCTAAGTTATCGCGGCCGTTTCTTCTGTGGTGATACCCTCGAATGTCATGCGACTCTCGTCGCTCACGAAGGAAACTTCTTGCGAGACAACCACAAGATTTAGCGTAACAGCTTTTTGTTATTTATATTTATCGATAAAAGAAACAAAGAGGTTGCAGCAAAGCGGGGGTTATAAGAGGAGAAATTCTCTCTCCTTATTGACTTGAATTGTTATGAATATGCAGTTGAGAAATAAGAATGGCAGGGAAATAGCAGGTTGCAGAGCAAATGTATGTATAGAGATGCATGGGAGAGCTTAAGTTATGGCTGCAAAGGCAGTAGCAGTTGCACTTTCTGCCGCCGCTGATGGTTATTAGTGTATTGTTATTGTCTCTATCAAATCATACTACTTTTATTTTTTATATAAATTTTGCTTCTTTTGCTTTCCAACTTGTTAGTATTGTTTTTGCGCATTTCCAATTGAGTTGATTTTCTAAATTGGCTTTCTCTTATCAGGGTCTTAAATCTGTTGCGGTCATGAGATCATGGATTGAATGTTTTTAGTTAGGCTGTCAATATCAATCTTCATTAATGAATAATGATAACGATACCATTAAGTTATGAAAATTATGTTGCTTATTACCAAACATCTTAATGATAGGCGTTTGATATAAATTTCCTTTTTCCTCCTTGACCTTCTATGCTTCTTTCTCTTTCCACCCTTGGGAGTGATAATTAATCTAACCTGTTATTGTACATTCTAGCATTGTTTAAGAGCTTTCACTTTCAACTCATTAATTAGTGTTGGTGTTGTTTTATTATAATTTTGCATCCTCTTCTTTGAAAAGACCTACCTTAGCTGGTATGTATGTATAGAGAGAGAGAGAGAGTCTCTAGTTCCTTTGGGTGCTAAAGTGAAGGGGAAGGAGCACGTTGTTCCTCTTTGCATGTGAAATTCAATGGAACTTATTTTAGGGGGTGCGGGGAAAGGGAGCATATTGTTCTTAAGGAATGGTCCCCAATTGCCCATAGAGGCCACCACCAGAGAACACAGGTCCCAATTCAGATTACGGTGGTGGGGCAAATAGATAGTGAATCCCAAGAACCATTAAAGAGCTCTGACTAGGGTCAATGCATTTAATGAGAGAAATCCCTTCTTAAGTTTGTTGGATTAAAAGAATAGGAGTATTGTTAAGGGAACAACCTCCATGTGCAAACCTTCTCAGTTTCGAGATTTGAATTCAAATTTGCACACCATCTTCAGCATTGGATCGTTTGCACATCAAAAATGGAAAGCTCAACTCAACAACTGCCAAGAAAACCTTGTCGGTCATCAATCGTCTCTTTGTGTCTATTTCCTGAGGCTATCTGTTGCTTTTCCTTTTAATGTTTTATCCGTATACTTTATAAATTAAAATAGTAAGTTACGAAAAAAAGGGTAAAATTCAGACATATACATAATATAGTAAAGTATATGCATCAGTTGCATGTGGCTTCCTATAAACGCTTGGGATGTGTGTGAAATGGAAAACCCAAACTGGGATCAATGCTTGCTTCTTGCCAAGTTCCTTCAGAGAATATAATTAGCACAACGTCTTCCAGTTTTTACGGGAACCTTTTTCCACTTTCCGTGGTGCCTTGTAGTATATCTTTGTTCCTTTGTTTTTACTTGCACCAGACACACGGAAATGAACAGAATAAAGCAACGTTTCCTTCAAATTAGGGAAATGGAGAACAGGAATCTGCTAACATTGTTTGCACGTAAGAGAACAACGTGCTTACTTTGTTGGTATCTGCGCTCTAACACACACACACATATTTGCTTTCAGAAAAATAGTCCATGGATTAGCAAAAGGATTTTGGACAATCATCTAATTGCAGATTCTTATGAACGATAAATCTTTTAAAACCAGACCTATTACAGTTTTGCATTAAAATATAGAAATTAAATTCATTCGCTTTTACCGTGCCTCTCCAACAAGAAAGATTATTTTTCCAAATATATTTATAGAAAAGGAACGTTTAATTTAAAATATATTTATAGATAATTTTTTAATTCATAATTTGATTATAAATTTTACAGTTAGAAGAGAACGTGATATCAGATCAATCATTGAGATTGGATTCACTGAATCCTGTTTGGAGACACTGCATTATTATATTCAATAATTAATGCATGTACCATACAATAGGTGAAACCGTGAAAAACATTTAATAGAGATCAGTAGTGTGGGTCATTTTGTGAATAACAAATAGCACAGCAAGCAATATGAAAGTTCCATACACCTTTCTAGCTTTAAACATTTTGATTGTTCCTTCGTGTTGGGGTGGAGAAAACATGGAAGCATGGACCTTTTGCATGCACTTGCTAGGTACCCTTAGATTAAAGGAAATTTGGAAAAGATATAAGGGAAGCAGGGCATATCCCACCATCAAAGGGACAGTGACCTTTATTGTGTGAGGGTCCCTAGATCAACATTCACATGGCTTGTAAGGGCTTTAGACATCCAACATGCAACGATGATAATCAAAACATTGATGTTCCAAGTTGTCTTACTTGCCCTATTAATCTATTAGTTACTTCTACTGGATCCCACATAACTATCATTCAATTAAGCCTCTAAAACCAAACTACGGGTTTTAGCTACAGAATCTGATTTTTCTCTTATAATTAGGAGTTACAATCCCTCTCACACGTTTACATTTTTAGGTAAAGTGGTATTTTTAATTGCAATTTCATGTTTAAGTTGTAGATCAAACTTCAGATATTTATTAAGGAATGCGATTTTACACTCTTGAATTGTTGGGATTGTTAGCATATGAATGGAGATGGAGAATGTTTTGAAAAGTGGATTGGTTGTTGAATCAATCAAGAGATATAGTTTCAGATACAATACAACTATTTCATGTGTGCATAATTATTTGGACTACGTTTATATGACAAATACCTTACGATATGTCGCGCGCTGGATTCATTCTATATTTACCTAACATTTTTTAGTCCATTCCTTATTTCTGAGCACTAAAGATAGAAAAAGTGATAAACATAAGTGTTTAACGATTATTAACCACGAAACTATGGATACATTTGATAATTAATCTCGTTACTACAGCGTCATTGCTATTTCTATCCCATCATCCTGTCATATTCTTATCTTATTCTATCAACTTTAAAGGAAAGAAAAAAACATAGTGCGTGTGGAAAAAAATAGTCACTCATCTTGGTCCAATTTTTTTTTTTTTTTAAAAGAAAAGGCATTTCAAAAGCACGTCATTAATGGATCTTTGATTGGGTTGATGTCAAGCCCGTTACTTTTCATCAGAAATGGAACAAATCCTGCATGTGAATCGATATGGGCTTGATGGATAATTGGTGAGCATGTTATGTGTCCATATGAGAATTTACACTCGCGAGTATTTCAACATTATAAAACTCATAACCCATTAGTGTTCTTCACAAAAAAAAATAAATAATAATATATATATATATATATCGCACTCAACTTGAGTGTTTAATCCAATTCCAATCTGAGATACGTGATATTGTCTAAGATCATGAATGATAATAGTAATAATAATAAGTAAATTTTATTTCGTTTAAAATTCATGCAACGATATGTGACATCAACGTGAAGTTTTCCCACTTTCGCGTATCTTAACATCTTAATATGTACAATATAAAATATAAATGATAAGATATGGTCCTTCTACAACTAAGACTTCCCACTTAAACTTGTATTTATTATCTTACCATTATTTTTTTTCTTGTATTTGTAATTCTATTAGAAATGTCAAACATTTTGCATAATTTTCAGATGTATCTTTGATTTTCAAAATATAATAAGGAGTAAATATTGTTGTCTTAGTTGGAAAAAGGAAAATATTAATAATAATTATTCCACTTTCCAACTTTTCTCGTACCTCTTATTGCGCTTAAATGAGATGAGATAATTAATGAGTATTTTTTAATTTAAAGCAACGAAGGAAGGAACATTGAGTTATATAAGGGAAAAACAACTCTTACTTTACAAAAATAATTTGGCAAAGAGAAAATAATGATTGTGCCTGCTTGAATAGAGTATGAAAAGTTTTAAAAAAATAAGGTTGGAAATTGAATAAATCTTATTACATCTTTGAAGCTATAATAGCAAGGTTATTAACTATAAAGGCTAGTCCCCAGATGAATTTCATTACATAAGAAGTTTTAATAAGATGAGGGTTTAGTTGAAGAATAATAATTCATAAAGTCAAGTTATTAAAGGTCTGTCCCTTGTATAAATTTCATTACATAAGAAGTTTTAATAAGATAAGAATTTATTGAATTGCTGATATTTCATAAAGCTTATTGAGAAATGTTGCGCGTAAGAAATAAAGATAAACATGAGTCATCTTAATGTTAAAAATGTATTAATTTACACTTTTGCTTTAAGTTAGAGCCAACTATTGCTTCACCTCACCAGTCATACATATTCTTTTATGTTTATTCTATTATTTTATCAGACTGAACAAACTTTAGCTAAAACCACAATCTTAACTTTGGAAGTTTTATCTACAATACATCTACATTAGATTATTCGGCGATCTCCAATGATTATGCCATTTTCCCAGTAAAAAAGGTTAAACTACAGAAAACTTTTGACTCCAGTACCTAAATTTTTTGCTTTGTAAACAACATCTTAATGCAACGACAAATTCTTACCAATTAAACGAAGAAGAGAAAAAGTAGTGTCTTGAGATGTACCCTAGAAGGAAGATGTATGCATCCACCTTTTAATTAATCTGTTTGCCATAAAATGCCCTAATCCTGCCTTTAATCTAAGGGTGAAGTTCCAAAGTTTATGCCAGGAACTTTTTGTAAGGACATAATGCAAAATTTGAAGAACTCGGAATGTAAGAGTTCGACTGGTTTAAGAAAATATTATTTACTTTTGTTTACACTTTTAATTATGTTTTTAGTTTTAAAAGTTATTGATTTTATATTTTTAATTTTGTACAAACTCTTAAAAATGAAAATAGGTAAAAACTTTATAATTAAAATAAAAATACAGATGCAAAATATTTTTGCCCACCCAAAATAACTTGTGAATGTTCTGTCCTTTTCATTCACACTTGAAAAGGATAAAAACTCAACTTTATTATTGTTTAAATTTATGGTTTTCTTTTTAAAAGCTCCAGGAGGCTTAGTCAAAGTGTTGAAAAAGTAAGTTTGTCCTTTTTTGTAGGTTTATGTCAGGGTTTTTATCCACTTTTCTACAATGTCAGTAGTGTTGCTGTTATCTAAAATCTATTATAAATTTATATTAAATATTAAAATTAAATTTATAAACAAAGATAAAATATGAGAGACTGAAAAAGATATACAACTAGCGATAAAAATTGTAATTTAAAATTGTCGAGAGAGTACTTTCCATTAAAATACAATAAAATTGTATACAGAGAGAACATAGGAAGTATGAAAAATGCATAATTGAGTAAGTACATACAGAGAAAAAGATTCTATTTTAAAACAAGAAGTATATTCTACTCTATAATGAAAAAAAAAATGTAGCTTTTCTAATTTAAAATAAAATTAAAAACTCACAAAAAAAGAATGAGGAAAACTTTTACATTTTGAGAAATTATGAATGAAAAATGTAATTAAAAGAAGATAATAAAAATGTAGAGAAGTGAATATTTTATTTTATCGTAACACAATATTATATCCTAATCTAAATGTATGGTCTTTGTCAAAAGTTTTACGACCTCAGTGACCCGTCATAATCAGAAAATAAATTTATAAATTTTCTTTTGATAGGAACGGCGAGTGTGGATAATAATTGAGGAGTCTTTATTTTATTAAAAGCTGTTAATTAGAAAAGAATACTTATTTTAATGATAAATTATAATTTCTTAATTACTCAGAGATTAATTATGTTCATTATTAAAGAATATTTAAGATATTTTATTAATCTTTGTTTTGGTCTTATTTGATCGAAATAAAGGAACTTGAAAATACAAAAAAGTGAAGCCGAAACATCCAGAGAAAGTATTCTTGGTTAAGTGGTTTGTCTTTTTATCTCTTTCTTTCTTCTTTTGTTAGAAAATGGTCTTCGCTTTTAAAATCACATCAATCTTTTTATGAAAGGGATGGAAAAAACACCCAAAATCAAATAACCTCTACTTCAGATTAAAGACAATCCTCCTCTACATGCTCTAATCACACAATATTAGAATTTTTTCCCTCACAAACAAATTCTTAAAATATGTTGAAGTGGGTATAAAGATTTTATTAATTTTTACTTTTACCTTCTTTAACCTAACATAACTTTTTATTTATTTTTTTTCTCTTGTTAACACTAAGATTTTATTTCCTTTTTACCGTTATTTTTTAAAGTTATTACACTAACTGTAATATTATTTCCATTTTTATTATGTTTTTCTAATATTAAATAATCAACATGATTAAACTATATATGGAAACTCAAGTATAACTATTTTTTATTTCAAGTTTAAGTAAAACTATTTTTATTTTTTAATATAAGAATAATAGTACTATAATATTCAACTGTTCTACGTATAACCTAATAGGTGTGACTTAATTAGTAACACTGGACCAATGCTTCACGTTGATTCCTACGAAATAATTTTTTTCATCCTTATCCTAAGATATGTTTTAGAATAATAAAATTCACTAATGCCGGAGTATAATCTAAGCACATATATATTATTTCATCAAGTTGGTTGATGAAAAAAAAAAAAAAAAACTTAAAAAGCAAAACTGAACTACCTTTCAAACATGAACGGTGCCAACAATCATTTAAAAGGCATTATTGCTGAAAATCATGGTCGTAAGCATGAAACCATACTCTAAACATAAAAAGTCTTCCTCTTACACCCACTTAATATATATATGACATGATTATGAATTATCATCTTCAAACCACCAACCCCCATTTCATCCCATACATGTTTGCTATGTGATTTGTAATAATTGCACACCTATAAAAAATTATCATATTCAAATAGTTATAATTAAAATGATTTAACATTGTTATTTATTTTTTAAACTTAAAGATGGCTCCTTAGCTAAACTAGCTTAAATAGTGGTTCCCACATTTGTCCCTTGCTTACTTATAACTCCTCTGTACTGATAAGAGTTTTTTAGGAAACTGAATAATGTAATATTAATTTTATTGTTCTAAAATACTTTTGATTAAATACTTAAACTAAATTACTAAAAAAATATCTTTTAATTTGATTTGAAAATATAAAGATTCACTTGTACTAAAGTTTCTCCAAATTACTTTAAATTTAAGCAGTATAAAGATAATTTATTTATTTATTTATTTATTTTCAGAAGACATTAAAAATACTTTTATAAAAAGTGAAATCTGAAGACAGAAAGTAATGTGACAAAAACATATTTTATAAACAATTTAAAATAAACTGTCAAGTATTATATGTATTATTATATGAGAGTTTTCTTTCTCTCTCCTATGCCAATGATGTTTATGTAAACCTGAACAAAGTATCTAAAATAACTTATGACCTCATTAGATGTATCTCCTATGCCAATGATGGTTTAAAACAAAAATCATTAAGTAAACCTTTTAATTTTTTTGTTTTACATTATAAGACGTGAAACGGAAGGGAGAGAGGATTTTTGTAAACTTGTTTTGTTTGATTTGGCTTTTAGAAAGAGAGAGGTGTTCATTATTAAATATTGAGGCTTTAGACTACTAATATTGAGTGTAATGACTAAACATCACAACTAATGTTTTAAAATTAAATTTATAAGACTATAAGATAAATTTGCATTTTAAAAATAATTCCTCCTCCTGTGAATCAAAGAAGAAAAAATATTACATCGCTCTCCATTGAAATATCTTCTATCTTTCTTCAATGTTTAATAAAAAATTCTCAAAATTTAATATCTATAACTTTAAGTATGAAAATATTATTAATTTTTATTAATTAAATAATTATAAAAAATAATATTCTTTATTAGTTTGATGAATTATTAAATTTTACTATTCAAATTATTAAATAATTGTTAATTATTACATATATACTAAAAACAATTAGCACAATTAATATTTATTATTAATTTAATATAATATTTTAATATCCACCATTTTAATTAAATATATTTATTAAATTAATCATTTACTAGTTATAATTAAAATAATCACAAATTAATAAAATTCAATATTTAAAGAATAAGATTGAAAAAAATAAAAAAGAAAAGCGTAGTGTGAGTTCGGCTGCCCAACCCGAATTCACTCTGCTGCACCAAATGCGGTTAGAACGGGAATTGCGGGAGTAAATAGCTACATACAATAAGAAATTTTTGTTTTTTCTTTTTGTTATTTAAGATTTTTTTTTTACATCATTGTCGTTTAATATTTCTCTCTATTTGAATCATATAAAATTTTTCATTTACTTTAAAATAAACTTTCAAAAAGTAATAAACACCTTACTGAACCATTAAACTGCGATAAACTTTTTTTCAAATTCATCAAAATAGATAAATTTAAAAAAAAATCTAAAAAGTAAACAAGTCGTACACTAGAAAAATTACTTAAAAAATAAAAATAATGTAATTAATTTGCTAAAAACGAAAAATAAAATCATATAATCAAAATACAAATTTCATTTTAATATGTCATGAAGCATTTATTGTTTTAAACTCACTCAAGCAAGACTTATCTATTTATGTATTTTTTTTTCGTCAAAATTTACTTATTTTTATAAATTTTTAAAAAATCCAATTTAGTAAATCTGGCAACACCTTACTCATTCAAATCTACTCTCGGAGTGTAATATAGTATCTGTGTTGTTTTTTTTATATATAAAATGACTTTCCCACAAAATAAATTTCGATGAAAATTTAATATTTATCGGAAAAAATGAATGAATTTTATACTTGTAATAATATGATGATATTGGTTGCAAAGTTGGGTAGAGAAAAGGTGGCTAGAGGGACTAGACCAAACAAAAACCATGTCGAGTTTATTCTTAGTGGTTCCTAGTCATACCATACTTAGTATCCAATTTTGTCAACTATGTGTTATCTGGAAAGTGATACAAAGACCACAATCGTCAATGTCACTCGATTCGATAAGGAAAATACTGCATATTCATCAACTTACTCACACCACCATTCAAACGTGTCTACAAGTTCTCACTCTTATAATGTCACTCAATGAAAAATGTTATTGAAAGAATAATATTTTTTTATGTTTTAAAGTTATTTACTCAACCAATAGTCAACACACGATATTATTTTGTCCATATGATCCACCGTATTAAGGAGACATGTTTTTTTCTGATAAATTTTGATGTACCCAACCTATGCTTTCATGATTGGGTTTCGAGAAATGCGTTTGAGGACATGTTATTATTAAATTACAACTTTAGAAGAGTGAGTTAGAAATAGTTACTAAAAAATGAAAATAAAAATGAATCCCTTGAAAGGAACACCAACCTGTAATCCGTTGCGGAAGGAAAGAGAAGGCTTAACGGCGGGAAAAAAAGAGTAAAAGCTGCGAAAAAAGCAAACAAAAACTACCAAACCAAAAGCAAACTCTCTCATCTCATCTCATCTTTAAACCATTTTTAATTTCAAGAGCCAAAAGCACAACAACAACAACAAAAGCAAAGCTAGCGCGCAATAATCCCTTTCTCATTTTTCGTTTTTCTTCTTCTTTTTGTTTATTTTTCTCTCAAAAGAGAGAAACCGAAAACTAAAACAGAAATAGCGAACGAAAGCGAGATTCTGTTTCAGTGCTCGCTCGTAACTAGATCTGCTTCCTCTGTCATTGTTCTGATCTTCTTCTTCTTCTTCTCTCTCAGGTACTTGCATTTCTCCATTTCTTAGATTCCTCGCTTTTGCATTAAGCGATTTCCGTTTCTCAGTTACAACTTGCAAGCCTTCAATTACTTCTTTCAGGATCCTATAGTTTATTCTATATGTATTATAATGTGAATGTTGCCTCTCAAGAATAGAAAACACTGCTTCATGTTCTGTTTTTGTCACTTTTTTTGTGATTGTGTTTTGCTGGATCATGTTTATGTCATTGATGTTCATTTTTCTTCGATCTTTTATCTTGTATAGTTGGTAGGGATTTTATTTCCGCGTAGAATCTGCAGAATGCTTATGCGTGATCGATGGTTTTGGTGTTTGTTTGCCGAGAAAATTAGGAAAGAAAATTGAGCCTAGTTTAGACGCTTACTTCGAGGTAAAGGAAAAACGAATCACTGCAGTGCACTCAACTGCTTCAAATAATTGGAAAAAAAAAAAAAACTCTAGCACTGATAATTGAGGTTTGCTTTTTCTTTTTTCTTTTTAATTTTTAATTTCTCATCCTGACATTTTTAAAATTTTTCAAATACTTATTGTGTTTTCTCTGAAGTTCAAGTGTTCTTTTTCTTTTTTGTTTTCGTGTTTTAAAATATGTTTGCTTTTCTAGAGGATATTCTTATAATTCGGTTTTTTTAGATAATAAATAGGACATTGAAGTCGGTTTTGAGTTATAAATTCACACGGTTGATGCGTTTTTACGTAAACGCATTCTCGTCATGTTCGTGTCTGATGCAACTGCTTGTTAAATCGGGAACTTGAAATTAAATCGGGCCATTCAATTCAGTAGTATGGGAGTATGAGTACGGTTAGTATTATTTTCAGGGGTGGTGAGAGAGAGAGAGTTATCAGTACGGTTGTTCACTTTATTATTGATAGCATTTGAGATACGATTTAAACTGTCGGAATTAGAATTTATTTTACGATGATTGGTAGGTAATTGTTGGCCGAAAAATGGAGTGACAGGCAGGACAAGTGAAATGAAATGACTATCACTGTTCAATACCAAAGAGAAAAAACAAAACCATAAGTTAAACTTGACCAAGAAAGCTGCCCAAACCTCTCCAAGATTTAAGTTGTTGTTCTATTATTTCATTTAAGGATCAGTTGAAATAGTAATGGAGCTCCAACAACAAAGATGAGTCTTTTTCTGAAAAATAATACAATACAGGGAATGGAATAGAAGATCGTAAAGGAATGACTCCCATTTCTTCTGTGCCCCGTTCATGTTATGCGTAGCAATTTTGTGTAGAAGAGATGGAAGCTGGGGAAAGCAACAGTGGTAACGAGAGGCGTATCATATCCAAGGATTCTTCATGGTTCAGTCAATTCAGAAATGCATCCAATCCATGGATGGCAAGATATGCCTATGCGTTGGTTTTTCTTGTGTCAAATCTTCTAGCATGGGCTGCCCGGGACTATGGTCGTGGTGCTTTAACAGAAATGAAGAGTAAGATTTCTTAAATCCTCGAAGTGATGAATTTTCTCATTCCACCGCCATAACATTTAGTTTTCTAATGCTTATTTCAGATCCAGCGCTTATGCTTAAAATTTCCATTTATGTTATGTAAATTGAAGTAGTTTTCTTCTTTATAATGCCTATTGGTTCCCTGAAGATTCACCATCTTAACCTGCAAATCTGACGTCTCGTCTGATTGGATGCATTATTTTATAAGCATCAATAAGCTGTGATGAAAAATATTCAGAAATGCACAATGTACTTTGGTATATATTCAATAAACAACTGTTTTATGGCCAAAGTGGAAGAAGTAAGCATTTATAAATTCAGAACAGAAAAAAGACTTATTTATCTTTCTATTTTAGTAAGTTGGACTTCTTAAATGTTAGAAATCACTCAATTCAATCGAGAGAAATTGTTGAGCACACACCTCGTGTACACTCTCGGGATGATTGAGACCATGTTCCCTCCATCTAAAGCTGTTTACGTTTAAGCATAATATTTTCATGTGATGGCTTAAAATCTAATATATTGAATCTACAGGATTAAAAGGATGCAATGGTGGAAAAGACTGTTTGGATGCTGAAGGTGTTTTACGAGTGAGCTTAGGTTGCTTTGTATCCTTTCCAATTATACGCATGAAAATTGTTGGTAAAGGCATTGAGTAAGGTTTGTAGAAAAGAAATCGGTAGTAATTTGATTAATCAATGGTTTATATTTGTTTATGCTGGGTGGAAAAAAGTAAATTAGAAATTGATGAATTGACAGAGTTATGTGATAACTATGTAACTTAACCTTAGGCCAAAGGAATAGTCCTATACTATTTAAAATGAGTCTTAACCTGAGTTCAGATATTTTTTATCATAATGTTTTTGTCAACTGCTCGCACTTCTAAACTGAACGATGTGAGAGATACATGGCACTCTGGATGGTGGTCAGTCAAGATTGCTCTCTGGGTCGTCATGACTATCATCCCATTTTTACTCCCTTCTGAATTTATTCAGATTTACGGTTAGTAAGTTGTATTTCCATCAAGCCTCCTAGAATTAATTCATCCTTGAAATATCAAAACGTAGTTACTGTAAGCTTGTCATTCCTCTGATAGTATTCTTTTGGCAGGGGACGTGGCTCATTTTGGTGCAGGGTACATTTTTAACCTCTTAAAAATAATTTAGTCAAGCTATTCTTTTTAAACTCATCTATGAATATTAAAAATATTGCTGCATTCCTTTTTCAGGGTTTTCCTTCTTATCCAACTAATAAGCATTATCAGCTTCATTACATGGCTGAATGATTGCTGCGAGTCAGAAAAGTTTGCAGCAAGATGGTAAGGCATGCATTCCTGAGCACGAACAATAGGCTTGAGAAAATTGTAGCTATAGAAATTTCCGTAGTTTTTTTTATTTAACGCTTCAGCAAGGCATGCGCATTAGTTTTCGGATGTTGAATAATTGATTATTGTGCTGATATAAAGACGAGAGAAAAAAATCTTGATTTTTCTAAATCCTTGTCAACTTTTAATTAGCATTAAAAGAACTCAAGAGTCTAGAGCGAGATAACCAGTTATTGTTTGGTCGATTGTGTTCTAGCTTATCTAGTTACTTAAGCAATTGAGCAACGAGCTCTCTTGTGTAGCCAGAAGTCGGGCAACAAATCGAAAATTGTGCTTGTGCAAATTATCCCTATTCGTCTTATAAAACTTTGATAGGCTTACAAACAAGTTGACCAGTTTAAGATAATATCAGGGATAACATTCCATATTCTGTAAATTTTTTGCGTGCATTAATCATCGATTATCATGCAGCCGAATCCATGTGATGTTGTTTGCCACGACTGCATATGTGGTCTGTTTGATGGGGATCATTTTGATGTACATTTGGTATGCACCAAAGCCATCCTGCCTCCTCAACATTTTCTTCATTAGTTGGACCCTAGTACTTCTCCAACTTATGACAAGTGTGTCTCTGCACCCAAAAGTAAGATTTTCCTTGCTCAATTCACTTCATCATACAAGATTTGATATGGAATTTCTAACTATATCTGCAATAGGTTGATGCTGGCATTCTAACTCCAGGGCTGATGGGACTTTACGTTGTCTTCCTTTGTTGGTGCGCTATTAGAAGGCAAGTCTACCAATCTTGCCTTGATAGTTTTGGATTAGTATCGATGCTGCTGTTCAAGCATTTAGTCTCCATTGTATAGTGTACACTAGTATTATCTCCCAAAGAAGACACGGGAGTAGCACTTCAAAAAGAAAGACGTCTAATATCCATGTCTTTCAATTTCTATTCATTTAAGCTTATGCAACCCCTCTTAACTTCCCCATTTTACTTCTATTGGTTTTGAGCTTTAGAATATTTTTGTATGCAGTGAACCTGCAGGAGGAAACTGCATCAGGAAGTCTGACTCTGCAACAAAGACAGACTGGCTAAGCATCATTGTAATATATTTCTACTTCAGTTCTGTTTTCTTTTTTCGAGAGTAATATATTAGCTGTACCTTCTTGTTGAAATTTGAAGAGTCAAATAAATTAAAATATCTCTTTAAACTATGAGCTTAATACTATTCCCAGAAAATATTAATCACTGTTTCGTCTATTATGAAAATATTTAAACTCGTTTAAAGGCGAAATATTGTCGTATCTTCTTTATGATGCTTGGTAATTAATGTTTAAACCTTCTAAATCTATAACCCCAATTACTTTTTCATTATGGGTTGGTTGACCTATGTTGATGGCTATTGTCGACAGAGCTTTGTTGTTGCAGTACTAGCAATCGTTATTGCGACATTTTCAACAGGCATAGACTCCAAATGCTTCCAGGTTAATTACAAACTCTGATTTTACCTTGATTTTTTAACATTATGTTCTCAATACATATCTGACAGATCCCTGCAGTTCAAGAAGGACAATACACCACCAGCAGAGGATGATGTACCTTACGGCTATGGCTTCTTCCATTTTGTTTTTGCCACAGGAGCAATGTATTTTGCAATGCTATTGATTGGGTGGAATACTCATCATTCTATGAGAAAGTATGGGTCTCCTCTCCTCCTTTTAGTTGTTCCATTTTACCTGCATCTTACTGGGTTTTCTTGTTTTTCTTTGTCCAAAGAGAAAAAATGAAGCGCAAACAAGGGAATTAAATTTCAAGTTGATAATCGGCAGATAATCGTATTCATATCAGAATACCATAGAACCCAACAAATGTGGTTCACGTTAAATTTTAGAGGTTTCTTATTTGCATGACGCTGTCATTCTGGATCTGACACACTTGGAGTTTTAATTTGAATCTTCTAAAGTGAGATAGTGCACTTTAGAAGATAAAATGCAGTAACTGATTTAGGGAAATTGTTTAAATCTTAACCGTTATTTTTAATTAAGAAGTATAGCTTGATTCTGTAAATCTTATAAAAGCGTGTTTCCTTCAGTTTAGAGGAATTAACAAGCTAATATAACAATCAGTCATCACTCACTCGAATATGTTTTCTACTGACCGTCATAATTTTTCAGTTTCTCACTTATAGTGCTAGTAGCAAGTTCATATGAAGTTGATTCTGTATTTCTTTCATCGCCCTCATACATGTTATGGCTATTTCATAAGATGTAATACCTTTATTCTTCTGCAGATGGACAATTGATGTGGGTTGGACCAGCACCTGGGTAAAAATAGTAAATGAATGGTTGGCAGTCTGCGTATACTGTAAGTATTTTTAGTAAAAACCAAGTCTACTCTGGCTTCAAGATCTGAATTTTGTCTAAACATAATAGAAGTCTCAAACTCATACAAACATTCTTTTATCAATAACTCTTTTCGTATTATTCTTGAACAATTGAGGCTCAACGAAACAATACTTGTGTCTTTTGACAGTGTGGATGCTGATAGCCCCAATCATATGGAAATATCAGACATATTGATTCTACTTGAGAACGTCCGAAACATAAACCATTCTAATTTTGATATTCTTTTTCTAGAATTAAGATCTTCAGATAGTTCCATATCTCAGATGTATATGCTGTGGACTCCTCCAGCTTTCAGATAGGAAAAAGAATTGCAATTTCACAATCAGAGAAATTCTCTGGCAGAAACCATTATTTTCCAGTGGGCACTAGACAGAAGCCGTGGATCTGGCACCTATGCACATATGATGGTTTTATTTGTTCAATATGTTACCTAGGGATTGGATAGAAATCACTAGTCCCAACTTTTGTTTCACTTGGTGCCCACAACCAAAGCCTGACACGTGGATTAAATTTTTTAAAAATATTTTTATTATTTTTTGTCTCACCGTGTAACTGTTACTGTAGTAGTTATATTTCTACGTTAAGTAATGTTCTTCGATTACTAAACATATTTTCCTCAAACAGTAATCAACTAACCAGTTCCCCTCAATTATTTATCACTTCTATTATTTATTAACTGAATCATTTCTTTTATAACTAACCACTTCGCCTCAACAATTTATTACCTCTATTGATAACTGAATAAAAAATGTAATAATTATATCTTTCTTTCGAATATGATTAACAAATATTGAAAGGATATAACTTTGTTATTATAATATAGTAAATTTCGCTAAAAAGTGGAGAAAGAAAATATTGGTAGTAGAAATTAAAAAGAAAAAAGTCAGTAGCCAAAAGTACGTTTTCTTTTTAAAAAGTTTCTAAACTAATAAAATTAATACGTGGGTTAAAAAACATCGTTACAGAAATTAATAACCAAAAAATTTGCAGCCGAAACTAAATCAAAACAATGTGTCAAAACAATTTTTTGTGGATTCTCTTCTTGATCTTGATTTTGAAAATTAATTATGTTCCGTATTCGGTCTTGATAATTGTGGCTAGACATAAATGTAACTTTTTTTTGTTATTAAAGAACTTCTAAAATAAGTTAGAAGAAAATGAAATATAGTATTCACTTTTCACCTGTAACAACTCTATCATGTAGATCACAATATAATATTAAATTCTACGATTTAAAATCACATTTCATATTATATAATTCATAATTATATCAAGTAACTTAGAATCATGTTTTAAATTATACCAAATATAATCTAAAATATAGTTCTCAATTGCATAATTCAAATTCATAATTAAAAAACGTTCTGAATTATACCATATGAAATCCAAACTACAGTTCAGAATTAACTAATCTATGATATAGTTTTAAAAAAGACGTTCCAAATTACCTATTCTACTAAAATAATAATTACAAACTTCTGAAAACGACTAATCTGGATTGTATTACTCAATAAACTATAATGGAACTTATTCAAAACAAGCAACCAAAAGATTTCATCGTATTTAAAAAAAGTGAAGTTTTTTATTTAAATAATAGACAAAAGTATTGTAGTAAATGCATTATAATCATAAGGGTGGGAAAACAAAGTATACGCCTGGAAGAGGAAAATGCCTACCCAAAAGGGCCCAAAAAGGTGTGTCGATCCCACCCAATTGAATTTTCATGTAAAAGAAAAAAAATCAACCACAACAACGTATAAAGATTTCAATAAACAGAGAAGTATATAACTCAAACTTGAAAATTATTTCAGAGGGAGATTTCACGTACCTCAACGAATAGAGCGACCTTACAAAAATTATGTGATTACAAAATAATACAGTACAGGAAAATAAGAAAAATAATATTAGGAGCACCTTTATCTAATCTCCAGAGGCAGACTTTGCCTCATCTTTCCTGTAACAAAAAACAAATTTACAAGGCCAATATATTAATTTGAACCAAGGGGGTGCGGCGACTGACCATAAATCTTTCCATATGCTAGAGCGTTTCGTTTTGATCGACAAACGACAGAAACTTCAACTATATTTGTACATGGTGCAACAAATTCATGCTTGACTTAAAGAGTGCAAGAAGACGAAAACTTAAGATCATCCGAAAGGGTTTCCTCCTGCCTGGAAGGTGTTTGGGGTAACAGCAGTTGACAACCTACTACCACTAAGCTTCGGATCTGGATTTGAGAAGCCAAAAGCAGTTCCCTCAGTAGTAAAATTCCCAAATCCTTGATGCCTACATATTCAGTTATAATTCTTAAGTGGAAAGGAAAGTAATGGCTAACCACACCGATAAATTGTCTCTCCACAGATTACTTCACAAATAACATTAAACTCAGTTTGCAGTATTCACACCAATAATTGTAGCAGCACACTCAAGAAACAAAAGCTGAGGGCCGAGAAAATGCGATGTTATAGTATGAGTGTTTATTAATGAATACAGGGTTCACTTCATTGTTCCAACATGGAAGATTTTACGAATTATTGGACCCAAAAAATACTTCCAAGAGAAAATAAATAACAACAGCAGCTCATGCAAAACAGTATATATTCAAAAGACTAAAGAAAAATTAGTTACCTTGGCATTGGCACGTTAGTGGCCATTTGTTGTCCCATGTATGCCCCTGAGATTTAAACACGGTCAAGGATACAGATAAAGAGCCAATTGCCCTGGGATGAAGTAGCTGATTGAGGAAATAGTAATACAAGTACCTGATCCAATTGCGGGTGCAAGAGTTTGTGCTTGAGGAGGCGGCACTGATACATACGATGATGAGGACGGATTCCAACCAAGAGATGGATTACCCATGTTTGAAGAGTGCATTGTAGCTGAAGGTATTCCCAGAGCACCTTGCAAAGATGACATGGAAGGAAACTGCAACCAAGGAACACCAATCTTAAAGCATCAACCAAATGAGCAATTAATTGGTGACTTAGCATAATAGAAAGTCAGCATATCAAACTTCAATTTTCCAGCTTTTCCAAAGCCAGGTGATCAGAGAAGGAAAATGTAGTAAACAAATTCATGAGCACCTCAAAGAGATGCAAACAAATGTAATTAAAGATGGAAAAATACATTTGAGTTAATAACTCAATAATGAATAAATACAACCCACGTTAAATATTACAGGTTTACTACAACACTCTCATATGTTATAAAGAAAATAGGATGAATAGTGTATACTGCATTACTGGGAACATTGCACACTAGTATATCAATGAAAGTCACATACTGTTGGGGCTTGAACTGGAATAGGTTCGTTATTGACATCGAATGGATTTTTTGATTTTGATGCTTGTGGAAAACTTGGAATGGGCTGTAACAGAGGGAAGAAATTTATGAGATATGATCATACTATTCTGCTAGCCAGTACAAAGTTCATGATAAAGTTGCAAACTCATAAATTCGATTGTAACAGTACCATCGCATTATTGTATGGAATTGAGATACCCATGCCAGGCGGTAGACCCATTTGCCAACCTGGGACTGGAGCAGGGAAGGATGAATATTTAACTGTGAATAGATCCTGCAGAAACCACAACTACTACCTTAAGGTAAATAATAGACACAAAAAAATAATCTGCATGACATAGATGTGTAGATAATTAAGGAAAGAAATCATAGTTATTAATTTGATCTATAGGAATCAATCACAATCATATAATTCGATTTGGTGTAATTAGGATCTGATTTTATTTCATTCTGTTTTTAGATTACCTTCATAGGAAAGAATCCTTCCTGATATTCAGAGAGATTCTTCTCAGACATTCAGCCAGATCCTTCCTTAATATTCAGGCCTAGATTAGTGTACAGAATTAATTTCCTCTTCCTATTTACTATTCCCCTTTGTATCAATTTCAATGTTCACTTTACGCAAGATATTTCATGGAGTAAAATATTAAGTGAAGAATACCTCTGGAAGTTCACCTCTTCCACTTGGTTTCATGTCTACTGTAGACGATTGTGAAACAACACTGGATTTAGCCTCATTGGCAGACTTTGGGACAAGGTGTGACGCATGGGGCATTGATGTGTTTGGATGCCCTTGTACCGATGGTACAGAAGGTATAGTCCAGGGCTGCAAGAAATTTCCCAGATAGGCTGAACAAATACCACATCCGAAATAATAGACAGAACATTTGAGAAATTTAACAATAAGACAAACCTGATTATTCAAAGCTCCACCAACTGGTGGTGTAGCTTGTTGAATAGAAGGCTGACTAGCAGCTGCGGCGAACAAAGGTTGCTGTTGCTGATACTGCAAACTAGCCCACTGTCCTGCATTATTCAGAGTCGATGCTGTCATCAATCCAAAAGACGTTACCGAAGCACCACTGGGTGGGAATGTGGAGAAGCTGCTAGCAATTGTACCTCCAGCAGCAGTAGCAGTAATAGTTGATCCCGTCACAGGTCCTGCATGAGAAAAGATGAGTCATTGAATCTTAACAATCTTGTCATTAACCTCCCAGGAATAGGTGTTGCGACATGGGGATCACCTTGGGCTTGGGAAACCTGAGAAGGTAAAGATACTGGTACTGTCAATTGAGTAAGCACAGATTCAAGCGGATTAACGTTTGAAGGACCATGAGCGGTTTTTGCCTTAGGAGCAGAATCAAAAGAGGCCCAATTATTATCATTGGAATTTGTAGGCATCCCAAGTTCAGCCACAGCAGTCTGAGGGGCTTCAGGAATTGCTGGAGCAACAGATGGTTCAGGATCATCATCAAAGTCAATAAGGCTCTTAAGAGTCTCAGGCTTAACTTCTACTGATGTTCCATGGCTGGATGCTAAGCTACTGGAAGACGCAGTTCTCTGTAATTACAATAGTCAATTACGACAATATTTTTCTGTAGAAAACCAATTTTGGGACACTCACAAGATAAAAAGGAGAGAGGGAAGGGGGGAGATCATCCCATAAAATTCATAGTAAAAATGTAAATACTGAACCACATCGCATACATAGATTAATAAGAGAAACAATAGATGAACATGTTGATGTTCATGCTTACTGTCACTTCCATGTTCTTTTGATGCTTACAGAACATTGTTTATTTTACAGAAGGATATTGATCTAAATCAAATTCCACTCCATCAACCTATATTTACTTACCTCATAAAACCCCTCTAACGAACACCCTCTACTAACTACTTATCATATCTATCCCAAATAACTGCCCTAACTCCACACACATGGTTGAAGCATATGGAACACCATCAATAATAACTTTACCTGCGTGAGTGTTGAGCCATTAGCAGCCAGTCCACTGTTTGTTTTGGGCGGTTCACTTATTCGAAGAGGTACTACATTTTCTCCCAAGATCTCTCTAACAGGTCGAACAACAGGTGGGCTGGAAGAATCTTGATCCTTGGTTCGATCAGGAGAATGGCCCTCCCACTTATTATTTCCATCGGATGTTTTATGATCTTCATATTTCCGTTCATCGCCAAATCTTTCTTCTCGACGCCAATCATTGATTATAGGAGGACGACCAGGACTTATCTTGTAATCACCACCATATTGCCTATTTTCTTGATCATATCCTGGACTTCTTCCGCCAGGACTGGACCTGTCACTGTAACGATCCTCATAAGGAGGGCTTCTAGGTCCTCCTTGATACGTTTCTGTCCTCTTGTTTTCATAGAAATCATCCTTGTCACCCTGTATAACAATGTACTAGTTAAATCAATTAAGCGAAGACACATGCCCAACGACACAGACTAGCAAAACAACATGTGTCTGAATGCGTCAGATTCAAAAAGGTAATTTTTCGGCTCCGATATGGCTAAAAAGCAGCACTGGACTATTCATCATTATTACTAAAAACAGGTGCAGCCTATCTTAAACTTTGGAGCAAATTTAAAAATCGAGAGAGAAGGTGGCTGCATTTTTTATGTACTTGGAAACCCCCTATTTTGCCGCAGATATATTGCATAGTCTTTTTAATGTTTTGATAGAGCATAATAAAACATTCACGCTGTCCAATCCTATAAAAAAATAAGAACTTGAAAAAAGCGATTTATTTTTATCCAAACATTTCCTTTTCCTTTTGTTTTGTCAACTTTCATTCTTTATTTTGAAAACTGATACTGATTGCATATAAATTCTGTTTGTTTTTTCTATATTTTTTTTTTCGCTTTTGTTTGTTTTTATTCAAAAATTGGAATTATTTTTTGTGCAATTTATTACTAGTACAGAAACCGATTTCATAAATCTATGAACCCTGAAAGAAAATTCAATACTTTTTTTTTATCTTATTCTTTATTAAGAATTTCGTTGTTTTTGTCACTAGGGAAGTACCCATTTCATTTTGGCTTTCATTTAGGCATACACACACGTGCACACACACACATATACTTTGGTTTTCAACTCTCTGTTTTTATATATTGTTTTCTACTACTTTTAGAATTTGGCATTGAACTTGTGTCATGTATCAATGTTTCATGGGTTAAAATTGATTCGTGATAGACTATTTTGTATCTGCTTAAAATGGTAAATCCAAAGAAAACAAACACTTTGGTACCTTAGCTCTTGGAGGTTTATCATTGGTCCTTTCACCACTGAATCTTCTATCCACATAAACATGCTTGATGAAATCCCGCAGCCTGTCAACATGGCTGGCTCCAGAATCGAAGTCAGAATAATGCAGTCAGCAATTAACTTAAGAGATAACAAGCATATGCTTACCTACTATCAGGGAAAGAATAACGTTGTGGATCCCATTCTTTAAAATAGACTTCTTTTGCACGCTGCAAATATTAGATATAATGAAAAACAACCTAAGAAATTTTAACATGAGAGACTCAAGATATCAAGAGCAAGCTTTAGCGCACAAAAAGTTCACACCTGATTTCCACCTTCCTGAAGTGCACTAACTTCTTGAGCAGTAAATTTAGCCATTGAAATTGATTTTACACGATGCGTGAATTCTCGGCTGGAAATTAAAACAAAAAGCAGTTGAGAAGAAAAGAAACTGAATCAACATTATGCTATCCCTGCTGCAACAGAATATTTAAACAAATTACAGTTTGGATAAAACTGCAAAAAATCAGACTTTTGTAGGTGTATAATTTTTATGAACTACAATCCATCAAAAACAGCATTAACAAGAAAAATGCATTAAGTATATATACAGACATTCCAGCTTCATTGTTAGTGGGGTAGAAAAGATTATAAGGAAAACATATAGAAAGCCTGTAAACTAAGCAAAACTCGAGTCCATTAAAAAGACCAACACTGGTCAGTTCAGTGGGTTTGCAAAAATCACCTTAAAGAATATATATTCACCAATCATCAAAGCCAAATCATTATGACATCATTGAAAGCAGAAAGGTAGTAAGTACTTACTGTATTCCGCTACAGTTAGTGCATACAAACGTCCAGAAATTTGTGCACACATATTGTGGTCCCTAACATCGGAGAAAGAAAAAGGTATCAATAAAACCACCTTTTATCAAATATTAACATCAAATTCAACAATTTCCTAGATAGGTCCAGAAGAATGCAATCAGAACAACAACATAATAGTTGATACAGATAACTGTCTCATATATCAAAGTCTAAAAACTACAATAAACATGCACAACAAAAGCATCCTATCTATCTTATAACCAAATTTATCACCATTTGAGATTCCTTTTTGGCTTAGAATCCAGAGATTATTGATAGGTACTGCATACTGTTATCATCCACGACAATTTTAATAGGGAACAGCCATGAGCTTAAATAAAATCTGGCCGCATCTATTGTTTCCCCTCAACATATTTATAATAATTATAGACGCATTTTTGCAAAATATTGTCTATAGTCAATAATAATGAAGGCATACCAAACAAGCTTGTAAATTATTTGAAAGTTCCTTGATTAATATAGAAAATTCAAAAATGAAAGTATTATACCCGAATAAAGCCTCACTTGAAAAGATTACAATATCTAACTCTACCATAATTTTCAATAATTGCAGTACCACTGTTAAATGAAGACTAATTCATATTGTTGACATGCCATACACATCATATAATTTGTGGCATCTACTCTAGCATTTTCAAATACAATAAGAAATTGTGTGTAATACATGTATCTGCTAACGGTTGTTCAGCAGAATAAAAGTTTTCACTCTCATGTTTTCTCCATCATAATGTAACATGTAACATGTGCAATGATGTTGCAGACAGTTAAATGAACCTAAAACTCATTGCTCAAATGCATTCCTTCTGTCCGACCATTTTGCAACCGTTAGCTAGCAATAAGTGACTTTCCCGTGATAACAGAGTTCAGGTGAATCCAAAACTAAATAACCTTGGGCCACTACACAATTTCACACCGAAATTCTTAGGTGCTTGAAGAGCAAGAGAAATCATTACATAAACTAAACATTGAATGTAGATCATATCAATGTCCCTCACCTTAACTATACTTTGAATGTTTTAAATTGATGTAATATGCATTCCACGATACAAAGTAAGAAAATTCACTAGCAAAAAGATCACCTAATAATAACTCAATCCGATAATAATTATCAAGAGAGGGAGGTAAAAAAATCCTACCAAACTGTTACAGTTAATACATCTCCGATTCGGTGTGAGTTTGAGAAGACCTCGAATTATTCGTTCATTTTTCTCATCTTCCTTCAGTCGACTAGCCATCTTCAATTCTGTTGCACGCATCACAACATATGCAACATAAACATCAATTACTCGCGAAAATAAACAAAATCCAATTAAGCAAATTCAGATTGCTCCAAGAGCTACAGAGCAACAAACTAAAAAACTTGTCATGCTGTCATCCAAAATCACGATCATCCGCGTTAGCTCGGCATGACGCGCCTAGAATGTTCCAGAAAAAAAAAACGAAAACAATAATCTAGAACATTCCATTCCTTAGGCAACAATTTTCGCAGCAGCCGAACGGCGAAGAGTGTAAAGAGTACGCAAAACAAACAACAATGCAAAAAATTAGATCTGAGAAGGGAGGAGTAGCCTAGAAGAGCAAAGCGGTGAAGTGAGGAACCTTGTGAAGTGAAAACTGTTTGAAAACCCTAAAAGTTGAAGAAAGAGAAAAGATGACGAGAGAATAAGGAAATTAATGAAATGAGAAGTAGTAACCTGATTTTGCTGCAGATTAAGAATCAGTTATGAGCCTTCAACTTCAGCACCTTACAGCGCTCAAAGGAGAAAGAGAGAGCGAGCGAGAGAGAGATCTTTGTGACTTGAGAAATCAGTTACAGGTTTGTACAGAATTGAGAGAGATTTGCGAAACAGCATGAAAAGAGAAGAAGCCGAGAGAACAGAGAGGAAAAAGGGAGGATTGATCGGAAAAAAGTTTGTTATACTTTTTAAAGTTTATTTTAATTTTTTAGGACAGCCTCCAGCTGTGTGCGGAGGTTGAATTTATTTTACGGTTTGTTTTTCAATTTGTTAGAACAGTCTTCAGGCTGGTCATACCTGGCGACTCGAAATTCCATGACATGCTTGACCAGCACATTCATCTCGTTTTACAGATACATAAAATATGAATTTTTAGAAAAAAGAAAAAATAAAACAGTGTAAAGTGGATTTAGGAGATCTTCTTTCAACGTCAGGTATACACAGTTGTTTCAATTGGATACTTATTTTGGTTAAATGCGAGTAAAATTAATTTTAAAATTAAGCTATTTTAAGTTTGGTATTTTTTTTTTTGTTATAAATCATGTTAGAAGTAAAACCTAATATATTTTTTTAGTGTAAAAATGGTTTAATTCACAATTTAGAATGAATTTCTTAATAAGAAACTAGACATATGAATATTTATTTAAAATTAGGTTAATTGTATTTTTAACGTGAGTCTAAAGATTTTAACATCAAGATAAATAATTATTTTGTCTTGTTGTTTATGAACGAAAATAGGTGTAAGTCATTTAAATGTATATAATATTAACTTTTGTATTTAGTAAACTCGTGACAATGCAACAATATGCTCTTTTCACGCACTTAATGTTTTTATGAATGTAGTTAATAGTTATTTTCAAGATTGTAAATTATTCCCTGCATTTGAAAGAGACAGATTGGGGTGATTAAATTTTTGTGCGGATCCTTATTATCCACTTTTAAAATATATAAACCGTATTGGTATATAAATTCTTTAAAAAAATAACTAAACAATGTAAGATATTTTACCTTTTAAAATATAAAATTACACCATTAAATTGGGTATGGCAATAAAATTTTTGACCTTCTAAACTTGGATTTTGATTTCAATAATATGATCCGAGCAAATCTACTAAAATCCTTCAACATGGTAAAAATATACATATGTCCATGAACTGAAACAGTTTAAATTGGACTGAGATTAGATTAAAGAAAATTCAGGTAGGTAAAGAACATTGGTTACATACAGGGCACGGGATAAACTTAATATACCTGTGCTCATGTAAAGGAGATAATCTAGTACATGTCTTGAACAAATCTAGAAGAAATACTGGCAAGTTTCAATGGTGTAGAACCTATCAAAAAAATAGTGTATAAATAATGTGTGAAATAAATAGACTTATCAAAACAGATTCAACCAGTGAGATGGGTCTCTCAGAATCTAAGAGTAGATTTCATAAATAGACAATTTAAACTAAAACTAATTGAGGTTTTTTGACCGGTCTATCTTATTGAAGTAGTCAGTGATTAATATACATAAAATAAAAATAAAATGTTTAAATAGTTAAATTTGCCGCCCAAACATTCACTTTCCCTTTCTGCAACTACCCATCTCCCTCTTCACATTCATATTTCGTCCTAATTGTGATTAACAGGACTAGTTCTAGTCCTATAAAATTAGGATTAAATAAGTTTGTTTTTTACAGTAACTTCACAAATAACTTTAGACTATGAGTAATGGTATTTTTTTTTTTCTGCTGGGTCGATTCTTTTATGGTTAAAAATAATGATGATATAAATATAGGATCATGCCATTTGAAATACTTACTCATCCAAATGTAAGTCTAGATGTTTCAAATATTCACTCATCCAAATATTTACTCATAAATCTTTTACCATCTGGTTATTTCTTTACAAGAAGAAAGTTAGATGTTTGAATTGATACTTTTTATGAGAACCAATTTATATTTACCAACTTAATTAACTAATTTTCCTAATCTTACTATATTTGTTAGCTAAGCCTTATTAGAAAGATTATCAAATGTGATAATTTGTAGTACAATAACATTGTAAAATATCTATGTATTTTCAATTTATTTTAATTAAAGCGACCCTTTTTTAACTATAATCGAATTCACTGAATAAGAAATGACTTTATTGTTATTGCCACTAAGTTCTGATAAATAAACATCAAATTTACGATTCTGAAACTGTAGGGATAATGTAAAAGAATAAATCAACAACAATCACATATGACAATTTCAATAAATAGAACTCAAGCTTGACAAATTATTTAACAGGGAGATTTCACGTACCTCAACGAATAGAACGACCTTACAAAAATTATGTAACTACAAAATAATACAATACAAGAAAATCTGAAAAATGATATTTGGAGCAGCTCTGTCTCACAGAAGTGTGCTTGTATCTTTCCTATAACAATAGACAATTTACAAGGCCCGGTGCAAATTTTTTTATACGACCCACGGGCGTGTGGTCAGTAATCATAAATACTTCAATATGCTCGAGTGTTTCGCATTGACTGAAACGACAGAAACTTCAACCACGTTTGTACAGGGTGCATCAAGTTGATGCATGGCTTAAAGAGTAGCAGACAAAAACTTCAGATCATCCGAAAGGGTTTCCTCTTGCCTGGAAGGTGTTTGGGATAACGGCAGTTGACAACCCACTACCACTCAGCTGCTGATCTGGATTTGAGAAGCCAAAAGTAGTTCCCTCTGTCGCGAACATCCCAAATCCTTGATGCCTACATATTCAGCTATAAATCTTAAGGGGAAAACTAGAGAATATTAAAAAGACTAGAGAATAATTAGTTCTTACCTTGGCATTGGCATATTAGTGGCCATTTGTTGTCCCATGTATGCCCCTGATATTTTACCATGGTTAAGGATACAGGATAAAGGGCAAATTTGCCTTAAATGGAGTAGCTGATAGCGGAAATAGTAATAGGATTACCTGGTCTCATTACGGGTGCATTAGTTTGTGCTTGAGGAGGCGTCACTGATACATATGATGATGACGGATTCCAGGAAAGAGATGGATTACCCATATTTGAAGGGTGGATTGAAGCTGAAGGTGTTACACTAGGCAGAGCACCTTGCAGAGATGACATGGAAGGAAACTGTAACCGAGGAACACCAACCAAAATGTATCACCCGTATGAGCAATTAATTGGTGAATTGACTTAATGCAAAGCCATATGAACAGAGAAAGAAAATTAAGACAAGATATTCATATGAGGCACCTCTAAGAGAGATGCAAACTTCATATAGTAACGTAATTAATGGTGAAAAATACATGAGTTAATAACTCTAAAGGCAAATCCAAACCACGTGAAGTACTCTAGAAGAGCCAATATCCCAAATCAACAATGTTAAATATAATTGGCTTAATACGATACTCACATATGACCTACACAATATAGGATCAATAGAATATACTGTATCACTACGAATATTAAGCACTCGTATATTAATGAAAGTCACATACTGTTGGGACTTGAACGGAAGTAGGTTCGTTACTGACGTCAAATGGATTTATTGACTTCGATGCTTGTGGAAAACTTGGCATGGGCTGAACAATGGGAAGAAATTTATGAGATATGCATCATACTATTGTACTAGCCAGTAGCAAAAGTTTAAGATAAAATTGAAAGTTAATAAATTGAATTGTAACAATACCACTGCATTATTGTATTGAAGTGAGATACCCATGATAGGTGGACCCATTTGCCAACCAGGGACTGGAGCAGGGAAGGATGGATATTTTACTGTGAATAGATCCTGCACAAATCACAACTACTTCCCTAAGATAAACAGTAGAAACAGAAAATCATCTGCATAATACAGATGTTTTATGAAGTAAAATAAGGAGTAAAGAATACCTCAGGAAGCTCACTTCTTCCATTTGGTTTCATGTCAGCAGCAGAAGGTTGTAAAACAACGCTAGACATAGCATCATTGGCAGGTTTTGGGACAAGGTGTGATGCATGGGGTATTAATGTGCTTGGATGCCCTTGTACCGATGGTACAGTAGGTACAGTCCAGGGCTGCAAGAAATTTCCCAGAAGGGTAAACAAATACCACATCTGAATTAAGACAGAACATTCGAAACAATTACACAATAAGACAAACCTGATTATTCAAAGCTGCCCCAACTGGTGGTGTGGCTTGTTGAATAGAAGGCTGACTAGCAGCAGCAGCAGTGAACAAAGGTTGCTGTTGCTGATACTGCAAACTAGGCCACTGTCCTGCATTATTGAGAGCTGATGCCGTCATCGCTTCAGAAGATGTTACTGAAGCACCAGTAGGAGGGAATGTTGAGAAGCTGCTACCAATTGTACCTCCAGCAGCAGTAGCAGTAAGAGTTGATCCCGCCAAAGGTCCTGCAGGAGAAAAGAAGTATTGTAGAATGCTAACAATCTTGTCATTAACCTCCCAGAAATAGATATTGCAACATGGGGATCACCTTGGGCTCGAGAAACCAGAGGAGGTACAGATACTGGTACTGTCAATTGTGTCAGCACAGATTCAAGTGGATTTCCGTTTGAAGGACCCTGAGGTGCTTTTGCCTCAGGAGCAAAATCAAAAGAGGCCCAATTATTATCGTTGGAATTTCCAGGCATCCCAGGTTCAGCAACATTACTTTGCTGGGCTTGAGAAATTGCTGGAGCAACAGATGGTTCAGGATCATCATCAAAATCAATAAGGCTCTTAATAGTCTCAGGCTTAACTTCTGTCTGGGTTACATGGCTGGATGCTAAGCTACTGGAAGATGAAGTTCTCTGCAATTACAATAATCAATTATTATAATAATTTTCTTTTGTAGAAAATCAATTTTGGGAAACCTACAAGGGGGAGGTCATTCCTCAAAATTCATATTAAAAAAAAGGTAAATACTGGACCACATTCCATATATATATTAATAAGAGAACAAAAAATGAACATGTTGACATTCATGCTTATTTTCATTTACATGCTCTTTCGATGCTTACAGAGAATTGCTTTTTTTTTTTTATAAAAAAAAGGTATTGACCTAAATCAAATTCCTTTCCGTCCTCCTGCTATTTATTTACCTAACACACCCCTCTAACTCCTTCTACTAACTAACTACGATAACCGTCCCAACTGTCCTAACTCCCAACACAAATCCTTGGAGCATATGAAAGATCATCATCAGTAATAACTTTACCTGTGTGAGTGTTGAGCCATTAGCAGCCTGTCCACTGTTTGTTTTGGGTGGTTCACTTATTCGAAGAGGTACTACATTTTCTCCCAATATTTCTCTAACAGGTCGGACCATAGGGGGGCTGGAAGAATCTGGATCCTTGGTATGATCAGGAGAACGGCTTTCCCCCTTATGATTTCCATCAGATATTCTCTGATCTTCATATTTTCGTCTATCCCCAAATCGGTCTTCTCGATGCCAGTCATTGATTATAGGAGGACGACTAGGACTTACCCTGTAATCACCATATTGCCTATTTTCTTGATCATATCCAGGAGGACTCCTTCCACCAGGACTAGACCTATCGCTGTAACGGTCCTCATATGGAGGGCTTTTAGGTCCGCCCTGATATGTCTCTGTCCTCTTGTTTTCATAGAAATCATCCTTGTCACCCTGTATAACAATGTACTAGTTAAATCAATTAAGCACAGACGCATCGTGGAAAACTAAGAACATGTGTCCATGTGTGTCTGATACAAAGAAATAATTTTTCAGATCCAACATGGCTTCAACACAGCAGCACGGGACCATTTATCATTATTACTATAAAGTGAAACCTATTTTAACCTTGTAAGCTAATTTAAAGAGAGAAGGTAGCAGCCTTTTTGTCAGATATTGAGGATCCCATTTCATTTTGGGATATATGTTTGTGTGTGTGCGCGCGCATATATATTGTTTCCTACTACTTTTAAAATTTGGTGTTGAATTTATATCATGTATGAGTGATAAACTATTTTGTATTTACTTAAAATGGTAAATCCAAAGAAGAAAACAAACGCTTTAGAACCTTTACTCTTGGAGGTTTATCATTGGTCCTCTCACCACTGAATCTTCTATCCACATAAACATGCTTGATGAAATCCCGGAGCCTGTCCACATTGCTGGCAACAGAATGCAAATCAGAATAATGCAGTCTGCAATTGACACGAGTTAACAAACAAATGCTTACCTGCTATCAGGAAAAGAATGACGTTGTGGGTCCCATTCTTTAAAATAGATTTCTTTTGCACGCTGCAAACATTAGATATGATGAAAAACCACATAAGAAAGTGTAACATGAGACTCAAGATATCTAGAGCAAGCTTTATAACAAAAACACATCCACACCTGATTTCCACCTTCTTGAAGTGAACCAACTTCTTGTGCAGCAAATTTGGCCATTGAAATTGATTTTACCCGATGTGTAAATTCTCGGCTAGAAATTAAAACGAAAAGCAGTTGATAAGAAAGGAAACTGAATCAACATTGTCCTATCTATTCTAGAGCAGAATATTTAAACAAATTACAGTTTAGATAAAACTGCCAAGGAAAAATCAGACTTTTGTGGGTGTACAATTTACCAACTACAATCCATCGAAAACAACAATACACAGAGAGAACAAGAAAAAAACATAATGTATATAGATTTCCAGCTTCACTGTTAGTGGAGAAGAAGAAATATCAAGAGGAAAACATATAAAAAGGCTGTAAACTAAAGGCACAAGGCAAAACCCAAGTCCATTAAACAGACCACTATTAGTCGTCGGTACAGTGGGTTTTTGAAGCACCTTAAACAATATCTAGTTAAAAATCCTCAAAGACAATACATTTTGACAACACTATAAGCAAAAAGGTTGCAAGTACTTACTGTATTCCGCTACAGTTAGTGCATACAAAGGTCCAGAAATTCGTGCACACATATTGTGGACCCTAACAACGGAGAAAGACAAAGGATTCAATGAAACCAACTCTTCTCAAATATTAACATCAAATTCAACAAGATAGGTACTGCATGCTGCTATCATCCTAATAATTTTAATGGGCTACAACACGATATTAGAGAAAATCTTATCACGTCTGTTTTATTTTCCAAAACTTCTTTATAATTATTATTGACACACATATTTTGTAAAAACTTGTCTATAATCAATAATAATGAAGGCAAGCGACAAAACAAACTTAAAATTTTTTTTGAAAGTTCCTTGATTAATAATTGAAAATAAAAAAAAATGAAAACATTATTACCCAAATGAAAGCTCACTTTAAAAGATTAAAACATCTAACTCAACTATAAATTTCAATAATTGATGGTAGAAAGTTAAGTGAAAGACTACTCCGTATTATTAGCATTCCATACGCCAGAGAAATCAAACAATTTGGGCCATCCACTATGGCATTTTCAAATAAAGCTAGAAATTTCACGGCATGTTTGCATTGCTAGCTGTTGTTCAGCAGAAAGCAAAAGGTTTTTACTCTCATGTTTTCTCCACCACAATGTAACGTGTGCAATGATTTGCAGACAGCTAAACAAACCTACAATTCATTGCTACAGTTCATTCCTTCTGCTAGACCATTTTGTTTCCATTAACTAGCCATCCATGAAGCTCGGACACTCTTTTTAAGTGACGTCTCCCCTGACATGTATCGGACATTGACACTACGACACGTATGGTTGAAGTGTCTAATTCAAATTTTTTTACGCTTTTTAAACATATGACAATTCTAACACAATTTTAAAAGGGATCAATACAATATTTATAAACTTATTACACCGATAAGAAAAATAATCCTATATATGACAAAAGATATTTAGATTATATATGTATAAATCCGCCGAGTCCTATATTTTGAAGATTACACATCTCTACGTATCCGTGTCTACGTATCCGTGTCTACGTATCCGTGTCTACGTATCCGTGCTAGCAATCTATTTAAAGCGACTTTTCCCGATAACAAAGTCTAGGTCAATCTAACATTAACGACCTAGGGCCACTCACCCAATTTCAAACGTACCATAATTCCACACAGACATTCTTAGGTATTTGAAGAGTAAGAGAGGTATTTCTCACATTACATTGAAGGTAGAACATATCAATGTCCCTCGTCTTAACTACAATTTTAATGTTTTAAACTGGTGTTCTACTCACTAGCACAAAGAGGACCTAACAATAACTCAATCCGTAATTTCAGAGCAAGATTAATTAACAAGAGAGGGAGGAAAAAAACTCACCAGACTGTTACAGTTAATACATCTTCGATTCGGTGTGAGTTTGAGAAGACCTCGAATAATTCGTTCATTTTTCTCATCTTCCTTCAGTCGACTAGCCATCTTCACTTCTGTTGCACACATCACAGCATATACAACATAAACATCAATTACTCACGAAAATAAACAAAATCTAATTAAGCAAATTCAGATTGCTACAAAAGCTACATAGCAACAAACTAAAAAACGTTTCATGCTTTCATCCAAAATCGCGATCATCCGCGTTAGCTCGGCATGACGCGTCTAGCATGTTCCAGAACAAAAACGAAAACAATAATCTAGAACATTCCATTCCTTAGGCAACAATTTTCTCGGCAACCGAACGGCGAAGAGTGTAAAGAATACGCAAAACAAACGACAATGCAAAAAAGTAGATCTGAGAACGGAGGAGTAGCCTAAAGAGCAAAGCGGCGAAGTGAGGAACCTTGTGAAGTGAAAACTGTTTGAAAACCCTAAAAGTGGGAGAAAGAGTACAGAGACGAGAGAAAAAGGAAATGAATATGAAATGAGAAGTAGTGACCTGATTTTGCTGCAGAAGAATAATCAGTTCTGAGGCTTCAACTTCAGCACCTTAAAGCGCTCAAAGGAGAAAGAGAGAGCGAGCGAGAGAGAGAAAGAGAGAGATCTTTCTGAATTGAGAAATCAGTTACAGGTTTTTACAGAATTAAGAGAGATTTGCGAAACAGCACGAAAAGAGAAGAAACAGAGAGAACAGAGAGGAAAGGAAGAATTGATCGGAAAAAAAGTTTGTTATATTTCTTAAAAGTTTTCTAGGACAGGCTCCAGCTGTATACGGAGGTTGATTTTATTTTACGGTCTCTTTCTAATTTATTAGGACAGTTTCAAGCTTTGGTCGTACATGACGACTCCAAATTCTATAGCATGTTTGACTATTATATTACCCGTATTTTTTTTTAATAGTAATTAGCACAAGAAAATAAAAGAAAAAAATTAACACAAGTGATTAGGATTTTTTTTTTCATGGCATACAGTTTGGATGGTAAAATTGATTTTGAAATTAGAAAGAAAAGAGTGTTTAGAAGATTTACTTTTTTTGTGTGAAAAATATTTTGTTTTGACTTTGAATAAACAAAGTGATAGCATGCCAAATTGCTCCTATAGTTGCATCCCAGATTATTTTCTTTTCTGCCAAATAACATTTCTTGATAGAGACTATTTTTCCCCGATGATAATCTTACTCGAGAGAATAGTTGAACCATAAGTATCAGAGTTTCAGTATTTGACATAACTATATATTTAAAATTAAATAATTATATTGAAATAATAGTGTATAAGTCATTTTATGCTTTTGATGATTTTATTTTATGATTGAAAACATAATGCTTTCATTTTTTTTATCTGTTATTTCTTATGAAACCTTTACTTTCATTTATTTTTCAACTTAGAAATTAAGATAATATTCAATATTAGGTTCTTCATAAAAAAATCCAAAATTCACAGAATCATCATACATTTTGAGATAAATATCTGACATATCAAAGAATCGGTAATGCGCAATAACTTGGAAAGTAATATTCGACTCTAACTTTGGAAAGTAATATTTAACTCTTTTATTTGAGAATCTCCTATCAAAACAAGTAGAATTAATCTTTAACATAAACAAAACTTAACTTAAAATAATATGGTAAAAATTAGATATTGACTATATTATTGTAATCCAAATTTGCATTGATCTCATTAAATTTGATGAAAATTGGAGATTTGTAATTCAATTCAACTCAAATTCCCTTCTTTTTTTTTTATGTATTAACTTATGATGTCATATTCTTTAATGATTTAACTAACATTATAACGAAATTTCTATTTTATAAGGATAATTAATAAGAAAAAATACTTTTCACTAATTCCTAACTAGTTTGTTAGGAAATTGTGGCCGTACTAAAATAGTTATAATTTATAAGAGTTTTCTGCTATTTCGTCACAAAATTTCGTATCTTTTAGTTAAAAAAACGTTGTCAATAATTCCTTATAAATAAGAACATAATAAATAAATAAATAAACACTTTTTATTTAAATATTTTAAAGTTTTTTTTTTATTTCATCTTAGCATTTTAATAATTAATTTGTAGATATGTCTTTGATAAAGAAGTATAAGTAACATTAAAATTACTTTTTATTATAATATAAATATTATAATTTATGGAAAGAAATTAATAGTTAATTATAACATTTTTTATATTATCACTTAATTAATTATAATATTATGAATGTAGATTTTATTATTTTTATATTATTTATTTATAAATTTATATTTAATTTAATGTTTTATTAGGCCACTTTGTAAGAACTTATAAACTGATTAATAAATATTAAAATAATAATTTACTATTTATAACTTGTGAATTAGATTGTATATAAGGAAGTTAAATAGACTATTTTAGTTAGCTAAATTATTATAGAATAATTTAATCATATCAAAGACGCATTTATCTTCATTTTCTCTTTAAGAAGGTTTTACCTCAATAACTCCCGAACGTCCCTTCCTCCACCGCTTGCCGGCGGCAATCGTCACCGACACAGTAGTTAATCATAGTTCGTTTTAAAAACATAACTAAATTAAAATGTTATAAGGAAGAAACTTTCGTCTTACATCTTTTAATATTTGGACTTATATCTAATTTTATCATACAAAATAGATTTATTTTCACATCTCCGTTTGTCTCACAATTTTCAATAATCATTTTTTAGGGGAAAAAAACTCTTAAAATTTAAAAGAAATAAGCAATTAAAGAAAACGAAACATTTTTTTTCTTCACATCGATCAATAGTAATCGAACAAAAAGAATCGCTGGATTCTTCCTTTGTGTTTCCTGGACCATGTGTAATGTTCAATATATAATATCCTTTCTTTTCTTAAACAATGAAAAATATGACTAAAGGAATTTTAATCAATCACACTACTTCCTTATTTGTCGCATATAAAAAGTGAAAACAATTATAACACTTTTTTTTTTCTGTCGTTTATTATAGTATCACTGTCGCTGCCCGTACATAACGAACACAACCATATTTGCAAACTTTATTTAAGTTAAAGTATTAAATATCTTTTACTTCATTTTAAGTTTTCTATTTAAAAATTTAATTTTTAAATCGCGTTTAGTACAATAAAAAAAATCGCATTGAATAGAAAATTCTGCATCCCTTCTCCAGCCTTTTGCATAATTAATTGAAATTTAAAAACTCGCCACATCTATCACGTTAATCAAAACTAATTTTTTTAATATTTCACGTGAAATTAAATAACAATATTATATTGAGTATTCATCCATAAAATTAATCATTAAATAAATTATATTGAGTATTGAAAAAACAGTAATTAAGTACAAAGTTTCTGAGTAGAGGTTATTAGAGTCCTCACAATGTACCCAATCAATATGCTTACAAATTATATAATATTGAATATTTTAAATTTTCTAATAGCGGTTTTTCTCTGAAGTAGATGTTTGGTGAAGAAGGAAGGACACAGTAAATAGAACGAAGAATAGGGCAAGTTGGTTTGAATTTTTTCAAAATAGTTTTTATTTTTTAATATTCTTAAGATTTACAAAACATTTTATTTTAGTCTGTCGTTTCTTTCCAGAAATTAAAAATATTAAAAGCTGATTAATTTAATACATTTTTAAATTCAACTTTTTTATAAATATTTGTACATAAAATTTAAAAAAAACAAAATATTATAATTTATTTTCTATTTTATCAATACGTATGCATAATATTAATTCATCACATTATTTATCATGAAACAAAATCTAAATTGTTGCTCTTTTAAGAGAAACTGTATAAACAAGCTTTGTAATCCACTCTCTTCTATCTATTTAAATTTATTAAAAATATATAAAGATTAATTTTAGTAGTATTGAAAAAGAAGGTTTCAAGATAGACGAAGAATGAAAATCATATTTTAATTTAAAAGAGTTATATATATATATATATATATATATATATATATATATATATATATATATATATTCTTTATTTATTAAAAACTCATCAGTACACTTCAAAAATTTTAAACTTTTTTTTTATTTTTTTCTTTAAAATATTTAAGTTTTTTTTTATTTTTTTTTCTTCAGCTACGAACTAATAAAGTGCAAATAAAGGATAAATTTTTACCTATCAAAATTTTGATTTGACTAAATTTTTCCTTCTTTTTCTTGTATCTTTGGTTTGGTAACCTCCCTTTTGAAATTTTGAATGTGTGATTTAGTATTTAAAGATGAATATGTAATTTTTATTTTAATAGTTAATTTTTCTTAAATTTTATTATTGATATAATGCATTTTAGTTGGATGATGATTTCTCTCTAAAGATCTTTCAACTAGGACATGATTGAGCCCATAAAGACTTACAAGAGAGTTTTGTCCATATAGATATAGTTGAACACACAAAAATGTAGAAGGTTGATTGATATAAATATCTGGATCATAATTTGTCAACAATGTAAAGTTTTTCATGTGTTTGAATATGCAAAGGTATAGAAGACTCGTTGATATAGATGTTTATATTGGAGTTTCGCTCATAGGGCGTGACTTAGAACACAGGGGCGTGGGAAACACATTGTAGGATGTGTTTCACATTTAGATAGTTTTTACGCTACTTTAGCCAAAGAGAAAGTGTATAATTTGGCAAATTATCGTTAGCAAATAGGAACCCTCTAAATTAAAAATGGTTACATTTGGCAAAAATGGATTGAACATAGAAGGTAGGACCTGAACCATTTGCTACTGACACTCAGTTTCTGTTACTATTTGGTGACAGATACTGAAATTATTAGAGAGAAGGAAAGGAGTAGAATAACAAAATATAAGGGGGGAGAGAGTAACATAGTAGGACAGATTGTCAGAAGTTGAGTAGTGAGACCATGCTTCTCTCTAAGAAAACTGTAACTTTCATCCTATTTCTAGGACCTGTAACCAATTTGATTTACCCTTATATATAAGTGAATATCAATAGGATTTCCAATTCTTTGCCTGGTTTTGCACATTTATACCTCCAAAAACTCAACAAGTCCAAAAATTGATTTTAATTTCTATAAATTAATGTAATAAGAGGGGATGGAAATTCAAAATAAGCAAGCAGAATTTATGTAGTTATCCAAATGGGTACATTTATTGGCTTCTCTTTAGTGGGATTAGGCATTCTTAAGACCACTCATCTTAGCAATATAATCTCTAAAAGGAAGAATGATATATTTTGACCATTCTATCTAAATATATAATCAAATATTAATTTTATTTGATTTCTCAATTTGATTAACGTTTGGTGGTTGAAATGTGTTTATAATGAAGTACAATTTTCGGCCCCCCTTTCACGCAGTAGTCTCTGAAGGATGATTATTTGTACAAAACTCTGAAAGATACAAATGTTGTGTGTTGAAAACAAACAAGCTATATTTAACGTATGTTGCCGTACTTCAGAAACTTTTCCGCCTTTTCCGTAAAATGATCTTCGCTCATGATAAAACTTCACGCAGTAATAACTCCATTTCATTCCAGGGTAAAAGTTTGGTATTTGATACAGAGGACACTAATGTTTTTAAGATTTCTTTTTTTTTTTTTAGTCCATAGTTATCTCTTATGAAAAGTTATTTTATTTCTCATAATATGTCGGGATTAGCTCTAATTTCAACGAAAAAAAATATATACCAAAATTGAATTAGAGACCGTTTTTAAGGGAAATGATGTATAATCACCCGTTTGTTTTAATGAACATAATTTTGAATAACATACATCTTATATCACTTTAGTCGTTTGTGAAGTTATAAATTGAGTATGCATAAAAAATAAATTAAAATCACTTTTAATCATGAACATATCCACACCGTTGATTTAAATGAAAAAGCTAACGCCCTTAACCCCTTACAAGTATTTCTGCAATACTTTGGACACTAGTTGTTTATGATACGTCGTTTGTTGTTTTCTTGTTTCAACTTTAATAGACCGCGTAGGGATAAAAAATAGCTCAAAATGTACTGTCTAAAAAAATTACTATGCTTTTGAAATACATAATATGTCCATGTACTCACTACAGTTTAAAATCATTTCACACCTGCATAAAATTTTAAAAATAATATATAAAAAGGAATATTATTAAAAACTGACAATTAAAAAGAGAAGTAATAAATATATCACCTTTTTAAAAATAATTTTACCGAAATAGTGTCGTTGTTTTAATAAATGCATTATTTTGATACCAATAAAAATAATTAATTTGATTACAAATTCATATTTTATTTTATTCTTAATTATATTTAAAAACTAAATAAAATATAATTAAATTATCTAACTGATAAAAGTACATACATACATTTCAGCACAAGAGATTACAAATCCCCTCACATCTTTAAATAGAATTATCTATTACAAACTACCTACTATCTTTTATAGAATTATTATTATTAATTTTGCTTTCTTAAAAAATATAAAGGCGCGAGATATCTTTATATATACATATATATAATTTATTAGAATATTAATTAATTTTCGATTTTTCTACAAGCCTAAAAGTGCATTGGGAAGGTAGAGTGATATTTAACACCACCAAGATTTTATTCAAAATTAATTATAAAAACTTTTCACTGAATTAAGAAAGTTGACAAAGTATATTTCGACAAATCTTAAATCTCTATTTATTATTAAATGAAATCTCATATTGGTTTCACCAAATATTTTGATTCTTATTCGTAGGAGACAATAAAATTTCATCAAACAGAAAAAAAAATAGGAAGTTACAAATAAAATATCAACAGATATATTATCAGAATTTCAAAATTCAATTGATTCATTTGTCTCAATAATTATGCCTTTTTGTTTATCGTGCTTGCCTGGAATGGAATATTGTCTTGTGAAGACAAAATCTTATTTTTACATATCCTAAATAATTGACTAGGAAAAAAAATAGTTGGTCATAATTTCCTGGGGATATTAAAATGAATTAAATGTATTTATGTTCTTCAAAATCAAACGAATTTATTCTTTTTTTCAAATCTTTGTTTGTATGGAAGTACCTAAAACACAAATATTTCAAAACCATTAAACACTTTTCCTTTTATAGTTCGATAAAACACATTTAATAATTAATATTAATATGCAGACAGTAGTAAATTATTAACTATATTAATATTTCAAACAATGATATTTAAATTATATAAAATTAATTTACCATATGAATTTGTTTATTCTGACATATAAAGATTCTATGGCAATGGTAACGTGAACACCGGGTTTTGCTTCTTGAGGTCACAACATTCTACAATGGTGGAAGCGGGAATTTAAGAGAAAGGTAAGTAGTGACAGACAAGTTTAGTCGGTGCCTTCTGACCCTACATTCCAGATGCATGTGTCCCAACTATACCATCACCAATGACCTAACACAACAATCATTTATTTATTATTTATTTGAAAAAACTATTTACAGTCCACATTTTCTCTTAATTCCATTCAAGAACGCCATATATTAATTTAAATTAAGTTATTTAATTAAAATAATAATAAAATGGTTCCTCACACCATCTATAACAAAATTATTACAATCTCCGCATCATAAATAGCTATTCAGACAAAAGTGTGGGGGTACAGTTGTTTATAATGATAAATATTGCAGCATTATGAATTACGAAAAAGTGGTAAAAATAACTTTTTTACCATATCTTGGAGTAGCATGATTGGAAACATCCTAAGAATTGTTCCTTTTAATGTTGAGCTTGCTGTTTGGGCCCCTGCTTAGTGACTAATTATCTTAGTATATTTCGTGTTTTGAACCATATATATGATGTCTGCATGTATGTAACAAAATAATGTCTTTAAATTATATCATTACAAACAAATCTCGTTAAGAACTTCCATTTAATGTGGTAACCAGTTTACAAAAGCAACTAACGACTACAACCTGCTCTGCTCCTTTCTCGTACAAAATTCTGGCTCTTTGCTTTCGATAGAGCCAGCGTTAGGTGAAGTCACTTTTGTAAGGTTTAGATAGTTTTCACTATAGTTCCATAGTGTGTTATTCACTATGTGTTTAACGTTGCTTTCACAATCACTCAATAAAGAAACAGAAACTAGCTAGAGAGAAAAAAAAAATAATATTGCATGTTGACGAGTCCATAGTGGATTCCTGTGTTATAGTCAACCAATTAGGGGATATAACACACTATTGTGTTGTTTTGAGTTTTTCTCCCTCCATTTTGTGCATAACACAACCATGACACGCTTCTTATTCTTATTGGTTTGGTGTATAGTGTTAAGTGTTAACTTGATATTATATAGAAAGCACCACACAAATGGTTAAAGGAGAAAATTAAATTCATGTGACTGACACACGCTCCTTAGCAGTGTCTTTGCGCTTAGCCTAGTCAAATTCCTCAATCTGCACCATTTTTGAAAGGATCCACTGTCACATGGACCAACCTGTAGATATAAAGGACCCTTTATTTAACACAATAATTCACAAGCTCATATCCAATAATGCAATACACTGTCCCATTTTGCACTATTATATTCAAGGTATAGACAAAGACGTCAACATGTTCAGCTTCATTCATGTCTCAATCCATCAGACTCACTTATTCTATATCATCTTTTACCCTTTGCACTCATATAAAAGTATCTAATGACATAGATTAGAATGTTAATTAAGCATGCATGCCTTTCAATCAATCGAATTTATTCCAATTAGATAAAATATAGTTTGCAGTGTAGAATGATGTCAATCAAGCATTGTGCACTGTTGCTATATAATGCTCAAAACTTAAAAGAATTCCCTGTTATGCCTTATTGCCATGCGTTTTCTTGTCTTTAGTGTTCAATTTGCGTAACAGTTGTATTACCAAATATGCCTCGACTTTGTTCCTTTATGGTTGACCTCTTTACCAAGCTTATACTTCATTAATTTGTATGTAACACTTATCCACATGGATCTATAATTGTGTATAGTATATACATTTTCTTTTCCTCCAGCTTGGGCTAAGTCACATCACACTCTCATATAAAGTTTGTCACTTCCACTTCCCTTCCTGTGATCACTGTGTTCCTTTTCTCATCTCTCATCTTTGATCATGAATCATGTTACTCCTCTTTTGATACGCATTTGTTTCTTCCATAGCTTAAGCAGTCAATGAGACGCTTCTCAAATCATGTTTCTCCTTTTATGACACCAAGTGGTTGGTATCTTCTGTCTTTAGTGGATTTTAGTTTGGTCAGTGTTTGGTGGTTCATCACATGACAAGTTCCAATCGCACAGTCTCTATTTTCTATTATTATTTTGGATAAAATTCGGTGGGTTCTGTGCACTTTGGTTTCCCCAATAAAATTTGACCTTGAGCTCATTTGTTTTTCCCTCCTCTATAACAAGCTAGCAGTTTTGTATTTTGTGTCATTCAAGCAATTGGTTGATACTTTGTCAAGGGAAGAGGGTGCTTTCGGTTCAGATTTGATTGTGTGACTGATAATAGTAAAAAGTCCAAATGGGAAAACTTGGTTGGATGTTGGACAAGTTCTGTCTTCCTTCTTGTTCAAACACCTGCTTCTGTGTAAATTCCATGGAATTTGAAGATGAGTTTGAGAACAAGCCTTTGATTGACAGTGGCAGTGATCTCAAAGTAAGACTCAAGGATGTAGTTGATGGAAAACAGACTTTGGCTTTTCAATTGAAGCCTAAGGTGAGGCTTCTCTTTTCTTTAACATTTTGCATTTAAGTGACTTTGGAAAAACAAAATAGTTTTTATTATTATATAGCTTGTAGGGGCTAATTGATATCTTCTGTTGCTCAATACACAGATAGTGATTCTGAGGGTGTCAATGCATTGCCATGGCTGTGCAAAAAAAGTTGAGAAACACGTCTCAAAGCTGGAAGGTGAGCACATAGCAATTTTTTCATATTATTAGAGTATAGATTTCATAAAAAAGTAACCTACTCTTATTGAAAGCTTGACTTATTTTCACTTTATGTCCATCACTCCATCATTCATTTTGACACTTTTGAAGTCTGTCACTTTAGAATATCTAGGAAGTATTATTTGTTCCAATGATACCCTCGATGAATAAATGCACCAGTAGATTTATAATTATAACTGTGAAGTATAATTAATAAAAGTCACTTATACAAATAATGATATATCCTTCTATTGATCCTCTTACAAATCTTTCCACTATTTTATAAAAATAAAATATAGAGTTTATAATCACTGTTTGTGATGGGTGTATTTTGTTTGAATTTTCAACCATTGATCTGAACCAAGTCCTGTTGGTTATTATTGAAGGGGTGATCAAAACAGAGGTTGCCCAAGTGTTCAACAGAGAAGATAGATTATTTTACTTCTCGTGAAAAATGCTACCCATCTCTGAAAAAGTCAACTTTATCATTCTTTGATCTCATTTTACTAATCAGTTTGTGAGTTACAGTGTGTGCATTGAACAAAATTCTAACTTCCGATTTCTAATAATGGCCTTTTTTTATGCTTCTGAACAGGAGTGAGCTCATACAAGGTAGATCTGGAAACCAAAATGGTAGTTGTAAGTGGCGACATTCTTCCTTTGGAAGTGTTGCAGAGTGTTTCCAAGGTTAAAAATGCAGAGCTTTGGAATTCTCCATGAGGAAAAATTCTGCACAAAACACCATCAGCCTCGGCAGATTCTACAAAACTCATTTTTCTACTTATTAATATACAGATATAATATTATATAATATTATAATAATGCCGCGTGTAATATTCTAGCAATTCTCTTGCAGCAAAGAAAAGAAAAGAAAAAAAATAAAGAAATGCTTGAAATTGCATATCTTTTTTATTAAGTTTACTACAATGACTCAACTTTCAACCAAAAAAAATTACTCCTTCATTGTATTATTTTTTTTTCTTTCTCGTATTTATTTCCCATATCTCACATTATGCAAATGGAAATTAGTAAAAAATTAATGCGAGTGATAATATGATAGAAAGTTAAAGTAAGAGCAATGATCTAAGTTTGACACGAAACACTGCTAATTACAGGAAAAGCTGAAAATCCACTCTGTGCCGCTACTCTGCTAGCTTTTAAAGCAGATTAATAAACTAATTTACCATGTGCCCCTATTAGCAAACAAAATAATGCCATTGCCAACACACACTCAGAATTTTTATAATGCATTCATATGTATAAAACCATTAGTCAACACAAAGTACGACTACATCTTATGTGATCCTAATTAATTATTGATTACATGCCTAATTATTACGATTTATACATTAATATTAAATACAAAAATAAATAAAGAAATTTAATAAAATATTATTTAATTTTAAAATTTTATGAACTTTTGCTAACTTAATTAATTATTACTTTATATGAACGTGTCATCATTACTTCGTTACTTCGAATGGAGAACACCTTTCTAATCGAATTCAAGTTGGGCCTGAATAGTGGATCTGAGGTCAGGCCCAAAACTTCTGAACCCAAAAGCCCAAACAGAAAGTTGTTTTTTTCCATTACCTAATCGAAAAACGAAATCAATCTCTTTTTTTTAATCTATGTGTGTCAGTATATATATATATATATATATATATATATATATATATATATATATATATATATATATATATATATATATTAATAAGATAATAAAGGTCAAACTCGAAAAATATAAAGTCCTCGACTTTTATCAATGCGACTTTTAAAGTAAATATTATAACTAGAATGAGTGTAAACAATTATTTACATATTTTGAGTATCTCTTTTTGTAAAACAAATAATATTGCAAGGTCAAACATTAATTAAGTTATATCACTTTTGGAAAATGTCATGAAATATGACTTATTAAAAGTTACGTATTTTTTTTTTAAAAAGTGTATTTTGGTGTTTAAAAACAGAAAAGGAATAGTATAATATATATGTACACACAAATATATAAATTAATGATGGTTCAACATAAGGTAATATATTATTTCTTTATATAGTAGTAGCGATACAAACTTGTTTAAATAATAATAATTTATAGCATAAAAGGAACATGCCAAAAGTGATATGAAGATTGTTTTGATATAGCTTATAGATAATATTTGTACGTCACAATCAACAATACTTTTTTTCACATTATTACTAAAGAAAACAACTTTTTTTGGCAAGTAATGACGTCACGGTGGTTAAGGTTCCACTTGTACATGTTGGTCTCAATTTTTTTTTTTCTTTTGTTTACATTTTATTGAATTCTTATTTAAACAAAATATAAGCAAGACATTTTCCGAAACTATTTAACTCACTCTATTTATGCTAAAAGTTTAATTAGAATATATTGACATTATACAAACTTTAATAGAATCGTCCAAACACAATTAATATACATATAAATCGGATATTCCTATTTAGCATACACAAATTACTTATTTTATTTTTTTCTTTAATTAAATTTTATAATTACATCAGTTTAAAACCTTTCTTTTTTAGTACATAAATTTGTTTTGGCTGCAGTGACTAACTTTAATATCCTATTAACACACAAATCCCACAATATAAAAAAAATAAATAGACCGAAATAAAATAAAATATGCGTTTTAGCAATAGTAAGAGAAACATAATAAAAAAAATGAACACATAAAATTAATCATATTTTATTATAAATAAAATTTTAATTTAAAAATAATTGTATTATAAATATAAAAAAAATATCAATCAGACTAAATAAATTAATCATATTTTATTTTTAATTATTTATAATTATAAAAATAAATTTGTAATCTTAGAGTTTTATCAAAATTCAATTACACTTGCACATCACTCACAAATTTTATGTACATCTCTCTCTAAATTTTATCAATATTCCTTAATTCAAATAACCTAGTTTTTCACAATTTTTGTGTCAAATCCATCTTTAGATTTAAACAAAGTCCTAAGCTCATATGCATTTTAGCGACTAATAAATATTTATGTTATTTATTCTTACATTTGAAACTCTTTATGAATTCATTTAAAGATTTAAATTACGATAATAGATACTATTAGATACATAACTTTATTTACGGTCACAATCACAATATTGACACATGAATTCTACCACTGATCATAACCAGTCAATATTTCCACGTCAATCTCTTTATGTTGAAGACAAACCTTACAAGCTTTCAATCACAACATTCATGAAGTATTACTGTATTTTATTATTTCAAGGCTTGGATAGCATACACTTAAAAATAATCAACATTATATACAATCGATTATGTATTTACTGTCTCCAAATAATATTCTTATTAGTTGGTTATCCTCGCAAATAAGATCACTACCTAAAAATGAACTTTTGCTTTATGTTCTTATTTATGATAACATTTTAAAATCAATAACATTTTACATATATAGTGAGTGTTTTTCGTTTGTGACGGCTGTTGGTAAGTGGGACAATTTCATTTTATAATGATCACCATCAATTTTTTATTTGAATAACTATCTAATAGATTATGTGGCTATCTAATAATTATGCTTAAACACATAATCAAGTAAAATTTTAAAAAATCATAAAAAAATATATTCAATCAAGTAAATATGCTTAATAACTCATTGTTATCTCGTCTTGGTAATGTGATCTAAAATTGAAGAAAATAAAAGAAGTTACATTTGAAAAGGATTGAACGTTAGTGAGAGAAAAAAAAAAATCAAAAGTATACATATTACAGAGATTTTCTCAAAGTATGAGGAGAAAATAACTTAAAAAAGGTACTAAGTATAAATTGGCCTTAGGCCATTAATTTTACATCTGTCGACTAAGCTAAATTGGTGTAATTATTTTACATCAAAGTTTTTTAAGCTTGAATTACTCAATTTTTTCCAATGAGATTATGCTCGATGAATCGACTAATTTATTTAAAAGTAAAATAAATTAGTAAAATGTATTTTTAAAATCCGGAGAGCACCTTAAATTAAAAATTATTTTAAAAAAGGTTAACCACACTTTTTAAAAATTTTGAAAATTGGAAGTAGACATTATCCTCATATTTAGTTATTGAATCTAGGTTAGGATTCAGTAGTTATATTTTTAACTGCAGACAATGATTGGTCCCTATAGCCCATTTACACGTATAGATGCAGCTATTCGATGATATAATATATTTTGTTGCGCAGAATGATATGGAAGATATTATTTTTTAATAGAGAAAATAGGAACTTTTGTTATTGAATTGAATAAGGAAATAATTTAGATTTGAATGGTGCATGAAGGAAGGGATGAAAGTTAGAGAATGGTCAAATCAGACACAGTACTGGGACGGCTGCGTCCAAAGCAAATCCATCGAAAACTCAGCAAAACGAAAAGTGGCAATGAATGACTCATCAAAATCAAAAAAAAGTACTAAAACTCATGTTTTCACATCCATTTCCTACAATACTATATTCACTCCACTCTTTTCAAGATTCTACCTGCGATCATGTCAACAAAATAAGTGTAAAACAAAACACAAATAATTTTATTTATTTTTATTAATATTTTCCTTTATTCTTTTTAGTTAATAAGACTTATTTTAAAAAATATTAATTTTATATACAGTTAAAAAAAGTATTGCTCTATAAACGGCTGTACTTGGATTAATCTATGAAAGTTGTACTGCATACACAGGTTCTTGAGACTAAATCAAAGCAGTTCATACGAATACTATAAATATATAATTATGCAACCATGAGCAGGAAATTATTTCAGAGGAGAGTAAAATATCTAACGTGCAATTTTGACTTTATAATGATACATGTGATGTTTTTTGAATTATTATTTTGCTTTGTTTGAAGTGAGAGGGTTTGTTTGATGAATAGTTGCCATGCATGCTAATGCAGTCTAATTCATATGTAATTATTTTGATACTTTAAAATTTTACGTAGTCAAATTTGCAACGGAAAAACTATATACTAAGGGTAGATATCCTGTTATGTTGTTAAGTAATATTCTACTATCAAGTTATTTTAAGAACAATTTTAAAAATATATTTTCTTAGACGAACAAGGAATGAAAATAAAAAGCAATTCTTCCAAATAACTTACTCATTCTCTTGTCAAATGTGATTACTGAACATCACAATCAAATGTTAGTTATGCATTTTGAAAAAAAAAAAAGTTTATTCAACTTTTCTCAAAATGATTATGTCGTATTATTAATACGAGAGGATCTAGATTCCTAAAACCTAAAATATACATTTAAAATAAGAGAATTATTGACGTATAAAATGACGAAAGTTACAAATTTCTGGAGACAAAAAACATCTTATATAACATAGTTAAGTTTAAACTAGCATTTAAAATGGTCTCTAGGCCTACCATATAACATTTTTCAGAAGGAAAAAAAAACTAATTTATAGTCAATTATTTTATAGGTTAAGATTTAAAAAAAATCTATTTTCAAATATTAATACTTGTTAGAAATAGAGTGATAATGTGGATTATATTTGACTGCTAAAAATATGTTAGAACAAACTAACTCCTAAAATCTATGAGTGAATAAACTTGGTTTAGTTGAGTATAATTCGGGAGTTGTAGATCAACTCACATAAATTATAAAACTGAAAAAAAAATATTTATACTTTTTTAATCTCAGATTTAAGTATTTTACAAAAATAAAATTTTACTATAAATATAACTATTAAAAAATAAATAATTTACTTAATAAGTAAACAGGCTATAAAAATATTAAAATGTACTATAAAATAAAATTTTAAAACTAATGGTAAAAATGTTTAATAATATTTAACATATTAAAAATACTCCATAATAATATTGAAAAAATTAATCAACCCTACATAATCATTCCAACCAGAAATAAATAATAAAAATATGTAAATAATAACATTTTTGGATAATGTTGTTGCTGTCACGCGCAGGAATTAGGATGGTTAGAGCACGTACCAATAGCATGTGGAATCACTGCTTTGTGCACTTTTTTTCCTGGGCGCATAAAGCAAAACCTAGCTACTCAGCTATGCACAATCATCAGCTTCAGTTTTTTTGGTTGATAATTTAATTTTACAAGACAGATTTACCCTTTACATATCTTTAGTTTTTAATACACTATTTTTATTACCCTACTATATTATAATAAAATTACCTCAAGTTGTGTCACAGATCATATTAATCAAACATTTTTATATGAAAGGATTAGTTTATATAATCTTTTCTAACAGACTATATTTTTAAATATTTTCATCCATATAAATCTTTATTGATTCTAATATTTTTTTTGATATAATTCTAATATATTAGTAGAAATTTTTAGATATCTCTTTTTAAGTAGATTACAATCTCAATGTACATTTTTAAAAAACATATTATATTTCAATTACCATTTCACATTATTAATCATTTATGGTACATAATGCATTTTCATAAACTTGAAGGTCAATATTAATTTATATATATATATATATATATATATATATATATATATATATATAAAAGTAAATATGTAATTTTCTATACTTTGGTCATCTAACCATGTAAAAATATTAAACTATTTTCAAAATTCTTTAACATCATGACAACATATATCTATTAATTTATATAAAACAATTATCTCTGTACTTTAAGTCAGTTTTTGATCAAAATAAATAACTTTTAAATCAATCAATAACACTTACAAGAACAACAATAAAATATGTGACTAAGTCATGGTTTCATTATGATTAACCTAAAGTTATATTGAAAAAATAAAAGTAGCTTCCCTTACATCACAAAAAAATAAACAATCATAAAAAAACTCAAAAGTCATAAAATAAATAATAATAACATAACTTGCATCACAAAATCTTAATCAACAATGTGAACATATCAATAGAATTATGAACTAACAGTCTGAACATAAAAACATCACATGCAAACATCATCTATCTAAATAAATAAAAAACTCATATAATAGAGAAAAGAACAAAAATGAACATATTATAAATAAATTTTGATTAGACGATCTTACTCTGATCATCGACTGAAATTTAAAGATGACATCTAATTACCAATCTGATAAATAATGAAATGAAAAATAAAAATAAAAATGAGATCTATTTTAAAGAAACGTAGTTATATTAAACTAAGATATGAATAATTGATTTTTCTAGTTATGTAATTTTTTTTCTTAATAAAATTTTAGTTATATAATTTTTTTCTTAATAAAATATCAAGGTGTCATTTTAATTATATTATTTTAAATGTCTTTTATGATTTTAATAGGATAATTAAGTATGATAATTAATTCACATGAAATTATTTTAACTTAATTTGTAATTTAAATTGGAGCCTTTAACACGGGGCATGAAGAGTGTTCCATCCTGTAAAGATTTTACTTAACCAAGTGAAAGGATATTTCGAGTTTTGCAAGTTTTGCAGAATTTTTTTAGAATCTAACTTTTTTATTTAAACTTAAAACAATAATTTTATTAAAATAATATTGTATTTTTTACTTTTATTGAATAGTTTGATAGTAGGCATATTAAATATCTAATAAAAATAATGCATTATTTTTATTGATACAAAAATTACATAAATATTTTGAAAATATCTTTACTCGTTTATTAAAATTTACTTTAATTATTCTCGTCATGTTATGTTACACGACATTTACAATTATTTTTAGTTTTAAAATAGACATTTGTAGTTTATATATTTTTTTTAAATAAAATATTTTTAACTTTTAAAAAATAATTATTTATTTTATGTATTCAATAAATGAATTTTTTTTATCATATATATTTAATAAAGGGATATTCACTTTCATTGTTTTATTTTAAAATAATACGTAGACAACGTTTAATTAAAAATAATGAAAATAAAAAAATAGTTTAAAAATATAGAAGTTACAAAATTTTTAGTAATAAAAAAATTGAATGATTTTACTATGCGGAATTTGCCTCCACCTGTCCTAAATTTTTTAAATGAATTTCATATTTTCTCTAGTTTTTAATAGAAATTTATATCCTTTATATTATTAATAAAACAACACCAATACTTATTGTGTTTATTTATATTTGCATTTGTGTTTTTTTTTTCAATACATGTATAGTTTTATTAAATTTATATATAATAATAAAATAACAAACTTAATCCTATATTTATAACTTTTTTATTTTAAATTAAAACAGTATTTTCTCAATTTTTATTTTATTTTTATAAAGTGGCTATAATTTTATAGACATTGCTAATATATAATAATTAAATCATTCAATTTTTTTTATTATTTTGTGTTTTAAATTTTAAATTTTAAATTTTCATAATTGAAATATAAATTTGTAATATTTGAGTCGTTGAAAGTGACTGTTATGAAAAGTTATTTCATGTATATGTAGGTGAAATTTAGTTTGTTGAAACATTACATTCAGTCTTTATAACCTTGTACTCTTGTTTGCTCATAATCTTATGGTGTTCCTTTTCTTATTGAAAAGACCAAAACTCTCACATAGAATAAACCAAAACATTATAGTGTTATTGGTACCTCCACCAACCATGGAAGTAAAAAATGCAACTCACTAGTTGTCAAGCTTAAATGCTCCCATGTAAAGATTGAATAAAAACTATATTTTACTTTTTATTGATTTAAAATTGGTTTTATACATTAACAATCATAGCTGAAACTCATTATTATAATAAAATTTAAATATTCAGGAATAAATGCCACTTAAATAGATAAAATTTAGAAATAGGTTATATTGGTTAAATTATTATAAAATAAGTATGATTTCAAACTTTTGGCAACCTTTGATTTATTTTATACATCTGGAAAATTCTTAAATGTGTAACTAACTATAATAGTTCCTTTTTTTTGGAATGAATTGTAATTGAGTTTATATGTTTTAAGTGTTCGAATCGTTATCTTTATTGTGGTATCTAATATATTGGAGGTAATTTATTTGTATTGTTTGTTATTATGACTTTATATTGATGAAGACTTTATATGGATTAAAATATGATTTGGGAGTAGCGAAAATGATGAATCAATGAAAGACCCGAGAGAAAGTCACATCTTATAAATTCCATTAACTTTGACATTATTTCTAAATAAAAGTTTGATCAAATTAAAAGAAGAGTTAGCTAATAAAGAAAATAGTCATGCATTGAAATTTTAATGTGTATTGCTACTGCCGTTGTATTTGGTCAGAACATTACACTATAGTTAAATTGTTTATGACAACTTTTACCGAGAGAGAGTATGCTTGTTTTATTGATAAACATTCAGTTCAAACCTAAAGATGGTGAATTGTCACGTGCATGAACTATGAAATAAATTTAAATTTTTTAGTAAAATCACGGATTTTGGTTGAAACTATCATGGAATGGTAAGCTGTAAAGTTTCTCTACGTGATAGAACACAAGTAAAGTCAATAATTAATTTATCTTTTTTTTCATTAATCAACATTTATGCAATGTGTTGTGTGGTATCATATCTTTAGAACGAGGATTTCATACAGGTTAATGTAAAAAACAAAAGAAGTACCCAACACCAAATGTGTCTTGTTTTATTGTTTCCCTAATGAAACTTTTGTTTAAATTAATTACCTTTTGAAAGAATGTATGTTTAGTTGGAAAGTTATGTTGTGGTTTTGAAAAAAAAGTTTCAAATGCGGTAAGTATTAAGTTATAATAAATTGTTCTCTAGTAAACATGTACCATACTAAGAAAAATCACAATTTTTTACTATTTATACTAGTGAATTAATTGAATATGGTTGTCAACAAAGTTAACATACTTTTAATGATTATTGAACATTCAAGGTAATAAAAAACAAGATATTTTTATTTCTATAAACAATAACATACTAAAAAGTTAAGTTTGTTTTTCTAATGATAAAAAACGTTTAGATGTTTAGATTTTGCCAAAGTCACTTTCTTTGAATATGATGCTTAATCAAATGTATTGAGTTTCAATCTTAACATTAACCCTAATTATTGAGGTGAAAATAATCAAATAAATTTAATGGTCAAAAGATAACCGACAAATCATGACTGCAGTTTATTACTTCAGTTAAGAGTATTTTTTAATCATATCCAAGTTTTACAGAAAGTTATAGATCATTATTCTAAAACATAACATCAATCATAAAAATAAAATACCAATGTTGAATGATAAAAAAATACATATAAAAAAATATACATAAATTTAGTTTAACTACCTGCAAGTCTAATAATGAAGAATTTATCCACTTATGGATAAAACAAAAAGGATAAATGATAAAAAGATTATAATCTTGATTAAGAAGCCATGCAAGTAAACAAAAATAAAAAAATCTGCTACATGAAAAAAATTCTATTATCTTAAAAGTTTTAATATATTTTAACCAATCCTTTTAATATCTAAAAGAAGAAAGCTTTTTATATTTCTATTAAAATCACATGCTATTCTCATAAAATATATTTTCTTATATGTATTATTTGAACATTCTGACATAGAATCCTCGTATTAATTAGATATTATATAAATATAGGTAGAGATAATATTTATTTTTTTAAAAGTGAATATGAAGATGTGATGAGTATACTTATTTTTAATTTTATACGTTTTGTTTTAAATTACTAAAGTATTTTTAATTTGTTGACTAGTCTAAAAAATTTACGTTACTTTTTATGTAGTATTGATTTCATTAACTTATTTTTAGATTATAATCACTTTTAATCAATAATTAAATATAAGTAGAGATAATATTTTTTTTTTAAAAGTGAATATGAAGATGAGATGAGTATACTTATTTTTATTTTATACGTTTTGTTTTAAATTACTAAAATATTTTTAATTTGTTGACTAATCTAAAAAATTTACGTTACTTTTTATGTAGTCTTGATTTCATTAACTTATTTTTAGATTATAATCACTTTTAATCAATAATTAAATGTAAGTAGAGATAATATTTATTTTTTTTAAAAGTGAATATGAAGATGAGATGAGTATACTTATTTTTATTTTTATACGTTTTGTTTTAAATTACTAAAATATTTTTAATTTGTTGACTAATCTAAAAAATTTACGTTACTTTTTATGTAGTCTTGATTTCATTAACTTATTTTTAGATTATAATCACTTTTAATCA
>Ga0209700_100297_pt1 | contig 88439 bp, 42 predicted proteins | sample SiratroredBW_FD_187528 | JGI IMG/M metagenome (GOLD analysis project Ga0209700, IMG submission 187528) | Root nodule microbial communities of legume samples collected from California, USA - Siratro red BW (SPAdes) (version 2) | ecosystem: Host-associated > Plants > Roots > Nodule | place: USA... | reverse complement strand
ATAATAATAATAATAATAATAATAATAATAATAATAATAATAATAATAATAATAATAATAATAATAATAATAATAATAATAATAATAATAATAAAAAAAAAAAATAACAATAATAAAAATATAAAATTAGCATATACTTTAGATATCAACCCACAATATTTTTACTTTGTTATTTAACCGACTGCTTTTTAGAATTTTCAATGTTACTTAACAAGATTTTATGACACTAACAGCAGATGCATTTTTAAACATTCTAAAATAAATTTGAAAAATAAAATAACCTAACTAATAAATTTTACTTAATTTATTTTATGGATGTGCACATTATCAATCTTTAATTTTTCATATCATCGTCTATAGATGATACATTAATGATTTCCCACTTTACATGGACTCTCCCTATTTTACATGGATCTATATCGAAAAATCGAGTTCCAGCAATCCGTAATATAAAGGTTGATTTCTTGCTAAACTTTGCTCATCTAAACTCACATGTAACTTAATAGAACTCTTCAGAGTGAAATCAAGTAGTTGTTGAAGATACAATGGTTTTACATATTTCTAGGTGTTAGTGGAGATCAAAATCAAGCAGGGTGATATCATGTAGTTGATGTCCTTCCACATGATTCTCCGCGTTTGCTTCTATCAATGTACGTTCTTTTGAAATGTATGCAATAAATAATTTCTAGAAGGAACTACAAATACAGGGATGCTGCAAAGACAATGTCCCTCTTGATCATGGACACAGCTTCTTCAAACTTTGTCTCAAGTTGAGTTTCCCCAATTGACTTAGCTGCTGCTATTAATTGCTGAAGAACTTCCTCAAGTCGTCTAATTGCTCTAATCAAGCTACCTTCAAAGACTTGTGTGATTTCCATGATCTCATAGAACTTAGAACCTTTCGCCCATGCATACACAGCCTCCATAATGTCAGGCCTAAACGACTTGACAAAACTCTCAACGTCAATTTCCACCTATTTATTTTCAAAAAAAGTCAAAGGAAAAAGAACTTGTTAATGCATTTTACAACTAGAAAAGCGGAGACACTTTAGAAGGCTACAAGATAGTAAACAGACACACTGAGAGCCCTACAAGTTGAGTCCAATCTACAGTATTCAAGGAAAAGCAGTGTATTGGACCCTAACAAGGGAGAAAAGTATATACCCAATTCCTTCCCAGAAGTCACTGTGTAAAAAAGTATTTAAACATTAAATATTATTTTCCAAGTCTACCCTTAATCACTAATATTGAAAAGATAAACTAATAAAATTTATTGGATTTTCAAATAAAAACAATTTTGGAGAGTATGGGCCTTTTTTTTTAAAATATTCAAGACCTTTAACCAATTTAAACAAACTTCATCTATGTGAATTAATTAAAAATGATTTATAATAAGGAATGGACGGAGTATATAGAATGGCTAAGACATGAGAAAGATAACTAAGGACTAACTCAATATTAAGTGTATCAAAGATGAAAATCAATGATTTTTTAGTTGAGGATGTTGACATCAGTAGGAGTGATTTTGTTAAATTTAAATGAAAAATCAGATTTTATAGCAGGTTAGGAAAGATACTCCGAAAGGACTGCGAAGATGGGGCAGAGGATGCCCTGAAAGAAGGACAAAGAAAGGCAGTTGACCAAAAGGAATCCCATAAAAATAGTAGACAAGTCCACTATCTTGCCCAATCAAGTGGAACCACAACTGAATATCTGATCAATTTGCATTAGAAAAAAATGAAGTGATCAAACTGACAATAAGGTTTTCCTAATCATCCATCCCCAAAATGGAACTAACTTGTATAAAACTTTTCTAATTTTCAGCTGATACGATTATTAACCTAGATTTTCCCAAATAAAACTTGAAAAACAATATGATCTGAACAATTTGCATTGGTAAAAAAAAATGAAGTGATCAAAATGACAAGGTTTTCCTAATCGTTCATCCTCAAAATGGAACTTACTTGTATAAAACTTTTCTAATATACAATAATTGACCTAGATTTTCACAAATAGAACTTGAAAAACAATGTGCACTTAGACGCCAGATATGCAATGCATTGTTATTCTGTCATTACCTTGCACTCCAGCTGAAGTTGGGCAACTCTCCGAGCCATGTCTTGTAATTGCATAAAAAGCAGATCAAGTTCTTCCCGAGGTTTGGCAGCATCATGGATTTTTTCTTGCCAGACAAAACAAGAAAGGAGAGAAACCATCTCTTCCACCTTTATGTCCTTAAAGACCCCATTGAACATTAATTCTGTTAGGGTCAATTCATCTGCACTACTAATTTCACAAGCAACCTTCCCTTTTAACTCCACCACATTGTCACTTGTAGCATATCTGTAATGAAGATTTGACGTGAATATCCTTTTCATCAACAGAAGTTAATCAAACAGGGCTGCTGAAACTATCTGATAGAGAGAAACATATATAAAACCCATACAAAATTTGCCAATTTCACAAATTGGACCTTAAAAGTTGGCCGTAAGGGATTAAGATCTATTTGATAGTTCTAAGTATTCTGTCACCAAATACATATGGAACAGCGGATGTAAAGATGGTTCGGTGTCTCTAACTTAACGTGGTTAAAGCAAAGAAAAGTGAAAAAGTACAAGCACAAAAAAGAAATCAGCAAACCATTCTGTACAAACATCCAATGTTCAGCATTTCTTTACGGGGGGAAAACAAGAAATACTACAAGAAAAAAGAGAGTAGAGGATGACTAATCCACCTTATCCTGGGGGGTGTAGAAGACCTCAAATAGAAAAGAACCAAATGGTTTTTTGTTGCATTTGTACACAAAAACTGAGATAATATTTCAAGGGAACAATTAATTCTTTTCAGGACTACTAGGTAGAAACTTTTTTATATAAAGAGCTCAGAACAGAACATGAACAGCTATCCAAGTCAAAGCTTCAAGGTCTTGCAGCATTACAATAAAAGAAGGAACAGATGAAGTACAATACAAGTTTCTTTACCCGAGCCTCCGAAGAACTCTCTTTCTTGCTTTAAGTTCATCCTTGAAAGCTAAAGCAGAAGAAGATCTTAATGTTTTCTTAATGGACTTTATCTTTGCAGTCAGTTCTTGCTTCCTCTGTAAAACTTTCAGTTTCTGTTTTATAAGTGGTGACTTTGCAATTTCATGCTTTTCAAATAGGCTCTCCAAAGCTTCTATCCTACGAGATGCCTTTTTATATGAGCTGCTTTGAATCTGATAAAAAAAAAAAAATCAAAATGATGATTGTGTAATCAGGAAAGATTCAAAAGGAAAAAACAAAAAAGAAGAAATGAATAGATGAACAATACCTTCATGTCTTCTTCAGGATCTAAAAGGGGCAATCCTTTCTCACCAAATCTAGAAAGAGTTTCCAACACTTTCTTCAGTGTGTTTTCTCGTGCTTCCAATGGCAAAAGATCCTTCGGTATAAACAAACGCAGACTACTTATCGTATTGACCTGTTAACAGTGAAGCACAAATAATTTATTAATCATAATTAAGAAAAAAGTATATACCCATTTAAATCAACATTTTAACAATCGATTGGATAGTATCAGTCCCAACCTTCAGATACATTACATCTGTTAAACAGTTTAAAAATACTTACCTGAGAGAGAGGAACTGAAACCACTATGGGTTCTCCAACTTCTTTAAGAGGAACGATCTTAATAGATTTTTTCCCAATCTTATCTTTCTTCACAACACATCTTGTAAGAACATCAACATTATAAGATGCGTCCTCAGGTTTTACACTTGCATCATCTGAAATTTTTATTATTACTTTTACGATATAAACAGACTAAAATTTCAACATACAAAGGTGTATATAAATCACTAGAAATCATTAAGAATTCTCACCATCAGAAACACTCTTAACCCTTTCAAAATTAATGACCAACCCCCAAGTCAACCGGTCCTCAATAAAAATGGGTGTTAGATCTTCATCACTTGAAGTGCATTCAAGGGAAACAAGCCTCCCAGGCTGTAGAAAAGGTAAACAGTGCCTTGGAGATAGCACAATGTCACGGACCTCCTTATTCAAACTTCTATGCTGCTCCAGCAGATTGAAATAATCCTTTAAACTGTTTTCTTCTTCAATAAAAATTGATTCCCTCTCTTTTTCAAGCACCTTTATTTGTTTCTGTAATGACAAAAAAGAGAGAGAAAAAATTATACTTTTTTTCTTGATATAATACCCGAATCAACTTAAAATAGAGGCACATTAATGGTTTAACTTTTATGTAAGTAGTACTGGTATGCCTCTTTGGTCTTTCCACAACAATTTAGACTGGAAGTATTGACAAAGGGAGCACCTTCCCAAGATTGGAAGAGGAAAGGATAAAGTTCAGACCATTTGATCAATGAGTAAGATATACCAAATCAAGGACTTTATCAACATCAAGGACTAATTCAACCAAAAAGGATACCAAATCAATAAAGAAGTTTGACTTATAATACCTAATTCCAATGGCCTGATTTCTGTTACTTGGGAGAGTTAGAGTCAGCAAGTTTTAGTTAGAATTCTAACAGAATTTGGCAGAGAGAGACCATAAAGAGATAGGAACAGAAGACTAGAGGCATTCTGTCCTGTGAAAGATTGGACTGCGGGTGATATATTATCAGTTTCTAAAAATCCATTTTCTAATCTCCAAACCCGTAGCTAACACACTGAAACAAGGTACACATCCTATTACTATGGTAGGAAATCAGTAAAGACAAATGCATGATCAAATGGGTAGAATACAGAGATGATTTTTAATTCTAGATTACACCACTGTAACCACTGGTAAAAGAAAGAAAAACTTTGTTCGAGGTTAGTGCTCAATCAGGATGAGTGTCATATAAATCATTGTTGTGATGATTGGTCAACAGCTGAAATATCCCTTTTAACTCAGATAAATGTGGTACCATACTGGAAGGAAATTTCCGTCTGAATCAAATTAGCCAATTTTGAGTTTGACAATAACAAGAAATACTTTAAACCCACACAATCATAAAGAATATTGTATACGTCAGATGTAACCTTAAATTTTTTAGAGATAGCAAATATCTGCATAACCTCATCACACTATTGAACACCCAACCCCACAAAAATAACAACTCTTATTTCCAGCCTTATAAATTTAAACAAACCTCAAGGTCAGGAATGGCACGATCAGCTTGGAACTGAAAAAAAGAATTACGGAGCAAATTTTCAGGATCACCATCTTCACACCGCATTTGGTTTAAAATCATGTTGTAGCTTAAATGAAAGGCACTGAAACGCAAGGGAAGGCCGATGTAAATGTCAGAGAATAAAGATAATTTATTTATGCAAGCTACAATCTGAAAAATAGAAAACATATATTTTTTGGTGAATGAATGTTATCTAAAGCTCATGTTATCAAGCTTTACATTTTAAACAGTATCCATTATGGCATCATCTATTATGCCACAAGTTACATCACCATAACAGTCAGATATGATTTTCCAATCACCAATAGAACCCATATTGCACTTGGTTTCAGTTACTAACCATCAAGATCACTCTCACAATAAGCTGTCAGAGAAAAATAAGGAGTGTAAGATATGTAAGTATGTTTCCATCATTATAAGATTTTTCATCTGTAACTTGAAGTGATATTTTAATTATTTTGTATATCAATGAAAGCTTGTAAAACAAGCTTGCTATTATTCAGGGAACTGTCTGAACAAGATGCTAACTCCATTCTTCACCTTTTGGTTTATCTCTCTCTCCTTAAAGAGAGAATTCCCTAGCTGGAAAGTAGCAGGTTTTTTAAATGAGCAGGAAACCTAATGACTGACGAAATATAAGGCATCAGTAAGGTCAATATGTAAAGAGTAGAATGTCCATGCATTAATTTAAAAATGCATAAAGCCTAATTTATTTATTTATTTTTAAAATAATAAAATCATTAAGACAGAGAAGATGATTATAAAATATTAGGAGGATATGAGATCCTCCTTAAAAAAGAAATAATGAAACAATCAATAGAACAAAGCAAATATTAAAGATGTAGAGTGCCCAATCCCTCAGTATTCGTAAGAGAAACTCTCACAGACACACAGACCAGATGAGCTTGACATCAAGTGGAAGCCAGATGCCTAATCTATCCCAAAGAAGCTACTCGTCAAAATAAATCTCAAGATGCAGGAATTGTCAAACACACAGCACGCTTTTATCACCTTAAGAAGATTTAAATATCTTGATATAAACTGTCCCTTTAAATCCATGTGCCATAAGATAAAAGGCCCCAGACACTGCCCTAACCCAGCATTCTTCAGAAACACTGAAGAGTTTATACCACTAATAGTGAAGTACACCAACAAGAAATCCATTTTGCAAAGTTTCATTATCATTAAGACTATATATCTTTAACAAAATGGACTGGTAAACCATTATCTTGCAGAACCTTGTCAGATATGAAACTCTTTAAATTAAATTAAGCCAACAATTTACCTGTTTAAACTATCGGCCGCCCCTTTAACCATGTTTTTAGCAGTAGAAGGCTCCATCTTCTCATCAACCATGAGGATACATATCCCACGTTCATCAATGCCTCGTCGACCAGCACGACCACTCATTTGAATATATTCTCCACTGGATATCCACCTAAACTTGTCCCCATCAAATTTGCGGACATTTGTGAAAACAACAGTTTTTGCAGGCATGTTCAAACCAATGCTGAATGTTTCTGTGGCAAACAAGCACTAAATAAAAATATTTCTAGTTAGAATCGTTAGAATCTATAGTTTCAATCAAACAAGGATTGTTAAATGTATCAATAATATTAAGACCAAAGATGAAAAGAAAATATATTTGCTCCAGTAGGTTAAAAAATATGGACAAAACAATTGAGCAAAAAAAGAGGACAGGGAACCCGTAACTAGTATGAGATTTTAAATTCAAGCCATGTAGCTTGACAACAAAATAACATTTTATAAAAATACCCACTTCTAGATTCATATAATTAAATAATATAGGGGTGGCTACGATATGATGCCTGCAAACAAATTGCTATAATTGCTTTTAACTAATCAACCATGAGCGCTAATACCAGCATGTAGTTATGTTTTTAACTGAGGTATGTAATTTTATGCTTTTAACTATAAGGTGTGAACACAGTTATATCACAGGTTCATGGTTTATACAGATGAAAAAAGTATCGTATCTCATGATTTCTTTCCACAAACCTTGATTAGCCCTTCTTGAAATAAGATCTCAATCACTTCCTTTAAAATTGGGAGTAAACCAGAGTGATGTACTCCTATTCCGCGTTTCAGTAAAGGCAGCATGTTCGAAACCTGAAAATAAACAGAGAAAAATAAACAAAAATCAAAAAGATACCTTAAAAGTGACTCAACATGCAACGACATTGATATTATTGTATTTCTAGATTAATTAGAAAGCAACAGGGTTAAGAAAGGACAAGCTTAAACATCAAACAAGTTTTGAGAGGATTCAGCAGTACGTAATGTCTCCTGCTGCTAGAGGTTTTCCTCAACCATTCAATCTTTCTACAATCAGCACTATTTCCCCATAAACAATTTTCAGTGTCCTCATTAAAAGTATAATTTACAATTCAGTAACAAGAGGTGGATGAGTTACAGTCCCTTTACTCGGGTCAGACTGTATGCCTGTCCTGAATAGAATTCGGCTCATGGAACTCTACTGACTTTCTTCTCAAAACACTTCACCAGATGTCAACTTCCATAACCAGAAAAGATTCCTTCTTGAAAAAATTCTCTCTGGATAGAAATCCAAGGATCCAAGATTATGCACTTTCTCTGTATGCAGTGCTTAACATAACATGAATAAAACAACGATTTGCTACAGACTAGTTGTGCGTTTGGCTCAATTTTTTTGAAGAAATAAGAAATTATTTCCCTAGCTTTAAGCAAAATCAAACATGCTACAACGAACACCTTTTCCATGAACACTGGATATTCCTGCCTACCCTTGAGCAGCCCTACTCCTATCTACCTACTTTTAAATACTTCGGCAAATCTAAGGTCAAAAAAATTTGTCAGCATACAGTCTTTACATTGTTTGGTGCATTTGGTTGGAGAAGATAAATGGACCTTAAAGGAAATAACATCCTTGCACGGAATTTGATTTGGGACAGGATTATGTCCTTAGCTTGTACTAAGTGCTCAGAACATTCATTATTGTTTCAAGGGTGTTGTCATATCCAATTTTGCAAAGGGAAGAAGCTGTTTTACTGCAATGCTTGCTTCCAATGTTTTATTTTCTGCTGTTTTCATTTTGCGACACTCGACTCTTAAGGATACCACATATGACCCTGAAAGTAGAAATTTTAGTTTCCTGATAGGATCAGGAGATAAGGATCAAACTCTGGCCAATTGGTCATAGGAGGCTCTATATAGAAGGTTTGGAAAACAATGTGGAAACAGATTACATGATTGTTAATGCCGGTATGAGTAGATAGATATACATCTGTTGATTTTAATACAATTTGACCACTATATGTACAGTGCACAACCTGAAAAAATGATGTTAAATTTAGGAAGACCGTGGTTTTTTATATTAATTTGATAGAATAACATTTTTTTAATTACATTCAACAGACGAAAGCACAACTGGAACTATGTTCAGGAGGGGAATCATTACGCTGATAAAATTGCTGACATCAGTTCACAGGGTTTCTCTTGGTGGGATGATGTGCCTAATTTCTTAAATCCTGTATTCTTTAGGGATTGATTTTCTCTGCCACATAGGTTTTTTTAGCAGGTTTTAGCCTAGTTCCCCCACTTGCCTGTGTGCCTTCTTTAATTGTTTTTCTATGGTACTTGGGATGCCAACATAGTTGAGATGACAAATAACAGAGATGCTTCGGCACTTCCATCTTTTGATAAAGAAACTAGAACTGCAACGACAAAAGTCTTATCTCACTAGGAGGAGAGGTCATTTATATGGAACAAATGACACCATTGAGCTCGGCTGAATACCAAATTCTCAGGGAGACAACTACAGAGGGATAATACATCCTCCACAACAGCAAAAAAAAAGGATTCAGAATAATAAGGCTGCTGAATCTCCCTGTAAATATGAGAAATGTCAGATGGAAACTTCCTTGAGACAACCATGTCAAAATTAAAATGCTTGAATTGAAAATATAATCCAATATCGTCAGTGAGAAACAAAATGTTGAATTTTGAACCACAACTAAACCAAAGCTTCTCCAACAGGGACTTTGTTAAGCTCCCTAATAGTCCAGGTCTTATAAATCCTAAGCCCACTACTTCATTAACATTCTTGTTTTATTCAATTATAGGGTGTAATAAAACTCATAGATGAAAGTAGAGCATTGTTTCAACTTTTTCCTTACCAAAGAAGGACCTTGAGCTAAAATCAATAAGAACCTCTACTTATTTATTTTGTTGAATAATTCTAGAAATGAGAAGAGCTAAAACTCAGCAATATGCATATGCAGTGGTAAAGTGCCCATGAGAGGCGGCGAGAACACCAAGTTAAGGAAGTATCTTGCCTGGGGTAGTTTCTTATCGTCATCTGAAAGCATGTCCATAGCACTAAAAAATATTTGTTCTATGTTGTCCTTTTCATTATCCCCATTAAGATCCATTTTTGCCATCTACAGAGACGAAAAGAACATTAGAGATACAGAGTCACATAAGAGAGAACGGAAAGAAAATAAACGGATTTTTTTGACAATAAACAGCAAGTTGAACTTTACCTGCATTGCAAGAAGCTCACACTCCCTTTTGCTAAAGCTGAACAGTATCACAGGATCATATTGACGCTGAATGATCATTTTCACCATCTTGAATATGTCACTTTCTTCACCAACTCTACCCATCGCCAAACCCTTTTGCCGCTTGCCGTTCTCTTTTCTCTTATCACCCTCAGTGGCAGGAACAAGAGCATTCAAAGATTTCTGAAAGCTGTCTTCGCGAAATTTTCCCTTTTCATCCACAACCAGATATAGACCATCACCTCCAGAAGGAAAAATGTAATGTTGAAGGGGTGTTGGTCGGTAATCAGTATAAACAACATGACAAGGTTGTTGGTGCACCTGCAAGTAAGCAAAAAGCATTAGAGAAACGCCCACAAAATTAATGTAATTAAGAGCAGATCAATCAACGACCTTTGCCACCCAATCAGCAAATTCCTTGGCATTGGGGACAGTGGCAGACAGAAACACAAAACGCGAATTCTTGGGCGACAAAACAATACTCTCTTCCCAAACCACACCTCTCTCACGATCACGCATGTAATGCACCTCATCAAAAACAATCCAAGCCACCTCCCTAGTGACCTCAGACCCTTTGTACTGCATGCTACGCCAGATTTCCGTAGTCATGACCTGAATCAATTAAATTTCAATTTAGAGACAACCTATGATTCCATATTAAGGAAAACTAAGGCGTAACGTTGTAAAAACCCGTCTATGAACACAAAACCAAGGTTTGTCGGGTGTACATGGCCACAGCATTTGTCCACAACACGTGACAAAACAGCGACGGTAACCGCAATTCAAAACCTCGGAGCAGCGTACCTACCAAACAAGAAGCATTGGGATCAATGGTGACGTCTCCGGTCATCAAGCCAACGTCAGAAAATTCTTCCTTAAATTCTCTGTACTTCTGGTTGCTGAGAGCCTTGATAGGGGAAGTGTAGATCACGCGCTGCCCATCTCGGAGGGACTTCGCAATAGCATACAACGCCACCACGGTTTTGCCAGCAGAGGTATGAGCAGACACCTAAGCATTTCACAGAAACAGCTCCAACAAGTGAGAAAATCAATTTTCAAAAAACAAAAGCAGAAAAGAAAGTAGAATTTGGTTTGAATGGTGACCATGACGGACTCGCCGTTTTCGAGGCAAGTGATGGCTTGGGACTGAAAGGGATCGAGAGTGAATGGGAACTTCTTGGCGGGTTCTGCGTGCGTTTGAGTGGACGGTGAAGAAGGGTGGGTGTAACCGGGTGGATATGAGACGTGGTGCACACAATCGTGCAGTGGCTGCGAAGATGAAGTTGAAGGCTCTTCCGGCGACTTCCTCTTCAGTGACCCCATTGTTGGTTGCTGAGTTACTATGCCTTCAACCTGCATCTTCTTCTTCTGCTTCTGCTCTCTGATAAAATTACAGAAGAATAAAGAAGTAGAAAGCATAAACCCTAAACCCTAAACCTAACGCAGAGAAATTTCAATACCTAATGTCGACGCTAAACGGCAGGGAGAGAGAACGTGACGCGCCGCCACACAACACAGCTTCAATGCCTTCTAATCGGCGGTGAAAGACGGTGACAGTGTCAAGAGTGTTAACACCACGCCCTAAAATGTTTTTCTAATAAAGATTAGTATTATTTTCTATGTGTTAATATTACTGATTTTTTTTTATATTGCGTGTTTTATACATATACACACACGTGTGTTAATTAGAGAAACTTTATTCTTTTTTATATTCTCCAGCATTATATTTAAACTAAATAGGTTTTAAATCAATTTTACTCTTTAAATAACTTTTTACGAACCAACTAAGATTATTTTTAAAATTGTTTTAGAGTGAATTATTAGAATATTACTAAAATTATCAGTTATTAACCCGTCAAGTTCAACCCTGTAACTAAAAATTTATAATTATCTTGAAATTGTAATTTATCAATAAGTATAGTTTGTTTATTCCTAGTTCACATCTTCTAATGTGTTCTAAGAAATTGAATCGATATTTTATAAGCGATATTTAGCTGGAGAGATTATGTTAGCTATACTTAGGATGAGTAAGAAGACTAATACGAGTCATTAAAGTGGTGATATATGAAGTAAATATTTTAAATATAGGTTAATAAGTTTGATTTGCAAGATAAATAGTTTTTTGTTAGATTTATATTTCGTCGAAAAAAAATTGTGGGAAAATGAGTTGCTCCGGAAGTTCAAATAACAATTTGAAAAAAAAAGGAAAATCTATCACATTAAATTGATTTATTCATAATATAAAAAGTCTGTATTCTGAATCAATTTTAAATTTCGAAATTTTAAATTTCGTAAACCTCACTTACCTGATAAAATTTGTAGGTCAAATAAGTCAATTCACGCTCGTAAACTATATATTGAAAGTTTTTTCATCTAAAACAATTTAGTGAGTCTCTTAACCAATGTCACAAATTGTATGTTGAATTATATTGAGTTTAGTGATGGCAGTTCTAAGTAAATATTTTTTTAACTCACATTCACCCAAATGCCATTCAAATAGTCAACCCTATTTATTGATTTTTATTTACATGTTAACCCTTATTCATGCCATAAGAAAATTAAAATGAACTAGACTATATAGGAACATAAACATATTTATATCTTTTTAAAATTATTAAAAATAACTATTTTTATAATTGAATAATTTAAATGATAATACTAATTAAATAACAAATACAAAAAGTTAAAAATATATACTAACAAAAATATTACTCGCTCTTAAATTTTTTATGTTTTTGTTAATTTTATATATTATTTAAATTAAAATGTAATTATTAATTTAACATCGAAATTATTTTAGATTGTATAATTAAAAAAATTGTAACAGGTTGTCAGTGAACTTAATAACAAAAATGGTGTTGAATTTTAAAATCTTAACTAAATCTAATTTAAATCGAATCAAGAACTTGTTCCTCCTTTTGCAAAACAAGATAAATAAAGTCAAACCTATCATAATTCGTACATTGTTACAGTTAACTAAAAGATAACTTGTTTCAATTTAACTTATGATATCGAGATTCAGTTTTTAATATGGCTCACTTAACTAAAGCATAAATTGTTTTGGTTTAACTTATGATGCTGAGATTGAACTTTAAATTTGTTAACATGTAACTAAAACCTAACTTGTTCCAATTTAACTTATGATATTAAGATTGAATTTTTAACATGGAAGCTATCTTATGTCCATATAAGGCTGATTTTGTTTTCAGGTTATAGAAAATAAAAATAGAACTTCAAAATGTGGTTATGGATTAGCATGGTAAGAGTTCAAATTACATATGGCATCATTTTCCCTAGAAATGGAGGTAAATGAATGAAGTGTTATTGTTTTTCCCTAGCAAAAATCAGAGGAATTTGTGATGTTGCGGAAATTAAATTCAAAGTTTATTAAATAAATTCTATAAACTAAAAAGGTATGTTCACAACTTTGTACATTTTTTGAAAATAATTTTCAGAATGTATTTAACACAGTATGAAACAAAATTTGAAGATACCCTGAAAAATAATCAATGAGGTTGTGGAGGTAACTAAGAAAACATAACATCAAACATTTAATCGACATCGTTAAGAACAATAATCATAATCATTTCCGAATGAAAAGGTCCATCTTTGTCACCAGCCACTACTGTTCCTTTCCATCTCAGTTTATCAGTTATCTCCTTTACTTTAACAATCACATCTCTTTCATCTCTAATGATCACAGCTCCTTTCGGACGAACTATGCGATGAATCTCCAAAACAATATCACTTATGTCACACCTACAACAAATCAACACACATTATTGTATACCAACATAATTTTTTATATCACAAACTTCTAAATCAAGAATTTTAAGATCACCAAATGCAAAACTTTCTGAAATACTGCTGTAATTTGCTTACTTGTCCATGTACATGCTGAATATACCACTAGCATGAACCAAGTCATATGTTCGAGGGTATGTCGAAAAGGGTTCACACCTGCACGCAAGACAATGTTGTTCCTTCATTATTCACACACTCCGATGTAGATATGTCACAAAATAGTAGTTGCTAAGGACTCAGAGAGAACAATTTGCAAGTGACTTAAGATTGAAGAAAAAAGAGAAATGGGAAAGGAATATGCACACACACCAATCCATGTAAGTTCCTATGAGGCCTCGTTCATAGATAATGCCAAGATTGCTGCTTTTTGCATCGAAGGGAACCACATTCATAACCCAAACAGGATATTTCACCATGGCAGCTGCAAATCCTCCAAAGCCAGCGTTCATATCCATAACATTTCTATATTTACCAGAAGAGATGGATTTTAGCATGGCATCGTAATCGGACACTCTTCTTTTCCATGTTCTATTATCTTCAATATAGGCTTTGAGTGTGAAGCCGCCATCATTTTCATTTCCAACCCTTGGTGGAACAGCTTTCAACCTCATAGGCCATTTCTCAAGAACGCCACCAGATACTTCATGCACATCTTTCACTTCTGGAAGAGGAAAAATGCATGCAGTCATTTTGGTATACCTGTTGAATATATAGTTCATAACTATGAAGTATAAATGTAATGCAAGGGAAAATGATAGACAAACTATGAGAAAAACTGATCACAGAAACCTTCTCAAAGCAGAAAAGTCGAAGTTTTTGTATGGATTCAGGACAGCAGAAACCTTAGCCAAATACAAATTTCCATAAACAATGGTACAACAACAAAAATCATGTCTTACTAACAGGACTACAAATCATACGAAACTTTTTTTTCTAATTTGTCTATCCTCTCAACATGGTAAGTTGAAATAAAGAAATTTACCATCCAGCATCAGGGTCAGACTCAGATGAGTTGCAGAACTTTGGGGATCTCAAAGTCTTCAACTTTTGCATGCAGCTGATGTGATTTATGTGTTTTTGCCAGACAGCAATCTGACCTCCCTCAGCAACTTTTTCCCAACACAGTTGCTCTGCAAGGTCTTCTAAAATGTTTTGCTGCTTTTCTAGCACCTGGGGCTCTGTTTCCCACGCTTTGTAGTTTACCCTCCAATTTATGGGTGGCCCAGAAAGTACCCAAAATCCACCAGGACGCAAAATCCGGTCAATCTCTCTTAGGTATAACCCATCTTCAACAATTAAAGAAATATCAGAGCAGCATCATAAGTGGAAACCAAGTTCACTACAATGAATTATCTGAATTAATTTGGTGTTGCTTCTTGTATTAAAACACTTAATTCTGGCATGAAGTTGTCCTATAGATAAACAATATAAATCCCATGTCATGTGAGATTCCATGGTAAGTCAATTAGTATTAAGTAAAATGCCCACATCCCAATAAATAGGATAGCCAAATAGAAGTTTCCTACACTCAGAATGGAAGAAGAATATTAAAAGAAGATATTTTTTTTTTTTTTTCATATGCATACACATTTAGTGTCAAAGTGAGAACATTAAAGTAATACCATAATCAGTCCATGGGACAAGGCATCTAGAGCAATGAACCATATCAAATGATCTTGAAGGGAATGTTAGCCTGTGAATGCTTAGCACTCCAAGCATTGCAGGGAGTCCCCTTTCTAGGGCAAACTGTACTTGAGATTGATGCTCATCACTTGGGGCTAGTGACATTGTCAAGATATCATAGTCCGTCAGAGCAGCTCCAAAACTTGCAACCTGCAATTATGCATATTTGGAACACACATTCATTACATGTAAGGATAAATAGTAGTTTAATTTTTATTCATTATCAACATAAAAAAAAGCATACTCTTAATTAACTGCTGATAAGTAAACCCAAAGAGATGGACCAAGGATAAGTAGTAGTTTTTGACTGGGTAATAATTAGTACAATTAAACAGGTTCAATATGAAACAAACTAATCAAAACAAAGGACATTCAAATCCTGGGTTGGTATTGGCATTAAATTCTACAGAAGGGGAAGAAAATTAAAAGAATCAGAGTGCAGTTTTGCAGTTTAATTTAAAGAAGCATGGCTACTCAGCAACTACAAAAAGAAATCAGTCCTATTAGTTATTTTGTTTAACTTATTGCATTAGCAAAAACTTCAGTTCATGAAAAAGTTTGTTACTGCTATACATAAGCTCTCATCTATAATAGCTACTGAGTTAAGTACTTAATGAAACTATTTAAACAAATGCATCCTAAAAGGCCTCTTTATTTTCTTCCAAAATGAAACTCCTCCATCGAAAAACCGTATTTTTCACTTGATAGCAGGCCAAACAAGAGAGGACAAAACAAAATAAAGTTAAAGATAAAGATAAGCTCACCCCACAACCAACATCAAGCACTGTTCTGATATCCCCAGAATCCAAAGACACTGGAAGAAGACGGTTCAGAGCATGAACATAAGCATTGACACCTTCGGTAAACGAAGTCCCACCTCCGGGAAACACAAAACGGTCACCTTCCAACCTCACCCAATTCTGCGACTTCTTATACTCCACCAGCTTGGGAAAAGGCACGTTACTGAACCATGCAGTGTCCTTGCTCTCAGGCCAAGGAAACGGGGTCTGGTAGCCCGGTGGGGTAGGAATGAGGCACCTCAACCTTTGAGTTCTCTCGGGGCAGTGACGCTCTTTACGGAACCATTTGGCTTTCGGGAAGCGTCTGGACCTTATAGGGTCTTGGCATGGACAGTGATTGGTGTAGTTTCTTGGGCAGAACTCAAAATCCCGGGGTTGCAAATGCAAGTTTTTGTAGAGATGCGGCGAAGTGAAGAAAGAGGGAGCAACGAGGATGTAGATGAAGAGAGAAGCCAAGAGAAGAATGGAAGACAAAATTTTGAGACATGGGTTGTTCGTCTTTATCATCATCGTCATCATCGTGAAGTCCGAGGTGAGGTGGTTTTCAGTTGCTGACTTCTCCGAAGTCTTGTAACGTGCGTGTTTCTATTTCTATCTATATGTTTATCTATGTATCTGCTATTTATGGTGAGGAATCTGAGAAGAGGATTATCCTATGTTTATGTGTTTTTGTTTGTGTATGTGTTTGTGTTAGTGAGGGAACGCAGAATCTTAGTCATAATTTAGTGGTGAAAACGGCACGAACCACGCAATGGAAAGCGCTGTGATAAAATAAAAATTGACGAGAAAGGAATCCTTGGTTTGATTTATGCCATGTGAACTCCCGAACATTACATCGAAGAGTTTGAACTTTTTAGGTTAATATTCAAAAAAAAACAAAGAGAGATGAAGAGAGACAGAGTTTCTGGTTCTTAAATTCTTAAATTTCGGAGACTGCAAAGAATTTTTCTTACTTTTTTATGCTTCTGTTCTCCCCTACCAACCAGAGGTGTACAACCTTTTTTTTCCTTTCTTTTTCAGATCAAAACCCTTCCTAATTATCATATATATATATATATATATATATATATAGCCATTTTAAGAAAATTATTGGTAAGTCATGAATGTAACATTAATTACATACTAAAAACATTAAATAATTAATTGTGTAAATTAAAGTTTGAAAGAAATGTGAGGAAACAAAACAAAAATATCAGTTTCTGATTATGGGAATGCCAAAATTTCTAATAATAATTAGTGTGTGTAAGGTAGATTGAACTTTTTGTTTATATTTTATATGGAATTGTTTTTTTTATTGAAAATATAAAACTTCATTAAGTGCTTTGTATTTATGCATGTGGAAGAGGCCAATGCATGAGCATGCACCCCTGCAAGATTCTGAAGCATCCACAGCAGGGCAGGTAATGTGACATTATGAACAATTTAAAACTGGATCTACTAAACAAATCATTTACTATTTTCAAAACTTTAAAATAGCATATATTATTCTGTAAGTATTTTAAAAATTCTATCAGATTAACCCATGGGAATAATTTAAACAAATATTAATAAATTGCTTCCTTGATATATATATATAAACTTAGGAAAGGTATGACTTTGAGTATAATTTATAAGAAATAAATAATCTTCGTACACGTCTAAATCAACTTACGTGGTTACTGTTACTATGATTTCTACCTTCATTTTCTTTTATTCTCGATCTTTCGTCTCAATCATAGTTTCAGACTATTTTGTAATGACACTATATATCATATTTTAACAATCTAGTACTTGTGATTTTTTGGATTTTATCAACATTTAATATAATTATTGTTTGAATAATTTTTTGTATTTGTAAAAGAAAAAGGTAAAAAAGTAAAATAATGATTATTAGATGAGTGTAAAAATTCGTTTTTCTTATATAAATATAATTTTTTTCCATAAAAACTATATTATATTATCTTTAAAAGTGAATTGTGAAACAGTTAATGAATTGTCAAAATTTCATTTTTTAATTATAATTTAAGGATGAAGCTATTTATTGAATTCAATTCAATAATTTAGCGAGTTTTTAATGATTCATTACCTTTGTCTCTAATACATATATCTATCTATACTGTTTTAATTAGATTTATACTTAACTTAAGTATAATATCTAAAGATGATGATTTCAGGATAATTTTTCACTTAGTTATTTGTAATATGTCGACATTTGAAGTTAAGAATTGGCATTCCACGTCTCCAACAATACAAATAACATCTTGAATTTTAATTTGGTAATTAATTAGTTCTACACTTACTAAAATGTATTTTCAAATTTTAATATGCATTGGATTATACCATAGATTATATTTCTAATTGTATCATTCAAAATATACTATTACTTAATTGTATAATTTAAAAGGCATTTTTAAATGTGAATATTTATATTAAACTATAAAATATAAAAGTTATTCTATATTAATCTGATGTTTATTTTGTTGCACTTTCAACTATATTTAATTATACATGGGTTGCATGGTAAGATCAAAATTAGAGAATATTTATTAAAAGTACGCAAACTATTTCTCTTTACATATTCTTTTGGTTCAACTATACTTAATAAGTTGTGCGAGGACCAAAAGAGAAGTGAAAAACAGCAATAGTGCTATGAGGTAGCAAATAACATGTGGATTTTTATTCATGCAACTATCCTTAAAAAAAATAAAAGACAAACTTTTGAAATGATGAATCACAAGGACAAATATTTATCTTGGTAGTTTACGAATTTTTCAACTTAGAATTTGAAAATTATTATTTGAGATTGTATGATTCATAATTATTTTAGAATGATATTTTTTTAATGGTACAATTCAAAATTTATCTTGTTTTAACTATGAGGTGTTCAAAGTAAAATGTTATTCTTGAAGATTCCGCATGGATTAAACATAATATTGAATAAAGTATAGTATATAAACAAATTTAAACATTACTTTATTTTGTAAAATTAAGTTAAATTTAAATTTTATTTTTCTACGGTAATATCAAAATTTATTCTAATAACTTTATTAGGTTTATCATACACCATTTATTAATTTTCTTATTTCACATTTAAAATATTTAATCTTCAACTTATATTTGATAATTTAACAAATCATTTTAAAATAAATGTGGATATAAGACGAAATTATGAATTGACACTCTAGACCTCCTAAAAAGGAAATATTTATGAAATTGGTATAATTTTTCTTGAAATTATCAATGTGGATAGATCGTGTATATATAACACAACTTCCATTTGAATTTTGATTCCAAAATAAAATTGTGATTTTTTTTTATCTGTTTGTTTATGGTTAATTTATGCTTATTTTTTCGTTTACACTAAACTCATATAGAAGGTATGACTTTAGTTTAATAGGACTTAAATGTGTCAAAACTTATAGTTTGATTAATATAAGCCGCGCACCTAAGACATTATTCTTTTGTTGTTATTGACAATAATGTAGCTTACGTTAAATTATAGTATTCATTTTATAATAATTTCATAATTTACTTATAATAGTTTATTTGAAATTAAATGATTATAAACTTGTTTTTTCAGGCCTTATTGGGTAATGTTTATACAAAATGGCATTATAATTATATGAAATTGAGTGTTCTATTAATGCTATATATTTGTAATAATCAAAACAATTCAATAGTTATATTTTGATTGGTGCAATATTGGTAGGTACGAACGTATGGTGTTTAATTATTTTAAGAACCAACCTACAATAAAAAGGTTCGAGTCTTAGACACATGTATTCTACTTTAATTGAAAATACACTAAAATATTGTATTTCTTGTCCTATTTCAACTTTAACACACGTATCTGTATCTGTTGAATCAAATTTGGGTCCCTTACACAATTTCAGTGTAAAGGAAAAAATAAATTTAAGCTTCAATTGATTCTAAATAAAGTTGTGTTTGAATCATACTACTTTGCCAAAATTAAATAAGATGTGTTGGTCAAGTATAAGTTTACTTTAGAATCAAAATTTAAATTAAAGTCATACTTTTTTTCACAATAAAATCATATTATCCAAACACGACTTGTTCATATTAATAATTTAAAAAAAATCCATTTAATCAATTAAAAAAATATATTAATTCCATAAATTTCACTCAAAAGACATCAAAATGCAATAAGAAAATAAATTAATTTTCTAACTATATGATAAAAATAATCATCTATGTGATAAAATTGCAATAAGTAAAACATTTTTTTTACTTAAAAATATTTAGAAAAATTTGGTTTATTTTATTTTTTTTCAGCAACAAAGAATATATATAAATGTGGGAAAAAATTGCTTTATATTTATCATATTCAGGGATGATGGTATTTACCCCTTCAACTTTTTTTTTTTTTCATAAATAAATATTCTACACATTAGTTTTATGCCGATGGATCTTTGAATTTTCTTTTCATCTTAAAAATAAATACCTTAAATTATTGTAATTTTATCTTTATTTGCTTTTATTAAAACGAGGATATTTTCTAAGTGAAAAACCACGAGACAAATTTATTGAGAAAGTTCAATACTAGTTAAGGGAAACCTCATTTTGTTGGAAGATTTGTTCTATTTATATAATTAGAATTGAACTTTTATCATATGCCTAAAAGGTCAAAATCACAATAACCTGTATTAGCTCTTTGCGGGTAATTTTAGCTCAATTAATTATTAAACTTTATTCCTTGACCGGTAAACACCTAAAATTCAATTTCATCCTAATTAAGGGTGAAAAATTGCTCGTTTTAGAAAATCATATTAATTTGGGATTAAATGCTGATAAAAAAATTAATTTGATATTGAATTACTTTAAAAAATCTCAATCTTTTTATTATTTTTGGTTCAGTTTTGTAACAGATTTATTATATAAGTTGTTTTTCCTAACATTAACAAAATTTATAGAGTTTTTGAAAAAAAATAAAAACGTTTCTGAATTTTTTACTATTTCCCTTTTTTATTTTTTGTAGATTCTTTTTTTTATTATATTCAAACGTGTGGAAAAATAAGTTGTAAAAAATTTAATGAATGGTTAATATTAAAGATAAATAAATTATTAGGTTTCCTTTCTAGTTACATATACAAATATTTGCAAAGCGAATAAATTCGAAGGATCAAATTGAAAATAAAGATTTAAGGTTTTTACTAGCAGCAAAAAAGGTACAATTTTAAAGATTAATTATAAAAAAAATATAATGTCCATGTAAAATAAAGTAAAATTTAAGGAACGATTGAAATAAAAATAAAGTTTATTATGTTTTATTTTCATAAAAAGATGAACTTTAGAAAATTCAAATACCTTTTTCGCCTAAACATGATCCACGACTTGTTATTGTTTAATATTTATAATTAGTTTTCCTTTTATAAAGCTTATTTTACATTGATTATAGATAGGTTGAATTTTTTTTTAAACTTTTGAACAGATAGCTTAATTTTGACAATGTTATATTTATTTATTAAAAAATTCTAATATAAAAAATTAATTATCTCCTTCAATTATGATTTAATCATTTGCTTGAAACAAGTTTTGTGAGGATATAATATAAAAAGAATCGCTTATATAGAAAAGAATCAATTTAAACAAAAATTATATGGAAACAACATTTTGACTAACAAAAATACATGGAATAATATTGTCCGTACTAGTCTCATGTTTTGATAAGATCGTTTAATACTGTACGTAATAAAATGTAATCATTAAACATTGAAATAAATTATTATTTTATAATTATATAGTATTTTATTGAAAAAAATAGTAATCAAAAGAAAATAATTGATAAAAGGTTTAGTCAAATTAGAATTTTCCTTTTCTTAAATCAGAGAAACCATGAAATACTGTGATAAGTGTTTTCTAATTTTGGTTGATCGAAGTGGTTTGAGTTTTAAAAAAATTGAAAATTTGATTGAGATCTGGCATTGGGGAATGACGATTCTGCACTAACACAGATTCACAGATGCTGTGTTCGAACTTGTAATGATGAAGGGAAAAAAAAAAGTAATATTTTGATGTGTATTAAAAATAGCGAATGAACCATATTCGATGGTGTCCAACGTGTTTTGAATCTTGGCCTTTTCTTTTGGCACGTTGAAAGGTGAAACGAAGAAGAACCCAAAAAGTTTAACAGCCGAAAAGCCAGAAAAAAGAAAGCACCTTACGCGGCTCAAAGAGCATGCCTTTCTTTTTCTTCAAAGGATAAAGCTCAGTTCAGATACTCTACGTCAAAAAACATATCATTAAAACCTCGTTTTCTCATTTTTCTCGATATTTTAGTACATGTAACAAACAAAAAGATGTTTTTTTGACCAAGACAATGATGGTTTACCTCAAGACAAAGACAAAGGAAGCCATCATGATGAACTTTGCCTTCAAACATGAAAGTCAAATTATATTTATTTATTTAATGCAGATATATATGAGGGTGAATGGTGGATGAGGTGAGAGAAAGAGAAAGAGAAAGGAAGAAGTGATGGAGACTATGCAGTGATAATTGACGGCTGAAAGACGTTGCTTGAAATTGTGCTCAAACCTCTCTTTTCACTTTCACTTTCTCACCCACCCACCCAACAAAACATCTCATTCCCTCCCAAATACAGTTCCAAATTCCAATAAAAACCAACCTTTCTTCCATTCATACTGTTTCAGAACTGGGTTTTGTTCCGTTCAGAAATATGATGTTGAATTTTGGTAGGCTTTGGACTTCACACACGCTCATTGGTCTGGGTTTGGGACAATTTCTGTCTCTTCTCATCACTTCCACAGGCTTCACTTCTTCTGAATTGGCTAAAAAAGGTTTCCTTCATCTGTTTTTTTTTCCTCTAATGTTTAAACCACTGATACAATAACAATTCTTCACCCTTTTGTTTCCTCGTCGACTTAGGAATCAATGCTCCCACTTCACAGTCCTTTCTCAACTATGTGTTCTTGACGTTTGTCTATGGAACTATTCTCCTATATCGAAGGAAACCACTCAAGGTTAATTATAATACTATATGCTTACTTCACAAATTTGTTCTTAATCTTGAATGAATATCAGTTGAGAATTGAGATTGCCATGCTGTTCTCCAAAACACAAATTATATTCTCTGAAACATTTTATCACAACTTCACTAACTTCATCTGACGCAGGCAAAATGGTACTATTATGTAATTCTCGGATTGGTTGACGTGGAAGCTAATTTTCTTGGTAAGTTTTTCATGTTGCAGATATGTTGAGTTGGATGATCTTATTATTACTTGCAATTATATCTAAACTAATTCTCATCTACTGAACAGTTGTGAAGGCATACCAATACACCTCACTTACGAGTGTGATGCTACTTGACTGCTGGTCAATTCCGTCTGTCATGCTTCTCACATGGCTTTTCTTAAAGACTAAATATAGATTCAAAAAGATTACCGGTGTAGTTGTTTGTGTTGCTGGCCTTGTCCTGGTTGTGTTTTCTGACGTTCATGCCGGTGATCATGCAGGTGGGTGAGGTTTTATGTACTGCGTACTGTTACTTTCATATCTTTAAGCTTAGAAATCTTGCAAAACTGGCAAATTTTTTTGTCTTGTATTTAATAGCATCAGTAACATGCAGAATTCCATTTATAGCAGTTGTCTGATGTCTTACTCACATGTTATAGGTGGAAGCAATCCTCGTAAAGGGGACATTCTTGTTATTGCTGGTGCTACACTGTATGCAATCAGTAATGTCAGCGAGGTGAACTGATTTTACTTCTGCTTTAAAGCATTTTTCAACTCTCTTGCAGTTCATAGGTTAATTGTCCTTTTGTTACTGACATTTCTTTTGTTTTGCAGGAATTTCTTGTGAAAAATGCTGATAGAGTTGAGCTTATGGCAATGTTAGGTCTCTCTGGTGGCATTATTAGTGCCGTTCAAATGTATCCTTCGAATTGACTATATTGAGAACTATGGAATCTGTCTGTTCTGACTTTTATGCTAGCTTACTACATGATCATATTTTTTTTTTGGCCTTTCAATACATGCCTGTTCTGTTGCATAACTTATGCCAGATAATATTGGTTTGCTCAATGATTTAACCAAATTGTTCTGTGTCATAATTATATTGTGTTGAGGATTGTGATACGGGAATCAACTTTGAAATGTTAAATTGATCAAGTTGTTGTTACAGTTGAATGAAATGCAATTGTAATTGAGTTTCAACTTCAACTTTTTAAAATTAATGACTTGTTTCTCTAAGAGTCTTTTATCCACTACTAGAAGTATAGAATTAGTTACATTTCTTTTTCCTGGTGTATCCTTCATTATTATTACAGAAGCATACTTGAGCGCAATGAACTTAAATCTATTCATTGGTCGGCTGAGGCAGTAAGTCTCTTTATCACCCTCTCACTACGATTGAGTAAATAACAGAATTTCTCTTTAACTAGGATCCCTGATTCATATTATTATGTTGTTGTCGCAATATGTCAACCAGTGTGATGTAAGACCTTCAAGCATTATTATTTACATTCATTCCTTTCAATTTTGATTTCAGGCGCTTCCTTTTGTTGGATTTGCAGTGGCCATGTTTATGTTCTACTCTTTAGTCCCTGTTCTGCTTAAGGTATGGATTCAAACCATAGCTATTCTGATTACATTTTTTTCAGAAATTATATTTGTAGTGTGACTCTGGATAAAATGATTGAATAAAGGTACCAAAACTAAATAGATTGAACTAATCAATGGTTTGTCGCAGATCAATGGTTCTACAATGCTAAATCTGTCTCTGTTGACCTCAGACATGTGGGCTGTCTTAATTCGCATTTTTGCTTATCATGAGAAGGTCTGATAATAATGTTACTGCCTTTTATTCTTTCCTACTTGACGTGTGCCACATTTTAACGTGCTAACTTCTCTAGAGCTAATTATGCTTCCAGGTTGATTGGATGTACTTTGTGGCATTTGGTGCCGTTACCATTGGCCTTGTCATCTATTCAGGGTAAGTATCGTTGCACACACAATTTCAGTGCTCCATGATTTTAAATTTTTAAGGTCTCTTCATAACATTGCAGATACTGTTTATGTCAAATCTAGTTCTTCTCTCACTAATAAAGCTGTAGTTTTTTTCACACCTAGCTTTCATCTCTAACTTGATTCAGGAAAAGGACACTTGTGTATTAACTTTGGTGTTTCATCTTATTGCAGTGGGGACAGAAACGAGCAAGAGCAGCCTCCAAATTCTGGCGATGATCTTGGCCATGCAGTGAAACAGGATGAGGAAGCCAATTCAGGAAATGGAAGCAAAGGAAGTACTGGTGGAAGCTCAAAGACCTGGGTAGCTTAGTATAGAGCTTGCACATTATTCATAGATTATGGGGAAAAAACAATCCTCAAGGGAATGGGATTCATTTTGTACTACTGGCAGCTTCTGCAAGATTGCAAAAATGTTCCTTCAGATGCTGCTTCTTGTTCTGTTCACATGTCTTGTAATTTAAAGGACGCTTTAATTTTCACTATATGGAATTTTGAGAAACCCTTAATCATCTACATAATTTTGCTAATCATTTGCAAGAACAAAACAATGTGAATTAAGGTTGCAGTGATTATTAGGAATGAAGAAGAGTTTAAGAATTGGAAAGGATAAAACAAAATAAAGGGCATGTGTCACACGGGAGAGAAAAATGTGATGATAAGCGAATTCATGAAAATTTATAAAAGAAATAAAAAAGAAGAAATAATAACAGTATAAAGCATCTTCTAGTGAGCTTGGTGGTGGATAGAATGGCGATGGCGAAGGCGAAAGTGCTCAGAGAACTGCTGCAAAAACCGGGCGTTCACCAGGGCCCGGCGTGCTTCGACGCGCTCGGCGCAAAGCTCATTGAATCCGCCGGTTTCCCCTACTGCATAACCAGCGGCTTCTCCATCGCCGCTTCCAGGCTTGCTTTACCCGACACCGGCTTCATCTCTTACGGCGAAATGCTCGATCAGGGCCAACTAATCGCCCAAGCCGTCTCCATTCCCATCATCGTCGACGCCGACGACGGTTACGGCAACGCCATGAACCTCAAGAGAACCGTCAAGGGTTTCATCGCCGCCGGCTTCGCAGGAATCCTTCTCGAAGATCAGGTCCCTCACTCACTCACTCCTCTTTCTTTTCTCCTACCTTCCAATTCCTTCAATTTTCTTCCTCTTATTGCCCTAATCGGATTCCACAGGTTGCGCCGAAAGCGTGTGGGCACACGCGCGGCAGGAAGGTGTTGCCCCGGGAAGAGGCGGTGATGAAGATTAAAGCCGCCGTGGATGCTCGGAGAGAGAGCGGCTCCGACATTGTGATTGTGGCGCGCACCGACGCTCGGCAAGCCGTGTCGTTGGAAGAAGCACTCAGCCGGTGCAGGGCATTTGCCGATGCTGGGGCCGATGTTCTTTTCATAGACGCACTCGCTTCCGTTGAAGAGATGAAAGCTCTTTGTCAAGTTTCTCCCCATGTTCCTAAATTGGTATCTTCATCAAGATTTCCGCATGCTTGATTTTCTCTGTGTCACATTTAAGTCCTGTTTGAATAAATAAACTCAACTTTTGTACACCTTTGAACTGCATAAATTGAGTTTCATTTACCAGATCAGTTTGATTTCTTTTCTATTGAGTTTTTACAGGGAAAATTTTCCAAACAGAATCAAAACATGTTCACTTTTCATGTTGGACTATTCCAATGTTTCTTGTTTTATAATTTTGGATAATCCTTTGTTAACTTGGCTTTTGAGAATGAATTAGTTCCATTCGTTCCTAGTGAGTTGGTTACTTTCTTGTTGTGTAGGCCAATATGCTGGAAGGAGGAGGCAAAACGCCTATACTTACTCCTCCAGAACTTGAAGCCATTGGTTTTAAACTTGCTATTTATCCACTTTCCTTGATTGGGGTTTGCATACGAGCAATGAAGGTGACACTTCTTTCTCATTTATTGTTTTATTATGTTTATGATGCCTGGTTGCGCTGATAAGTTCAGGCTTTAGATCAGATATGCAGAGATACTTGTGGTGCTTGCCTGTGAGTTGTTGTTTTAACTCCCATATGAGTATTGGATGCATTATTCTTTTGATCTATTTCACCTCTGTTTTGATGTTTTAATTTCCTCCAGTTTCTTTTTTCAGACAATAAATGTATATCTCACTGAATTTGTAGGATGCACTCAATGTAATTAAAGGAGGCCATGTTCCTCCTCCAGGAAGCATGCCTTCTTTTGAAGAAATTAAGGACATTGTAGGTTTCAACACTTATTATGAAGAAGAAAAGCGCTACGCTACAAGCACCAATCAGCAGGGTTAAAGGGAGGTTGAAGAGACTAATCTTAGAAGAAATGAGTAAACAACAACCCTTTTACCAAGGGATTTCTAGTTGATGATGACATGCTTATCCATGTGGTACTTGTATTCTCAGCCATGTCTTTGGGGAGTTTTTTTATTTTTAAGTGTCTTTTGGATATGTTTGAGACAGGATGTCCGTCTGGTTAGTAATTTATCAAAAATAAATAAAACCTGTCTAATTTTAGTCGTTCATAATTTTGACAAATTTTATGTAGTTTCGTGCTGTAACGAAGTTCAAGTAAGCTTCATGGTCAATGATGAAAAAAAAGTGGTCTTCGTCGGAATAAGGACCAGTTTTGTGTTTAAAATTATTAGCTCTTACAACATCGATAGTATTTTCTTTCACCAACTTCTGAACCAGTGAGAGTGAAAAAGAAAAAAACATAGAAGATAAAGTGATCTTTCCATAACTTGGTAAATGTCTCTTCCAATCTGTTCGTACAAAGATAGTAGTTAACTGTGCTACACTAAGTTAGAATTGAAAAATGTTTAATGGGAATGTGTCTATTGATCAAGAACTGCACCTGCTTCACTTCCTGGGCTAGAATGTATTTATAGAGAGAAAACAGTTAAATCTTTGTTCTTTCCTAATTTCTAAGAAGTTGATACTTTATAACGCGGAATTATAGTTATATTTTGACTGTTCAGTAATTATAACTTGCTTAATTGGTTAAACATCTTTCTTAGATTTTTGGATATACACACTTCTACTCAGTGGTCAACCCAAGTATTTATTTCAAGCATTCTTAACTTGACGTTCACTAAAATCCGATATATTGTCAAGTATCATGTATTTCACTCTCGGAGACACTATGTATTAAATCACTTACAAGGAAAAAAAAAATAATAACATTTTATAAGACGAAGAAGAGTGATTTTGATATCATTATAAGAGAATTAAAATAAAATTCATTATAAGATTATATTTAATTTGAAATTGTTTGAGTAGATTGGATAAGAAATGAAAGTGGGTAGAGTTGAAAAGAATTGAATTGGTTGGAGAAAAGAAGAAGAGTAGAGAAAGCGATGAAGGTTTTAGCGGTTGGTAGTGTCTCTGGTACGGTTGGTCTTACTCTTGGTGGTGGTGGTGGTGGTGGCGGTGGCCCCTTCCCATTCAAGTCTTCTTCCGTTTCGTTCCTCCGAACATCCAAATCATCACTTGCCATAGCAGCTTCTTTGGCTGGGAACGATGCTTCTTCTTCTTCTTCTTCTTCTCCCGCCAAGCTCCTTCGCCGACTCCTCGACTCCCCGGGGGTTCATCAAGGCCCTGCATGTTTCGACGCTCTCAGCGCCAAGCTCGTTCAGAACGCCGGCTTCCAATTCTGCTTCACCAGCGGCTTCTCCATCTCCGCTTCCAGGCTCGCCTTGCCCGACACCGGTCTCATCTCTTACGGCGAAATTCTCGATCAAGGCCACCTCATCACCCAGGCCGTCTCCATTCCCGTCATCGGCGACGCCGACAACGGCTACGGCAACGCCATGAATCTCAAGAGAACTCTCAAGGGATACGTCGCCGCCGGTTTCGCCGGAATCATTCTCGAAGATCAGGTCAGTTAGGTTTAATCAATGGACCTCACTATTTCGACAAATTAGTCTCTCACGCACAATTCCAACATTTCTTCGATTAGTTAGTTAGGTTTCTTCTGTTATGGACTGAGCTTATCGATTTGATTGAGTTGATCGTGGCGTTGGTTAGGTAGCGCCGAAAGCGTGTGGACACACGCGCGGGAGGAGAGTGGTGTCGAGAGAAGAAGCGGTTATGAAGATCAAGGCGGCCGTGGATGCGAGAAGAGAGAGCGGTCGCGATATAGTAATTGTGGCTCGTACGGATGCTCGCCAAGCTGTGTCGTTGGAGGAAGCGCTTGTTAGGTCGAGGGCGTTCGCGGATGCTGGAGCTGATGTTCTTTTCATAGACGCGCTTGCTTCCAGAGAAGAGATGAAGGCTTTCTGCGAAGTTTCTCCGCTTGTTCCCAAAATGGTACGATTCTGTTCATCGAAGAGATGAACGAATGTATTGGTTCTTCGAATGATTTGTTGGGTTGTGCTCTTGTGTAGGCCAATATGCTTGAAGGTGGTGGCAAGACGCCAATACTTAATCCTATGGAGCTTGAAGAGATTGGTTTTAAGATTGTTGCATATCCCCTTTCCTTGATCGGGGTTTCTATACGAGCAATGCAGGTCATTCGTCTTCCTTCTTTTTCCCCTTTGAACTGATTGATTCATACCTTTATCTTTTCAACTCCTTTATTATGACAAGCCATAGTGTTGAACTCAATATTCATGAAATTATATCACTTTTTTCTGATGTTTCTTTTGCAGTATCGTTTAGATTTTTTATTTGCTGATAAATAATATCTATTATTGCATTTGTAGGATTCACTCATAGCCATTAAAGGAGGTCGTATTCCTCCTCCAGGAAGCATGCCTTCTTTTGAAGAAATTAAGGATATCTTAGGGTTCAATGCTTACTATGAAGAAGAGAAGCGTTATGCTACAAGTACCAATCCCCAGCTTTCCAAGGGAGGTAGGATGGACAGAACTTAACATAAAAATAAGTAAATATTAATCCTTCTTCTATAAAGGGACATTGTAGTGCAATGGCAGTAGGCTTCACAGAGTCATAAGCAATCTATGCCCCCTTCTGCTTCTTGCTAGCTGGCAATCAATATCTCTAACAAATTATTACTTAAATGGTTTCAGCACTTTACTTTCATAAACGTGTGTTGGGCTTGTTAGGAGTCGATTGATGATGAATAACCTTATGAATTCATCTGCGTGTGGAGAGAAGCATTTGAACTTTATCAAAATAGATAAAAGCGATTTAATTAATCATAGGTACTTGTGACTTTTGAGAGAAAATTAGACATCTATCTTTCGTAAATGAACCTCTATATTTCAGCTCTAGGGAGAGTCAAATACAGAGGTAAAGGTCTCGTGCTGATTTTCACATTGTAAATATATATTGTGCATTCCATTCTTGCATTCTCATAGTAATTAGTTATTTGTCAGAGAGCAGTAGCCTATACAGTATACGACGGAGAGATCAAGTTGATACTGAGCAGACAAGTCAAAGTTTCAAAGATCCCATTGTGGAAGTTATAACACCTGATGATGTGTACAATAAATATGGTGCAGATAGTTCAAGGAACCCTTTTTCTGGTATCTGGTCTCGAACTCTCAGAGTAAAAATAACGGGCAGAGATGGATTTGAGAGACTTGATCTCAGGATTCCTGTAAGTGATCATACCTTCCAGACACTATAAAAAGAATATTGATTTATTCATATTAGTTGTTCAGAAGACTCAGAATTAGTTAAGGATGGGGCCTACTGATTTCCAGTTTTGATATGAATATTTTACCATAAGTTGCTGCATCTTTGTCTCTAGAATTCCAATTACACGATTTCTTTTTTATTCTAGCACAATTTCTGATATATGTAAAAATCCATGTGTATTTCTATTTATTCTAACTTTTTATGCTAGTCCCTTATGCTATCTCACCATTCTCCACCGCCATCATTGAAACCTCATGAACTATCATATATGTTGCATCCAGGTTAATATTTGAATTTTTATCTATTTGGAATCCTAATAGTGGTGTAAGTAGTATAATTGGATGTCCGAATTTCCCATATTAATCACCTTTCTTCCACCACTTTGTGCTTGCCCTTCTCCTTCCCCATTATTTGGAAGAAGAAGAAGAGAAATGGAATATAGTACACGACATTTTTTTATAAATGCCTATTTTGTTCTGTACTGCGCCATGCCAAGGCTTTATCTCCCTATGTTGTGGTTATGCATAGTTTCTGTGTAACCCCTCTCTGTCAATCAGTTATTCATCTTTAAATTATGTGCACGTTCAATTGAATGTTGCTCCAATTAAGATTTCCTAGTTCCCATTTCTCATAATACATATAATTTTCTATATGCAGGCTGGATTTCTGGATGGAATCACAAATATAGTTCCTGGTACTACTGCTATTTAGAAATTATTATATAGTATATAAATAGACGTCTTTTCCAAATTTTCAACTCTGCTTCTTTTTCACAATTTCTGTTGATTGAATTTTCATAACTTTTTACAGCTTTGGGTGGCGTAAACATCAAAGAACTGTTGGATGATGCGGCTGAGGAAGTTGGGGGAAAGCTCTTGCTAGATTTTAAAGATAGGATGGGGGACAGGATTCAAGTATTTTTGGAGTGATTCCACATTTCTTTCCTCAAGTCCAACGGTAATTTGTTCTCCACCATTATTGTTTTATTAGAGATAAAAAGAGAAATTAAGCGAGATAACAGGGTATTACAGCGAGACTGGTGAATAAGAGATTCTCCTTAGGAAGAAATCAAACTAGAGATTCAAAAAACCAGTTAAGAAAAGATATCCAATCCTTAAACACAGATATCTGTTAAGGGAAACCCTGAAATTGTGAGATTACATCGAATAGAACAAAATGCTATATCTCGCAGAAGCTGGTTATTCAGAGAGCTTTCTTTAAAGATACGAGAATCACACTACCACATTTCGACCAAAGAGCACAGACAGCACACTACCACAATTTTTGCTTTCGTTTTTGAATGTTATTCTTGGCTCCCCCACTATTATTCCTCATGGTCCAGAATTTATAAATGTTTGCTTTTTTTTTTTTTTTTTTTTTTCTGGTAGTAGTGGTGGTTGCTGGGTGTCGGTCTGGCAACTCCTTGGATGTGTTATTGTCGTATTCTACATTTTGTAGTTGATTATGAATAGCACAGTTTAAATTTTTCAACTGAACTTTTGGGGTATCAGTAATTATAGTTTTATGAGATTGCTTTAAGCTCTTTCCGGTGGTGGAGTATATGATCAGTTACTGAGCAAATGAAAAGATTTAGAAGATAACCTTTTCTGAAACCTATTAAGCAATGCTAATAGAGTATAGATCATCTAGCTCACTTTATTGCTTCTGATATTTATTGAAACAATGAAATTTGTATTTTGGCCATAAATCTAGATCTGGAAGTTTATTCTGAAGCCATAGTCAAGAAAGAATTTTAGTTTGACAACCAAACTGTGTCTTATATTTAGCTTATGAACCACCCTAATAGAAAGATGGGAACATGTTTTGGCCGGGGGGGAACCAAATTAGAAAAGATAAATCCAAACTATTCGTGTTGCGTATTGACCCACAATTCAAACTTCCCTTTCCATAGTTTGTTACATTCATCTTTAAAAATTTCCCTCCTATATTTTACATTAATATAATGCTTGTAAAAGCATAATCCAACAAGAAAACTATGTCTATTTTGTGCTTCCTGGCATTTTCAAAATTTTAATTTCTTTGCGGTCTTTCAGCATGTTACCAGTTAAAATTTATTTGTTCCCTAAAGGCTTCTGGACATCCGAACTACCTTAAATCTATGTGTGCGTTTGCCTTTTTTTTATCTCTTCTTTTTAGTTGTAACAAATAATTCAACAAATGGAAAGGCTCTGGATTGTCTTTTCTTTCATTTTGTTTATGTAATTCCGGATTTATGAATTGTACTATATTTAAGTACAAAATTAGAATAGGTTGACTTGTTTAATTACAATTCTGAACGTAAACCCTAATGTAAAAAGTAGGGGTGTCTGAGGCCAGTAATGATAAGATGAAGCAAATCCCTGCAATATCATGTCATGAACCTTGTTTGTTATATTCGTTGATAATGATGTTCCAGGACATTGATGGTTTATATTGATGAAGGTGGTAACTGGAATCAAGGGTTAAAACCTGGGAAGGCACGACAGCTTGGTTGTTGATGGTGGTTCAAACATGGTCCTTTCTGCTCGTGTCATCGGGAGTGAATCAATAGTTTCGAATATCACATGGAAAAAATAAATGTTTTGTTACCACGATTTTCGGTTTTGCGAAACTATTTGAATATAGTAAGACTAGTGCAATTTTACCGTTAATTTGTCAACCCAATTTTCGTTGTTCCGTTTAGGAGAAAAATGTTAACGTCCTATAATCCGCCAAGACAAGTCGACTGAGGTTTTTAGTTACTAGTTGTGTCCTACAATTACATCGATTATTTTTACTTGAACTAAATTATTTTTTAAGCAACTTGGACTAGTATTTGGATAATTGTGGGACCGATTCTGGAGGCTGAATAATTTTGAAAAAAAGGATTAATTAAAGCACGGTATAGTATCGACGCCACCAAAGTCACCAATGTTAAACGACAAAAGCATGGTGTCAGCACCATTCATCTAAAGTAATAAGAATCAGATAACTTTAAACGAAGGTGGAAAGCATACAACTCCAATAGCATGAATTGTCTCGTTACGTCTAAACGAATTTTCAGCAAGAAAATAAAAAGCTCAAAGAAAAAAGCCTTTGAATTCCAATTCTTAATTTGACACATGAAAAAAATATATCGATATCAAACCACCTGTTGGTGTTCAAAAAATGTGGAACAAGCAAAGAAAGTAATAACCCAAGGTTATTCTATCCAGTCACTTGTACACAACAGTGATGCTCAAAGCACCTACAGAAGGGTGACCCAAAAAAGAATGGTAACAGCATATTTATAACAAGAATACACATAACTGGGTCACTTTACAGAAAATTGCAGCTTTAACTGCTATAAATCCAAATTTCACGATTTAGTCTACTAGTAGTAGCACTTGTATGGGCACTTCATTTTCTCAACTTGCAGCAAAACCATCAAAGAGTAATTAATACTTGCACTTACTATCTCATCTATAGCCGCCATAAGGCTGTTGACCATAGCCACCATAAGGCGGTTGACCATTACCACCATAAGGCGGTTGACCACCATAAGGCTGTTGACCACCATATGGCTGTTGACCATAACTACCTGGACCCATCATGGAGTTATTATAATTACCTGGCATGTTGGAGCCAGGAGGCATTCCAGTTGGGGGTTGCATTTGGTACCCTTGTCCCATACCCATCCCTCCCATTCCCATACCCATTGATGGATTCATGCCTCCATAGCCTCCTCCCATACCCATACCAACACCATTGCCCATGCCCATACCCATACCCATGCCAGAGCCCATCATTGGGTTTGAAGGAGGCCTGAGAGCACCAGCACCAGCACGGCCCATACCTGAACCTGATCCCATAGCTTTACCCATAGTTATAGTTGATGTTACGGCAGCAGTAGTGGGCTTCTCCATTCTCTTTTCCTTCCTGTTAATGGCTTCAAAGTCAACCCCAATATCTGCTAACGGGTTTGTTTTAGCTGCATGATAAGAAAAACAGTTTAGTTAACAATGTCCCACATATGATCAACATTCTAACAAGTATGATGTGGAAACTAAAATGTTAACAGAGGGGTTTCGGGAGGGAGGTCTAAGCACTCACGTCCAGATATATTCAAATTAACCAACCCCCTGCTTAGTGTATCAGCCCACACTGTTGATTTTGTCTCAAACTTGTCCTTCGATGGTTGAGAAACTAATGAAATTGATTGCGAAGCATTAGGAGCAAGAGATTGATTGTTAATAGGTGAACTAAAGGGTCCTGCATTCCCTTGTTGTCCAATAAAATGGTTGTTAAACTGTGATGCCTGATGAGTTGGAGAGTGGGAAGACATATGTGGAGAAGTAGATACTCCATGATGGGAAAAGTTGGTGCTCGGTGACAACTGTCCTGTTGGAGTATGGGGAGCCACATGTGAAAGAAAAGCTGTTGTAGATACCGGTTGCACGAAGTTTCCACTGTTCATATGTCCATTATATCCATTTTGGGAATGAGGAGATCCATCTTGGGAGTGCAATCCACCATACATACCACCTGATTGTGCAGGTTGTCCACCTTGAGAAGCAAAAGGTGGCTGAATATGTTGGCCAGTAGATGAAAATGCATGTTGACCAGCGTGAGATGAAAAGGGTTGTTGTGCATATTGACTGGAGGGAGATGAAAAGGATGATTGTACTTGTCCTGCTTGGCTATTAGGAGCAGAAAAGGGCTGTTGAGAAAATTGATCTGTAGGAACTGGAAAGGTTTGTGCAGGTTGACTGGTAGCAGCTGAGAAACCTTTTGGGTTAAATTGGCCAGTTGGTTCAGAAAATGGTTGTGATGCCATTTGACCGGATGAAGCTGGTAGGGAAGGTGAAGAAGGATGGCCGAAACCAGGTGCTGAAACGTTCTGCTGTGAACTCATCTCAGGTAACGGTGCAGGAGGAAGAATGTCTGCAAGAATATCGGTTTCTGGCTGTGCAGATGACAAATCTTGAGACAAAAACTGAGAGTTTGTAGAAAAAGGTTGAGCGTCAGAGGCAGGTGCAGAGTATGGTACAACAGAAAATGAGTCCCCAAACCCAAAGTTGTCTGTTTCTGCATTAAGCCCATTTGATTGGGATGGTTCAATATTCTGATATGTCGGGGGTTGAGATGGAGCAGTTTCAGTGGAAGTAAAAGCTTTGAATGGCGCGTCACCAAATGGATCTTCAAAAGACTGTAAGAAGTCAAACCAACAAATATATTATTTCAACAAAAAATAACGGACAGAGGGACTGATTTAAACTACATGATGCAGATGTATGAAGATTATTCAAAGCTATGTTACGAGATGTCATGCATGCTAAATCAAAAAGGAAAAAGATGACATAAAGCTAACAAGTTCACAAATATAAGAATTCCAAGTCCCGGTACAAATCCATTATTTTTAGCACACGCCTGATTGTTTTCACTAAAAAAGTTGAAGAAATGAACAAATTCATACCTGATTGAAATCATTCGACCCAGATGATGGTGCTGCAAAGGAAGCTGTTGATCCCACATTTGCGTCAGGGGCTGCAGTTGCTGATTCAGATGGTACAATAGACAAAGTATTTGAAGAGAACGAGTCTGAGAGGGAACCAAGCAAGTCCATTTCAACATTTTTAGTGGTGGCTGGGGCAGCAGGGGCAGCTGGGCCAGCAGGGGCAGCTGAGGATGCTGAGAAGAAATATAAAGATATCATGAGTACTAGACCTAGTAATTGGTATTTTTCAAACACATTAATTATGCTTGTATAAACATACTTTTAAGGAAATAATAACTCTTTTAGAAGCTCTCTCGAGAAGCAGGCATGAAAAATAATTATTTCTCCAAAATAAGCAAAAACAAACAAGCACTATTATTAACATTGAACTCCCAAATCTTGCCAATGAAAATTCATCAAATGTCAATAGCCGAGCCATTGGTTTCACAAGTATATCTGACCAAAGTCTGACTGGAATTTTACATCTTGACCACAAATCTTGACATACAGCTGTCTCATGCCACTCAAAATATGTATAAATGAAAAGAATTTTAATTAGGAGCCACAGTAGTGAATGGCTAACTTTTCCCACTAAAGGATGCAGGAAAATTATTCTTATTAATTGGTCTTAGAATTCAGTTTCAAAATTTTATGCTGGAACAGTCTGCATGTACCACTCAAAGTCTGTACAAGACTAAGTTGTCAAAGGATAAAACTCTAAAACCACAGACGAATCATCAATAAAAGGCAGCCAGAACCTATTTCACAGTCCTGCGCCAGAATACGTGGGCAGCTGGAATTTCTGTGAATTTTTTCACATTGCCAAACGGTTTTCTGTGTGTTTAGGACAAAAATCATATTTGTTAGGACTTCGGAGTATAACATGTATACTCAGAAATGTCTAAGGGATGATCCAAAGAAAACAATATTAGTAATGCAGATGCATGTACGAGTCAAATTACAGATGAGATGTGTATTGCAAACTTTCAACTCAACAATTAACATACGAAGCCAGCCCCTTCACCTATGAAACTAATAGGTGATCTATTGAATAATAATTTGACAAGAACAAATTCAACTAAAACATGTATGAACTCGTCAAAACAAGAAACAAGGAAGCGCTGTTACAGGAATACTGATTATAGAAGATCGACCAACATAATACTGTAATAAATACCTGATGCAGCACCACGTGGATCAAAAAAATCATCAGTTGCTTCAGCTTCCTGGACTCCAGATGCAGCAGTAGTTGTTTCTGTTGTATTATTGTTTACAGGAGAAGATCCTGTAGGAGCAGATGTTTGAATAGGATTATCATTTACATGAGGAGGGGAATCTCTTGGAACAGATGCTGCTGAAGTTTCCACATCTCTGCAATCAAAATAATATAAGTAACAGATTCTGTTGGGAATAAGTGTTGTCTGTAGTGGAACAGATCTTACCTTTCACTGCGTACAGGGCTGCGAGATTCACCAACAGCTTCTTCATAGCTAGGAGGAGCAACACCCATATTTTGTTCAGAAATTTTCCGCTCAAGCCTGCCATATTTTTGTATTGTACATTATAAACATAAAAAATGACTTGCAGCAATACGCATACGTACAGAAAAGGTATATTTCAAAGACAAATTTACCTTGCTTCCAGAGATTGGTCTTCAGCTTTAGCGTTGCTTCCACTGAGAGATCGTTGCGTAAAAAATGAAGTTAGAGTGATTCACATCACGGGGCAATAACATCACATCAATCCTCATGTTATCATAATAAATGGAAAGAAAATATGTAAAGAAAAGAACTTGCACCTTCAAGCAGACTGCTACTGAAAGATATCAAGACCAAGTAAAAGTTGAGTTCACAACTCTATCTTTCTAGCATCTTGAGTACAAGAAGTATAGAACTAAAGCCATATTCATATTCTGATAATTAAATGGCTAAGGACAAGATAAGCAACAAAAGATCTCACAAGACCCCACTCTCTAATTTGGTACAAAGTAAACCTTTTCTATAAATTATCACATGCATAGATAAGACTTTGTTCCACTAATTATGTTCACAGGTTAAACATCACATGCCCTTTTTTACCACTAAGTATAGTACTCCTTCTATACAGCTCTTATTTTGTAAGTTACTTCTATACAGTAAAGACCAAAACCACATAGGTGGTGAATAGTCTGGGTTCTCGACACCACCTGTTAAATTTTCAAACTGAAAAGCTTGAAAATGTATCCTGTTTTCTCAAAATGAAAGCTACCAATCACTAATGAACAAACATGAATACAATAGTATTCTGCCAGAACTCAACAAAAAAAAAAATAAAAAAATCCTGAACTAAATGCTAAAGCATAGGCACATACCGAGATGAGTTTTGTCCATCATCATCATAACGATCTCTATCCGAGCTCCTGCTTCTTGATTCATATTGGTGGTCAACACTACGACTTCTTCCCCTGTAGTCATCATCTCTATAACTATCCCTGCCATAACGATCCTCATAATCTCTGCCATAACGATCTCCATCACGACTACTTCGATCATCATCTCTATAGCCCCATTCTCTTTCTTTTCCATAACCATAGCCATTTCGATCTTCCTCCCTGCTTCCGTAACGATCATCATCATATCTGTCACCATAGGCTCCACTGCTTGAATATGAACCCGGTCTGTACATTCCACCAGCTGCATTGTTGCGAAACCTGGTGAATCATATAAAGCAGTTAATATTTCCAAGAAATTGTGATACTCACTGACGTACATACGTTCATAAAAATTTCACATACCCAACTGTGTATTTTAGTGAAACCTGGTGAACCATATAGACAGTTAATATCTCCTAAAAATTGAGATACTCACAGACACATACGTTCACACGAATTTCACATACCCAACTGTGTATTTGGATCTATATATAGTCCAGAAACCCAGAGGACACACGCAGTATCATATTCTACAACTCAGGGAAGGCAAAAAAAAAATATCTACGAATGGGGTATATATAAAATTTACATTTCAACTGGAAAATAACAAAGTGCAAAATACCAATGGAATTAACGAGAGGAGACTTACTTGTCCCTGTTAGCAGCAGCCTTCTGCCTCACTTCTATGATTCTTTCTTTATCATTCACAAGGACAACCAGACTTTGAGATTTCTTCCTGACATTGTTTCCTTGATCCCTTCCACTGGAGTCAATGTATTGGAAATCGGACAACGTCTGTTCATATGATGTATTTTATCAGGTCACATTATAAATTTTAGATCACCTTACAAAACTTGGGACCTGCTTGGCAGTAAGTATATAAATTTTAAGTAGGATTGACTAAATGGGAATTACTGATATTTGATAAGCATGTTCTCTGATCTCATCTATTACTCGTTCTGACCCATGAGCCACCAAGTAGTCTAGTACTGTCAAAGCCTGGAGTTGAACAAAGGGTGGTTAATACAGAAACACATAATTTAAGGTGAGATCAACAGTAAATGCAGTACACGAAAAACATTATTGTTAATGTGCAACAACAACCCCATCATTATTGCAGAGGATATAAACAAGTATCAAAACAGATTTCACAAACTGGCGGATACATTGTAGTGTCGATGGTGGCAAAAATAAATAAATAAACTAGATCAGCAGCAACTGCTAGCAATTGCATCTAAAACTTAAAATAGTTTATCAAAACCTTGTAGACATGTCGCCAATTCTTGCCAGTGTCATTAATTCGCTTCCAGATTACTGACATGATCATCTGGTATTCATGACTGCATGGGTGCTTAAGAATGAGATTCAATGTACTCAAATACATAATATGTCAAACATGCAATTAAGAGTCCAAGCTTACGGGTTTCTGGTTGCCTGAGCAATATCTGCAAGAAGTGATCCATGAGGACCCCATGGTTCGTTGCTGGTAGCATCAAGAACCTAGAAGAGGGTAGAAAATATAATGAATCTGCTTTAGGTTTTGCAAAATGGGATCATATATCATAATGCACAAATATAAGGATAAAAACAAGGCAGACTTGACACAGTCATTACTGCAATTGTTTGGTCATTATCGTTGCACCCATAATTTCATACGAACTTAAAAAAGAATTACCTTCTGCTCAATCCCAGGAACTTTCAGCACTTTCTTATTTACTTCTCTTTTACTGCAAGAATACAATGAAGAGCAGGACATTTATACACAATACATCGAATCATATACAAACGAATAATATTCAGTTATACTTACAGGTCCCTAACAGTTTGACCAATAGCCTTCTTCATTTTAGCTGGTATTCAGCACAGGCTACAAACCAGCACAGAGGACCCGAACTGCAATGCACAAATAATGCTCACATAAAAAATAAATTCACTCACTGGTTCAAGAAAATGGTTACTCGAATTCCAGAACGACATTTCAAGCATTATATCTGTTTGTTGCAGCTCAACAGAGCAGGTGACAACAATTTTTAAAAAAAGGCAGTTAGTCAGAGACCTGGTAGAGAGCCAAGGCAACAGTAACAAGCAAAATTCATTGTCTATACGCTTTATAATGCGAGAAAAAAAAACGAAAATCCAAGGACGCCACCTCAAAATTCATATACAGTTATACAAGATCGAACAGAAAACTTAAAGCTCTAGAAACGAATCCAAATACAAGTCGAACGAACATTTTCCGAGAAGAATCCAGAATCCAGAATCCGAAACGTTAACAAGATCATCATCCCGTTTCACATCTCAAATCTGGCCCCGTGATCTATCACAGATAAGTGCACCACAACACATTGAACGAAAGTCTTAAATGAAATCAGATAAAAAAACAAACGAGAAGATCCAAACACCATTGAAGGAGCAAAAACAGAAAGCTAAACGAAAGAGCGAATCTAAGGATCGGAATGAAAGAACGAAAGAAGAATGATAAGAAGGAAATCCAGATCTGAGAGATCGAACCTGATCCACAGGGAGAAACAAGATCGTCGGCAGAAAGGGGAAAAACGAAAGGCCAACGTTAGAGAGAGGTTGCAAATTGCAAGAACTCTCTGAGTTGTTATGTCCCAAACTCACAATAATAATAATATTACGTTACGACAGAGAAACACACACAAAACAAACGCACTCTCTTTCTCTCTCTTTCTCTCTCTACAATTTCGGAGTTCTCAAACGGAAGCATAAAGGACGAGCAAGACAGCGCAACTTACACGCGGGGAACAATTAAGAACATTTACCTTTTCTCTCTCTCTTTTTTATTTTTTATTTTTGCAAATTAATAATGAAGCTAAATTAATTATTTTACATATTTTTATTTGGCATGAAAAAATATTTTAGTGTTGGCATCTACTTTTGAAAAAAGCAATGGTTTATGTGTAATGATAATAATGACGGTGGATGGGTGGAGGGTGAATGGGTTGAAGTCCCTCTCTCTGTTGACACCAATGTGCCAACTTATTCTTACCTTAATTTCTTTTTCTTCCTTTTTTATTTTTCTATGCTTTTGTCAAAATAATTAGGCGTGTTCAAAGCAACCGAACCAGCTTGTTGACACCATAACCAAAAAGAAACTCTATTTTTACTTTTGGTTGTTAAATTTTGGAGCATAGGATCCAATCATTTTCATCTTCACTATTCATTAGAATTCATAATAATAATTAAATAACATTGCTATGTGATATGTGTGTAGGATTGGACTATTGTTTTGACGTTTTGTGTAAACATCTAACACCCACGGTATAACGTTGATACGTGTTTTCTTCCTATAACATACCTTGTTTGTTGGATAAAGAAAAAAAAACAGTTGAATGAATTATTTTGCTTTTTTATACGACTGTAAAACTGGCAGAGAATAAGAATTTTTAGAAAAATAATATAGTTGGTATTTTAAATTTAAAGAAAAAAAAAAGGATAATATGTCCACCTCTGTGAACTCTTATGGAAGTGATCTCGTGCAATTGCATTGCTTTATCATGGCAAGAATTTACTTTTTCTTATTTATAGAAGGAATGACCATTTTTTTTTTCACAGGTAATTTTTTAGATTTGAGTTATGCTGAAATATTAGATGTGAGTGTCTAAACTTAGGTTAGTGAAAGATAACATCTTGGTATTTTAGCAAACCCTGCAAAAAGGATTATTTCACATACACTTCTTAAAATGATTTTATCAAATACTTTAACAAGATTACATATTTAGAATGTGTGGTTGTTATTGTTTTTGAAATAATTTGATTATGCAAAATAAAAGTGATGTTTTGTGGATAAAAAATGGTATTGATGCTTTTTTTTATTGAAGATGAGAAAATAGAGTTTAGTATTTTCTAGAATACTTATAATATGGTCAAAGAATATTTTCCGTTGAAACAGGAATCATACACAGATGAAAGTTACTCATCAAATAAGAGGTTATTTTTTAAATGAATAAAAAAATGTAGCTTGCTTATTTTTTAATCGAAAAGAAGAGTACGTTGAAAAGAACATGGAAAGTTGAAATTTGAAATTGTTTAATGAGCGTGTCATAATCATATAAATAAATAATGTCAAATAATGAATATTTGACAAGTGTGTGACATCAATCATATGATTATTAGAAATAAATAAATAATTGTCTTAATATAATTTCTATGTAGAATTTTATATGTGATTAGGGAATGACAAAAATATCACCGACAAAAAACTTTGTAAAATTCAAACATGGAAATGACAAAGAAAGCATTAATATTGATGTTCTTGCTCACCAATTTTTGAGTTTCTTAAGCACAGTTTTATTTTATCCTTTGTAATTCTTTTTGCTTTGTTTATTTTTTTTTTCATTTAATTTCTTGACTTTTTTTTACTTTTCAATCTGGTTTGTGTTCATGCTCTAAAAGTTTTATCTTTTTCTTGTTGATTTCTATTTATTATTGTATTGTCTTTGAGTTTTATTTTATTTAATTTTTCTACAAAATTAACTTTGGAATTTAGTTTGGGTTTTTTCTTCATAAATCTAGATTATAATCTTTCTTATCTTCTGATTCTAATCATTATCAATTTTATGTTTTTCTGTTTTTAAAAGATATAAAATGTTATATAAAAATAGTTATAAAAATATTTTCATCATAATAAAGTAATGTTATAAACTTGGTTTCTTTCATGTTTAAAACTAATATAATACATTTTAACTGAAAATCTTTACACATTATTAGTTTAGACAAAAAATAACTATAGAAATTTTAATTTATTTTTAGTTGAGAAAATTGTATTCAAAATTTTCAAAACTTCATGGGAACTTGTGTTTTATTTTACTTGTGCAAATTTTTTTTAAATCATTCAATTTGGCTAGTTTTTAATGTGTTAAAATGTATTTACATAAGATTAATAAATCATAGAATTATTATATTTAATCACTAAAACAATTATATAAAGGGTTAGTTCAAGTATGTAAAAAAATATATATATTTGTTTATATATTTTAAAAATATATATATATATATATATATAAAACAAAATATATATATATATATATATATATATATATATATATCCCATTTAAAAATAGAAGCAAATTAATCAAATAAGCACCAATTAAATAAGCGTCAATCAATTCATTAAATTTCTCATAAATATTCAAGCCTATGAAAAAATTAATCTTTTACATATTGAATTAAGCAAACAAGACATTGTTCAAAATAAAAAAAAATTAAACAAGAATTTCAACTAAAAAACAAAATTTAATTATCAACGAGCATTAAAAAACAATTTCTAAACAGAAATCAAAATCCAAAAAGACTATACCCTCTAATGCAATCAATTACAAAAATTGAAAACAAAACTAAATTACACAAAACCTTAAAATTCAATGTAAAATCCCAAGAAATTAACTCATAAAATTTTAGTCTTCCAGAGGCAAAACGAAAATAATTACATAAAACACTAGAAGAACGACCTAGCCAAGTCTCGATCTAATGGGCCTTGAACTTGAGAGCTTCTTCCTGCATTTCCTTGATATCTTCTTGCACTTCCATAGCATACATGAAAAATCAAATTTACATCTGAAATTAAATTTAAAACCTAAAACTACCCTTCAATCCCTCTACCCCAATCGAGATCTTCACAAATTCTGAGTAACCTGCACCTTCTCTATTCACAAATTCACGTTCTTCATTCACTGTTTGTGGTTGTATTGCGAATTGAATTTTTTTGCATGGTTGTTGGTGGTGGTTCACAGTGAGTTCATGGTGACTGTGAATTGAATTTTTTTTTTCACATTGAAGCATCATTCAAGCACTACACATCCATTCAAGTAAATGTAAAGTTTATTTTATTTTTGTATGCTTTGGTTGGTGTATTAGAGTGGTGGTGGACGACGGGGAGAAGAGGGTGAATTTCTTCTATAGTTGTACAGGCTTTCAAATTTTACAATCCGAAAAGTAAAAATTTTTTTGGATGACTTTCGAATTGTAGGATTTGGCTTCTAGATTGTATAATCCGAAACTTATTTCAAAATTTTTATTGCCTTTCAGGAATCCGTAACTATATATTTCAGATTCTGAAATCCGTAACTATATATACAAAATGTGTATGCTTTCGGTAAGTCATTCCAAATACGTTTTCTCTTATGGATTTTACAATCTAGAAACCAAATATTTTTTAATTAGATTTTCTATTTTATAAAATAATTACTTTATAATTAATTATACTTTAATTTTAATTTATACATATTTTATTACTTTTTAATGAAGAAATTCATTAATTAATTACATTATTTACCTAATTAATTTTTTTATTTTAATCACATCAATTAAATCAACTATAAATCTTTTGCTTTTCTCTTTTTACCTTTTGATATTTACTCCAACAAACAAAGAATTAAGGAGTTAAATATTTAGTACACTATTTTATTAATATGTATTTGGTATTAATGTTAGAAAAGATTTACATGGAAGCTATAATGTGTCTTGGCATTTTTCTTTAATGTAACTAATTTTTACATTACACATGTAAAATAAATACGTTTAAATATATAAATTGTATTACAGATTTGAAATGAATTATTTAAATGATAAGATTATTTGTTTTAAATTGTTTTTATTTTGATAATACTATTTGAATTAATTTAGAGATAAAAATAAAATAGGTTAAATAAAAATGGATAAATGATTTGTAAAACTAGGAGTATCAAACTCGGAGTTTAAACTTTAAAAAGAATTGCTATTTACATTTTTTTATACTCTTCACTCCATTTTACATATAACATCTAAACCACCTTTGCTAACTCACGCTCTCGTCCCTTTCATTTCATTTCATTCTTTTCTACAACATTATTTTCTTTATATCTGGTTCTCGAAGGACAAGGAAGAACAACGATATATAAGAGAGATGGAGAAGATGCGAAAGGGTGTGGACATGTTTGAAGAAGACAAAGAGATAGGATTGAGAATGGAACTCTTTGATATTCAACTCTCAGACATATGCTAAGGCAATATTTGGTCACAACAACTAATTATTTAAGATTATTTTGGAACTCATTGTAGTCTAACTTGCATACATATTCTTTTGAAAATATACGCGACCGAGGTTTACGGGATTTGTATTTATTAATTATGCTTCACTTTGTGCCAAATATTTGACAATTTTATTGCAAACAACAGAAAATGATATATATATAGTCAAAAGAATTTCACAATAATTTGAATGCAATCATTACACGATCCAATGTATATAATCTACAAAGAAACAAATGAAAGAGATCTCTAAGAGCAGCCTCCATTGATATCAAGATTTCAAATCTCGATTCCTCGTTTTCATTTGTCGCTCCCTCGAACTCAGTAAGAACAAGAGGTGCAAGATGCCCACCAAGTAAATAGAAGCAGCCTCATCCGAATCGTGAAGATTGTTGCTTAGAAACGATACATTCAGACTCTTATTGAAAGAACTTGTACAACAAATTAGATGCTTAACTCTGCTCCAAATGGAACTTGACTTTATTCCACAATGAATACTAGAACCTGAAAACAAAAGTAGAAGTTTTCAATATTTTCAAGATCCGTAAATGTAGTTAAAGAAATGCTTTTCAATTTTTGGATTAGTAACTTACATGACTTGTCGTCGCTTCCGCTTAATTCGAAGCTTACTAGTAGATGGGTGGTGGAGGGGAAGCATAGATGTATGCTGGTGGTGGAGGAGACTTGGTTGGTGGTGGGGGACTCACGTAGTAATAAGGAGGTGGGGGAGACGGTGATGGTGGTGGAGGAGATTTGTAGTAGTATGGTGGTGGTGGTGATGGAGATGGTGGTGGGGGAGACTTGTAGTAGTAGGGTGGTGGTGGTGAGGGAGATGGTGGGGAAGGAGACTTGTAGTAGTAAGGTGGTGGTGGTGATGGAGATGGGGGTGGTGGTGACTTGTAATAGTAAGGAGGTGGCGGTGAAGGATCTGGTGGTGGAGGGGACTTGTAGTAGTAGGGAGGTGGTGGTGATGGGGATGGTGGTGGAGGTGACTTGTAGTAGTAAGGTGGTGGTGGTGATGGAGATGGTGGTGGAGGGGACTTGTAGTAGTATGGAGGTGGTGGTGAGGGGGATGGTGGAGGAGGTGACTTGTAATAGTAGGGAGAAGGTGGTAATGGAGATGGTGGTGGAGGAGACTTGTAGTAGTAGGGTGGTGGTGGTGAGGGAGATGGAGGTGGAGGAGACTTGTAATAGTAAGGAGGTGGCGGTGATGGGGATGGTGGAGGAGGAGACTTGTAATAGTAGGGAGGAGGTGGTGATGGATCTGGTGGAGGAGGTGATTTGTAGTAATAGGGTGGTGGTGGTGATGGGGAAGGTGGTGGAGGGGACTTGTAGTAGTATGGTGGTGGTGGTGAGGGGGATGGTGGAGGAGGTGACTTGTAGTAATAGGGAGGTGGTGGTGATGGAGATGGTGGTGGAGGTGATTTGTAGTAGTAGGGTGGTGGTGGTGATGGAGATGGTGGTGGAGGTGATTTGTAGTAGTAAGGAGGAGGCGGTGATGGGGATGGAGGAGGAGGTGATTTGTAGTAGTAAGGTGGAGGAGGGGAAGGTGAGGGTGGAGGGGGGCTCTTGTAGTAGTAAGGAGGATAATAAGGATCCTTGGGTGGAGGAGGTGGAGATTTATAGTAGTAGGGTGGAGGTGGAGATGGTGAAGGTGGGGGAGGAGATTTATAGTAATATGGAGCAGGAGATGGTGATGGTGGAGGAGGGCTCTTGTAGTAGTAAGGAGGGGACTTGTAGTAGTATGATGGTGGAGGTGGTGACTTGTAGTAATAAGGTGGTGGGGGAGAAGTGTAGTAGTATGGCTTGTGATAAGGAGCGGGTGAATGCTTGTGCTTTTCACAATCGTATGGCTTTGCAGGAGCATAGGCAAAAGGCTTAGCCTTCAGAACAACTTCGTACTTGTCCTTCGACTTCAAACTCAACTTGGTTCCCTCGTTAAGCTTGGTGGGTATGCTGCATCGTGAGCCCTTAGGAGGAGCATAGAGTTGGGCCTTGCAGGCTGTGCTTCCATATTTAACATAGTCCAATCCTTCAACAGTGATGCTGTATTTGCCATTGCTCTTGGTTTTACCGTAAGCCTTTATGGTCTTGCTTCCAACTTCACAAGTCACTTCGACCGTGGCACCTAAGGTTGAAAATGCGTGAATTTCACATGTTAAAACACAAATCAATCTAACATATATAACACTAGGTAATATTTTTTTTTTAAATTTTAAGGGAAGGAACTTTTTTGTTTTGTGAACACAAATGAGACAATATGATACTATTTCTTTTACTTTTATGGTGTATTTTTAATGCACGTGTATATGAAAAAATTAGGAAAAAAGTGATTTTTAATTAAAGTGTTGTGTAAAATGTCATAAGATGTGACTTAAAAGTAGAAGTTATTGTAAAGTCCCTTTGAAATTTTGTAGACACAATGACAACGAGATGGATATGGAGAGTTATAGAAACAGAAAAATTAGCTTGACTAAGCAAAATTAATGAAAGGAATCTAAGCAGCTCACCTCCCCAGATAAAATATTAAGGAAAAACAAAAATGCAGTTAAATATTACCAAACAATGACACGTTTGAACGAAAAATAATGATAAATATTGTTATTGTCCAAGCATCAGAATGAGATAATAATGATAATAAAGTATAAAAAGTAAAAGTTTGCACCTTTGAGGTGTTTCTTGTTGTGCGATTTCTTGGGGTATTTCCAGTCGTAGCATCTGTAACAGTAGACTTTACCCACAACCTTAACGATCAATGAGTGGTGATACGGGTGAGGGTGAGGATGTGGAGAATATGGAGGATAAGCGACCGGTGGAGGAGGAGAACTGTAGTAGTAAGGCTTAGGAGATGGTGGAGGAGGAGAGCTGTAGTAGTAAGGCTTGGGAGATGGTGGAGGAGGAGATTTGTAGTAGTAAGGCACGTGTGGAGGGTATGGTGAAGGAGGTGGTGGAGACTTGTAGTAGTATGGTGGAGGAGGTGAGGGAGATGGAGGAGGAGGAGATTTGTAGTAGTATGGTGGGGGTGGTGATGGTGAAGGTGGTGGTGGGGACTTGTAGTAGTAAGGATCATATGGTGGTGAGACTTTAGGTGGGGGAGGAGACTTGTAGTAGTATGGCGGAGGTGGTGATGGTGAAGGTGGTGGAGGAGACTTGTAGTAGTATGGTGGGGGTGGTGATGGTGAAGGTGGTGGTGGGGACTTGTAGTAGTATGGTGGGGGTGGTGATGGAGAAGGTGGTGGTGGGGACTTGTAGTAGTAAGGTGGAGGAGGTGATGGGGATGGAGGAGGAGGAGATTTGTAGTAGTAAGGTGGTGGAGGAGATGGTGAGGGTGGTGGTGGGGACTTGTAGTAGTAAGGATCATGGGGTGGTGACTTTTCCGGTGGGGGAGGAGACTTATAGTAGTATGGTGGAGGTGGTAATGGAGAAGGTGGTGGTGGGGACTTGTAGTAGTATGGTGGGGGTGGTGATGGTGAGGGTGGTGGTGGGGACTTGTAGTAGTATGGTGGGGGTGGTGATGGTGAAGGAGGTGGTGGGGACTTATAGTAGTAAGGGGGTGGAGGTGAAGGAGAAGGTGGTGGAGGAGATTTGTAGTAATAAGGAGGTGGAGGGGAGGGAGAGGGTGGTGGTGGGGACTTGTAGTAGTATGGTGGTGGAGGGGATGGGGAGGGTGGTGGAGGAGATTTGTAATAATATGGTGGTGGAGGGGATGGGGAGGGTGGTGGAGGAGATTTGTAGTAATATGGTGGTGGAGGTGATGGAGAGGGTGGTGGAGGAGACTTGTATTCATAGTGTGGATCCTTGTGCTCATAAGGAGGTGGAGGTGAGGGGGAAGGAGGTGGTGGAGATTTGTACATATACGGTGGTGGTGGTGATGAGTAAGTGTAAGCATCACCAGCAACGGATGCTACATTGCAGGAAATAAGAACAATGGCCAATGCAATGGCCATTTGAGGCCTAAGTCGACCCTTACTAGGGCCGTAGCTACCGGCGGTCATGAGTAGGAGTACCCTCCAACCAATGTTTATGGTGAGATATGATCCTTGACGATTCAGTGATGATGAAGAAAGCTACATCAAATGGGTATTTATAATGGAATGTCTCATTTACAATGAAGCTGTGATGAGAGACCAATTCATTCATCTTATAATTTTAATGCTTAAATGAAGCTTCCCCAGCTGGCCTTGTGACTTTTTAAGTCCAATATCTTAATTCAGTTTTCTTCTTTTTCTCCATATGGCTCCCTTCCAACTAACTCAGTTTTTTAAAATTGAAACTCCAACAACTCATTTAACTATTAAATCACCCTCTTGATTCTACTCTATATAATATAACCAAAAGCTTCCAAATAATGCTGCTCTCTTATCATTTCTCCCAGCTACTCAGTTGCCTCTCTTGACTCAAAAAGAAAATTCAAAATGCCTTTTTCATCCTTTTCCTTTTCTTCTTGTTTTCTATTGCTTTTGTTCAGAGGGAAGGTAATAAAGTGCATAGGGTAGATCGTGATGATTTGGTTTGTTGAAGAAATTGCAGGCAGCAGCCCTAAGAACCTTTTGGATAATATTGTATGTGTGCATTTTCCTCCCCTTGCTTTGCCCATGTTTGCGGGGCTACCATGCAAATAAAATTATAAAACTACACGTTACAAATTAATATACTTCATTTCCCTAGGCATTGTATTTATCTTTGGGAAAATCAACATTTTTCAATCAATTGCTATAAGTAAAAAATTAGCAGCAACAGAAGGTAGTCCATGAATAATTATGTCATGTGTCATTGTTTGCCACATGGAAACTTCGTTAAGGCCTCCAGAAGATTTAAATAGTTTTATTTACTCAATATATAGTATATGTATAGTACTTGATAATTGAGTGTCGGCTTTGTAGAAATAGGGACGCAACTTTTTCAAAAATGTAACGTATATGCACACGGAATGGAAGTTAGAATGTACATTCATCTAATAAAAAATAATACACAACTTTATATAATATAGTTTTTACGTAGATATTTTAATGCATGTGATACGCTTATGAAATTATTATAGTTCCAGTTGCACTTGCACGGATTATTATTAACAAATATTATTTTACTAAAACTGAAATCTACCTTGTTTAATTAAGCAGTGTTAATGGGAACATAACAGTATATGTTTACCCTGTTTTGATTGTAACGGTAAAGAAAGAGAATAATTGTTTTACACATTAATTACCTAGATCATAAATAAGGCTCACTTTAAGTGACTTGCAATTCAAATTTGCATATGTCCCCATGGGGGTTTATCTACTATATATTGTACCATGCATGTTGTAATTAAGAACCATGTTAGTGCCTTTCTTTCATCCTCTTTCTTTTGTTCTTAATTGAAGTCAATGCCGTGTAATATTACGTCTCTAAATTAAAATCTAGATGTTTCATGGAATTTTTGATAATTGTTGTTCGTGGAAAAATATATTGATTTCGACAATGCTGTTTTTAAATAAGATAGTCAGAGCAGATGAGTGGAGGTGTTATGTGAGAGAAGAATGTGATAGTGGCAGAGACGTGGATGGGGTGTCCTTCATAACTCATTTTTTTATGCTTATAATATGTACATATATAAGGATCTATCATATGATAAAATTAGAGAAAGTCAAAGAAAAAGTTTAGCTTTGGGAGGAGGTAATTATGTTGAAGTCATTCAGAGAACCACTTTTTTGCATAATTCTCAGGTTTAGGTATACTGGTAAAACGTTATTGCAATTAAGAACACTGAATAATCCATTCATCTAAAACTAACTGCACTTAATTTCATATACGATCCATTTGCCAGGAAAAAGGCTTCGAAATTCATACATTTCAAAAATTAAATAAAGTGTTTTTTTTTTACACCTAGTGGGCATTTTATATTTGTAATACAACTTGTCTACCAAAAAAATAATATTTCTTGATCACTCTCAAGTCCTAACTAATTATAATAAAATAGTACAATAACTTCGCTATCCAAACTTCACAACAATATCATATAACTTTATCATAATTATTGCAAAGTCAATCATTGTGTTTCAAAATATATTTATGATATTTTGTGTTTGATATCCTGAAGTAAAGTTCGTAAAGGAAGAAATTGTATATTAAATGAATTACGTTTTCAGAGAAAAATGATGTATGGGTTTTGAAAATGTCTCTTATATAATGATCTTCTAGTCTTTGTAGACTGTAATAGTGAAAAAGGTAAAAATAGGGAGAAAATAGAAGAAGCTATGGTGGGGTTGTAAATAAAATCCTAGGTTTTGGTTGGAGGCGTGTCATAAATAAAGACAATTATTGAATTGACTAGAATATTTTGTAGAGTGAAATAAATGCATATATTATAAAAATTCCATGAAAACTCAACAATTTAATTTTTTTCAAGGATAGTTACGTTTTATCATCTACATAATCGTTGAATTTCATTGCTCATCTGAGATTTAAGTTGGCATTAGAATATCAAGAGATGCATATTACCTTATGCCAGACTGGCTGATTAATAGTCATCGCCAAGAGTTTGAAATTTTCTTAATTTGGTCTAATTTTTTGTTAGAATTTATGGAAATGGTAAAACCTAATCACAATAATAAATTCAAGAACTCTTAATATACAAATATATTAACTTTATTAAAGAAATAGTCTTAGGTATGTAGCACTATTTTTGACTTCATAATAGAAATCGCATCACATTAGTTTAGCTGTATAAAAGCGGTGTTTAATTAAATTTAATTTAATTGAACACCACACATACAGGTGTTTAATTAAAGTTAATTTAATCTGATACAAATCTCATTTTTCCATCTACTGGCAAACCAAAGTTGCAATATAATATCTTTTAATATCATTGTGGATTCTTTTAGTAAGCAACCATATTTTTCCTCACTTTTTAATTTTCAAAACTTCATAAAAAATATTACGTATTAACAAAGTTTAAATTGAGTAAAAAAAAAACTAATTATCCCTTAATTAAAAAAATATTATATTATATAAAAATAAATAAAAAATGCCATGAAATTATCTTTTTGTTACAATACAACAGGAATCTTACATTGTTTATTAAAAAAATTAAGACAAATCATAACTCTACAAAAGATATTTTAAATTTAAAGTGACACAGTGGGGAAAATGTGAAAAAGAGAATTTACATGCACTTAAAAAAAAAAGGAAAAATACTGTGGTCACGATCTAATCGTGTGGACAAAAAAAAGAAAAGTAATAAATGACGAATTAAATTAATGATTGAGTATAGTTTGGGTGCCTATGTTGAATTCCCACATAGAGATGTTAATATGTCAACACCACCAATTATGCTAAACTCCATGTGCTTCTGATTAATCACACATAATTGAGAATCCTCTTCATTCTAAATACACCTCCATCTCCTTTTCTCGTTCTCATTTTCAATACATACTTAATAATTTATTATTTATCATCAGTCACTTCAAGTTTCCGTGCATCAAAAGATTTATCCATACGATTAAAACGAAATTAATTATTATCAAACAAACTAAACTCACAATAATGTGGAACAGGTTAACACAGAAAATCCAAAGTGCCTTCACTTATTTGCGTTTTCAAGCAATCTTTTGCTCAACTTTATAGAGTTTCTTTAGCGTTACACATTCTATACCCAATCAAAAAATCACGCGAATCACGTTATATTTTGTTTAGGTATTAAGCTTTATCTATACCATGCAGCTGAAAAATCAAAGTCTAATCTCGTGCCAATTCAAATCTTTGGTATTATATATATACCCTTTTTTCATCGTCAATCTCTTCAAAAGGCAGCATGGTGAGTTTTTCCACTTTCAATTATGGTCACTTGTTAATTCCTACACTCTTTGAGCCACATGATAGTTCTTTCCAATTACCAATTTACATCCACGCTTTATAATCTCTGTTCAATCTTTTGACCTCACTAAATCACTCAAAACATCCATTTTTGGAATCCAAAATTCATTTCTGAGGTTTGATAATTTAAAATCTTCATTTGGGTCATAAAGTTTGTAATTAAATATGGTGGAGACTAGGAGTTATTACCAAATTTTTTGATCTGTTTTGTTTCTTACAAATGAAGAAAAAATAAATAAACGTCCGGAATAAGCATGTAATTAAAAGACAAATATTCATTTAGTATTGGGATAAGATAAGATTTTTGTTTTGTTTTGTGTGGTAAACATATGCGTGCTCCATGCATGCATTTTCTTGCTTGGATAACAAATATTCCATGTATACTTTCGAGAAAAACTTACGTAGCACTCTTTGTCTTTTTCTTACGTTGTTCCTCGTGTTAGAACATAGCAGTAAATGATCAGAAACTTCATCGGTCAAGTAATTTTTCTATCAAATAATGACTTTTTTAAAAATATGTAATTTTTTTTCTCTCCATTTAAACCCACGCCAGTATATTCCACTTATATTAATTGATTACGATTAAGATAGTATTATTCATGTGATGATCGCAGACATTGTATATTGTAGAATATAATCATTGAGTTGATCTTTTTGAAAATCTCCCATGAAACGACAAACACTATATATAGCACGTGATTAGCGATCAAAGGGGAGGAATAATAGGGATGAACAGGGAAATCATAGAAAAATGAGACTTTGCGATGAGATACATGGTAGGCTTTGGAGAGCAGAACCAGCATACAACGGCTAGTTGAAGAGCTCATTAATTATTTACAACTTTTAATCTCTTATTATAATATTTATAAACTACATATTCTAACTAAAACTTTTTAATAAATTTCACCGATAATACCTTTGATTTCTACATTTTGGTCATGGTTCTTTAAAGTCTTTAATTTCTTGGTAGTGAGATACATTATTTCATTTGTTAAGCTGTAGAGACCTTTTTTTTTTTCATTTTTCATAAAGTGACACCATATTAAATTAATTTTGTATTAATATAGTCATAATGTTTATCTCTGGAGTGAAATGGCAGAAAATAAATACTAAAATGTACTTTTATTTACTCAGATTAATCCCACTTCAGTATCAAAATAGTTATTTGGTAAAAAAAAAATTCAATTTCGTTACAAAAAAAATAAAAAATCGAATGTTCATAATTCTGTAAGAAAATAAATTTATTTCCAACTATTACTCCATTCCGTAGGAAATATTATCTTTCCCTTTTGGACATATTAATGCAGATCCATTTTCAAAATAGTTATTATTTTATACGCTATATTTTCAAAAAAACAAACAATAATTTCCTTTTGACAAATGCAAGCAAACTAATGGATTCAAATCAAAAGAAATTCAAATTATAGAAATATTTTCATCCATAAAATCAATTTCGATAATAATCAACAAATATTTGTGGGACTATATTGTTATAGACTCAAATTCTACTTTAGTCTTTTTTAATTAACAAATATTTGTGCAAATAGTCTCTCTTTTCTTTTTTTATTTCTCTCTCTCCCTCCCTCCTTCTCTTCACCCTCTCCCTCTCTCTCTCTTCCTATCTCCCTTTCTCTCTCCCCCTCTTCCCCTCTTCCTCTCTTCTCTCTTTCTCTGTCTCCCTCTCTCCCTCTTCCTCTTTCTGCTTCCAACCCTCTTTATCTGTCTCTCACTCTCCCTTTCTCCCCCTTTTCCTCTCTCTCTCCCACTCCTCCTCTCTCTTTTTCTTTCTCTCCCTCTTACTCCCATTCCACTTTATGTCTCTCCCTCTCCTCTCTCCCTATGCTTCTTTCTTTTTCATTCCCTCTCTCCACAAGCGTAACTATCAAATATGACAGAAAGACGTATGACCAAACTATCTAAAGAAAATAAAACGATGAGATGATCTAATCAAAGATCAAAGATTAAACGAGAATAATCATCCACTCAAAAGACTATAACATCTTAGATTCTACTCACAAAACCGATACAAAACAAAGTTTTTCATTCACAACTTAGATATATCTTGAATATAAATTAAAAGGCGTTTATTTGGAGAGACCATTTCAGCTTTTTATGTTTAATCCATAAAGTGGCTTATCTAATTTGCATGTACAAGATTTGAAGAGTCTTGACGAAACTTAGAGCTTCTTGCATATAAACTTCTTCCATCAAATTACCATATTTAAAGAAACATCGTTAAAGTCAAATTTCCTTATTAGGCACTGCCTTTAAGAGCTAATAGAATTTAGCTCGATTTTGTTAACAATTGAGCTGAACCTATTGGCATAATAACGATCTAGTTCCTCTAGATAAAGGTTTCCATTTCATCCACAACCCTATCAAGCAGGACTTGCATTTTCTCAATCAATTACATTAATTCCTGCAGCTTCACTCAAACATCCTCCCTTAGGTTGTTTCCTCAGCCTTAGACTTTGTCTCAGACAACTTTTGTAATTTCTATTCAGTGACGATAGGTTCTGAACTGTTGCAAGCCTCATTCTTGTTATACTTAAGAGCAAAAAAATAATTAGTGTTATTTGACGGGTTCTTCCTGCACCTACATGATTTCACGTGCACTTTCATATCTTTTAAATGCCAAAAATACTTTTGTCAGATTGTACTATTTGATAAACAATTTTTATATACTGGATTATATAGGATTATACAATTTGATACATAATTTTTTTTAATACGAAATTTTACAATCCGATATATAATTTATATAATTTCTTTTTTTAATATCAAATTATATAATTCAGTATATAAATTTGTATAATTCAATATATAAATTTTTTTACATTTCCAATTATACAATTCGTATATAACTTTTATATATTAGATTGTACAAATCAAAATATATTTTTCTATTCTAGATGATGGTGTAATTCTACATACACTTTTGTATAGCGAATTATCCGAAATACAAAAAAAAATTATATACTAAATTATATAATTTGGTATAAAAGAAATTATATACCGAATTATACAATATATAAAAATTGTATACCAAATTTTATAATATGAAATACAAAAAAAGTTTAAGGATATATGATTTATTCAATTTTTTTTATTAAGGATATAATGGTCAATTGCTGTGTCTGTAGAGGTGCAGCAAGAAACCGTCGTGTTATTTTTGTCCCAAGACTTCTGGGCTTATTAGTTTCCTTGGGCTTGAGCACACGGCCCAGAATTTGAAGCCCATGTAATAAATATCAAGTACGAGGCCCATTGCCTCTCTCTCTCTGAATCTCGATTTTCAGAAGGCACAAGCGAGTACTTTCGTTCTTCTTCTGCATCAACTCATTGTTAGAGGTGAATTTTCAGTGTTATCTCTTATCTCTCTCAAAATGTGCTGAATGTAACAGATAGCTCTTGAAGCTGTCACTTGCATTTTTGTTAGTTCTCCCTTCAAATCAGGGTTAGGGTGAGTGTATCTTAATTCATGATCTGATTACTTTCCATTTCTTTTTTGTGAAGGTTTCTTCATCTGGTGTTGTTTTTCTAATAGATTATGGCCTATGAGTTAACTGAGATAAAGAGTAAGAAGCATTGCAATGCTCGTTCTGTTTATAATTTATTGTAATTCAAGTGTCTGCACACGACACGATTCACACTGAGGATGTTTTGACATTGGAATTTTTCATAATCTCGCAGAGGCTGGTATAGGCCTGATTGGTTTCGGCATATTCTTCACATTTCTTGGCATAGTTCTCTTCTTTGACCGTGGTTTGCTTGCTCTGGGAAATGTGAGGCTTACTTTTACAATCTAAATTTCCGTAACACTTTCCTTTCGAATAGAGGTTGGTATAACCCTAATTTTTGTTTTGGCATCTATTATTGTGGAATCAGATATTTGCCTTGGCAGGGGTAGCAATTTTGCTTGGTTGGCGTTCTACGTGGGCACTTTTCACCAATAGAGCGAACTATAAGGCATTCTTCTCTCCTTTTGTCTTCGTAGTCACTAGTGGACATTTGTGCTAGAATGTCACTCACATGTTACACAGTTGCTTTTAGTCTTATGCGCCAGGGACATAGCTGCTTCTTGGCTTTTGAGCTGTTTGCTTTAGATCAAAGAACATATTTATTTATCATTTATAAACTTAAAATTTAATTGTGTTTATGCTAAACGAGATAGATTGCTTTGCCTATCATATAAGTGTGAAAGTTTAACGGCGATAGTCTGGTATCTATTAGTATCGAATAGGTGCATATATTTATATTCATAGGACAAGAAGCGTCTTCGGCTTGTCTTCTCTTATTTGTCTTTCACCAATACGTTTATCTGTTTGATAGTTGATACCCTAGTAAAATTTCTGTACAAAATCTGCAGAATTTTCTCCCCCAACCACACTTATTTCCAAACAATATTTGTGTACTGCACAATGGAAAATATCTGCTGTCAAATTCAAAATCATGTTCAGGACTTTCTTTCCTGCACTACAAGAAAATGCATGTGCCAGTTTTGATACATGGAAAAACTAATTTATTTTTGTCACACTGAATCCTTAAAAATTCCACTTTTTCTGACGCCTTAATGATTTGCAACATGTTGTTTTGTCTTCTGTTTGTGGACAATGATAGTTTGGAACAAATAAATGGAACTTTTCCCAGTTAGTTCCTCCTTGTCCGCGTGCCTGTACGAATTAAAGAATTGTCTGCTTTGGACTTCCTGCATCTCTTTCTGTGGTGAAACATTAAGCCCAAGAGATGTTTTTGAATGGATGTTTGCCTGATGTATCTTTCATCCTTTGATCTTGTACTACTGCATCATATATTAACCTTAGTTCTTTAGTGTTTTTCTCCACCTTGATATGCAATTTCCAAATTCTCTATAAATGAATAAGGAAACACTTTAAATGGTAATAACTAGTTTGCTTTGCCTTTTTTTTTTTTTCAGGGCACTGCATCGTTTCTTTTGGGTCTCTTTTTCATTTTTGTGAGGTGGCCAATAGTTGGAATAATACTTGAAATATACGGTTTTGTTTTTCTCTTCAGGTTAGTTGATGACATTGGCATCCTTCTTGAACTTTACATGACTACAAAACTTATTCTACACTTAATATTGATGCTTTTGGTTGCAGTGGTTTTTGGTCTTCTATCAAAATGTTCCTCTACCATATCCCTGTTGTTGGATGGATTATACAGTTTATATCTCGTAAGTTTCCCTATGAAGATTCATTATCAAGATTCCATAGTAGTATTAATATATTTGCCTGAAAAATATGTTAATTTGATTAAATATAGATATTATAATTTTATCTAACTGCTAATTCAAATGAAGATAGGATGGTATTGGTCCTATAAGTGTGCCTATCAACTCACAATCTTTTAATTTGATTTAATTCAATATAGAGAGAGACTTAGCGCTATATATATATATATATATATATATATATGATTGTAAGAATAATGTCTGTAACATGTTCACATGGCATGTGGAATGTGAAGTAGAGTTCATTTGAGTAACATGATAAATGGAAGGAAGGAGTGGAGAGGACAGATATGAAGCATGAGGCCTATGGCCTCTAAGGAAGTGGAACCCTTGTATATTTTGTGCTATCAACACCAATACATCTCATCAACAATATTTACCGACACACCCAACATGCAATACATTCCAGGCCTATGGCCACGATGTACTGCCATCTAAGATTGATAAGTATTCAATTGCAGTGAATGATTCTGGTGTTAATAATTTTTAGGCCCTGATTGCCAGTCTTGTATTGGCTACCCACAAGGGTTGACTCGTGATAAGCAAGACTGTGACGAGGGGGCCATGACAAGTCCCACATCCTAAAGATGGGGAAACCCCGTAAAAACAAATATCAATAGTCTTAGTAATGCTAAAAACAAAGTTCATATTGATGTGTGATGGCCAATTTATTAAAAATATGAGGAATTTGCATTTAATCAAAATTGAAATAGTTGACATTCTTGTTCTGGGATTTTCTAAGGACTTATTTTACCTCATGTGTATGACGTGAATAGCTTTGCTACAATCGTTTATGATGATTTGGATAGTGCTTAATATCTGTTTCTACTGTGTTGCAGCTCCTTGATTGTCACATATAGGGATTTGATTTATTATCTTAGTGGGAAGTACGCAGCATTTATGTAAAAAAGTTGTACTTGGTAGCCATATGTTGTTGCTTCAAGGCTCGTGATGATTTTGGTTTAACTTTTAATGTAAACAAGAATACGAGGTGGTAATCCTGTCAGTTCTACTAGCATGAAGGCTTTTTACTGATGTCCAACAGAACATATGAAGATGGTTTATGTTAGGCCAACGTGCAGGATTAACCATTGTTAGCCTGTCAAGGCCTAGCCAAAGGATGTTAAAATTAGTTTTGTATATTTGTTATGACTTATGAAAGATTCATGGGTTATTTGTGTTGGTTGGTTGCAGTTATACTTTTCACCCAGTCAAAAGAATGAAGTCTTTGGATTTTTATATCTCTAGCTTTCATGAATGTAGCCTTTCTATTTAAACTATCCATACACAAAAGATTTTAAGAAGTGGATAACTATTTTTCAACAGAGGTTAAAAAATCCCAGTACCCGACCACGCTATTTAACATGGTAATACTGAAATTAATTTAACCTTTCACATGACCTGAAAACAGATTTGTGTTTCTAAATTTTAGCAAAATATGATGATCGTATCTTTCAACCTAACAAGTGTTGATGTAAGGGGGGGAATTATTTTGAAATGTAAAGTATAGAATTAGAGCCGATTAGAAAAGTGAGATGAAGATACTAATAATTAACTTGCATCAGAAGCATGCATTCTGTATCTCTATGGTTTGAGGCTGCACTCCCATGGGGCGATGAAATGTCTAATTTACCCATATCTTCACTTCGTCTTCTTCTTCCTCCACAGCCTCAGCACTCTACCTTGTTTCTCTTCATCTCCGGATCTATTGACTTCGGCAAATTTTTCAAAAAGTGGTATAATTTTTATTGGAATTTTTAAAATAGTGTATTTTTTTTATTCATTTCTGAACATGGGTAAATCTTTTCTTTCTAAATTTATTGTTAAATTTCAATTTTATTTTAAATTATTTCTATATTAGTAATTAAATTCAAAGATCCAACTTATACTTAATTTTACTAAATATATTTTATTATTAAATTTTAATTTTATTTTATTTTTCTTTTTTATATCAAGCTTCCTCTTAATTTAATTCAATATATAAATCTTACTGACATCATTTTTATTTCAACTATTACATATTTATCAATAAATAAAAACAGTTTTGTAACTTTACATTTATTTTAATTACCATGTAGTAATACAACACACCTGCCAAAAATAATAGAAGAAGAATGGGTGGAGAATATTAACCACTATAAAATTGTGCAGTATTCTAAAGATTTTAATTAACTCATTAATTCAAATCTTGACTGTACCACTAGTAAACTAAAATGGTGTTATCTTTTTATGATTTCATTTAATTCTTCATATTGATATGGTGTCTGGCAGACACTATTTACCCATATCCATAAATAAATAAAAAAGTACATTATTTTAAGAATTTCAGATAAAAATTACACTAGTTTGGAAAATTTACGATTGACCTCGGGATAAGTTCTTTGAGAAATGTCAGCAATATTTTTTTAAATACGAAAAACAAGCATTTTATTTGAAAAGAGTGTGCATTTGAAAATGAGGAAGGGTACTCCCCAAGCTTTCCAGCCACTGTAAGTGGTAAATGCACCAGTGGCACAGTCACAAAAATTGCTATACTTGATGTCTGAGAAGCTTGAATTCTTGATTGTAAATTTAGAATATAATATTTTGGATTGTCAAATTTGAAATATAATTTTTATTTTATATTTTAAAATGTATAATTCTGAATGTAAATTTGCATTGTAAATTATATATTTTAAAATATAAAAAATTATATTTTAAATTATATAATTTGTATCTTTTTGTTTTATATTTTAGAATATATAATTCAAAATATAATTTTTATCTTTTAGAATATACAATCTAAAATATACTAAATTATACAGTGAAATTGAATTTTGTTCCAAAAATTATACAATGAAATGGAAATTTGTATTTTGGAACGTAGATCCAAAATACAAATTATACATTTTGAAATAAAAAAAAAAAATTGATGTTTCACATTTTGGATTCTATAATTCCAAAGTGAAAGTGAGTATCCCAAACCACAGGGTAAATCTGAAAATTTCAAATTTGTGGAGGTGCAGGTTAAAATTATAGGAGTGTAGGATGAATTGGAATGGTATATGTTGGCCCAAGAATGAAGGAGGCTTCGGTCTTAGTTTAATGGGGCTTTCCCGAACCCAAAGGACAGATGTATGGGTCCCGTAATTAGAGCTAAACTGTACTAGATAGTCAAAATTACATTATTTAAAAGTCAAAATTTACTTCTAAGTATGTTATGAATTATGCAATCTAGAATACTATTTTGACATTTAGATTATAAGGTCTAGAAATCAAAATTCACTTATAAATTATGCTTTTGATTATGTGTTTCAAAATACTATTTCTTAAGTTTTGGATGGTACATTTGGTAAGTAAGCAATTATCAATTTTTAACTGAACAATTTGTAAACCTTCAAAGATTTCACAATCTGAAAAAGTTTATTGGTTACACAAAACTGAAAGAAATTCATAAAAGAACCTACCAAACTTCAAAATCAAACAAAAATGTAAATCTCTTATCCACTTTTAAGCTTCAGTATCTTCACTTTAGTTCAATCTTATTCCAAAATGAACTCAACAACCTAGTATGAAAATAAAGACCGCAAATCAATGTTACAACAAGAGCCCAACAACAGGACCCCACCACAAACCCCATATTGTTAGATTTTGGTGTGCACTTTTGAATTTTTTAAATGTTATATCCAAATTAATCAAATTATTTAATAAACAATGGTTTGGATTGATTTTTTTTTTTTTCTTTTGAATTCAGTTCGCTTAGCTTCAATTAATGCGACTATCTATTTCATCCCTATGGTTGAGGTTTATTTATTTTTTAAATAATGAACCTAGTCAAATCGTTTTAAACAGGTTTGTTAACCAAACCATTTTTATAAAGTTATTCATTTTCTTCTTCTGAAAACAGTTATGTTTTTAACAATATAACTTCTTAGGATTTATAGTGATGTACTCTATTTTGAAGCTTTTTTGTCTGAATTTATCATAAGCTATACAAGGAACTTTGTAGGAATTTATCATAAGCTATAACTTAATTCTAGTTCTTATATTCTTTTAAACTATAATTTTAGCTCTTGAATTTTTAAAAGTAGATGAATTCGGTCATGGTTTCATGTGGGATCCTTTATGACTATGAAGTGAGGAACAATATGAATGTGATGTCTTACTTGTTAGTCATTTCAATAAAATATATTTAATTTGACGGTTTAAGTGAGAGGCTGTTTCTTCACTCAAAATTGTCCGCCAGTTAGAAATTTTTGGGCATGCTAATTTCACCTATTTTTATTTTATTTTTTTTAAATTGAGAACATGAATCAATGAAAAAATGTTTAAGAAAGAAAACCAGATAAAGTTAATTATTTTAGGTGAAAAATCATATTAAATATAGGCTTTGTATCATGAAATAATTAAAATATCATATAAATTTTAAGATAGTTCTCATAAAAAACTTATAATTTATTACTATTAGTGATGATTATAACATTAATTTATGTTTGTAATGATGATAATACATTAGGTACATACGTTGTTTCAAACCCAAGAATCATTATTTTTTGGAAATCATAAATCCTTAAACTTATGATAGTAAATATTTAAAAAAAATGATTATATGTTTTATTAGAAAAAATAATATTATCAAATCTTTAATGATTATAGCCATATTAAGTGATTTAATAATATTTTTATCACAACAACTTTTTCAACTTGAAAAAAGGATTAATTCCTACCTTCTTCATGAACTATTTTTTTGGAAAACACAACTATTTTTTTTATAAAAATATTATTTTATGAGAATATTAAATCTTAATCATAAACCAAACAAATCTTTCTCAATTTTAAATTTTTAGAAGACCATTTTTTTAATGAAATAACGATACAATAACTTTCATCCCATATCAGAAAGGTTGAGGAGGGTAGATAATGAGCATAGCAGTTACAAAGTGTGTTGTTCGAATTTAGATATGATTGTGTAACACTTTCTAGAAAAATACCATACCAACCAATCAATTAATCACAGTTTGCAATTAACACTCATTGTGTCTAAACCTTCATTACAAATTTACTTTAGTCTTTACTTTCTCCAACATCAACAACTATAACTCCCATACTTTGTTTTTGTTCCTTCTTTTTTTATTTTCTTTATTTTCTCCATTGCTAGTGATTCACACTTGAACTGACTACACTATCTTTGTGGGAAAAAAATTTGTTCCGATTTTGATGGAAGTTTATTGCACAATACAGTTACACTCAACTTTCCATTTTCAATAACATCCACTAATGTTTCGGACATTTATGCTCTCATTTCATTTGTCTCACCCTCCCATCATGTACCTATTTTAGGAGACACGACATAATTGTTGTCACAATTAACTTCGTTTGGGTCAACATTGGCATTTAATTTGTACTTAAAGAAGTGGAAAAAGAAGAAGGAAAAGACAGAAATATGTAAGCTTGCACTTGCAATTGCACCACCTTCTTATAATATCACTATATTTTGTGTAATATTTTTCTTATTTTTATAAGGAGAATCCACTTTTCCGAGTAATGCTTTTCTGCCTTACAAGAGAAAGCAGCTTTCAACGTTCAGCATGCATAGTAGGAGCCAAATTACATGAAAAGTTATGTACTATAGTTTAGGGTTTTTCATTTCATATTAGAGAAAACAAATATAAACAACAAGCTTGTTAATTCTTGTTCAAGATTGGTGGTCACGCACCCATGTGCGTGTTTAAAGTTTTATGTCCTTTTTTGTGAGATTGAAACGATTTTAGAAGGTGTTGTGAATGAGAACAAAAATTGTTTAGAATTGACAATGAGAAGCTATAATTTGTGATTTTAAAAGTACTTAAACTGTGCAATGTCGTGTAAACTAGTGTCAAGTGGGCCAATTAAATACAATGTCTTCATCTTCTTCTTGCGACCAAGGAACCAAAAAGCTAAATAAAGCAAATTAATGGCGAACGTGGAAGCTCACTTTTGTCAAATAAATGCTTTAATGGGTTTCAAATACTCTTTTTTCATTCATCATCCCATGGTAAAACTTTCGTTTTTTTCTTTTGGTCCACATTACATTAAAACCTTCAAAACTTCCATATTCACGTGCCACCTACCGTATAACATTTATCTTCTACACTTATACCCGCATTTAATTTTTATGCATGGAAAATATAAACATTTTATATGGTCAACTAAACCAAAACTTTAAATAATTATTATAAATCTCAATAAACTCATCGTACATATCATTGTGTGATTATATGATAATATAGATTTTTTGTTGTCAATGCCTTTAAATTCATTTCTTGATAAAAAAACCTCGTATTCAAACTTTTGTTTGCTTGAATGATAATTTCAATACTATTCAAAATACTATTAATAATAATATTAATAGTATTATTATTCCTAAAGATTGGGATGGCATGGCCCCTACATATATAAGAATTTTATTTAAGATAACATGGTATAAATATATAAATAAATATTTACACAAGTATCCTTAAAATAGTAGCGATAATACAATTTGATAATGATAGTTCCATTAATTGGTTGATATAAAATAACACTATTTAAGTTGTTAAAACCTCTCTCTAAGTGAGGGTATTCATAGAAAAAAGAGTGTTGACTATATAATAATTAGATAATCAAGGTTTTAATTGTTCGCATCAAAATACTCTAGGTCTCTTTCACACATAAATTAGTATGTGTATTACATCGGTACATTGTTACCTTTGTACATTAGTGAATATGGAAACCCTAAAATTAAATATTGTTACCAAGTGATGATAAAAAAATGTTAAAGTATTGAAAACCTATTTCATTGTAGCCTCTAAAAAGATTAGCCTATGCAGTTTGTGTAGCTACAAGAAGCTTTTAAAGAGCCCTATAAGGTCCTACCTATGGAAGCATGTCCACATAGCATATGCATAAAGTGAGAATGATATACTTAAACATATACCTATTGATCATGTCCATCCCCTTTCTAGGCCTAGGAACTATTAAATATATTTAGGAGTAGAATTTGAAAATTCTAAATGGTGTGCTATATAATAAAGTTTCAAGAAAGATGGATCTTATTTAATAGGAAAGATGCATTGTTTTGGTTTTTTGGGTGCTATTACCCCCACCAAATGACATATATATTCTCTCCAGTAGTGTTATGTTTACTTATAACCAAGCAAAAAGGATCACCTAAAAATAAGCAAGCCTAGTCACTATACCTTCTACACAAAAATGGGTATATTATGTTTTTAATTATTCCAATGCTTACATCTTAAATGAACTCTTTAGTTAGTACCTGGGTGTTTTCAAGAGAATATGTCAGAAAATTATGTAAATAATCGGGAAGCTATCCATGCTACTCATGGGTTCCATATATTGGAATTTAGAGTACTTTCCGCAAATTATATATATATTTTTTGTTCTTGTGCTTTGGAATTTATTTGATAATTTTTTTTTGTTAATAGTGCAATATATTTTTTATGCTATCAATAAACAAATTCAAAGGAAAATTTCTGAGATCTTCATAATTTCATTTGTGCTCTAATTGTCTTTTTTTTTTTCTTTTTTTTTTCTATTAGCTAGCTAACGAAGAAAGTATACTATGTAAGGATACAAGGAGTAACCAGTTGGTAAGTGTAAAATCATAACTTATGTCTAACAACCATTTTCAATAAGAAAAAAACTTTGTATTTATTATGTAACTTTAACGAGAATCAAGTCAAAATACACTCTATACTCTTGCAATGGGTTATTATATTACAATCATAAGTAATTACGGACTGTTATTTCTTAAATCTTAAAACTGGGTTGAAGGTTTCTAATTACAAAATTTTTAGACTAAAGTACACTATTAATAATTTATTATTTCGTTTAGATTTAATTTGGTCATTCATTTAAAAAAAATACACTTTATCTTTTATATTTATTTAGGCATTTTATTTGTTTACATTTTATCAATGTTGAGATACTTTCAAATAATGATAACTTTTTATTCTGGAGTATAGTTTAGACCTTTTTTTTATTGGATTAGAATATACAATTTATCTTATCAGATTTACCTACATGAAAATTATATAACTCACCTAATATCTGAAAAAAAAGTTTTAAACAAAGTAAAAATAGTGAGAACTAGAAAACTGAAAAATCTAACATTAAATTCTTTTGCAGGTAGTCGTTATTTTTTAACTGGAAAATTTAATGGAATAGATTTCACGCTTTGAATCAATCCTTAGAATATTCAAAATCGTGTCTAAAATCGGAAATTATTGTTTTGAAAAAGGTAATATTGAATCAAATTTAGTAAAATGAAATAATGTTTTTAGAATATAAAAAATTTAAATAGAAAAGATAAGGAGGAAAATATATTTTGGTTTCTTTAATGATTTTATTCGACTGAGCTGTCGTTACAAACTTGACGCAGGGTTGATCTAATCACAATTTTTCAATCAAACATGTTAGTGTTAGTGGAGGTGTACTTGTAAAAGTTCACACTCCAATGCCTAATAACCTAATAATAAAGAGTGCAGATGTGAGAAAGAAAGAGAAAATACAATGACAGATGATCTATAATTATGCTTTAGAAGCTTCCCATGCAATTTGAAGATAGTTAATTAGTATCTTTATAAGTGGGAAAGTAGCTAATTATAAAGATAGTAAAATTTTGCCATCTTTATTTTATGAGGTCTAAAAATATTTTCGTTATATATTAAAAAATGTTAAGTATATATATCTAGAAATAATTAATTTAAAAAATTTTAATTTTAAAAGGTAAGACAAATTAATAATTGTTCCTCTTAAAAAATCAACCAAACAGGCATTTTTATTCAGTAAAAATATTTTGTAACTCTTATATTGAATCACATTGAAATTCATGTCAGTTTATCCGCTTTCCCAAGATAAATGCGAGACGTACTATTTATTCTTTCACAAAAATATCATATTTTACATTTTTTATTATTATAATTATTATTCAAACATATATTTCACATGTCTAAAATTAATTTTAAAAATAGTTGTTAATATACGATGGAGTTCCATCTCGATTAATAAAGACATAAGTGGGCTATAATATCACTATTTTATAAGTTTATTTTTGTGTTTTATGTTAGACATAAATTGATTATTAAAATGATAAAGTATTAGAGTCATTCAGAAATTATTTTCGTCAAATTTTTCATAACTAATATCTCATCATTGTTACACTTCTGTTGAATTATTCATAAAAATTTAGTGTCATGATTAAGATGTTACTGATTTTTTTAAAATTAAATTACTTAAAATATCATTATGAAAAAGAAGAAGATATAGATGAGAGCCTCTTTCAATATCACCATCTTCATTATAAATTGTTGTCCTGAAGGATTAGTAATATCATTAAATAAGAACAACACATGCGAATAAGTTTATTAAAAACAAGCTAAGAATCAGGAAACCTTTGCATGCTTAGACCAACCACATTCACACGAACAATTTTATTTGTAAAGTATTTTTGGAACTAAAAAGGGTTAAGAAAAGAAGAAGCAAAAAGTGAGATAAAACCAATAATATGTGATATTGAGAAAGAAGTGAGTTGAAAAAAATGTACGTGATGAATATAATATAACTCTATGAATAAAGGGAAGAACACTACACTGTCATCGTAGTCAGAAATAAATTAGACGCCAACCTTTTATTACTAAAGTTATGAGCAGCAACTCAGCACATGTGCATATCAAAACTAATTTAAACAAAACTTGGTCTGCCACACTATTACACTAACCCACACACACAGAAAAGTTATTAATAAATTTATGTATAATGTTAAAATTTTTTTTATGTTAGTATCAATAATTGAAAAACAATTTTCATAATTTCTTCTCAACAGTTCATCTCAGAAATCCATAGCAAACCAGTGAATATATCATCTTACAAATTCATAATCCCTATTTTCTGCACCCTCGATCGTGAACATTCCTCAGAATAGTACCTAGCCATTGAGTGAAAAAAAGTTCTGATGCTTATATATATACATATATATTGTAACACAGAGACTTCTATGTCTGAATTTTACACGAAAACTATATAAAAGTCGCTCTGGGAAAAGCTTGAAAACTTCAAACCTCTTCCATTATGGTGATGTATAGAGATACTGAGTATGTGATATGCATGCTATACTTCCACATGCACTCTACACACCTAAGAAATACTTCCACGTGCAAATTCAATTTTCATACAAGATGGACATTAGCCATTGGCCACTCACTGTATAAATTAGTAATTTTGTTAGATTAGAAGTTGGATTCTGTTGCATCATTTTCTAGATGTTTCCGCTATGTAGGCTTAGCTATTAGCATTGTAAAATCAGTCTTATTTTGTAAAATAAGCTAAAAATTAAAAGAATAAGATCTGTTTCGATAATTTATATGAATTTTGATAGTTTTTTTTTTCTTTTTCGGAAAATAGAGTTTGTTATTTCAAGAAAATATTTGAATTTATGTGTAAGTTTACATTATTAGTATTACTCTGAGGTTGTTCTCATTTTGAATATGTTCTTATAAAGCCGTTCGGGATAGATATTTTAGACCATTGGACGGTATTATTAGGTAATGACATGTAATGTGTACTTTTATAACTAATGATACATTAATTTTTGCATTGCTATTAATTTATTAATCCGTAGTGATAAACTTGATCAGTGGTAAGTTATAACTTTTAAACAAATGATATGAAATAATAAATTACCAAGTACGATAAAAATATTATATATATATCAATCATAATCAGATTTGTGTTTATATTAACACTTTTGTTTATGTGTTACTTATGTAGTTTTCTGTTTTTTTTTTCAATTTTCCTATTTTTTTATACTCATTCATTTTCTATATATCGATAATGTTTACAAATAAAAGTATGGAGTTAGCATTACTATCTTTTCTATGTTCAGTTTCTTCTTCTTCTGATGTGCTTTTGCATATTTATGCTTACATAATTAAAGTAAAAGAGATAACTACGATCAGGTCTCATAATGTTGCTTATTTTTTATCTTCAAGTTGATAAAATGTAAAGAAAATATTCAATTGAGTTGAAGCTGCTTAATCATCAAAAAGAGATTTACAATAATTATATTTTTAAGTTCCTAATTAAAGTCAATAAGAATATATGTTAGAGATCTTACATCGATCAGAGATTATCTCTTTCATTAGTTTATAAGTAAGTACAAATATCATTTTATAAACTGGTTTGTAAGATTGAGTTACGTTTAAAGTTCATTTCTGACAATGATATCAGAGCCTATTCTAACAATGTTGTTGAACTTATCAGGCCACCTACTATCGGGCCACCTGACCACCCTTATATATAAGTTTCACCCTCAAGTTGAAAAGTTTCAGCGTGAGGGAAGTATGTTAGATATCTCACATCAACTAGAGATGAAACTTAGGTTTAAAGTCCACTTCTGATAATATAAGAGACAATGTTTTATTTATCTTAACTAGAAGTGATTATTTGATAAAGAATACTCAATTATTAGCTAGAAGTGACTGCATTCCCAAAAAGTGTTTGAAGAGGTTAACCAAAAATAACTATGATTCAAAATATACTCGTAAGAGTTCACCAAGAGGATTCACTGAAATAATACTCGTTTTGTACTTTGTAATATTAGGTGAAAGAAATCTGTAAGAGAAGATTCTTAAACCGGGTTTGACCGAATAGAACGTGAAATATTATTATTTTTTTGAAAGATAAACTATTATAAAAGTATATTGTGTATTTTTTTTTCTCCTCATCTTTCTTGTATTACATGTTATTAATTATTTGAGAGTCCTTAAAAAAAAGGAAAAACATTTTTAAACTAGCCAATCTTTATTACTCTTATTTTCTTATTTGGTTCCGTATAACGTTGATTTGTATATATTAATTTTGGATATAATGTTTATCTATTGGGCTGCTTTCGATAGTCATATGGGTTATAACATTACAAGTTATTCATATTTAAACACTAATTTTTTTCGTATTATTATTATTATTATTACTAAATATGTATAAAGCATTGAAGAGGATGAGTGTAAAGAACATGTATCTACTTGAAGTGTAAAGGAAGAAAGTGGTGGATATGCATGCAATCGTGGGCGGCATACTAAAAAGTTGGTTATTGAATTGAATTCATCATTGCTTAGACCTCTCTACATAAAGATCAAAATCACTGATTATTCCGTTATTGGCATGGACCAAACAATGGGCAGCTGCATCACTTTCAATTCAAAATGTTGAACATATCTCAGATTCGTCTTCGTTTTGCCATCACTTTATAAATCTTAATGGGTTGTTTTATGAGTATCGGAGGAATGGAATAAGTGTTGCTTCTTTTACTTGGAAAATTTTACTAGTCAATACAAAGTTCAATGAATCATAGAATTCAGTCGTTTTACTTTGACTCTAGTTTCTATTCTTTGCATGCTATAGTAAAGAAATCTTAAAAAGGTAGAATCGAACATTCTTAAAGCCAACAAATTCCAATTGGATACCTCAGATATGGAAGACGAACAGACATACGTAAGAAGTTATACGCAAATATGAAGATATACTAATTGCATACCAATTGTAGTAAAGATATATACATATATATATATATATATATATATATATACATATATATATTTATATTCCCATGTTTACATTGGGTTATTATAGTACATACTCTCCTGCTCTGCTACTTAGTATCTTGACATGTAATAGTTCACATTAATGTGTGTATGCACATGCTAATGGTTATATTTTTCATTACGTGTCTGTTCTCTATACGCATGTTATTATGTTTGTTGAAGTATTTGTACACGTATTTTATATTGAGTATACTTATAATTGTTGTAGAAAGTCCACTTCTTATACTGATTTATTGAAACACCAACTTTTTTTTCTATAACCAATGCATAGTATTGTTTAACGTTAACATGTGCGACGAGATGGTTAGTAAACTTTAGTAAATAGTTGCAATTACCAAAGAGAAGGTTGATAAAGATGAAGACAAGAAGTAAAATAACACTAATTAGACTCTTATAATGAGAATTGATAACCTACAAAAGATCACCACATCTTTTTATGAACTCCACATTACAGAAAAATAGGATATTTTAATTTTAGGTATATTATGTTTTTCGACCTTACTGAAGAACCTTTTTTTTTTTTTTTTTTTTTTTTTTTATCGTGTGTTGGCTCAATTTTTAAATCTAACTATGAAATGGATTAGAAACACTTAAAAGAAAGAATTTTGTCACCCTTCTGGAAGCTGGGATTAATTTTATCTCTATTTATCTTGGTTTTCTCTTTAGTTTTGTATCTTCATGTTCTTAGAAGCGGCTAAACTTTTCTTCTAATTCAAGGTTATCTAATGGTATGTTTTTTAAAGATTGTGAGTCTAATCAAGAGTCTAATATGATCCTATTTTCTTTAATTACCTTGTTTTACTAAACATCATGGGACTTTTTTTTACTCAAATATTAATTAGTCAATTTTATATTTGAAAAATTGATATTTGTATTTAAGTATAAGTAGGTATAAGGATTGAAAGTTTAGCAAGAGATGCATCAATCCTAACTTGGAGGAGAAACATGGGAACTAAATATTCTTAGGCCATCATACAAATAATAAAGAAATACAAGGTGATATAAAACTATAGAATTTAAGTAAGATGGATGAGACGTGTCAAAGTTATTAAAAAAAAAAAACATGACTAGATTTGAGAAAACATTACGTTAAAGAATATGATAAATTAAGTGGCGATGTTTATTTTATATTTGATATTAATAAAATTGACTTAGTTACTTCTCTAACTTTAATTTTATTTTAGTATTTTCATCCATGAAGTTAACATTAAATTCTTTTTAAAAAAGGTATTTTTTTTTATAAAAAAAATTAAGTTGATTTAATAGACATTATATTTTTAAATATTTTTTGTATAAATATAAAAAAAATTAATATTAATTAATTTTATTTATTTTTAATATTTCTACTATTAACATCAACTTTAATTTATTTAAATTATCTTCTATTAAATCGATACTAATATAATATATTTTTCATATTTATTTAATTTAATGTGGATAAAGTTGATATTAGTTTCATATATAGATTATAAATTTGTGTATTTTCATGATGTATAATAAGATCCATAAGTCCTTTTTAATATAAGGACTTAAATTTTAACATAAAAAAGTGTGTTAATATATGTGTTTATTTTGTTTTATCTATTTCTTTTTATCATGACATTTGTTTTAAATTTATATACAACTTTAATGATACTGATGTAAATTAAACTAATATTAAAAATATATTACGTTTATTGTCAATCAAGTTGATATTAAATTAAATAAATTTGAAAATAAAAATATAGTAATATCAATTTGATAAAACTAAAATGGTTTAATTAAAAATTAGTAATGCTAACTTAAATCACGGTACTTAAAATGGGGTTTTAAAAGTCAACCTTAATAAATTAATGTGGATAATTTTAGAATTTTTGATATACGTGTAATGTAAAATCAACGGTTATTAGTTCAACGTTGTTTATTAGCGTCTGACTTTTGATTGACGCACACTGTTGTCTATCTTCTTGTAGTTTCACATACACCAGTCATATAAAACTGTGTTATGGATCATAACATGCCAACGAAGAATTATATTAAAATGTATTAGGAGAAACAATAAATAAATTTATAAATTATGTCTAAAAAATTAGACAAAAATTTATTAATAAGTTTTGTGATGTATTTTTTCAGTGAATACTATGTGTCTGTACTGAATCAAATGTTATAAGGCAAGTTTTTAACTTGAAGCACATTAAATATGAAGATCCATGAAAGTAAGTGTGTGTGAAAAATGCATTTTAATGTGAGTGAGAAAGAGATGAACGATGATGATAAATTGCAGTGCAGGTAAGTTATGGTGACTGCGTGTTGAAAGTCCATTCAATTGTACGTGTGAGCTTCAGTTTGTGTATTCCCACTGTACTCACTTTCGCCATTAATCACACCATTAATCAACTCTGCGTCAAACAACAACTGCCACTTCTCTGAAACCCCCACAAAATAATTACCCAATACTTCAGCCCCACATAAATAAATTGTCGGCGCTTCACTCTTCTCTCTACAATTTGCAATTTCCCCCACTATTAATAATTAACTTTTCTAATTAATATCATTTTAATAATACTTATTGTAAAAATATTTGGTAAATTAATACAAATTTGAAACCTAGTTTTAAGTCAAGTTCATGTTACAAAGCGAAAAGTTGGTATGGTTAAAATGAGAGGAGGAACTGGAATAATAACTTTACAGCACCCCATCTCTGCAACGTTCACCATCTCAATGATATGGGCTGCTTACTTTTTAAAAAAATAAAGACTTCAAGATAAGAAGTTTAAATCCAATATTATAATAACCATCAACGTTCAATAGAACTAATTAATCGATAATTGAACTTTGTTGTTAGCTGAACAAAATTTGACTCTTATCGTATGAATTGTATGCTTAGAAGATAATATTTTCAACCTTGCCAATGAACATCCAACATTTTTTTCATCAGCAACGAATAAATTATATGATATATAGTATTTGTATGAGTAAATTTTAAAATAAGATGTCCATATTTTAGATTACATTCTTACTTTGATAGTCATTTTTATTTATCCTGCAAGTAAACTTTTTTAAATATATATTTTATAATTTCAATAATTTCTTGACACAGACACATGTTAGAGTGTTTATAATTATTTTTTTACTCTCTAAGTTACTCTTTTAAAATAATTCATACAAAAAATCTGTTTATCACTTCGATTGTCTTAAACATGTATGTACATTCCTAACAAAAGTGATTCCATCCAAGTCATTCATTAGAATGAATATCATATCTCTCTCATTCAAATCACTTTCTTTTCCAAAATATATTTCTTCAATCTCGTCTAGTATAACATCTTTAAGGATTGAGTTCATATAACCTTGGATGCTTAGTTGACCAACCAAATGACTTTTAAAAGAAATATATTATTACCTTGTCCTATTTTCAGTTTACGTTTTTATTGAACCAATTGTCTCTTTGACCTTCCTTACATATTTTTCTAATATTCTTCCACCACAAAGAATTTAAGCTACTTATATTATAAACATTTAAAGCTTTCTATGAGTCATATTTAGATATCAAGATATTTTTACATAATCCTAATTCCTACCTAACTAATCTCCATTTCCATTTTTATAAGAGAGTCATATTAAAGAGTTCCAAGTTCGTAATACCTAAGCCACCCTCTTATTTTCCTTTACACATGTCTTGTCATTTTATCCATGATATCTTCCAGCTCTTATATATGCCCTTAGTCCATAAAAACTTTCTTTGAATTCTCTTGATTATCTTTCCCACTTTTATTGATATTTTAGAAATATATAAATAGAACAATGATACAGTTGAAACCGCTAACTTCACTAAAGTTATCCTCCTTATAAAGGATATGTACCTACCTTTTTATTGAACTAGTCTTTTTCTAGATCTCGATATCGTGTCCATCCAAAACTCATTCCTTTTATAATTCAATCCTATTTTTAAGCCTAATAAATGAAGATATTTTAATTAACTTGCAATTCAGAATTGTTGTAAATCTTTCCACTAGCATTTGTTGAACTCCAATAATTCTTAATTCTTATGTTTGAAACACCTTAAAATAGTTTTTATTATCAAACTATTTTTCACATTTGCCTTACACATAAATTGTGTCACCTTCAAACTGTAATATAGTTATTGGCACTTCCTTTTTCCTAACTTTTATTCCATACAGTAATCCTTTACTTATGCAAGTCTCTGTTTCATTACAAGAATTACCAACAGAATTTTATCGACGGAACTTTATCCGTCGGTAAAATATCACGACGATTTTATTGACGGATATCATCTGCCGCTAAATTTATTTATAATTTTATTGACAAATTTATCCTAAATCCGTTGCTAATTATCGACAGATTTAGAAATCTGTCAATAATTACTGACGAATTCAGAAATCCATCGATAAATTTTCATACAATCAATTTATCGATAGATTTTGAGTGTTTTCGATGAATTTTTTTTATCAATAATTTTTATTTTTTTTAATGTTTTTCTAAGTCTTTTTAATTTTAAGATTTTTAAAAGATAGACACGATTTTAAAGTTTTTAAAAGTTGTATTGTAAAACATATTTTTAATTATTTAAAACATTATCTATAAATCAAATAAGTTTAAACTTTATATGGAAATTAACAAGAAGAAACTTTAAATCCTTTTAAATAGTTCGTAAGAATGTATCATCTGAGAAAATAATGTAAAAGTTTAATATAATAACATTCCCATCATTGTTATTTTTATTTATTTAAATATGAAGGTCTATTAAATTATATTTTTTTAATAACTCAAAATCTATACAGTTCTGAAAAGCATTTGATCAAACATATTTGATGAATAAGCTCAATCTAACCTCGACTTAATGCACGTCCTCAACAAATGGTTCGGGCAATATTCCTAAATAGACTACGCCACAATTGATTACAAAGAAAACTAGTACAAAAAGAAAAAGAAAAAAAATCCTAACCCTCGCTCTCATTAAGTTTAACCTAAATTCACGAGTGAAAATTAACTCTCCAAGACACTCATTGGTAATAGAAAATTAATCGGTAGTTGAGCAGGGCACTGCTGCTCTTATAACTTTTTGCCATCTGAAAATAAATACAGGAAAAATATATGTTATCCTATTCCTCATAATTTATAATCAAGTTTGCTACAATTTTCTTATTAAAAAAAAGACATAAACTTATAATGATTAAACACAATTAACAATATTTATTTCTTTCCTTTCCCCCTTATAATAAATAATAAGGTGTGAATTCCCTATAGAGATTAGGCGTAGGAATACATCAAATACCATGAAAGCTGATAAAAAAAAAAGAAAAAAGTCAAATACCATGAAGATTAGAGATAACTACGTGGCCTAAAACTAAATATAGTCGTATGTGCTGAAAAGGAAATTTGACGGGATTCGAAATTTATGAATGTCACACCTAATTCTGTAGCTATTTTTACTTCAACATCTAGTATCTCATATTTACATACACCCATTACAAAAATATATACAACTTTTATTCTTAAGTTTTAAATATAGTTTAAAATTATTTAATGTTTATTTTTATCTTATCTTTTTCTATTTTAACGAGTGTGTGCAAATAAGGGCATTAGTTTACGTCAATACAAGAAAAATCCCCTAAATTTGTACAGCAAATATTTCTCTAAATTGTAACTACATGTCCTTATATGCTTGCATGTAGAACCAAGTAACAAAACATTGACTCTTAGAGAAAACAAAATTAACGAGTTGATGACTGTGCAAATTTACTTGACGCACTACTATTTTTTTTTTTTAAATTAGTGAAAAAAAAGAATTTTCTATACGTGGGTTTTATAAAATTTTACGAAGCATTTGAAGGAAAAATATGAAAGGAAGAAAATTAAGTGTATTAGTATAAAGATAGAACAAAATAACAAATACTGATAAGTATTTGGTGTAGAAGAAAGTCAAGGATCTATACATGAAATATGAATATGGTTTCAGCTGCAATGGATATCGGTTTCATTGAATCCCTACTCAAATAATATTCTATATTTTTGTTCACTCGTGGTAGAGAAATGAAAACTGTTTCTTTGGCATATAGAGTTGAAGTCAACCTGCATCAAGGGAAAAAAAAAATATAGGGTCCACTTGATCAGGTTAATTATTTATTAAAGCATTCTCTTGTTTTTCACTCCACTCACCCAGCCGCAACAGAAACAAAAGAAAAAGAAAAACAAAAAACCCGACCCAACTCGTGGCATAATGTCTAACCGACCACATAAACAAAGCAAACTAATCGAAAAATAGGAATTTGAAGTTCTGGGTCAAATCCTTGCCTAACATGCTTTTCTGGTTCCCTTTCACGCACAATTCCCTTCTCCACTTCATATAAAACTACACTGTATTTCTCTCCTTTCATCCACGAACAAACCTCTTACCCCCTCACTTCTTCCCATTCTTCCTCTTCTTTCCTTCTCCATGGCTTCTGTCACTCACCTTCCCACCACAACCAACACCAATCACATCACATTCTCCCAAACCTTTCACCCCACAAAGTCTCACCCTTTCGCCCAGGTTTCACTCCCCATCAGAAAAAATGACTTGTCCCCTCTTAACCACTCAACTGGGATATCGGGTTCCGCTCTAGGAATCACCACCACCAACAACCCTAACACCACTTTAAGATCAACACACACTACCTCTCTTTCCAATTTTTGGAGAGAGGTTCAAGGGTGCAACAACTGGGAAAACCTTTTGGACCCTTTGCACCCTCTTCTCCGCCAAGAGATCGTTCGCTATGGCGAGTTTGTAACCGCCTCTTACAAGGCCTTCGACCTCGACCCCACCTCAAAACGGTACTTGAACTGCAAGTATGGGAAGAAGAGCATGTTGAGTGAGGTGGGAATGTCCAACTCCGGCTATGAAGTCACCAAGTACATCTATGCCACACCCGACATAAACCTTCCCAACATGTCGAACTCTTCTTCTTTTTCTTCTTCCTCTGGTCGGTGGATTGGTTACGTGGCTGTGTCATCAGATGAAGCTGTCAAGAGACTTGGAAGGAGGGACATACTCATAACTTTTCGAGGAACGGTTACAAATCAAGAATGGATTTCGAACCTGATGAGCTCCTTGAGACCTGCCATGCTTGATCCTTATAATCCTCTACCCGAAGTGAAGGTGGAGTCAGGGTTTCTCTCTCTTTACACCTCGGATGAAAGCTCTTCCAAGTTTGGACTCGAGAGTTGCAGGGAGCAGCTTCTCTCTGAGGTGTCGAGGTTGATGAACAAGTACAAAGGGGAGAAGGAGAGCCTCAGCATATCCTTGTCTGGTCACAGCATGGGGAGTGCCTTGGCCATCTTGCTTGCCTATGACATAGCCGAGCTTGGATTGAACAAAAGAGGTAACAAAAGAAGAGCGAGTGAGGTGCCGGTTACTGTGTTCTCCTTTGGGGGACCAAGAGTTGGTAACTCCGAATTCAAAAACCGGTGTGAGGAGTTGGGTGTGAAGGTGTTAAGAATAGCGAATGTTAATGACCCCATCACGAAACTACCGGGTGTCGTGTTCAACGAGAATTTTAGGGTTTTGTTGGGAGGGAGGTACGAGTTCCCTAGGAGTTGCTCCTGTTATGCCCATGTGGGAGTTGAACTAATGCTTGACTTCTTCAACGTGCAAAACCCTTCTTGCGTTCATGACTTGGATAGTTATATCGGCCTTCTTAGGCGTCCCAATAAAGATGAAGTGCTAAAGCAACAAAGGGATGGAGTGAACTCTTTGTTGGAGAAGGCAAGAGAGTTGCTCTCTAGCTCGCAAACTATGAAAATTTTGCCCAGTGTGGTAACTGCATGTAATTACCATGATCTTCTGAATTCAGTCTCGAGGGACATAGTGTGTTCTTGGAGCGATGAATTGCTTTTTGGCCTGGTTCTTTTGTTGTTGTAAGTAGTAACTGGTAAGTTCAATGAAACTAGATAATTAGTTAACATATTGTATTAGAGAATTAGCTAGCTACCCAGAAATTGTAACATGAAGAGTGAAGACGCTGAGTTCTCTCTCTCTCTCTCTATATATATATATATGTATGTATGTAAATCCTTGTAAATTGATGAAGGTTTCAAATCCATGTTCCTAACTTGCACGTATAGTTTATAACATATATATGCAGCTTCCACATATTTGTTTTACGCTAGTTTTCAACAACTCAGCTCTGTGTAGTTCACTCAATTTTTTCTCTTCACATGGAGCTAGGAGAAGAGGACATGTGAACTGAAAATCTTTTGCTATTAATTAATCAATTAATCAATTAATCAGCCATATGATGATAACAAGTAGGGCATCATATAGTAATGGATGAAGTTTTTTGAGCTAAATTTTCTCCTCAACTGCAGTAGGTTAAACAAGAAACAAAGAGAGAAGGTAATCATGATTCCTTTCCCCAATAAACCTCTTACCCTCTTCATAAGAGGGACCATTAGACACCAAATAGTTTCAAAACACCACAAGATCATACTTCGCTCGAGGAATTGACTATTACGTAATTTTTACAACTGTAATTTAAGTTTTGTAATGTATTGGCTACTAGTATTTCCATTGTTCTATACTTGTTTTTGGTTTAATTCATACACTTTTTTCTTAATTACTTCAAGTAATTTTTTATTTTTTTTTTAGTTTTACGACATATAACTATTGCTTTCTTGTATGTTTTGACCCCAGAACTTTCTACTTACATCACATGTTTCATGTCAAAAGACTTTCATGCAAACATGTTTTCTAGATGGAAAAAAGTAATCCTTGGATCTGTACCCTAAAGGCTTAAGCTTTTACCACATTTCTTAATCAACTATGATATTATCACACTCTTTTCTTTGATTTCCATCATCATTAATCACTCTTTCCGTCTTTCTTTTCCTTTTCGATTTTATCACTCATCAGATATATACTTCTTTGCTTTTCATTTCATCTCAGTGTGACTCCCAAGAATATTTCTAATAAGAGTAAAAGTAAAAAATAATATTTTAAGATTTTTTAAAAAAAATAAGTAACTTTTTAATTTCAAATAATTTATATTTGTGAAATTTTCAGTAAAATATTATTATTTTTATTTATTAGAAACTCATAACTAGAAAAGATAGGGAAATAAAGAAAGACAAAAAGAATAACTGAGTGTGAAAATTAATTAAAGAGAACGCAAGAAATCAGATTTGGTACACAGATGTATGTAAATTTGTCTCTTTAGAAAAGCAATTAGAATATGGTAAAATTTAAGCTCAAAAAACATGAACTAATTATGGTGTATGCCCCTTAACTGTAGAGAAAGAGAGAAATAAAGCGATATGAAGATTGATTTAACAATAAAGAGATAAATTAAAATAATGATATTAAAAAGATAGAGGAAAAGGAAAATACTAATTTAATACTACTACTCACGATATACTTTCATTCGACATTAACTTTTATTAATAAAATATTATATATTAATAAAATAATAATATACATAAGTATTAAATGGACGTGAAAGATGAATAATGGTGTAAAATATCATCACCCGAGGAAAAAGGCGTGTGAGAACATCAAAATTATCTTATAAAATGTGAAAATACATGAGAAATAAAAAAGCGGAAAAGTAAGAGACGCCTTTCCAATGAAAATGAAATGTACAAATGCAGCAAAGGAAAAGTCCAAGTGAAATAAAGACAGTTTTTACGAAGCTTTGTTTCCTTTATCCTTTTATTACCTATCAAATTAAGAGAAGAGAGGAACACTTACTTTTACAACTCTTTTATAATTACGAGAGAGATGAAGAAAAACAACAAAAATGTGGTAAAAATAGATAACGTGCTGCAGAGGTATTTTGGAGTTAGAAATAGAGGTGAGTGAACAGAAGTATCTTGGAGTTAGAAATAAGTGATAAAAGTCTAGTTTCACTATGGGAGTCTGGGAGTGTTTGTTTTTAACGCGGGAAACTTTTAACCAGAGAAAGACGGGTAAAACGTGAAAAATGAGACTCAATTTTATGAAAAACGAAAAAAACTTTCTTCGTAAACTTTTTATTCTACATATAAGAAATTTGCAACGAAAGTTGTTTTTCAATTAAATAATAAAACAAATTTATAAATAATATCAAAATAAAATAAATATAAAAATAAGATATAAATAATAATTTTAACTAAAAATAAAAATAGTATAACAATAAAATTATAAAAAGAAATATAATTTTTATATGTAATTATTATAATATATTAATATATATAAATTATATATATATATATATATATATATTAATTTATTAAATAATTTAATAATAAATAATATTTAAAAGTAAAATTAATAGATATTATATAAATTTTTGTAATAAAAGTATTATATAATATTTAATAAAATAGATAATAATAATATAAATACAATTATAATTTAATAAAAAAAATATTTAAAACAAAAATAAATTATATAATAATAATTATTTTATTATTATAAAATAATAATAATATTTAAATTTAATATTAAAATTATTTCAAAATTTTAATTTTATATTTTAAAAATAATCAATCTTAGTTAAATTAATATATTTTATAATACATTAAATTTTATTTTAAAAATAATTATGTAATTTACTAATTTTATAAAAAATATTATCAATTATATTAAATAAATAAATTATAAATAAATAAAATATTTATTATATCTATCACATCACTCACAAACTTTCATAAACTTTTCTTTCAAATTTTATCATCTTTCCTTTAATCCAAACAATCCAACTTTTAACTCAAATCCACTTCTCAATCCAAAAAAACCTTATAAGTGAAATTATAATTTTCAGACACTTTAATCTCAAATCAACTCAAATTTACTTCCCAATCCAAACAAAACTTTGTAAGTGAGGTTATAATTTTCATTTTTCTAAAAAATAATTAAAAGATTATTAAGAGTGATGTGATATATATAATTAAATATTTTTAAAATTTTTGATATATTGGTAAAGGTTGTAACGCATTATTCACTATACTTGTCTTCCTAAAACTTTTGCTAAATAGCTAATATATATATTTCTCAAGCTTATAAGAAACTGTTAATCAGCATTACTAAGTGAAAGTGATCTATTAGATAGGATTTTGATGGTTAATGAGACAATTGATGATTTAAAGAGATAAAAGAAAAGATCATTGATATTAAAGGTGGATAATGATAACACGTATGATTTAGATTGGAATTTCTAATACTACATTAACATTGAGTTTCAAAAGTAAATTTCTAATATTTTTAAAGTTTTTAATATTTATACACAAGATATTATTAATATTATTGATAACATTAATAGTATTATTACTATTTATATTAACATTATTATTATATGTTTTTCAATATATAGAATATTATTAATACTTCTATTGATATTATTTATATTTATATTAATAATATTTTTAATATTGCTATATTATTATCAACATTATTTATATTTATATGAAAAATAGTTTTAATATTATTAATATTTTTTATATTATTTTCAGTTATATTAAAAATATTTGTGATATTATTATTGTTATTATTATTATTATTATTATAATTATAATAGTTAATAATAATATTATCAATAATGTTATTACTATTAAGGTTAACATTAATATTTTTATTTCTAATATTATTATTATTAATGTTATTTTTATTATCCGTATTAATATTATTAATAATATTAGTATTTTAAATTTTATTAATTTATTATTGTTATTATGAATTTTATTTATCAATATTATTATTGATATTATTTATATTATTATCGTTTTTAATAAAAATAATAATATTATTATTAATGATAATAAAAATAATATTAATAATAATGTTATTAATAATATTAACAATCATAATCATAAATATTATTATAATAAAAATAAAAATAATCATAATATATATATATATTATTTGATCCAGTGGTCAAAGACTCTTGAAATTAACTCTTAATTTTGTGCAGAAAAGTGTGAAAATAAGATTTATTACTTCCTATATTTTGTGTAACTTACAGTAGTCAATGTTAGTAAGCTACAAAAGGCCACGAACATTCAATCCTGGCATTAAATAGAAGGCTTATTAATCTATGTCATTGTCTTTTATCTGGAAAGCTTTCTCATCTTGTTTATCTTCAATGCATTGATGAGAGGTAGAAGGATACAAATTAAGCATAGACAAAATTCATAGCTTTTACATTAGTTCCAGCCCCTAAACATAGAAGAAGTGTGAAAATCTCTCTGTCTTGACACTTAACTATATATGAATTAGAGATTTATTAAATCTAAGACATCCAAACATTTGTAGACATTTCTTTTTATCGAGACCGATGTAAACAACATAATCAAGAGTTTAATAATTTTGTGGCAAGTATTAATTAAGAATATTTGTATTTAATAACAGAGAAAATAATTCTCTTTTGAGACTGCAAAACCACTAATTAACAATTGTTGATGTTTGTCAGTTGTTGTTTTTTTTAATGGTGTGATAATTAAATTTTGAAGGAAAAATAAAAAATATTAATTAAATTTTGGTGCGAGTGAAAGAAGCAAAGGTTTGAATATTGTGTGTCTGGTTGCATGTGGCAGCAGCAGCAACAACAATGTCACTTTCAGATATGGTCGGAAATACGACCACAGACCGTTGAAAAAGATAAATCATCGTGACTCTTCTTTTTGGCATTTCGGAAAGAACAATTTCTAACCTAATTTTCCTAGGAAAATGGGATAAAAGCCACTAAATTTGAAAATTGGAAGCAAAATTGGTCGGAAAATAACTAAGCATTTTTCATGCAGGGTATTGCACCAACATGTGTAGATGATGCACTTGAGAAAATTATTAATGGGGCAAAACTGGGATATTAGAGAATGTTTAATAATGCAATAGAGGATTAATTATACAGAGAATTTGGATGGTTTACTTTTTGCAAAGGTTAAAGGAGATATGATCCCATATGTAAAGGAGTTTGGATGGATCCTCTACAGTGACTTTACATAATTTTAGCTTCTCATTAATATTATTAATTTTATAAGATAGGACAAATTGTGCTATTATAATATTTATTATGTTATTATAATATTTTTATTATAGTTAAGTAAAATAAAAGATAATTATTTTGTATAAGAGTTGAAATACATCTAAAATATTTTCATTTATTATATTTATTATTGTTGATAAAAAAATATTTTTATTTTTAAATAAGAATCAAATTAATGGTAGGACCATAAAACTTCACCATCTTATTTATTCACCGTAGGAAACTCAATTCCGAGTTTGGATAAATAACTCTTATTCTAAAAAATTAATAAAATACTTTTTATTAAATAATTATTTTTCTAAAAAACAATTAAATGTTGAAAATCCATCAAATATTTGGTACAAAAATATTATCATATTAATATACAGTAAAATTTGATCAAACGGTAAAATATAAATATATGAAAAATAAAATTGATTTATTTTAAGTAAGATAGATTGTCAAAATTGTCAACAGGGATTTTCATACATGATTGGGTTATCCACGCACTATACTTGTTTCGCTTTCAAAATCTTTTGTGTCCATGGCTTGTTTGCAGCTCTAAAATTTATTTTATTAAATATTCATTCGAACTAAATACAAAAATAAAATTTGATTCTATTTATTTTAATATAAAATTTGAATTAAATCAACTTAATATTTATAATTTGCTTTAGCTTGATTTTATGATTATTATTATCATCATCATCAAATTATTAAATATTTATTTTAAATTGAAAAACCTCTTTTTATTAAAGAATTATAATTTTTTAAAAATATTATTATAAATTTCAAACTAAAAATACAACAGAGAAGTTACACAAAAATAAATATACGATTTTAAGTTTTCCTAAACTTTATATGTATAGTATTTTGAAAACTTGATGTTCCAATGCTATACATTATATATACTATAACATTATACCATTAGTAATATATATATATAATCTACCTACTAGTGTAATTAGATTAAGTAACAAATTATTAACAATAAATTTGCATCTCAATTTTTAACTAAGTATCAAGAAAATTTGTGAAAATAATAAAATAATAGAAAATAAGAACAAAAAAGAAAAATAAAATTCTTGAGTATGAAAACTTTTAATTAACTCAATTTCGTGGTTTGTCTTTTTTTTCTTTTGAAAGTTTGTTTCTCATTAATCTTTCTTTGAAAATAATCTTAAAGTGCGAGGACTTCTTTTAATGAGTTTTTTAATATTGGTTTGTCACATTACAATACTAACCCCTTCCACTTTTGATGAAATCGTAAAATAAATTTAATTCAATTTGAGAATTGTTAGGTATAATTACAGAAGAACTTTTAATATAATTAGATAATCTACTATTGAACTATTTTTATTAAAATAGAAGTTGATTTTAATTTAAATAAAAATAAATATTAATTCTTCTTAACTTTCTAACAACATAAAAAAAACACATAATTTTAAAAATATAATTCAAAAAACATAGCTTCATCTTTATTATCTAATACACAGGAATATTAACCTCGTTATTATGTTCCAAACATTCCTGTTTTGGTTTCATATTTTAAATGCTTCTAAATATCCATACAATAAATGAGTGTGATATTAATTTATATCTCTAGTGCATCTGAAAAATACCAAGTCAATGCAATTAAGTACATGAGACATATTAAGCATGCATGAAGAAATGAATGGGTTGGTGAGAAACATAGCAGTGTACTTTCTATGAGAGCCATGTGCACAAAGGTGTATGTGATAAACTTCTATGAGAGCCATGTGCACAAAGGTGTATGTGATAAACAGTGTAGTTGTTATACACATTTATATTTAAGTAGTATTTTTGAATTCTTTTTAAATTATATCATATGGTGTAATTAAAATGATGCAATGTATAACAATTAAGAACAAAAAACCAAAAAGTTTAAGAGGAAACGGTCATAAAAGCTAAGAATACAATCAATCTTAGAGTGTGTTGAAATCCATAACAGTGAATTTAGATTTGACCCATTCATAGCACTAGTATATTTAGGCACTTCCACAACAATGCATTATAAAAAGTTATCATAATGATGTATTCTTTTTATCTGCAATCATAATGATGTGTAATAAGGCCATTAAGGTTGATTTTTTTACTAGAACTGGATAATGGGATTATTTCAAATTAATTAATCATGTTAACGTCATCATGTTTCCTTCTTTCTTTTTTCTATTCAGTTGATTCGATTCGGCATATTCGGATTAAGTTTTCATTTAACACTAACAATGGAAAGTTTTCCTTTGAAAATAATAATCATAATAAATAAAACTAGAATCCTCATTTGTGCTAAAGCATCTGTCACCAGAGCACAACTAGTGCATGGCATTTCAGAAATTTTAATTATGTTTAAATAAAGTGTTCCATGTTTCAAATTTCAACTTTATGCACGAATAAAGAGGTTTATTCATTTAAAAATTTAATTAGAATGTACTGAAATGTTTATACCATTATTTAATTATAAATTATTGCGTATAAATAAGATTGTTTTTTTTTTCTTTAGAGGTGTATTTCATATATCATTTATTTGACAGCGTTCACTGTTTTCTTTAATCAGTTACAACCTTAAATTTACATGCTCGAATACTATTTTTTTTATCATCTCATATATACTCACATAAATATATATATATATATATATATATATATATATATATATATATATATATAATTTCAGATTTGATAGAATTTTTTTTCTAAATTTGTTTCAAATAAACGAATTAGATTTTGACTAATCAGTATAACAAAATCATTCACAAAACCACCTATTACAATAAAAATTAGATCATTAGTTGTATTAAAAATCTAAATGAATTAATATTTATAGTTAAAGTCTAAATAAATCTAATTAGGTAAATTTTGATTAAAATAATGAATTTATTTAAGTTATAATTTAAAAGAAGAGTGATCAAATATCCTAAATATAAGTAAAAATGTGTTTATCAATTACCAAAAAGTTAACTTTGGATAGAATACATCTTATTATAAATTTTCAATAGAACTTTATAAATTAGTTCTTAAAATATTAATACACATGTCTTTATATGAAATGTCAACAATTATAGCATATTTACTACTTGAATTAAAGTTATCATACTTAAATTTGTTTTGTAGTCTTCTCAAAATACTTTCTAACGAGACACTATATATTAAATGCAATTAGATTGTCTTTATATATGATGATGAACTTAGCAAGCCATATAAGATAGATTTTGGTGCAAGATAATTAAATACCTTTAGTGAGAACAAGTCTGGTTGTATTTCTAACTAGACAAAAAAAAAAAAAATATTGATTAAACATGCAAAATCTCAATTATGAGTTTATTAGAGATTCTTCAGATGCTAATACCGGTCAGGATCACAGTCAACGATTTTGATTTGGGAATTATTATAATCGAATAAAAAAGATTATTGTATGAATGAATTTTTGAAGGTTATTTTGTTTCCACTTCATGATTCTGTGGTGTAAACACATCATTCAATTATTAGATTCCATTAAAAGCGGAACTCTAGGTTGATTATGATGTCTACTACCATTTATTTTATTTTTTATTTTTAGGTTTAATTCGTGGTTTTGATTTATAAATTGTAACATATCATTGTCAAATTGAAACTTTATCATTAAAAAAAAAAGTTGGAGCATTTGTTGAAAACTATCTGTGTACGTAATACATGCCTCATTGCACAAATCTTTTGCTTGACTTGACTTCCACAAACCTTAAACAGACCCAAAAGCATCAAAATATATAAAATTCTTTAATGTTAACACTGTTCAACTGGTGGCTGTACGTGGCCCATGCCCAATAATTAAGTAACAAAATTATATTAAAATAGAGTTTAATTTATATAAGCTTGTTTTAAGAGACAAGCTATTTTTCTAGAAAGAGTAATATGATTATGGTTTAATTTATCTAATTATTAGCATAAAATATTTTGTACTGTTAATTATAAACAAAACTAACTAGAAATCACTAATATTTTTTAAATAATTATTCTAAACTTAAGAAATAATTTACAATAGGATAAAATATGAAATCTTAAATAAATTACTCAAATACTTCTTGAAATTTTGTGAAATTACATAAATTCTCCTAATTTTTTACTCTCAGAGTAACCTTTTTAATTTGTCTGAAAAACGTCACTAAGACCTTTTATATACTGCCCCTAACTCTCAATGGCCAGAAAAACATCACGGTTTTTTTTTTTTTTTTTTCTTTTT
>Ga0209700_100296_pt1 | contig 88490 bp, 60 predicted proteins | sample SiratroredBW_FD_187528 | JGI IMG/M metagenome (GOLD analysis project Ga0209700, IMG submission 187528) | Root nodule microbial communities of legume samples collected from California, USA - Siratro red BW (SPAdes) (version 2) | ecosystem: Host-associated > Plants > Roots > Nodule | place: USA... | reverse complement strand
CTTCTGTTTCCTGTCTGTAGATTTCTGTTTTACAGTTGTACTTTGTTTCAGCTGAAACTTTTTTTTTCCTTTGTTGTGTTTCTCTATGCACACAAACACTTGTATATATATATATATATATATATACACACACACGCATATACACACACATACATATATATAAACATATGTATGGTATTTGTAAGGGTTTATATTCTTTTGTAACTTTCTTTCAGTAATGAATTTTGTTAGAATGTAATCAGCCATTAACTGTTACAGGTTTGTTAATCATTAGCTGTTACAAATGCTAGGACAAGTCAAACACGAATCGGGCTTGTTTCCAATGAGGCAATTTCTTACAAGGAAATTATTGCAAGGCCAAGTGAGGCAAACCACAAGCTCAATTCAACAATTAATATGAAAGTCATAGGTTTGATTCTTAGTGGAGAATCTACAACTACCTAGACCAATTTAGGAATCATGCATTTATGTCAATACTTAAGAACCATTACTAAAGAATCAATCTTTATTTATACTTTACCAATTGTTACATTAATGAATATAATATATGGTTCTCACCTATGACACGTCAACCAATCACAGTTAAAGCTTTAAGAAAATACTAACATCTCTGTTTCCCAATGTAACTAATACGACCACAAATACCAAAACAAAAAATACAACAGTTTCCATTGAGATTAATGAAAACACAATTTATTCCATACAGAAAAAAAAAAAAAAAAAAACTATAAACACCCTTGTGTCCAACTCTATACATTTAGTGTAACAGTACTTCAATTTTATTTTGAAAAATTGTAATAGTATAGCAAAAAAACATCCCCACAATGTCCACCAGGCCCAGTTAATTGCTATTAAATATGTCAATAACCTCATGACCTATTAAGTACTTGAGGCATATTTAACCATTAGTTCAACAAGTTCTAAATTGATAATCGTAATCAAACATTCACTTTATAACCACTTATGAAAGAAAGTTGATCACCATTAGACAAGTTAACCATTAGAGTCGCATACAAATTGATAATTGCATGGACCCATTCATTTACACTTAACCACTTGCAAGGAAAAATTAACCATCATTGGGCATTTCAATAACTTTGATGACACTTTCAGTCAATTGAGACATTTAAGCATTATGGTCCCAAGCAGAACACAATAAATATATAGAATCACAATAATTTTACTTTTAACTACTTGTGAGGATAAGTTAATCATGTTTACATATATCCACACAATGGGTGAATGTTTTGATGAAGAGTCCCAACAGTACATTTTTTATTACCCAATTTTTTTGGAATTTCAGCATGCTTATTAGTGCATAAACTCTAAAAAGAAAGGTACATGTGATATATTTGTTCCAGAATTAGGAAAAAAATACAAGAAAAGACTTTAAATAATAGGGTTTGGAATTGTACTTGCCTTCACTTCAAGTGAAAATGTCGGAACATTCCGGAAAACATCCCTCAAGCTTCGACGGACAAATATATCAAGTCCTTGACCCTCACGTATCATTGGTTTTCCAAGACAACCATCAATTCCAACAGACATATTAATACCCAGAATCTGTCATTTCATTTTTACTCAGGAAGATGTGTATGATTTTAATTGGGAGAGGACTTATGCAAAGAAATGTGTACCTGAGCATGAAGAAGATCAATATGCACAGCTGAAGGATCTTCTGCTTGAGATCCATGCCAACTGAATTCATTTTTAATCTGTAGCTTTCCAAGATCAAGTTGTATAAAACTGCAAGTCAATAAAAGAACAAGAATAAGATTTTTCAGCTTGTAAGATGTAAAACTATTGTTGGAGATCCCACAACAGTTAGAGATATGACTAAATTTTAATATATAAGTAGACAAAAACCTCGATTTTATGCTGATTTAGTGAGATTTTTGTAAAGTTAGGTTGAATTAAATTTAAAGTCCACCTTTTAAGAAGAAGAAAGTCATCATAAGGTGCATGGAGATATGCATCGTCTATACTTCAAGTCAAAAGGACTCTTGTGTGAGAAGGCATGGTAGAATTTAGAAACTTCTCCCTACTTACATATCCTACCAGATGAAAGATATAAATATATGCAATTTTCTAATAGAACTATTACAATCTGAACCAACAAAAGAGAACACCATGACACAATGAAGCACACACCATCATGCTTATTGCAATTCAATATAACCATCAACTATCTGAATAATCATGTGATGCAATTTTCAGCTATTAAATTTGGACTTTTCTATAAGCTAAAATTAGCTTATAAACAAATTACAATAACAATTTAAAGAAACTATGAGAGATAGAACTTTTACAATTAGCTTACAGAGCAGATACTTTCAATTTTTATTCTTATTTTTCTCTTTTGCGAGTGTTTATGGAGAAAATTGTCCAAACGCGTCCAATGCACTTATGCCATCATAAAAATCGGAAAGCATATTAAATAAACGTTGTGACTGACACCACAAATGGATTTAAATATCACTAACTCTTTGCTCGTTGAATTCCTTGGAACAATGATAATTGGGGTATCAAGTGCCAGATCCAGTTTGAGTGCAGTAGCTCCATCCATTTCATATTTCTGAATGAACCATTCAAATCCTCCAACTTTATCAACAAGTTTTATTGCTTCATCAGAGTGAGGGGAGGCAAGTTCCATAAAGTACATCATTATCTGGAACAACCAACAATGTTACACTGGTTGCCCACTCGGCCACGGATGTCCATGTTAACAAAGACATTTATCATTAAAGTAACTACATGGAAATTTGAATCAAATTTTATTTTGGTCCCGCAAATTTAAAATTTATTTTTTTACTACCTCAAATGTAAAATTGACAGTTTAAGCCCCTCAAATTTAAAAATAGCTTTCTAGTCTTCAAATTTTTTTCAGGCTTCCAATTTTTAAATACTTCCTCTCGATTTTGAAAGCTGACATTGTTGAAAATTTGTTGGCTAACTAACACATCTTTAATTTGAGAAAGACAATTTTAGCCGTGTTTGAAATATCTTACTTCTCTCCTCACTCTTCCCCTCTCTTCGCAATAGGGACTTGGGCGATTACTACTACTACTACCGTAATGATGCAGTCCCTTATCTTCTATCTACCTTGGTTTTATCACCTTGTCATGAATAGAGTTTTGACATCAGCTTATACTTATGATAGTGTCTAGAATGTGTGAATACAAGGTTTGGTTTTGCTTCACCAGATTTAATAGACTAAAATCATGAACAAATATATCATAAAATATTATTCGATAACCTATTCATACAATACAAAAGGGCTGACAAAGATTTTATGGGTGATTTTCTATTTTAATTTTTCATCCCATAGTTTTTCATGTAAAGGAGTTGAATGAAACAAAACTTTCACATTCAATCTTGAATTAGAGACGTTAATTCTTTCTCTATTTGAGGGACTAAAAAAACTAATTTTAAATTTGAGCGACTAAAAATACCATCTTTCAAATTTGGGGGACTAAATGAAAATTTGACCCTAAATTCGAGGAATTAAAAGGATATTTCAGCCAAAAAAAAAACTAAAAAATGAATTTTGACATCATTAGTTTAGTTACATGTATCATTGTTTACGTTCATGTCATTAGTCATGTCGACAACATGTATAACGCTATTAGTGTAGAAGGATACAAAAGAACATTTTCTAAAATTCAAAGACTAAAAACTGGAACTTTTAGTTTGGAGGACTAAAAGAAAAAGTGACCCAAATTCAAGGCAGTAAACATAATTTAAGCTTAAAATGTTTAACAAAACCTGAGAAACAGCTTTAACGTGAGAAACAAAAGAATACCAAATTTAACATGACTCCCAAATTTCTGAGTTTTGGAGCATACCTCTTGCACAAATCTATAAAGGAAAACAATGCGAACTGCTGAAAGATGGCCTTGCAAGCTATAATCATATCCTTCATAGTCATCGTCTTCAGCACTATAAGAATTAAATTTGAACTGAAAACAAAAATCAATATGTATTTGTAAAGTTGTCATTCCAATCATGAATGACAAAGCTAATCATTAATCGGTGTGAAAATTTATTTTGAAATAGATTACTGACATTATAGATTATTAAATATTAAATGGTCAAATATTAAAAGACAAATATAAATGTATATGTGTATGAGAGAGACCATCACAGATTTGGGATTTTCAAGAGTGCACACAAAGACTGTTATGGGCGCATAATTATCAAATTCACTCAAATTTGCACGATTTTACAAGCTCACTACCCCTGTCCAAGTTAACTCGGTTGTTAATAGTCTGATTCACACATATTAATGTTACTCTTTAATTTTTAAATGAACCACCTAACCTGGAAAACAACTGTTTTAGACAGTCAAACATATCTGGTTTTAATAACTATGGTTTTATACTAACAGTTTGAAACTTCAGAACTTTTTTATCCAAACATAATATTAAATTAAAAATCACAAAATATAATAAAAACAGAGTAGCTTTGACACAAAACACTAAAAGTAATAACACAATTAACTTGAAAGCATTTCTTTTAAAATTACACATGTACATGTAAATTATAAACGATAAACAAAACACAAAATTATAAGTGCATACAAATAACATAAAAAATAAGCAAAGCAACAATTTTTTTTATGAATTTAGAATGACTTTTGCAATTATTCTTCACTTTGTTCAAAGATTTTATAGATTATATTGAGTATAAACTTCTCCAAATTCAAAACAAACGAATTTATGCTGGCACAGTATGTTAATAAATAAAAAGATATCTGAAACCTAAAATAACTCATGCAATACAAGGGGCAGAAAAATTTGTTTGAATAGTGGAATATTGTACAAAATAAAAAAAGAAAAAATAGACAAGAATGATTTATAGGCAGAGAACATACCTTTATAAGGGACTCGACACCAGGATTACGAATGTCACACAGCCAATCCCAACACTGATCTGATCCAAGGGACGTATCACAAAGTCTAACATTGCCTAACGTTCCATCAATGGAAAGAGAACTCGGATGAACCTTGATAAAAAAAATATTGGATTTCAGAGCATGCATACACATGACAGTGAATAATAGAAAGCACAAGTGCCTTTACAACAGCAGAAAATGAAAAATAATAACTTAGAAATAGATTGAAAACCAATAGCGTTGAGAAAACCAGGGAAAAGAGAAAGGAAGACTCTAACTAGCTAACAAAACGGTTTGTCATTACCTTAAGATCCAGAAGGAAACTTTCTTGAACTAGAGTAGCAAGTTGAGAACCATCTTCCTTGTTAAGAAAAACAGTTACACTGTCCACATTCATGTTCAAATAAAATACTACACGGTCTTTACCATATCCCAACAAACCCCTAACGGCCCCCTTTTCATCAGTTTTCTCCTTTATTGAAAGTTTATCTGAGGAAGTTGTGGCCACGTCTGTGGAACTTGTGACTTTATTTCCAGAGCTTATATCCAAGCCAAAACTTATCAAAGCAACTATAGTAGGTCGGTTGCAGAAAAATTCCAGTTTAGACATACGAACACACATCTGAAGAACAACATTCAGAAAAATGAAAACTACAATGTATCATACTTAAGAGAAGACCAGAAACTCCAATTCATCATCAACAAGGTGCAACGAAGTACCTGTGTGTCTATACCATCATAATCGGGGGAAGCAGAACTCCTTGTTGTGAAGGAAACAGACACAAAATTTGAAGTATCACTTCCCTGTGCCTCATAATATACCTCACGAGGGGTTCCTTTTACTAACTCAATATCCTTTTCGTGTATTATGCTTTCCAGAGACTCAAAATCAGAAGCAATCCCCACCAATTCCTGATGTCCTCCGTCAGTATGAGCAATGAAATCAGATAATGCATCCGTAAAGCAATCATCATCATCATGAAACAAGTCCTTCCCATGAGAATCAAACATGTCGGAGGATGAAGTTTCATTTGTCAAGACTGAAACTGCAAGATAGCAAGGAACTACTGAAAGACGACTCTGAAGTTCATCCTTAATTTTTAAAGAATGCAATTTCATCTTAACTGTCAGGTCACCGTCTGCAAGAAGGACCTGGACCTGGGAAAGAAAAAAACAACCACAATGCATTTATAATTGAACCAACTTAAAAAATAAGAAAAATACAAAAACCTACTTCCAAATTGGAATAATTTTATTGGCAAATAGCATAGTTATAAACGCTCAGCGGATTAGTTTACACAATATTTTTAATTTCCCTATTCCTAGGTCAGAACTTTAAATCATTTTATGGAACTGAACACGCCACGTTATTATGGGTTCCGACCCTTCTTATGAGGCAGTTAATTCACTTTAACAGCTCACATTTTCACAGCAACAGTTTATTCCCATCTTTGTCAGCTGTACAATATTCACGCATTTCAAAATGAAAATTTTGTCAAGTTTCAAGAAATTATAAGATACTTCAGGCTATCCATGTTTTATACTTAAAAAGTATTTAATCTGCAAAATACCAAAAATAATTAAATTACATCTATCCCACCAATGTCTCCTTTAGACATGGAAATGAACCTAAGCCATCTCCACATAGATAATATGGTAGGTAACCTTCCTTAATAAATCTAGGATAGAACAAGTGGAAGATCAAGAGAAAAAGGAAGCTTATTAGATTGAATCAATAATTGTTAGTTTATACAACTGTTACCTTTTACAGCTGTCAGCTATTATTAACAATAGCTTTTGTTATAAGCGGTGCCAATAAATAATTTTGTACTCCTCTTATTTCATGTAAGCAAAATAATAAAAGTTCAGTTTGTTCCTCTCATTCTTTATTTTTTTTTTTTAGATGGTATCTAGAGCTAGTTTTTCGATGCTTCATCTTTTCCAAATCTAGCGCTCATCTTCGTCGCCTTTTCTTCGTGATTTCACTCTCAAGAATCTCCCTTCACAATTATCATGAGTTCTTATTTGTGAATTCAGTCTCATAAATCTTATTCAAAGAGTCTTCATCTTGGAAAAGTTTTCCACTATTTCTGCCACTCTCACATCACAATCATTTCCATCCTCCATTGATGAAAAGCTTGATGACTCGAATTATCATCATTGGCAACAACATGATGAATTGATAATGAAATCGCTAAAGCTACAACAATTTGTTGTGAATCCCGTGTTTCCACCTCGTTATCTCACTGAAAATAATCATAGAGTTGACTGTGTTAATATAGAGTATGAAGCATGAGAATTTTAGGACCAAATATTACTTGTTTGGCTTTAGTCTACCCTCTCTAGGTTTGTTCTATCTCACGTCCTTGCGTCCAATCACTCGTATGAGGTTTGAGAGAAGATTCATGAATATAAGTCTTCAAACCACACAGTTCGACTTGATTCCAAAACAACGGAAAATTACATTCTCAAGATTAAAAGCTATATTGATGAACTCGTTGGTGTTGGAGTTCCAGCCCATCATGAACAAATATTGATGCAATTCTTGAAAGACTTCCTTCTGATTATGCACCAGAAGTTTTGGTTATTGAAAGTAAAAAGCGTACGACATCCATTGTTGAAATTAAAGCTCTCCTTATAGCCATGAAACAAGTTTTGATCGATATGTCAAAGGAGATGCAAAATTTGGTATCTCCATCACTAAATTATACTTAAGCCTAGAGTGGTCGTGGTAATTGTTGTGACTCTCATAGTAGAGTTACTTCTCGTGGTCGCGGTTTTGGCAGAGCTCGTGGAGATGGTAAATTTTCCAATTTCAATGCATCTTCAATCTGATGTTTCTTATCAACCTCATGAGTCTCTGTACTTCATTGATCCTACTACACAACAATACATTCCTTATTCTACTAGATCCTACAAAACCTCAAATACTTGGGTTAATCCTAATAACAAATCTGAAAACAATGCTCAGCCACGTGCAATGTTAACGAAGTCCAATTCTTAAGGAACTTCACATACTTCTTGGATACCATATTCTGGTGCATGTTTTCATGTGACTGGTGAACCTCAAAATATCAAACAACTTAATTATTTTTTATGGTCCTAATCAAATTTTCATAGGCAACGGTGAAGGTTTAAGTATTTGTGGTGAAGGTTCATCTTCCTTTGTGTCACCTCATGATTCACATATCATTTGTCAACTAACAATTTGTTAGATGTTCCTTCTATAACTAAAAATTTGTTAAGTGTTAGTTAATTCGCTAAGATAATTTTGTTTTCTTGAATTTCATTCAAATAAGTGTCTTGTTAAACCTCAGGGACAAATAAAGCTCTCCTTAAAGGAATTGTTGGTATTGATGGGCTTTATTCCTTTCATAATCTCAAGCTTCAAGATCATTCCCCTCTGTTGTAGTTATCCTCTCAACTCCTCAGTTGTTTAGCCACAACTAGCGTTTTGTTTATGGGTGTTAGAGTTTATGCAAAATACAGCAAATATTGGTAATTTGCAATCTATAACCTAGCAATATCAGCTTGTGGCACAATAGGCTTGGTTATCCAATCCATCATGTAATGCAAATTGTCATGAATCATTGTAATATTTCTCCATACAATAAAATTGAATCTTACTTCCACTGATCTTGTTGTGTTGTCAAATCACATAGATTGCCTTCTTACGTCTCTAAATTTGCCTATTCCCCCATAGAATTAACTTCCACTGATCTCTAAGGACCTTCGCAACTTACCTCTCATGCAGGATACAAATATTATGTGTCCTTCATTGATGCCTCACTTTTTTGTTTCAAGAGAAGTGCCCATGACACTCAAGTGCAATTGTCAATAAATATGACAAGCCAACGAGCCCAAGACAGGTTAGGAATACTAGAGGGTCCCCTATATGATAATGCAAAGGGAACAACTTTCTATTACTAGAGGGGAAGTCAACACGCTTGTACATTGCAAATTTACAAGTATCACAATGAAACATTTGTATCTAACCTTTTGAAATAAATTAGGAAACATAGATGGATGACCTAAACGAAGGTGGTATAACCAAAATTTTTTCTTTATCATAGAGTGGTTTCTGATAACTAAGAGGAGGAACTTGACTCTCAAATGCTACGCATCCTATTAGCATCTTCTGGAAGGTAGAGGCCATTGCTTTCCTTAGCAAGTCCAATCATCTTCCCCATTCCCTAATCCTGAAATTAGAAGCACCAAATTTGTATGTCCGTTGTAAGCTTGTGAACATATATCAAATTGGCAGATAATTTGGAGGCATGCAAAACATCCTTCAGAATTAGATTTTGGTTAATCATAATATCTCATTTTCCAGCAATTGTAGTGAAATTTCCATTTGCAAGCGCAATTTTTTCATTGCTTGGAGGAGGTCTATAACATATAAACCCAGAAGATGATTGAGTCATGTGGTTTGTGGCTCGGAATCAACTACCCGGACACCTTTAAGGAATTTAAGACATTGAATGCATAGGAATAAGGAATATTACGTCTAGATGCTACGGAGCAATTACCTTAGTATGTAGGTTTTGTTAAAGTGTCCAGCAACCCCTTTAATTTCATAATCTCCTTTGAGTTATATAACTCTGTGATGGGTCATGAAGAATTGTCTTTTGTTAACCTAGTTGTGCAATATGGACTTTATTATGTCTTCCAACTTGATTTCCTTTAGCTGTCCAAATCCGATTTGGATTTGGAGGCTACTCATAATGTTTCAAGCACTTGACTTAAGTGTCGCGACTTCTTACAATAGGTACTCCAAAAGTAGTCTTTACTATCTCCTTTAGGTATATCTATTCCTCCTACTTCATTCCCAGATAAAGTGATCGGCCCTTGTCCAATTTCTTCCCCTTGTTTTATACAAGGCTGAACTTTTGGTTGATGTGGTAACATTACTCCTCTACGGGCTTCTTCTGCCCAAAACACATTCATTATCTCATTGAGGATAGGTCATTCCCCACCACTTGAATTCTAACAGGGTCAAAATCACTGTTTAATCATGTTAGGAACTTGTAGATCCTGTCATATTCATTACATTTTGCTTCAAACTACTCATCTTAGTTTTGTATTAAAATTCTCATCTTAATCTCGTAGATTTGGGCAGCATCACCAACTTCGGAATAATTTGCTTTGCAACTATCCCTTTCCTCCTAGTTGTCTTCATAAACATGTAAGCATCACTCAACTCTGGTGTCATGGCATTCCACAACCATAATAGTACAACCGCATCTGCCTCGTCCCATGCAGCAAATTTGGGATTTAAAGACTGTGGAGGGTTGTCAATGAGATCACCTAATTTGTCCTTCCCTTTTAAAAAGGTTTGGACAAAGTGAGACCATTTTAGGTAATTTTTCCCATTAAGCCTAAGGCTTGGCTGATTGGTTAAAGGGTTCTTTGAGTATTGGACATTTTTTAGGTTTGAAGTATGGCAAAGCAAGCGTAGAAGGAATGCAATGGAATAAAGAAAGGGTTGTGGTTTTGCATTAACGCAAGCTGCGCAAGGGATTACACAGGCTCCCTCAGTTTATTAATCCTCCTAATTATCCTTCTAATTATGGAATGTAATTAAATATCCTGATTATGTAATTAAAAATGTACAAGGAAATATTATCTACAACTTAAATCAAGGGATTCTGACAAATATTATTAAAAATGATAAATGAAGCTTGTTACAAAAAGAAGAAAAAGAGAATCCCTTGATATTTTGATTTTCCACCAAAATAGTCAAGAACACTAACTCACTCTTTTTTTTGTTAAATGAAGCTTGTTTTATGATCATTCCACAATACTGCGTTATTTATGCAATAGAACTTCAACAAGGACAGCTCAAAAGTGCTTAACATGACTACTAAATAAATTATCAGTCTACGTCCATACCAATTAAAAAATGTATCTATCTATCACACATTGTAGAAATATATGCACAAACCTTCCCCCCATCCGCAACAATTTCAAGAATAAGAGACTCGTCAAGCTTTCCATTTACGGTGTCCCCAACCTGCACAAATATTAATATATATATATATATATATATATATATATATATATATATATATATATGAAAGATGAAATAAATATAAACAAATAAATGTGAGGAAGAAAGATGAAAATATCCAAAAGTACCAGCAAAAAAGCATATGTTCAACAACTAAACTACCTATTAGTTGAAAGTAATTGTTTGTTAATCGAGAATAAAACAAAAAATTGCCAGAATGAGAATGCTACTCATATGTCTATGCAACAAATATTACTCATTCCCTTTACTATTTTGCCAGACAAAACTTAAAATGAATTCATCTAACCTTTCCATATATAAACAGCTTCAATTCCACCAGTGCCCCATTTATAACAGTGTCAGCTGTTTTTGAATTAGTGGTACTTAGAACATTGTAAGAAATAGCATCACCCTCCGAGTCACCTAGCAAATCAATTGATGGAGGAGTCTACAAGCAACGTGTATACTTTTATAAACTGATGATAAATAAAACATATATCATAAATTAACAAAACAAAATAACATGACAAAAAAAGCAGATTAAAGATGCCATACAGAAGCTTGATACGTGGCTTGAACAAGTCCTTTAAACCAGATAGCCTTCTCATCCTCATCTCGAAAATCTAAGATCCACGTGCTAGAAGACTCCAGAGCCTATAAAGTAACTCATAATTTAAGAGAGAAAAGGTCAGCAAGTTGCAAAAAAATGCACTCCTAACAAAATTTTATTGTTTATGTCCCACTTAATAATTCCCGAGATCATCTGCTCTTCGGTCTCCCCATTTCCTTATCATGAAGTTAACAATTTATTGAAAGAAAAATTATATTTAAGTGAAACAAATTACAAGAACAAGGGTCAGTGTTAGAGTATTGCATTTGTATACGCTTGATTCAAATGAAGTCTGTTATGTAAACATTTGATAGTCCATTAGTCTGTTTGACTTAGTAAAGCAAGTTACGAACTGTAGTCAGCTATAAATAGCTGAATCTCTTCGGTTACCTGTGACTTTTCAGAAATACAATTTCTTAGATTTCATTCTAAATTCTCTCTCCAAATTATTTAATATTTATTTCTTTTACGGTGCACAGCATGACCTTTCCTTCTCAATTAGCAAGTCTATTAATATTAACACATTTATTTCCTTCTCTATATTGTGTTGCACTTTCCAACTTTGAGTGGTAGTGAAGCCGGCTAGCAAGAGTGCTTTTCAGTTCAAACTCAAATATTGTCAAATTAGACAGCTAATTTTGTACTATAGACTGTCTAAAATGTTTTTTTAAAAACCTCTGTTTTTTAAGTCGGTCTCCAAATATTCAGAAATTCATTATTGATAACCAATTTGTAGATCATAAACACCCAGTCAAGTCAGTTGTCCAGGCAGTGACACTTTGCAAGGTAGGAGGTTCCACACTACTCTTTCTCCTGATGAGTGTAATGAAAGTACTGCACAGGTTCTTAAACATTTAGGCAAATTATCTTCATCATAAACTGGCTACTATGCTATGGAATAACTTGCTTAAGGCATTCCATGAGACTAGAACACGCCAAGTGATGAAAATACACATACCATAGAAAACTAGAGTCCACAATGACCAGTGGCAGATTAGAGTAGACTGTTTTGAGAATGATACTTGTTCCAAGAGAATTCCAAGAGATTGAAGAAATATTTGGCTTACCTTTTGAATGTCCATTCGCTTGATGCTTAAAGCAATACAATGTGCTGAGCCACCAACATATGTCGAGGGCACATCAAGGACTTGCCTACCAGCCATGCTGCAGAGATGAAAGACAAATTTACATAAATTCCAAAGAGATTATTGTTTTGTAAATTTACTTTAACTTTAGATTATGTGCAGCTTTGGACCTACAAGTTTCTTTTTAGCAAACCCAGTTTTAAAATTATGCAAAATTGGCTCTTGCGTTGGTTTTCTTCTACCTCGAACCCTCAAATGGATTCTCATTTTCTATCCAAATATTTGGCCACTGTCATGGATTTGGGAGACTATAGTTTTAAGTATGTATAAGAAAAAATTTAATGGAAAATCGATAAAACTACAAAGGTTTTATATGGTGCTGCATTAGGGTATGAAAATGGACAAACTTGAGATTTTTTTTTGTGAAATTTAAATTTTGGTTCGGGCATTTCAAGGAAAAAGAAAGATATGTGAAGATTTTGAGTTTTAAGTGAGAATTTGGGGGTCTTGGGTAGAAGGAAATTGACCAAAGGACCAAATTTGTTTGATTTTAAAAATAAAAGGACTTGCTCAAAAAATACTTCAGGTACCAAAATGGCACATAATCTAAACTAAAGGAATTAAAAATGCAATTAAGTCCAATACAAGAGGATCTTAAACAATTCTAATGAGGACTAGATTATACACTGCCAAAGTAAATCATATTTTAATTGACACTTGACATAATGACTTGCTCCTTTGATATGTATTTTTCTGTCACAATAACATAATCATCTAGTCAATGCTAGTAACATGAGAGGATGAATATCTGCCAAGCATGTACGTGAAGTGGGCATGCAAAACTAGAATACCAGCAAATCTACTCGTTTTATACTTTTATTCCATTTGTTAAAGTTTGCAATTGGGTATGTGGAATTGACACAACTGAGAAAGTAAATGAAAATGAGAGAGAGGTGAGAGGAATTTTGAACGAGAAAATTAACAGTGAGGTTAGTCCCCTGATTCCATGTTTTATTTAAAATTCTTGTTGGTTACAGTTACCGACACATTCCCCAAGTAACCAACTGTCAATGTAGAGACAGAGCCTAAAGCTTGTTTATACATCTTTTCTGAGGTCCTCCCACAAACTACTCCTGCCTTTTTTCATTTTATCTCCAGTGGGACTAGCAGATACTTCACTAGGACGCACTTGCTTTCCTACAAAGCAGTTAATCGTGATCTATAAAGGGAACTGGATATACCTTGGTGCTTACTAATTAATGATTATGTATTACATATAAAGATTTTAACAAGAATCAAAGTGGCAATTTAATTGGTTCGTCTGTAATTTTATAGTAACAAACAATGTGAGGATTATTGGTTCATCTGCAAGGAGAAGAATTGGAAAGAAAACCCAAGTTCCACATTAATACGAGAGGTTAACCTCACAAACTGATTTTTTACAGTCAAGTTAGGCTATAGGATGATGTTCTGATCAGATTGGTCTAAAAGAGTTTCTAATTCTGACATGTACACAAACTCAGCAGCCTTGTTCATTCTTTCTAGGGTTAAGTCTTTTATATCTCCAAAATTTGACCCATACAAATATTGGTGCCTCCAAAAACTATTTAGCGTTTTTTATACCCAACATATAACAAATATGCTATTCTATTCCTGATAACAGTTTTGGTATGTCACTTTGAATTAACAGCTTTGACATGTTAATTTGACAAGGTCATATGCTAGCATACCTGCAAATATCTCACTATGACGATTATATGTCAACATCATTAATTCAACAGTAATGAAGTTACTATAAAGAATAAAGATTAACATATTTATTAAATGTTGTGTTGTGTATCAAAAGCACTGACAATTTCGGAGGTACCAATTGCAGTGAGGCCAATTTTGGAGGAACAAAAAACTTATCTTACCCATATATTTATTATGAAAAACGATGAACATCACCTTGCAACTGTCCACCCATCATCCACAAGACACAATTAACCACTTTTAACTACCATCAGACATTCAAAACCTCGTAACATTAACCAGTTCCAGTAATATTTAACCATTAGTTACCCAAGCACACTCATTAACTCTTTTGATCACTTATGAGACAAAGTTAATCACTATTAAACATTTCAATAATTCCTGACACTTTTAAGCATTTATACATATCAGGAATAGGAATGATTTAAGGCATAAAAGCTTCTTCAATTTTTATTTCCAAGTGGCCTGCATATTTGGTACAGCTATGTTCAATGCACTTCGGAAGTAACAATATCTTAATTATTCTCTTGTATATTGTTGTTGCATTAATTATCTTTGCAATATTCTTCAATACAAATAAGTCCATTCTGTTGGGAGGAAAAAACTGTTTGGCCAAGTAAATGCTCTTCTCTTCAAATTATTTTTCATAAAAAACATGGGAATTGGTGTCCAAGATACAAAAGAGAAAGAAGTGCTAAAAAAACCTTAGGTATCGCTGGTAACTCTGAGACTTTGCAGATTCAAATACATAAAGATATGATCCTGAAAGCACCAGGAAACAAGGACTCCATGAAGCAACAGAATTGCCAATTCCCTGTAAAATAAAATATTATTTTCAATTCTATTGGCAAGAATGACTCAGTACCTTAAACATAAATGGCCAATAAGTAACTTTAACAAGAATTGTGGAGTTACCTTCCAAACTAGGATTCTACCATCAGTGGTAAGATCAGAAGGACTCCAAGGAACAGATTTAGATTGGAAACTATCAGTTGTAGGCTGATTACAAGTTTCCATAGCCTTATTAAATAAGCTCAGCAACTCCATAATTCTGGAATTTCTCTCTGATGAAAAGTGAATGCCAAGGTTTGGCACTTGAATGGAAATAAGAGTGGATGGATAACTAGGATGAGGCACTTTAATCTATAGTAACCAGAGAAAGAAACAGAATATGAACAAGTCAAGCACATCTAAATGCCATTCAGATATAAGCATTTAGGAAACAAACCTGATTAACAAGTACTGCCATTCCACACCTATCAATGAGATAATACACGTTTTCATCTTTTTTGTCAATAGGTGAATTCAATACTTGACTGTCATCTATTGGTTTCACCATACTACAACCCCCGAACTCAGAGCCACAGTCCGTGAAAAAGGCAGCAATATCTCGTCCAGATATGTAAAACCGGGAATAAAGATTTTGCCTATTCTCATCAGACTGGCTTTCCTGTGAGAATAAGGATCAATAAAATCATACGCAGGGCATACAGAGTAAAATGACCAAAATAAAATCTTGTATTTCAAGTAGCTTACTGCAGTGTGCAGTGTAAAATGACCGAAATCCAGAAGAAAATGACTACCACATGTGTCTGAACCGCTAATTCTGAGAGGAACTCTAACTTTTGGAGCATCAAGATCAATATCAAATGCAAATCTGAAAGTACAGTCAGAAACAAGAATCTATAATTGAGCATAATGTGCCTTTTCAATTTAACACAAACAATGATTAAAAAAATCAGAAAAGTATATGTACTAAAGTATCAAGTAATTTAAATTATGCATGTTCTTAAGAAGTGGACTTTAAGTCTAGTTCAATCTTACAAAATCGGCTTTTAAGGTGAGATTTGCACTCACTTATATACTATTTAAAGGCCTTATCTCTAGTCAATGTGGATCTTTAACATGTCCCCTTCACCCGAGACTGCTCAACTCGTGTGTGAGACTATATATTTAAGGATAGCCCGATAGGTCCAACAACTTTGCTAGGATAGGCTCTGATACTATCTTAAAAAGTGGACTTCAAGCCTAACTCAACCTTATAAAACCGGCTTTTAAAATGAGGTTTGCACCCACTTATGAAAGGTTTTATATCTAGTCAATGTGATATCTCCAATACATGTTGAGGATAAAAAAATGAAAAAATAAAAAAGGAAGGCATTTCCTTGGCTATATATACCCAAAAAACTATAATGCTTTGGAAATATTTTTTTTCTCATATTCAAAAGGAAAAGGCTGACTATATCTCACTAAAATATTCAATATCTCAAAAGATAACCAGGTTCATGAACGCTGTAAAAAGGTTTTCAATAGGTATTAACTTGGAAAAAAGAGAAAATACAGGCAACAACAATCATTTGACATAGAAAAACCAGAAACATCCCCCCAATAGAAAAAGAGAATTAACAATAGATGAAACCTGCTTTGCTCTTCTAAAGCCATTTGAAACTGCTCCTGTGCTCTACGAGTCACTTTCTCAAACTTCACCTACTCTCACAAATGTTGATTACATGGGTCAGTTCAGGATGAATATAAATTTACTTTTCTCCATTTAGATATCCAATCACACATTTCCTTTTCCATAATTTACTTTTAATTTCAAGATAATCACATTCAATACCTTGAGAACCAACATATATGAGACAAAGATAACATAACCTCATGAACAATCAAGCAAAAATATAAATAAGTAGATAAAATAAGAGTATATTCATAAATCTAGACTATGTGGTCCCTCAGCATGTCTAGAGAGGTTTTGTAATTTACAGAGAAGCAACTCACTCACAAAATACACTTTTTTCAAGGAACTACACCTGCTCATTTTCCATATATAAATAATATTTTGTTTACATAATACACACCAAAAATTTGGCATCAGTTTGATCCTTCGAAATACAACCCAATAAGCAATAAACATTAAAGTGAAGTCCACGCAACACATACATTAGATTCTTGTAACCCATGTGAGTGTTAATATTGTACGTGTTGTCACATTGAAATTTTCAGAATCATAATGACTTACTAGTTAATACGATTAAGATTTTAATAAACTATTGCTATAAATACAAGATTCATAGGATAAAAATATTCTCAATATCTCCATAATAATTAGAAGAAAATATCTTTAGAATCTTCCTATTCGTTTCAACATATTCTTATTACCTTAATTCAAAGGATTTAATTGATTATTAGAAATAAAGACAACAAGAACGTAAATGGTGTGATTGTTATCAGTCAAATAATTCTATAAATCCTTCCATAGTTCAAGTTGGTATCAAATAATACAATCTTAGAAGCCCTATTTCCATGGCCTGTCAACTACGGCCACTACCATTGTTCGACATTGTCGTTAAGGTTAGTAATCGATCAAAAAGGTGTGCCCCACTCGAGCGATCAAAACACCGAACGGTGCATCACCGACAAAGTTGTCATCTGCCACCACCAGTATAAATATGTGTAGCCCATGAGCCTTGATTACAAACACCACTCATTGCCACCAAAAACAAGGTTGTAATGTAGAGACCTCCCGAGCAAATTCCAAGGGGTGGTGATGTCCCTTTCAACTTTGGTTTGAGAAGATATGAATTTTTTTGTTATTTTATCAAACATATTCTACTTGTTATGAATCAAAATGGCAAGGGAAAAATCTTTGTTTTGTATTTTTATATTTCAATGCCTAGTATTGATGTAAATAAGATTGGAGATGAATTTAATGAAGAAGGAGAAAAAGAACTATAAGAAGAATTAAGAAATGAAACACGGAGCTTGGCTAGAAAAGAACAAAAAGAAGAAATAAAGAAGTTTCAAGAGAGATATATAAGACGGAGGCTAAAAGAAGTTGGAGAACTTCTAGAATTACAAGTGTTTAGCTAGAATTACATCACTATCAAGTGCAACTGAAGCTTGTAACCACTTAACATGTCTTTTCCTTCGATTAACGACATCCAACGTACATATCCAAGTGTCTCTCCACCTTTCAAGTGTCTTCCATGTGCTAACAATATTACGAAATTAACTTTGTATTTATCATAGGACTAATGAAACACAAGTGTAATCATTAGCTTAAGTAGGCTTGTGTTATCATTACTTTTGTTGTCACACATAGAATTCCTTTTCTTATGTTCATATTACTTTAAGCTCTTTTCTTAAAGCCTAGGACGAAGTTCTTTGGTTATAAATAAGGCCAAACTCTCTTGTAAACACACACTTTAATGATTGAATACAATTGAATTCGCGAGACAACTTATGATGTCTTGAAAGTTTTTACACTTGTCTTGATTCTCATCTTGGAGAGCTTCTTCAAGTGGTAAATCCTTCTTGCCAGTTGCACTTATCCTTTGGAATTCTCTTCAAAATTGCCATGTTCTTATTCATTCCCTTTCTTAATCCATTTTAACCTTTCTTTTGGAACTTGTTCTTATTTTACATTCACCACTGTTATGCTTTTGCCAACCATTCTTGCATTCTCCAACATCTCTTGAATTGATAAAGATTCAAACATCCTTCTAAGGATTACATTAGGTATGAAATCTTACAAAGAGGAATTCGATCGTTTGAAAACTATGATTGAATCAATGACTAAATTCTTTAATTGATAAAGATTCAAACATCCTTCTAAGGATTACATCAGGTATGAAATCTTACAAAGAGGAATTCGATCGTTTGAAAACTATGATTGAATCAATGACTAAATCCCCTAGGTTGTATACCCATTCCATCAAAAATTCAATACCATTGGTTGTTTGTCTCATGGTATTTGGATTCTTGATTCAGGAGCAACTAATCACATGACTACATTTCCTAAGCTCTTCAATTTAAATGTCAAAATGACTAGAGAACAATTCATTATAGTTGCAATGGTAATAATGTAACCATATGCGGATCCAAGAATATAACCTTATATGTCCCACAATTGACTAATAGTCTTATCACTATATAAAAACATAAAAAGGATTTGAATTGTTCAGTAAACTCAAGAAATGAATTTACCTATAGTGTTCAGAAAGGAAAAGATTGTCGGCCAAATATCTTGTTTCTAAATATGTCTACATTAACAATTTCTTTAATAAACATTGCAGTTTTATTAGTATTATTAATGCCACCTTGAATTCCTACCCTAGTCAAAGAAGTCAAGAGAAGTGAACATTGGACTCAAGCCACGAGAGAATAAAAAGATGCATTAAAAGGAAACTCAACATATGAGATTATTGACAACTAAGAGACAAAAAGACCTTAGGGTGCAAATGGGTCAGTAGACAAATAAAAGACTACTTCCTACACCTCCATATTGTCTTCCTGCACCTCCATAATTTTTAAAATTCCAACAATAGACACCAGTAAATTACGTAATTATCCCTGCTGTTATAAAAGAAGGTCTTCAAGACAGGAGGTGAAGTGCAGTTCTGAACGGCGGTGGAAGGTGTCGCAGTGGTGGGAGATTCCGACGATATTAGAGTGGCAGGTTGAAGGCGCTTTGGGCGGCCGTCGGTCGGAGTGGGTGGCTGAAAAACAAGCAGCATCGTCGTCGAGGTATCTATTATTTATTTTTTTGTTTTTTACAGATTGTAAAAACCGTAAGAGTTATATATTTCTGTAAGACGTAAGTTTAAATTAAGAATATGACTCTTACAGATTATATAAACCGTAGGTAATTTAACATTCATAAAAGATTACGGTTTATACAACCTATAAGTGCATAGGTGTATAAAAGAACTCTACAAATTGTATAAACCATAAGTTAACAAACTAAACATTACGTTTTCTACAAACCATAAGCATTTGAATTTGTTTTAACTGTTTACGGCTTGTACAAACCGTAAACAAAAAAATGCTCTACGGTTGGTACAAGCCGTAAGCAGTTGAAAAAATTCAAATGCTTACGGTTTGTAGAAACCGTATTGTTTATTTGTTCTACAATTTCTATGGACTGTAAAGCATCACAACTTACGGTTTGTATAATCTGTAGAGTTCTCTTATACACCTATGCACTTACGGGTTGTAGAAACCGTAAGTCCTTATGAATGTTAAATTACTTACGGTTTATATAATCTGTAAGAGTTATATATCCTGAATTTAAATTTACGCCATACAGAATCGTAAGTATATAACTCTTACGGTTTCTACAATTCGTAAAAAACAAAAAAATGAATAACAGATACCTCGACGACAACAACGCTGCTTGTTTTTCAGCCACCCACTCCCACCGACGGCCGCCCAAAACGCCTTCAACCCCGCCACTCTAACACCGTCGGAATCTCCCACCACTGCGACACCTTCCATCGCCGTTCAGAACTGCACTGCACCTCCAGTCTCAAAAACCTTCTTTTATAACAGCAGGGATAATTACGTAATTTACTGGTGTCTATTGTTGGAATTCTAAAAATTAGGGAGGTGCAGGAATACAATATGGAGGTGCAGGAAGAAACAGTCCAAATAAAAAGCTAGATTGGTTGCAAAAAGGTACACCTTAACTTAAGGAATTGACTATGAAGAGACTTTTTTTCCTTTAGCAAAGATGAACAATTCAAGTTGTTCTTTATCCAGCAACTCATTTCGAATGGGACTTACATCAGTCGAAAGTGAAGAATGTCTATCTTCCCGGACCTTTAGAAGTAGTGCACATGCAAATTCCATCCAGTTTTAAAACTTATAGTGAAAGGAATAAAGCATGTCTCCTAAAGTATACCTTATATGGTCTTAAACAATCTCCAAATAGTATTTGGGAGATTTACAAAAGCAATGGTTTCCTTCAAATATAAACAAAGTCAACGAGATCATACTTTATTCACTAAGGACTCCGCTACAAGTAAACTTTCACTACTATTGGTCTATTCAGATCGCATGATTATTGCAAGAGACGAGGAAATACAAAAATTGGCAATCCAATTCGAGACCTGGGAAAAGTTAAGTATTTCGTTAGAATAAAAGTTGCTTATTAAAAAAATAAAAACAATTTTCATCTCTCAAACAAATACGTATTTAATCTCCTTAAAAAAATAGGTAAGTTGGGATGTAGAACCTTATGAATTCCTATTAAACATAAACATAGAATTGGAAGTGAAGAGAGATCTCTTGTAGAAAAAAACTCAATAACAAATATTGGTAGTAAAATGTATTTCTTCATCAAACACAAAGCCAACTTATGCATCATCTAAGTGAAAGACACAAATAAGTAGTTGACAAAATTCTTCAATACGTTAAGTCAACCCAAGAAAGGGGTTCCTCTTCAAGAAAAAAGACATTGTGATCCTAAAAGTCTGCTGACCCAGAGAAGCAAAAAATAGAACAGAGTATGGACTATAGATAAAGCCAAATTATAATATATAAATGGGTTATTTTGTTATGCTCCTCAACCTCTATGTGTGTGGTGTGGTGGGGTGGGGGTGGGCAAGGGGGGAGGGTTGCAGGGGGAGAGAGCCTTTGTAAGGAGGTGCATTTGTATTGAAATACACTTTTGTTAGTTTTAATACCCCTTTGTATAAAGTCATACCATACCTGTTATATTTTACTGCAATTTTTAAATTTGATACGAATATTTCAGTGTAACAAGTGATTATTTTCAAAAGTTATTCCTATCAGAGTTCAAAAAAAAAACCCAGAAAATATTTGTATACATTCTGAATTTTTTTTTAAACTTATCCAAACGATTCAAAATATCTAAAAAGAGATATGTTTAGTAAAAGTGTGTTTAAATAAAATAATTTAAAGAAACGCACTCTTGTATCAAAAATAATTAAGGTATAAAAAACAGAATTAAAACAAACAAGAGAAGGGAAATTCTGGAACCATAGCAGTGGTGTCCTTCTATATGATATTTATTCAATTAACAAATATTTTAATTTAAGCACGAGGATATAATCACCTGCAAGGCCGTAGCTGTCTCCAATGCAACAGTGGGACTGACAGCATTGCTTCGTTTTACAAACTCCATTACACGATCTATACTTTCCATCAAAACCTGTAAGTAAAGCGTAAGAAAGGTTCCAACAATAAAACTGATGAAAATCAAGAACCTACTAAATTGAATAGTTTGATTTTAAGTCATTAAGAAGTAGAAGCTGTTTATTTGTATAGCATGTATTTGCAACCTTCTTTTCAATATTTAGTTCTTACAAATTACAAAATTTGATAAATAACCACTTTTGAAAGACTTCTTCGGTTTCAAGGCAACGAACAGATGGCTTTTAGTCTAGGCATTAGTGGTATATTTAGCAAGAACATAATGACAAACCATTTAGAGGTATTACTTCGTTAGAAACTGTTATAGGAGCTCGTTTCTAGTTTCATCAAGTCTTAGCTCAGTTATCTATGGAAGGGAATGGAAGAGTCTCAGTACAGAGCCCAGAGAAATATTCCCACAGAAAATTAAAAAAAAAAAAAAAAAAAAAAAAAAAAAAAAAAAAAAAAAAAAAAAAAAAAAAAAAAAAAAAAAAAAAAAAAAAAAAAAAAAAAAAAATTCATTAAACAAATAGAAGAAATTGAAAATGGAAGAAAACGGATCCACTTTTGAGGAAATGGGTAAACAAAAGGACTCCTTTTTCACTCTCCCAAAGACTGAGAAATTACCGTAACATGGCAGGGTGCAATTGTAGCAGACAATCTCCAGTCAATATTCTCCCCAATTGGTAAGTACACAAAACTAGCCACTAATGCGTTCACCTTCTGCTCACTATGGACACTCTGCACATCAAGTAGACAACAACTACCGAATTAACAAACAAAAAAAAATCGAAAAAGAAATTGTTAGACTTGACTTATTAACAATTGAGACAGACTATTAGATTTTAAGGAGAACCTAACAAAGGGACAGGTGAAATAGTAAAATAGGAAAAAGAGGAACCCAAAGAAATAAAGCAAGGTTAATTTATGCTGTAAAACATCTGTGCAGCATTCATTTCACAGAAAGCAAACCTGTGCAAGTGAACCTTCCGGAGCAGATAAACCATAAAATTTTAGCAACACATCACAGTAAACACTGCGGTGCCTAAACTTGGTTGACACGTGAAGTTGCTCAAATCGACCACAAACAATTTCCTCCTGATTCACACTAATAATCCTGGCAGCACCCTGGCCCACAGATACAGTTACCATTAACTGAACCATATTCTGCATGTCTTTTGCAGATCGCAACATCAAGTCCTCCTCAGGCTGGTAACTTAGTAACTTATTGATAGCCTGCCATTCTTCTCTGAGTTGTTGCTCTTCAGAAGCATCATCCAAACAAGATTCTTCCGTGTAACCCCTAGATAAAAATGAAACTACAATAAATGCTCATGCATACTTAAAAAAACCTCATGAAAACAGATTCAGCAAGACAAATAAATGTTGCTTAAGTTAATCCACAAAAGGACTAACATTAAAACAATCACAACTGATAATATTAGAAATGATGAAGTTCACGTGTACCATGCAAATGAAAACCAGCTCTTTTTCTTGATCTTTCTTTCCTCGGCTGCTACCTTAGATTTCACAGATTCAACCTTGGCATGAGCTAGTAGCCTAGATAACAAACAAAATGAACATAGATACAACCTCTTTTCATTTATGAATGGACATATATTGCAGGAAAAAGCACAATGGTACCAATCTCCCCCCCCCCCCCAAAAAAAAAAAAAAAATCAAAAAGAAGAATAACACAACGAAGATATAGAAAAAGCAAAAAATATGAATTACTCTACTGACTTCTTGGAAGGACTGTTAACACATTACTTGAATAAAATAATGGAGAAAATACAGAGTATTCAAGCTACACTATTATGCTTTTGATGGATGTAAGTATATATAGGCTACAAAAAGAGGCAAGGCACTTACCTTAAACCCTAACCCTAAAGCTGCATAGATACAAAACAAATAACAATAAAATAGCATTACATTTCAACAACGTTCTTATCTGATACAGCTGAAAAGAGCACAAAGCAGATTGAACACACAGAAAAGCACTAACAAATCACCAGATTCAGAACCAAGAATCTCTATTCACTTCATTTCCCTATTCAGAATCAAGAGCTATTAAATATCATTCAATTCTTATTTAAAAAAGTAAAAATAGATTACTCAGAAACTATTGCTTACAAGCTTCTTGATTCAGTAAATCACGCATGCACAAAAACAAAGTCTCTTATCTTATTCTCGAAATGCCAAAACAAAAGTCATAAAGCATGATCTTTTTCAAAAAGAAAATACAACCACCTTTAACAAGCATCAGCACAATAGGATAAAAATGATCCAGACCTCCATAGAAGAATCACTTTCGAATCAAGATCTTTCTCTATTTTTCTGATTTCTGTGTGATCAACATTCGATGATTGTTGAAGAAAAGCCACATACAACTGAATATACTGACGTCGACACTGACAAAGATGCCTAATTTGGTCCCATGACAAGCGGTAACTGATTCAAAATAGAAGCATCAAGTCAGCCTCAGATCCAGATTCCAGGAATGAATGATGATGCATATCTTATTAGAAGTTGGGTAGTTAGTGAGATAGTTACACAGCTTTCATTGTGATAGTTGTCTATAGGGTTTTGTTAAGGTCTGACCTAACTTTTAAGTGTCAACAGCTCTGTAAATGAAAGATTATATCTCTCTCATTTTGTATCAGTACATTGATAAGAATAGCTTTCTCTTCAATATTTTCTTTCAAAATTCTCTTTATACCATTAACATGGTACCATAGCCTCGATACTAACTAAACTATACTAACTCAGCAAGCTTGACTACGACTTTGGCATTTAAGTCAGACATCTTTCAAACGGTTCTACTCTTACTCAAAGAAAATAAATTAGGGATCTTCTGCATAAAACCAACATGCCCAGGGCCAAGTATGTCTCCTCCCTTACAGCATCTAACCGCAAGCTCTCAAAAAATTACACAAACCTTGTGACTGATCTCGCTCTCAACAATACAATACAATACAATACAAACAATTCAATTCAGGGAGCTCGTTATGTGAACTATGCTGCTAATCATTTTGGTGCCTGAACCAGATATGAATGTGATAAGGACTTCGATATTATGGGGTGTCTAATCCCACATCAAAAGTATGGGATACTCGACGAAATATTTAAGTTTGGTTCTCTGCCCTAAGCAACTAGATTTAGAGGTAGGTTCCCAAGTAGCTCAGTCCAGGTAAATCATACAATATTGTTGAAAAAACGTTGCCTGAAATGCTTTTTTATTTTCAAGAAATTAGTTAAAACAGGGAAAATTGAGCATCCCTTAGCATAGCAGGAAAAATAGCACTGCCTTCAATTGCTTGCAGTCTTACCAGCGCCAGGTAAAGGGTTGCAGAACAACTTGCTATTATTTAGAGACAACATTGACACATATATCACTGTTGCATGTGCCTCCCTCATTTATCTTCAACAAGTTTCAAGAAATATATATATATATATACCTTACAGTATTTTTTTTTTTAATTATATTAGTTTTTATAAATTTATAAAATGTATTTTTTTAATTATCTAATTATCTTTACAAATTTAATATATATTTTAAATATGCACATAAATGGGTCAGATATTTTATTCAAGTATGTTTTTATGTTTAATATACTTCTTGATGTTAAAATCATTTTAGATTTGGGGTTATTTAATTCAAAGAATGTTTTAATGTTAGATATGTTTCCTTGTGCTAACATCCTTTTAGATTTAAGTTTCTTTACTTATTGTTTATGAATTTGTGCATTTAAGTCTTTGCTGATTGTATATGCTACGCTTTATTATTGATCAAGAACCTCATCATTCACAATTCGGTCCTATTCAAGATTAGGTCTTTCAATTCAAGATTGGAATCTCGATTCCACAACAATGACTGTGATAACCAGAATACCGATTCTCTAGCTCACAATCCTGTCCTCCATTCCGTGCAGGAATAAGCTTGACCTGTTCTTTGTTAGATAAAAGGCTCTCAGCATACATTTCACTATAATGCACGTTCTTGCCAGATATTAATGGGCTAACTTAGTCATCAAGCCCTCCACAATCACACCAGATTTCTGTTTCTAAAAGAAACTCAACGTGTTTCAGCGCCCTTTTCAATCTCACCCACCCTTAAGTTTTTAATTGGGGTGACAAATGTTGAAACCCTAGATAGTACCAGACCATCTATGAGTTCTGATGATTACAAACATTCTATGCACATTACTTGTTTAAATATGAATATATTATCTGAAAATTCTAACGTGTGTTTTGTGACAACTGAAGGATTTATAGACCATCCAATGGTATCACCAAATCTCATAACAGACAATCTATTAGATAGACCTCAAGTGTTCTTAATCTGACTTTAAATAATAATCAAGCTATAACAACCAAATGAATTCTAGATATAAATCAAGTCTATAAAACATAATTTTCAACATTTATGATTGAGTTTGGAAATGTTTTGTGACAAAAAGTCAAATAATTACATACTTAAGGAAACATTCGGACCTAAGCAATTCTCTCCAATTGTGATTAATTATCACATATGCAAGTCTTGTTTGAATTGTTTCCATAACAGAACAGAGGAAGAAGCACAAATGAAGGTTCATACCACATCATTCTATATCAAGCTTCTACACCACGCGTGGATGAAGATTCTTATTGAAGATCAAGCAACGATCATGTCTTAGCTTAAAAAGAGTTGGAACGGTCATCTTACAAGTTTATATAAAGGACTCAAGATGAAGATGAAAAACACAACTACATTCTACAATTCTTTCAATCTTCTAGTAATCTTAGAGTGTTCTTTATGGGTAAGCGAAAGCTTTAGAAATTCTTAACTTTGTGAAGTAAAACCAGTGAGCTTAAATTGTTCTCTCTTTGAGAGTGTTCTTTCCTTTTTTATAACATGTTTGAATCTCAAGAGAAGGTTAAAACAGTATAATTAGGTATTATTTGTGAGTAGTTTGTGTATTCGTTATAATCAAGTAATTCAATTAGTGAAACATCTTGAGCAGTCTTCTTAAAGGAGAACTAGATGTAACATGTGAGTTTGGGTGAACTAATCTAAAATTTGTTTGTGTTGTTTTGTGCTGCTTGTCTAGACGGTCTAGTCTAGCTCTTTGTTAAAAGAGTTCAGGCTCTATTCAACTCTCCTTCTAGAGCCAGTTGTTCCAATAACAAATGTTGTATAGAGACTAGTTCTTAACTTGCTCTCTTTGGTAGTTAGGAAGTTTAAGTTTGTTGCACAGCTGTCACTGTGTCAACTATGTCTGTAGGCTTCTGTTAAAATCTAAGATAATAGTTAAGATCTCCATAAATGACTGATTGTATCTCTCTTTTTTCTATCAATTACAGAAAATACATCAATAACAATAGTATTCTCTACAATCTTTTCCAAAATTCTCCATGTACAATAAACAAAAAATATAGATGACTTAATTTAACAACACAAAAATTCAAGTTACCACTTCTGCTGCTGCTGGAGTGAAGCCTGTGCAGCAAACTGCCACCACAAACAAGGAGCCTTGGAGATGGGAACTGCAGGTCGTAAATGAGAAACTCCCATATATGTCTTGTATCTTGAAACAGCTTCCAAAAGTTTAATCCAATCATGATACTGAGCCTATAATTCACAGAGAAACAAGTAAACAACAATATTACAGCACACTAAGGATGAGTTAAAGCAAGTGAAGTTAGAAAAGCAAATTGTTAGAACATCTTGACTATTCTTGGTCTGGCATTATACCAGTCGTACTACTCTTATGTTCTGAATCTAATTCATTAATATAAATACATATTCAACATATCCAACTAATGTATGTTGGAGATCTCTGTTGATCCCATTTATATACACAACATTCTAATAAAAATTTTCTCCCTTTATCAAAATAAAAATCTAACAGGAAGAAAGTGATAACAGAAAAAAATGAAATCAAGTGATAACATCAAATCTAAAAGATGTTCAAAATCAGAAAAAGGAAATATGGGAGGGTGAAGAATCACTCAACCATAAAATCAATTCCTATGACCATCCAACAAGGAATCCCTTCATACTCTAGTATAAATTTAAAAGAAAAAATGAACATAACATGACTAAGGACAAAAACCAAAGAAAAAAAATTTCCCAGCTTAGTTGTATTGAATGTAACCCGCTTAGCCCATATTTTCTGTTATTCCATTACTAATTTTACTTATAAACAGTCCTATGTATTTATTTTACACAAGGGAGATTCATCCTATATTTATTTTTTCCTATATTTTAAGTTGTAAATGAACAACAATAGGCAACCAACATTGTCAAATACTAAAGCTATCCTACCCTCCAACCTACATTGGCACAAAAATTAAAAATATAAATTATAATATCCAGTAAATATTTAATTCAGGCAAGTTCTCTTACAAACAAGGAAGATGCTTTAAAGTATAGAATACAGGCTTCTAGAGTTATCTCCTTAACCCCTTTAGCTCTAAAATCACCATTGATTCAATAGAAATATCAAATAATTAAAAAATAAAATACCTCTGTAAGAGTAAGTGAGATCTCTCTGAGAACAAGGGTAACTTTTTCAAATGGAATTTCTGGATTAACTCTTTCTTGGTTTCCAAGCCGATGATACTGTAGAACTGCGTTGATAGGATAAACCAAGTATGCACGATTTCTAGCCCATTTAGATACAAATTTAGGATCATCAGTGGGCTCATTTATGCCATCTTCAAATATCTTGCACCCAAAAAAACGAAAGACATGTCAAAAATAAGACAAAAGTCACATAACATACCAATGAGAGAAAGCATTTGACGGTTATATACATGTAGCTCATAGCATCAGATTAAAGTTATTAAACAAAGTACAATACCTCAATCCATTCTGGTGGATTGATATCCTCCCATCCCTTATCAATCTCCCAGGGAAGGTGGTCAGAATCATGATAAAGAGCTAGTCTCTCCAGTTGCACTGACTGTAGCCAGAACAAATATTTGTCAGACAAAAAATAATAAGTTGCACTTACTGTAAACATACAAAATCCCACTTCGACTCTAAGCTAAACAATTAAATAAAAAATGGACGTAACAAGGATCAACTATATCAAAGTGGATTAATATTTTAGGAACCAAACAACGGCTTTGTTAAACCAAGAGTAGAGCAAAAGATTGTCCATTTTATTCCATAAATGTGAATACCATGTAAAGAACCAGAGCAAAAAGAGAAATCGAACTGAAAACGTTCATTTAATTTAAAATGTATTCTGATTACATAGAGACAAAATGCTAAAGATCTTTATATACATATAGGTTAGGCAATAAACTGGACGCTACTAACTGACACTTAATTGATTTGCAACTAACTCCTGATGTTCTATCTGAATGACAGCTGGTTCAACTATGTACAAGCTGGTAGATGACTAAGAGCTGGGTCGGTTACTAAAAAAATTACAGATAACAGAATCATACTTGACATAGTGCGTAGGGAGTACACTAAATTCTGAATATTGCAAAAACTATTCTAAAACCAAACAATAGAAAAGTAAGAACACAGGGATACAAACTACAACATAAAAGACATTTGATAGTGTTATATTCAGTTCGATATCGCCTTTGGTATAGGTGTTTCTATCAGTTCTTTTACAGCTTTGTTTCTTTTCATTCTCTATATAAAGAGAATCCTTGTCTTCCATTGTATATTTTTTTATATAAGGTGTCACTATGAAGCTTTGATATCCCAACAAGGTAAGCACCCCAAAGCTTAATCATGTGCTTCTAGAGGAAAATGCATTAAAAAGGTAGATGCAAAATATCACAACCAACTATTTGTGGCAACACTAAACCCATGTAGCAATCAAGAAAACCTGTAATCTAGAAACCCATACCAATCACAAATGTTGAATGTAACGGGCTTAGCTCATACTTTTTGTTATTCAGTTACTATTTTTACCTATAAATAAACAACTCTATATATGTATTTTACACAAAGAAGATAACTTTCATATTTTTTTTATTTTAATATAATATCAGAACCTATCCTAGCAATGTTGTTGGACCTATCGGGCCACCCTTAAATATATAGTCCCACACATGAGTTGGGGAGTCTCGGCGTGAGGGGAGTGTGTTGGAAATCCCACATCGCCTAGAGATAAAGCTTTTCAATAATTTATAAATGGATGCAAACATTATCTTACAAGCCGGTTTTGTAAGGTGGAGTTAGGCTTATAGTCCCCTCTTAAAATGATATCATAGCTTTATATTCTACTTCAGTACTAGATCTAGCCAAAATATGTTGTTTCTTGTTCTACAAAGATGGCCTCTTTATCAACTAGATGTTGAAAATACTTTTACCAACGGATATTTGTAGGAAGTTATATGGAACATCCTTCATGTTTTGTTGCTCAGGAGGGGTCTTATGGATTGGTATGTCATCTCCGTAAATCTTTATACAGCCTCAAGCAGTCACGTACGGCTTGGTTTGGAAAATTCAGAAGTGTTCAACAGTTTGGTATGACTACAGTGAGGTAGATTATTCAATTTTGTACCGTCACTCAAGTGTTGAGTGTATCTATCTAGTAGTATATGTTGATGATATTGTTCTTACAAGAAGTGATCACCATGACATCTCTTAGATGAAACAACATATGTCACCACTTTCAAACCAAAGATCTTGGATAACTTAGATATTTCCCGGAGATTGAGATAGCACATCCAACAATGGTATTGTTATCTCTTAAAGAAAGTATGCATTAGATATTTTAGAGGAAACTGGATTTAATGAATTCAAAATTTGTTGACACACCCATAGATCCTAAAATCAAACTCCTATCTAATCAGAGGGAGCCTCTTTCAGATCCTAAGAAGTGTAAGAGATTAGTTGAAAAATTGAATTATCTCACTGTTACTCATCCCAATATTTCATTTGTAGTCATTGTGGTGAGTCAATTTCTTAATTTTCCTTGTGTTGATCATTGGAATGCAGTCATTCGAATATTGAAGTACATTAAAGGTTTGCTATATGGTCACAATAATCATACTAAAGTTGTATGTTATTCAAATGATGATTAGACAAGATCTCTGTCTAATAGAAGATTCATTTCTGGATATTGTGTTCTTATTGGTGATAATTTGATCTATTGGAAGAACAAGAAACAACATGTGGCAAGATCTAGTGCTGAAGTAGAATATAGAGCTATGACCTCAGCCACCTGTGAGATTCTTAAGCTTAAACATCTTCTTAAAAAATTGCAGTTTGGAGAGGTCATCAAATGACACTCATATGTGATGATTAGATTGCTCTTCATATTAGCTCAAATCTTATCTTTCATGGAAGGACGAAACATATTGAGATTGATTGTTATTTTATTTAAGAGAAGATTGTACCGGGAAACTTTCAGACTGAATTTGTTAATTCAAATGATCAATTAGCAGATATTTTCACTAAATCTTTACGGGGACCTAGAATTGACTATATTTGTAACAAGTTTGGTATATACAATTTATATACATCAGCTTGAGCGGGAGTGTTGAATGTAATGGGCTTAGCTCATAATTTTTTTATTGTTACTATTTCTACTTATAAATAAACAACCCTATGTGGAAATTAATCTTATATTTATTTTTCTTTATTTTAATAACTAAAAAAGTCCTTCGTGATACAAGCGTGCAACCTACCATACCAAGCAAACTCTACCCTAGAATTCAGACCCAAATTAGCAAGTATTTCAGCACATGTATTTCCTTCTCTATATATATGAAAAACATGAAAATTAACAGCCCTACACATGGAAAGGCAACAATTCTATCTGTTTTATCAAAATTAAAATTCCCTTTTCTGTTTCTCTTTTCTCTCTCTTTCTATCTCTTAACTCTAATAACATTTAAAAGATAATGCTCTACTGCAACAAAAACTTCCATGGAAAGTCTAAATTTGGTTTCTCAAGTTAGAATTAACATTCAATACGTCAATAAAGTGTTCTTAGGGAGGGACTATCTACCTTCCTCAACCTATCCAAAGCGCCACTTGTATCAAAAGTTTCATTTCCCTGCTCATCCATTGTAACAGCAGCAAGCTTAGCCAAAGTCACACCCGAAGAAAATGGATGGCCTGGATTACTGCAAACAACACTTATGTGCGTAAGCAACTGAAAATAAACAAAACTAAAATTTCATCAATTATAAAAACTGAAAAATAAATAAATGTCAATTTTTTCATGCCCACTTCTACTGTGCAAAGGAAATTAAAATGGTACTTATAAACCAACCTGACTGTATCTTCATATCTGATATGCACATTAGTGATTGATATCTTGAGGTTTCCAATAATTGTAGAAATTAGAGAACTCAGCCATGAATTTCCAGAGGACGGCTGCGAGATAATAGTAACAATCTTGTTATCTCAATGTGTGCGTGTGTATGTGATTGTTTGTAAAGAAAGAGAAAATACGCTCACTATCCATTTGACTTAATCCTTTCAATTCTCAGTAAAACACCTTCGAAAGATGCTACCTCTTCTTCACACTTTCCTAATTTTATTTAAGTACAACCACATGCAATTATGCATTGTATGTCTAAATTCATTTCACTATCCAAAACAACAAACAACACGTCTGGATCATTCATTACTTAATTCCTCTATCGTTAACTAACTCCAAGTAGCTCTCGTGAACTTTCAACACCCTTAAAAGGAAACCAAAAATGAATCACATTTTATCAGTGCATCTGTTTCCTGATCCTTTAAATTTTAATGGGAGACATACTCCTCCACGTATACTGTTACAGAAGACAAGATAAATAGCCTCTACATCTCCAACACGATTGAAAATCCAACTCCAAATATAGGCTCTGATGAAAAACAAAGCATGAAACATGATCAAATTTAACAATAACTTCTTCCAAAATACAATCAAAACAAAACAGTCATTCAGATTTATTTTCAACAAAACAGATGATTGTCACAATGTACAGATATATGGACAAACTTAGGCATGACATGTGCAAATGCACTCTTGCTTTAAACAACTTGATGACAAAATGAGAAATTAAAACAAAGAATCAAATGTATTCAAAACAATAGCCAGATTACAGCATCATACACTTCCCAACTTGGACTTAGATATTGCATCAAGTGTAGCTGACTCTGCTTCCTGCGTGAAGAGAAATGAAAAAGAGACTATAGGTCAAAACAATGTTACAAAAGTCGAGAATCCAAATCTGTAAAACAATATCTAGTGTACACAAACATATTGGCTTAGTTAAATTGAGAGTTGGTTCTAACTTTCAATTTAAGTGAAGAGAAGACATTGTCCAAGACAAATTAATAAAGAAGAGACTAAAATACATGGAAGAAATGTTAAAGGAAGATCAAAAACTGATTATCCATGAAACCACACAATCATTAATAACAAATGATAATGAAAGGCCAGGGGAAAAAAAAAACAGAATGAAGCAGTGTGTTACTGTTCTTCAACATCAAAGCATATCCAAATACCTCCTCGGCTCCATTTCGTTTTCGCAATAACAGAAAATAGGGTAAATCACACTCACCACATGACAAAGATGTTTGAATCTGACCATCCTTTATGGGTTCAAACATGTTAGTGTTGTATCTAGTTTGATATAGTTTTTGTTATAGGTGTTTTTATCAGTTGTTCTTTTGCGACTTTGTTTCTTTTCATTCTTTGTATAAAGAGAAGACCAATTATCCTTTGTACATTTTATCAGTACAAAAAGTATCTTTTCTATTTCTCTTTTCTCTCTCTCACTCTCTTAACTCCAATATGGTCCCAAGAGCTCAGCAGTAATCCACCATTTCAGAAAATAATCCTCCTCCTCAACCCCCACCTCCACCGCCTACCAGTGACTTTGATTGTTCTGTTTCCTGCACAGGTTTTGTCAAAATATCAGAAAAACTTGATGATTCCAACTTCTTGCTCTGGCGCCTCCAAAATTTTGTGGTAAATCCCTCTCTTCCTCTTCAGTTTCTAAGTGAAACAGATCGTGATAGTGGGACAATTAATCCAGCCTATGTTTCTTTAGGGAACAAAAAAATCAGATGATGTTGATTTGGTTGCAATCCATTATATCCAGATCCTTTCTTTCACGCATTCTTGGATGTCTTCATCCTTATCAAGTTTGAAAATGAAGTGCATGATTATTTTCACAAACAAACAAGAGCAAGAGTGCAGCAACATCACATGAACTCTGTTCCATGACTCTTATTGATCATTCAATGGGTGGTTTTCTTTTTCAAGTAAAATCTTCAGTTGATTGCCTTACCTTTGTATTAGATACTATTTCTCTTCCAAAACACATTGATGTTATTCTTGAAGGGCTGCCTCAAGATTATCAACCTATTATTTATGTTATTGAAAGTAAGTTCAAACCTCTTCCTATTGAAGAAGTTGAAGCTCTTCTTGAACATAAGTCTCGTCTTCAAAAACACCAATAAAAAGTCTATTTCTAATTTTGTTTCTCTTAATCTAACTCATGCACCTTTAACCAATTTTTTTCAACAAAGATGTAGAACCTTCTAATGTTCTAACATTGACTAGTCCATTCATGATACTCAACTGCAGGTCAACAACTTTCGTGGCATGTCTTCTTTTCGTGGTGGTTGTGGCACTGGTTTTCGAGGACATAGGGACGATCGTAAAGGGTGTTTTTGTGAATGTTTAATGTCAGTTATACTTCAAGACTAGGCACGGTGTTGTTTTCTATTATTACAGGTTTGATCACAGTTTTTCAACCTTCCACTCAGTAATACTCACTCTAATTCTCAAGGAAATACGAATATGTTTGTTCAAGGATATCTATTCACGTCATCTTTCCACTTGACAACATCCTCCTTCTACCATGCTAACCAACACTAGTGTTGGTTTACTATCAACCCCAATTGATCCTAATTCCAGTTCTAATTGGTACCACGAGTTCGGGGCTTCTTTTCATGTTACTGGAGAAAGTCAAATATTTAATAAAGCATTCCTTATGAAGGTCCCTAACAAATCTATACTGGCAATGATCAAGGTTTTCCTATTAAATCTTCCGATTCTTCCAAAAATTTTATACTCCAAAAAATCCTCAAGTTTCTTTAGCTTTTCATCAATTACTGCATATCCTACCAGACCTAAAAATCTAATGCGCGTTAGTAAGTTTGCTAAGGACAATTTTGATTATTTAAATTTCATAACACTCGTTATCTTGTCAAATCCAGGTAACTAATGAAGTGCTTGTTCAAGGAGATGTGGGGCCAGATGCTCTCTGTGCCTTTCCCACCAATGGCATCAACATCCTCTTTCTAAATCTTGGTTTTTTGTCAATACAGGCAATAAAAATAATATTCAATCTGTTTGGCATGAGACTAGGCATCCTAATACTAATGTTATGAATCTTATTTTTTAGCAATGTAATAATCCTTTTTCAAGTAAAAACATTGTTTGTTTGTTTTTTTTTAAAGCCAGTATTGGCAAAGTTCTCTAAATTTCTTCCTCCTTATCTGGAATAGTTCAGAATTATCCTGTAGAACTTGTTTATATTGACTTATGCGGTCCATCTTCGGTGTTAAACACTAATTGCTTTTTATATCATGCAACATTTGTTCATGCTCTTTCAAGATTTACCTAGATTTCTCTTCTTAAGAAAAAATATGATTTCTTTCCTGTTTTCCAACAGTTCAAGACTATGACTGAACTTTAATTTCAACTGCCCTTAAAAATTGTTCAAACTGATTGGGGTGGTGAGTTTAGATCATTTCCTGATATTCTAGTAGACATGGGAATTCAGCACAGGATAATTTGTCCTCATCATCATCAGATTAGCGTTCTTGAGAAAAAACACAGACATGTTGATCTTAGTCTTACATTGCTTAGACATGCTTCTCTTCCTCTCAAGTAGTGGGATCATGCCTTCACCACTGTTATCAACCTAGTAACAGACTCACCTAAGCTTCTCTTCGGTATCAAATACCTTTATGTTCTCTTTAAGGTTTCTCCCTATTTTCACTTCTTAAAGACACGTATTTCAGAAGAATTTCACAAAGGATCTTTCAGTTACACAAAGAACCACATAGCCAGTAAACTGCCACAAAATCATAATCATCTTATGGCTAGAAAATCCTTCAAGCATCCAGTATCACATTAGACAACAATCACCCAATTAGTTGATATTTTTTGAAGTACATGTATCTCATAAGAAATTCATAAAGGACTATTATGCGGGAATCTTAAGATAGGTCATCCATTTGTTTTAAAAAATAAATAAATAGATATAAATGTAACCAAGAACTACAATATACTACTACTTATATTACTTGGTAATTGATACTTATAAATATGCTCATCTCCACGAAATTAACTGTAGATTTCCATATCACCATTATAATTTCTAAAAGTAAAAGGGGATTTTGTTCCCAGAGATTTCACAAACCAAAACATGTAAATTATAATTCACTCAACAATATATAATTGTTAGAAAATATTGTTTACATGCCCAAAAACAGGCATACAAAAATACCAGGAAAAACATAATTATAAATAACATAATCAACTGACAAATAGCAAGCATCAATATACCCTAAAAAATAAGATACTTTAACAAAATCTACATAGAATCTGACCTCAATCTGCTGAAGCTTGGCTTCGAAAAGTTTTTCCCTATCCTCTTCCTATGACAAAACAAACTCAATTAGCGAAAAGACATAGATACATATTAATTGCACAATTCGGTAAACAGTTCAATTAAGTGCTTATTAAATAAGTACTAATCAAATAAGGACTTATGAATAACATGTTTTCATAATCCAAAGAGAAAATATGGTTAAATTTTTTTTATATAAGTTGTTTTCCTAAGCTATCCTGGGTTTTTTTTTTATTGAAATGAACTGAACAGGCTATGGACATATCATAAGTTATTTTTATAAGCTTTTCGAAACACTAATATTAGTGCTTATGTCACAATATTCAAATAAGTTGTAAATAACATCTTCCAAACACACCCTAAATAGACCAAATCCAGAATACTGTTGTACCTTCATAGTCCGACTATCAGCAACAGGATGAGCTAGAACAAACACACGATCAATCAAAACAATCACAGGTTCTTTCCCCAGACTTTTCCATGGAACCTATATGACATTAGTAACAAAAAAAAATCAAATAAACGCCCATTTGAAACACATGGATAATTCAAGAGAAAGTGAAAAACATAAAAAAATAAATAAAAAAGAGCATTATGAGTAGGAAAAGCCTAAGTCTCACATTGATTACAGAATAAGACCAAGATACAGTATACAAGTGGGGGACAACCCTCAATTCACAAATTGATTTTGTGAAATTGAGTTCGACTCAAACCAAGATTCCAAGAATTGTAAACCAAAAAGCATTGACAAAAGCAATATAACAGAATGCAATGCAATTGTGAGTAGGAGGTTGATAACTTTGATCAAACCAATGATAGCAAAAAGAAGCAATATGTCCATGTTAAGACACTTGACATTAAATATTGGCAAAGCGACCTCCAAGCCCACTGCCACAACCCCAATATCTAGAGTCACAACCACCACACAAAGCCAGTAACAAGTGCTTTAGCATCTTTCAAAACCTTTGTAAGCGACATTTATGCACAAGAAGTAAAGCTTCAACTTCTTCAATCAGTAATGGTTCAAACTTTCTCTCAGTGGCAAAAATGACAGAATCGTATTCTTGAGGCAAACTTCACGAATAACACCATTGTGCTCTTGGAGAGAAACAGCACCTCCAGTAAAAGCAGCACAATCAACTAACGCTGTAACACAAATAAGAAACTTTGGCATGGGACGATCCTTAAGAAATGTGGATCAAAGTTCAGCAAGAACTTATCGTACTCGAGCACACATGTGTTTAGAACTTTATTCCAAACTTGATAATAATAAACACTTCCTAATACTTTAGAAAGAACCAAGTGTGATAATCTAAACTGGAGCCATGTCAAAAGCATTTGATCTAGTGGTTCCCAAGCACTATACACGAGATTAAATTTTCTAGCATTGTAATTGTCTTTGGTAAGAAAACAGAGAGGAATCAACAAAATGTTGAAGATGATGTAATTTAATACATGGTTCAACATGTAGCTGCAATAGCAAGAAGTTGGAATCATCAAGCTTCTCTGAGATATGGATGAAAGCATCGGATGATAGGGAAGGAGGAGGAGGAGGAAGATTGCTCTGGTATGACCATTGTTGATAGAGATAGAAGATTAAGAGCGAGAGAAAGAAAGATAGAAAGCGGAAACTAAATTTGTTATTGCCGTATTGAAGTTACTTACAAACAGAGTACACATTGCTCTTATATAGAGCTGAACTAATTGTAGCAGCTGTCATAATAACAGCTGTTTGAAACTAACTAACTACTGCATAACAGAAAAATCAAAAGATACTCTAATTGATTATCAATAATACAACTGTCCGAGTAAAACAATACTCAAACAACCAGTAAAGCTAAATGACTGAATGTACCTTTAATGTAATTGTACCAACAAAGCCAGCTTTGACAGTAACTGGTAGTTTTAGTGCATTTAGTGCCTCTGCCTTCAATTTCAAATCTTTGAGGACAACATCACCTGCAGAATTCGATAATGTCTTGGTTGGAATAACAGCTAACATGATATCTCAATGGAATACAGAAAATCATTGCAGTAATGTGAAAACTAATAAGCATGAAAACAATGTATTTTATAAGAAATTCATCCAATGAAAGATATTCATTGGCACAACTCTGAATTAGGTTCACTGAAAAAACGCATAAATAATAAAATGTGTAGAATGAGAATATAGACAAACATGTGAAAATGAAACTACATCTAGAATATACATGCACATGTTTTCATCACAAATAAAAATAAAATAAAAAATAAATAAAAAAAGACCTTGATGAAACTAATGGCCTCAAAAAAAAGTTTGGAAAAACAAGCCCATGCCAAAGAATATCAATCTAAGGACAACAAAGTTGCACTCCAACAGAATGTACAGCCAGCAGTACAGTTCAAAGAGCATAATTCCAGCATATTTGACTTTCCTTTGTGCTCACAAAACCACTAAAGTAAATTACAAAATTAAGAGGAAAAGAATAAATTCCAAACTAGGACAAATCCAATGTTATCCAAACAACGTGCTCCATATCTGCCAATTAACCTCACAATGCAATAAGTTTTAACAGCTTTAAAGAGTTGAAAAAAAAAATTAAAAAATAAAAACTCTGAACATACGCTCAGTTTGATATAAATTGAGAACTCACAGAGACATTTGACAAAAATGGTTAGTCGCGGCTGGTATAAATCAGAAAACAAAAAAAAGTGGAGCAAGGCGCGTCCATACAGAGTATAGAATGTGTAAGTAAAAATAATACACCATAAAAAATAAACAATAAACCTATTCATCGAACTTGTGCTCGAATTCACGAGAAGCAGTAAACGAAGTGAGTAAAATGCGAGAAGATGGCAGAATACAAACCCTTCCAGACACTTATTCTCAAAGCCTCCGTTGAGAGTCCGTGCACATATTCACCTAAATATCTTCGAAGCAAATGCAGAACCTGTCAACAGAGCAACGTCACTATCACCTCCGTCACAGGATTCACCGAGAACATATCACGCAAACCAAAGCAAAAGACGCACACAAAATTCAAATCGAACTCAAATTCAACAAACAAACAGTAATAGAAAGCAACATTGCAAACGCAGGAAGCAAATTGAAACTCAAAATTAAGATTAAAATTGAAGTCCGACATGCTCGCTAAAGAGAAAGAGGAGTAAATAGACATCGCACTTGCACAGACGCAGGCAGAGGAAATAAAAATTGAAAATCAAGCTGGAGATTGTTGCGCAAAGGAGAGTAACGAAGGAGATTCTTACGTGAGCTTCGAACATGGTGAAGGAATCGGAGTGCGATCAATTAATGGTGAAATTGGGAAGGATGCATGGTGAAGAAGAAGAAGACGAATTAGAGAAAAGAGTATTAGAGAGAGAAATGGATTAGGGCTGGTGATCCTGATCTTAGGACGGTTAAATAGAAGAAAATGGCGATAAAAGTTGAGAATGTATTGGTGTTATGCTTAAGCTATATAGGTCCCGGTCACTCGCAACGCAAGTTTATAAGCGGGGACATGTAATGTAATGCCAGAACCTGGTACTTGCTGACACCGACCCTGCGGTCCAATAATTTCAATAATATTGTATTCTTTTTCTCTTCTTAATATCTCTAGATTTTTTTTTTAATTTGCTCCTTTTCTCAATAAACTAGTATATAACTAAATGATATTATTACATAACTAAATACCTTATGTGAAAAAAAAAACACCAATATTATTACATAACTAATACAAGCGACCTCAACCTGTCTATATTATAAATTTATTAATTCAACTTTTAATATTTTTTATCAACCGTTATAGTTATATTATACATTTTAAACTTTTCTATAAACGAAATTGAAATAAAAATAGAAAAATGAAATATTTTTTCATAAATAAAAAAATTATTTTCGAAATAATAATATAAGAAATACTACAAATCAATTCATATATTTTTTAAGAATTATTTTATTTTTTCTAGTTTTTGTACTAAAAATATTTGCACAGAAAATATACCAAATAAACCTAAATTTTAAAAATAAACAAATATATATATATATATATATATATATATATATATATCACATTAAATAATTAAAGTTCCAGTTTAGTAGATTAAGTTCACAAATTTATTAAATAAAATTGATGTTTAATATTACAGAGCATCATTAAATAATTTTACCTAAATTACTCTCAAAGTAATTTAATTATTGTTAGTATAATGTTTTGTTTTTATTTTTCAACCCATTCTCTTTATTGTTTTTTAATCTACCTTGGATCACGTACTAGCAATTTTCGTTTTGGGATATAGTTCACTTTTAGCAACTCATTAATATCAATCTAATGAACAAGTCAAAATCATTGATAGTTCGAGAAACACATTTTGCGTACGTACACATAATGTTATTATGCTGATTTTATGGTAAACAATTTATTTGATGTTTACTTTTTGAAGAGTTTCAAAATGTCAAGAACCTCATTCTCACATACATGTATATGAGAAAGAATTATTTTATAATGCTGAAAAAAAATAATTATTTTATAGCAAGTATAGTTTACTCCTTTAATTTTTTAAAAATCTGAGTTTACTTCCTCAAATTATTTATGTATTTTACTTTAATTTATTTTTTGAAATGCATTACTTTTAGTTCTCTAATTGAATTGGATAACAATTTAGAAAAGGTAGTTTCCAAACTATTTATCTGTTTTTTATTTTTAAATTTTGAAATAAACTATTTTTAATTCCCCAAGAAATTCAGATTGAAATTTATAAAGGGGTGAAAAAGTAATTTAAATAGGGTTTGAAGGATAAAACTAAAACTAAACTTCAAAAGTTTAGGAAGATTAAAATCATATTATAATTGGTGTGAATTTCATATTACGCTGTGCACATCGAAGGGACACATGTACATCTATTTGTCTCTATTGTTAGGTTATGTATTGATGAAGCAGTGAGAGGGACACGTTTACACTTAGTTGTCGCTTTAAGGCAAAAAAGCAAGTATTTACAATTTTATAATTTCTTGTGTCCGTCTGAGTTGGACGATTTGTTGAAACTTTTGTCCATGACACTTTGACAATAATCTGATAGTTATTACTATTCGTCATTCACGCCGGCCATTAGGATTCATTTGATCACTAAAGAAACATGTAAACGTGTTAACATCAAAAACAAAATAATATCTTCAAGGGTGGATTTAAAGTGGTGAAGAGTCACAAAGGTAATGAATTTCAAATTTCAACAGAGAGCTTTTATAGTGACCAATGCTAGGTAAACTTTATAGGAACTAGATGATATAATATTTTTTATTAAAAATTTAACTATCTTCACATTGAATAATGCAATAAAAATAATATGATATGTTTATTATATTTAAGAATGATAATGAATTAATAAATACATTTCCATTTCTCTTGTAAAAATAATTTTGTATGAATCCTGACAAAAAGCTTTTTCAATAAATGATTTTTGAAAATGTTATTGCTTAAAATATAAAATAAACTTAAAAGAAAATAAGTGTTTCTAACTTTCTATGTTTAATTAAAAAAATTAAAATATTTTTTGATAAAATATATTGATAAAAAATTTAAAATATTATAAATTTGTTTAATTCAATTTCCTAAGATGAAAAACTCAAATTTTACTTAAATAAAATATTGAAATTCTTTTTCACGTTTGCACCAACCCAAAAAATGTATAGTTTTATTGATTTCATAGGTGTGAATTTGAGTTACACGAGTGATGAAATAATGTGAGTTATATTTGTTAATGTGCCTTATGAACTTTTATGGTTTTTTATTTTTTGTATATTGTTTTTAGTTTTCTCGCAATTTCATAGGTTATAGGGAAAGTTTAAATTATGTTATTAGATGTATGTATATCTTTTATTGCATCTTCATCTTCTCGTCGTCTTCGTTACTATACTTGGGTATTTATTTTCTTTAGTTTCGTTTTATTTGGAATTTTTTTTTTCTTTTTCTGTCACAATTTTTTATTATCTCTTTTAAGTATGGTTTGATTTATTTAATATTTTTACAAAGTTTACTCATATCTTTTAAATATTTTCTCTCTTTTATCAGATTATTGATTGCACATTTTTTTTCAATTTTGTTGAAATGAGGTATTGTATTTCAAGAAATATAAATCTCAATTTATTAAATCGAATCATTTTTAGGACACACGTTTTATTATTTTCACTCTTTTTTAATATTTTTATTTATTTATTTTGTCACATGAAAATATTTAAAGTGTTTAATCACGTCAATCTTTAAAATTATTTATCATTAAATAATGATAATATAATTTTATTTTCTATAATTTTTATTTTAAAAAAATATATTTAATTAATATTTGAAACAATAAAAAGACAGAAATATATATATATTCATTATCTAATAGAGTTGAGACAAAAATTTATACTCGAAGACAGACTTAGGATTTAAGTAAAACAACCCCTTTAGACATTGTCTCAAAGCTTATCAAAATTAATACTAGTAAATTATTAAAAAATTAAAAAAATATTTAATTTTAAAATTATACTACAAATAAATTTTAATTAAAAACTTAAAATATTTTAATTAACTTTTAATTTACATCAATACTATAAATATTCTTTAACTACTTAAAATTTATATTTATATTATATATATTATTTAATGAATAATATTTTTAAAACTTTCTTATAATTAATTAATAATAATTTTTTAAAGAAAAATCAAGCTCTAAACGAATCCTATTTATTAAAGTTTTTTAATTTTCTACTTTTTTTATTATTCTATCACATTAACATAATTTCTTTTTATGTCATTTTCATTCCCGAACTTTTCTACTTATCTTATTTTTTTATCTGATTTCTTTACTTATTTCTTTCATTTATCTTACCTTTTTTTATTGATTCTTCCATAATTTGTTTCAATTTGAGTTTTTGATTATCATTAAGTTATTTCCCAATTTCAAATTTATTTTATCATTTTATTATTTATCTATGTGTCTTTATCTTTCTCATTTTGAATGGATCATTGAATTAATCTTAATTAATTTTAAAATATGCAGATTCAAGGAAAAACATTAAAAATTTATAATTTATAATTAAATTTAAATACTTACCAAATGACAGGATCAAAAGATAATAGGAGACTTCAGGACAAGATACTACGATCTAGTTCATTGTTTTAGCAATCAAATTCTATCTCTTAACTTAGTATCGTTATATATATATTAGTTTTTAATTTTATATAAAAATATACCAATATATCAACTAGAAGATATGAATCAAATTATTCAAAACTTAACAAAAAAAGAGTTGAACTTTTTGTTCAATCACAAAAAAGAGTTATGGGTAAATTTATATAAATTAAAAAATACATGTGAATCTTCTTTAAATGAATAAGTTAACAATATAAATATAGATAAAAACAACAATAAAGTAATCAATTATCATGATTTAATAGATAATTTTACATCATAAAAATTTAAAAACAAACTTTAAATAAGTATATCATCATTTTAAATATTTTATTAATTTTAGAAAAATCTCATTTTTTTAATTTACTTTAAATTCTCTAAAACCTTGAATTGTCACATGGATGGAGTTGAAGATAGAACTTCACTGTAAAGATAAGAATTAGGATAGTTAAACTCATATCTTATTGTCATCCCTATTTCACATACCACAAATCTTTGCAACACTCCTGCTTGCATTATGCGCCATTCAAGTACTCTATAGGTGTGATCTTTGTCGTTGTTTTGTTATTTTATATATGAGCTTGGTCTTTTTAACATTTCTAGTTTTATTGGAGACATTTCAAACTTGTTGATTCATAATATTTTTAAATTGTGCAATCTAAGACAGCATTGTAGATTAACCAATTCAAAATAAGAAAAATTGGACATTATGTTTTGTATTGTACGATCTAAAAGCCTGTTCTAAATCATGTAATTTAAAAAAGGCTTTTGGATTGCATAGTTTGAAATTAATATTTTATAATGATACTCAACAATTTGGATTACAGTTAAAAAATATATTCTAAATTCCATAATCTAAAATACGTTCTTATGTTATATTATAATATATCCCATTTTACTTAGGATAAGGGACGGTGCTTCCCAACTGAGTGGTTGTCGTGGACTAGGACAGTTAAAAAACATTTGAACTAAACTAAATTGATTTTTTTTTAAAAGCTGCACTTAATTTTTCTATTAATTTAAAATATAGAATCAATATTATTTGAACTAAAATAAATTATAACTTATGATATTGGAAAATTTACTTTAAAATAGGATGTTTACTATTAATAATTCAAATAATTCATATAATTTAGAATATTTTAATTTAGTTCACTTATACCAAGATATAGTTCAGTTCAATTTATTTAAACCATTATACAATTCAATTTAGTTTTCTCGTACCACTTTTAAAGTTTAATCCAGTTTTACAATAGTTTAATTTAACTAACGTATCTTGTCCATCCCTAAGAGACCTACATCTTCCACTTTTAACATGAAACCGAAACAGAAAATTGAAATTTGTAGGAAAAATAATGTTAATTGTATTTAGTAAAGTAAAATCTCCCTCGGTGACATATTTAAAGGAACAACTCCTTAAGTTTTTAAAATACTCAAACAACACAAAAGTTGTTTTCTCTTTCATTTCCAAAAAAAAAAAAGTCATGAAAGTCAATTTTACGATGTGAACCAATATTATCAAGTAAAGACAATTATATCTATAGGTTTTGTACGTATTGTTCATAACCAATACAATACTAAATACATTGAGTAATTTTAGTACATTTTTCAAAAAAATCTTTATCACAATTTGGGAGATTTCCTCAAACCTATTATTTTACCATTATGTATAGATTTCACTAAAATCTTAATCATATGTTCATTAATTTTAGTACACCAACACCTAAATAACCTATTAATGTATTTATTTGTTCATAATTATGATATCTGAAAGTATTATAGTTAGTTGTATTTGTTATCTCTTTCACAAGCAAAGATTAGTCATTTATCGTATTTAACCTCAATATAACTATTGCACAAACTCCTTTAAGTGGATTATCACATGTACCATCCACCTACAAAAACACATTACAATATCAATATCAATATCACTACATCACTTCTTTGACACAAAATTACTGATTTAGACCCTCAAGTTTTTTACTAGACAGCTTTTGAATATCTTCAATCTGAACCAGAGACCCAGTTTGCCGAGATTGACGCCACCACCTCTCAATAACCTTCCTTTTTTGCGCACAAGTCTCAAGAAACATTATGTTCATACTTGGGTCTTTTAGCTCTATCATTCTCCACAGAATTGAAAAATTGATCAGAAACATTGACGGGAAATTCATCAATTCCTTCTTCCTCCTTCACCCTAGTATCATTGTAAACTTCCTCCTCCTTGATGTGGCTCGATTGTGCAGGTTCATGGCTAAAGTTCTCAGCTTTCACTTCTGCTGTATCACATAAATCTATATCTGGTTCATCTTTGATCCCCACAGAATAAGCAGGAGTGGTGGGAAACTAGACAAGCAAGAAATTTCATCACTCAGCAAAAACCTGACTGGTTTTTAGTACAAAAGAATAACTCGGCACAATACAATTTTATACGGAACATACCTTAACTTTTACTACTCAGGTTTCTTAGCACTATTGTTCATTTTATGTAAGTGGTTTACTCCTAACTCAATTTTGCAAAATCAGTTTGTTAGATGCGTAGAAAAGCAATTTAATTTATGAGAAGTTTTGACATAATATAGTTCAGTTATAAATATTCTTCTGTGTTTTTGTTTCTTTTGGTACCATTCTTATTTTAGTTAGACCCAGAAAATATTTACCATGTGATTGACTAATTGTAAAAGAACAAGACTACGATAGTGTTTAATTTTAGCCATGCAATGTAGAAAATGTAGGCGAAGCTATTCAATAGTTATCCTTTAAATTTTCAAGCTCCTAAAATCCCAGAGGGGCTCACTTCAACATAAACAATGGTCATACTTGTCACTTGCCACAACTTCATTTACATGCATAAAGCGTAAACTAAAAAAAATGCAAATATGATTCCAGGTAACAATGCTCATTATTGTTAAAATAAAGTATATAATTATATAAATAAAAAAACAAGTTGAATTACAAAAAAAGATTGAACATATAATTTGAAATATAACAACTAAAAAGTCTAACCTTTTGTTCAGCAAAAAGAAAGTTTGCAAGCTCCGAAATTGGTGCCTCGGAACCTGAAAAACGGCCAATTGCTAAGCTAAAGATGCAATACTAATAAGCAAACTGAAGTCAAGTCCTGATATAAAACATGAATGGAAAGAAATAGATATAATTTCCAGAATCCAGTATAATAAAAGCCAATGATAAAAGTTCTATTCTATTGATGTCATCTCACAATTTGAAAGGCAACACCAGTAATCTAATCTTACAGCTGCATAGTTTAGAAAAAATCAGTTTTCACTACGACTCACCTAGTGTAGCAATTGCCGATGATACTTCATTGTCAGAGAAGCCCATTGCAAACACTTCAATTGTTTTTGCCATAATTCCGAAGAGTTTTTCATTGCTGACCTAAGATCCCAGAAGTAACAAAAATTAGATGCATAATACAGTCATAACAAGATAGATAAATTAAAATAATAAGCGGAGGATTTCTTGATGGGAGATACAAGTACAACACAAAGAAAGAAGATAAAACTAATTTCAAGTAAAGTGTAACCTAAGAGTAGGCTAAGTAAGCTTTATTCAAAAGCTATTTTGGGTAGTACCTATCTTTCCAAGTATTAATTATTTTTTTTTACTCTTTCATGTATCACACAGATTTGCCATACATAAATATTGCTACCAAAGGGAGACCTGTTCAAGCTATCAACAATATACTTTCTCTTTTTCTTTATTTTATCAAGTCCCTCTAACACTACTCAAATCATGGCCACTCAATTATTCTCTTATTACTCTAACACAGAATAAGTTTTATTGATTTCATAGGTGTGAGTTTGAGTACATGAGTGATGAAATATGTGAGTATTATTTGTTAACGTGCCTTATGAACATTAATGGTTTTCTATTTTTTTATACTTATAAATATGCTCATCTCCACGACATTAACAACAAATTTCCATATCACCATTGTAGTTTCAAAAAGTAAAAGGGGGGTTTTGTTTCCAGAGATTTCACAAAACCAAAACAGGTAAATTAAAATTCACTCAACCATATATAATTGTTAGAAAATATTGTTTGCATGCCCAAAAATAGGCATACAAAAATACCAGGGAAAAAATAATTATAAATAACACAATCAACTGACAAATAACAAACATCTATATACCCTAATAAATAAAGATACTTTAACAAAATATACATAGAATCTGACCTCAGTCTGCTGAAGCTTGGGTTCGAAAAGTTTCTCCCTATCCTCTTCCTATGACAAAACAAACTCAATTAGCAAAAACACATAGATACGTATTAAGGGCACAATTTGGTAAACAGTTCAATTAAGTGCTTATTAAATAAGTACTAATCAAATAAGGACCTATGAATAACATGTTTACATAATCCAAAGAGAAAATATGGTTAATTTTTTTTTCTATGTAACCTATCTTAAGTTCTTTTATTGAAATAACTGAAAACAGACTATGGAAATATCGTAAGTTATTTTTATAAGCTTTTCCAAACACTTATATTAGTGCTTATGTCACAACATTCAAAGAAGTTGTAAATAACATCTTCCAAACACACCCTAAATAGACCAAATACAGAATACTGTTGTACCTTCATATTCCGAGTATCAGCAGCAGGATGAGCTAGAACAAACACACGATCAATCAAAACAGGTCCTTTCCCCAAACTTTTCCACCGTACCTATATGACATCAGTAACAAAAATAAAATCAAATAAACGCCCATTTGAAAGCACATGGATGAATTCAAGAGAAAGTGAAAAACGTAAAAAACATAAAACGGGGCATTAAGAGTAGGAAAAGCCTAAAGAGTCACATTGATTATAGATAAGATGAATATACGGTATACAAGTGGGTGAGAGAAGAACAAAATCAAATCCACAAGAGAAAATGACATCAAATTCAACATAAAATCTTTAAAAATATATGAGGATTTTCTTTATATGTTGCTTAATTTCACATTTTTACTTATATATCTATCAACAATCACCACAAAAAATAAGTACTTTAGCTTCTTTCAAAACTTTTGTAAACGATATTTATGCACAAGAAGTAAAGCTTCAACTTCTTCAATCAGTAATTGTTCAAACTTTCTTTCAGTGGCAAAAATGACAGAATGATATACTTGAGGCAAATCTTGAAGAATAAAAGCGACACAATCAACTAACGCTCTAACACGGATAAGAAACTTTGCGATGGGACGATCTTTAACAAATGTAGATCAAAGTTCAGCGCGAAGTTTTAGAACTTTATTTCAAACTTGATAATAATAAACACTACCTAATACTTCAGAAAGAAACAAGCATGATAATCTCAAAATAGAGCCATGTCAAAAGCATTTGATCTAGAGAAAGAAGACAGAAAAAAAGATAGAAAGAGGAAACTAAATTTGTTATTGCCGTATTAAAAGTTACTTACAAACAGAGTACAGAACTGAACTAATGGTAGCAGCTGGCATAATAATAGCTGATTCAAACTAACTAACTAACTACTGCATAACAGAATGATCAACAATACTTGAAAATAAAATATTTAAATTATTTTTCGCGTTTGCACCAACCCAAAAATATTTTTGTATTGATTAATATATTTTGAGTTACATTTGTTAACGTGCCTTATGAACATTTATGGTTCTTTTATTTTTGTATATTGTCTATAGTTTTTTTTTTTTTCTCAATTTCATAGGTTATTGGAAAAGTTTAAATTATGTTATTATGTGTTATGTATATCTTTTATTGCATCTTCATCTTTTTTAACTATTTTTTCGGAAAACAGTTAATTTTTTTTAGTGAGTATTGTTCATTATGTCAATTTTGATAAAACATTCTTAATTTCTTAGTATTGTTCAGGTATTAGTATAGATAATATTTGATTTTTTAAATTAAATATAGGAATAAGAATGAGTACGTAAATATCCGTCTTCTCGCTTTTATTATATTTGTCCAATATTTTTTTTGCCACCCAATTTTTTATTAATTCTTTCAAGTGTCTTTTAGTTTATTTAATATTTACAAAGTTCACTCATATTCTTTAAGTATTTTTTTCTTATCACAATATTAATTATACATTTTTTTTAAGAGTGCAGTTTTGTTGAAATGATGTATTATATTTCATAAAACACAAATCTCAAATCTCAGACTCATTAAATCAAATTGTTTTTAAGACTCATTTTTAATATTTTTATTTATGTATTTTGTCACATGAGAATATTTGATTCTCAATTTCAAGTGTTTAATCCCCCTAAACAAGTAGAATATGTATTTTTTTGACATTAAATAATTAATAATATAATTTTATTTAGTATGATTTTTATTTTTTGTAAAATAAATATTTAATTAATATTTGAAACAATAAATAAAATGAGAAGTAATAAAGGGGCTAGTACAAGCATATTTATTATCTAATGGAGTTGAAACAAAAATTTAATACTCTTTAAATATGGTGATGGGGTTGAAAATAAATCTTCACTCTAAAAATAAAAATAAAGATAGTTAAAGTCACATTTGTCTTGTTGTGTTGTTATCCCTATTTCACACATAGCAATCCTTTGCAAGTCATTGTAATTTGAATGCTCCTATTGTAGTCATAACTCTTGTTTGTATTATGTATCATTTCAGTGCTTTGTAGGTGTGTCATTGTTCTATTAGTCTTTTTCGTGTTTCTAATTTTGTTAGAGAGACTTCGAATTTGTTGATTCATAATATTTTTAAATTGTGCACAGCATTATGGATTAATCAATTCAGAGAAAAATTGAATATTATTATTCATAACACCATTATGGATTAATCAATTCAAATAAAAATTGAATATTATATTTGGTATCGTGCAATCTAAAAGCCTGGTCTAATAACGTAATTCAAAAAAGACTTTCGGACTATAAATTAATCTTTTGTAAAGATATTCAACAACTTACATTACTCATCCAAAAACATATTCTAAATTACATAATCTAAATATACATTCTTATGTTATATTTTAGAATATTGTATTTTACCTACGATAAGGGACGGTGCTTCCCAACTGAGTGGTTGTCATGGACTACGACAATTAAAAGGATTTGAACTAAACCAAATTGATTTTTTTTTTCTTTTAAGTAGAAACATCACTTAATTGTTCTATCAATTTAAAATATCGAATCAATATTATTTGAACCAAATTATTACTTATGATACTGGAAACTTTACTTCAAAATAGGATGTTTATTAGTAATAATTCATATAATTTAAGCAATTTAGTTTAGTTCACTTATGCCAAGATATAGTTTAGTTCAATTTATTAAAACAAAACCGTTATACAGTTCAATTTAGTTTTCTCATATCACTTTTAAAGTTTAATCCAGTTTTACAAACAATTTAATTAATGTATATTGCCCCCTAATAGAGACCTACGTCCTGCACTTTTAACATGAAATCGAAATAGAAAATTGAAAGTTTTAGAAAAAGTAACTTTAATTGAATTTAGTAAAGAAAAATATCTGTCAGTGACAAAGATTTAAGGAAACAGATTCGCTATTCAAAACAACTTTATAAGTTTTTAAAGTGCTCAAATAATACAAAAAACAAAAGTTGTTTCTGAAAAAAAATAATAATGAAGAAAGTCAATCTTGTGATGTCAACCAACATTATTAAGTAAAGATAAATATCTATTTTCTTTTACCTCAGAAACAAATAATTATAATTATATCTATTGGTAATTATATCTATTGGTTTTGTATATATTTTCTATAAACAAAACAATATTAGTTGTATTGAATAATTTCACGAAATCAGAAGTGTGGTAAAAAGATATTTACCACAATTTATGAAGTCTCAATAAATCTATTACAGCTAATATACATATCATATTCTAACAATATCATTAATTGTTGTATTTAATTTTTGATATTCCTTTTATATGAAATATATGTACTTATTTTACCGTTATAATATTCTCTATTGTTCACTTATAAAATCAATAAAATATTTATAAGTTTGACTAAAATGAAATGAAATATATGTACTTATTTTTCCGTTATGATATTCTCTCTATTGCTCATTATAAAGTCAATAAAATATTTATAAATTTCACTAAAATCATAATCATGATAACAAGCATGAAATGTTTTTTAGTTTTAGTACACCAACATATAAATAACCTATTAATATATTTATTTATTCATAATTACGATATCTGCAAAGTGTAAAGTAAGTTAGCGTTCTTACTAATTAGTCATGTGTTGTATTTGAACTCTTTATAACTACCGCACATATCAATACACGTCACTTATATTTTTAGTACAAATAATCGAAATTTAATCTGGATCCTAATATTCTTAAAATTTCCCATCCCTATTAATTATTTTATTTTACCTTTTGTTCAAAAACAGTTCAAACAATGAAATAAAATATTTTATATATCATTTTAGAAAAAAAAAAATAAAGCAATTATTAGGGACAAAAGTACGAAAAGAATTAGTACAAACTAAAAATGAAATCTGACAATTTATCATAGAACAAAAAACACATTTAACCCCTTTACATTTTTAAATTGCTCAGTAGTTGATAGCAAGGAGTCAGGATTCTTATAATTTTATGAACTAAACTAATCGATATTAATAATTCCATGGACTAATTTCGGGTATTACTAGCGAGATAATCTACCAATGCATTTACTTACATATATGAACAATTCTTAATGACAATTAGAAAGAAAGAAAACTACTAACAAATCCCAGGACTGAAATTTATCGGAAGAAGTACCTATACAGCAGGAAAATGTTCAGATAAGAACGAGACATGACATGGAAGACATTGAATGACACAATTTTCTACAAGATAGAAAAGATAGAGACGAGTCACTTCCTTTGACACAAACCTCTTACACGTTGCAGGACACGAACACATTCACAAAAAACTGAAAAATCAAGAGCGGAGAGACCTGCACCTGCTTGAAGCCTGGAACCTGAGTAAGAGCAAGGGTTCTGATAAATGACCAGGTCAAAACCACCAAAATTACTGATTAGACCCTCAAGTTTTTTACTAGTCAGCTTTTGAATGTCTTCAATCTGAACCAGAGACCCAGTTTGCCCAGATTGACGCCACCACCTCTCAAGAATCTTCCTTTTGTGCGCAGAAGTCTCAACTGAGACAACAGCTTTTATTTTAATATCAAGCCGGTGTAGGGCAATTTCTGCCCCACCAATACCACTAAAAAGTGACAACATTGTCAATCCATGAGGGAAGATGGGCTTTAACACAGAAAGATGATACCCCAATGTGTCTGTCTGGAAGCAGTTTTTCAGTGATTTAAGCCTTTCGGCCAAATTGTCCTCTGCAGCACGAGTGTGATTCAAAGGGTAGCCTAAAATGAGCTCCAACTGTTCAGGCTCTACAGGACCCAGTTTGAATTTGCCAATCCACACAAGATTCAACCCACGACAATAACGAATAATGTCTTTCCGCAGTTCAGATGTGAGCACTCCACCTGCATCAGCTAGAATCTTTCCCAGTCTATCACAAATTTCAGCTACTCCACTGGTTTCACAATAGATGCTGCTCAACTGCTTCCTTGAATCCCAAGGTGGCCACCATTTCTTTGTCCGTGGAATTGCTTCTTCGATAGTCATAGGTGGCTTTGGAAGGATATGGAACCTGTTTTCAACTGGGAGATTGTGTACATAACCTTCTATTCTGTCTAAAGCAGAAAAGGACTGAGTATTCACAAATTCAGGTTCAATAGCATATAAGAACTGAGACATCTTTCCCCATGAGTCGTAGGATATATTTGAAACATTCCCAAATAAGAAAAATGGTGGCTTTGCTGCCATGCTACTAAGACCCCTGGATGGATTTGGTTTGGGACGTTTTGACAGTTCAGCAACAATGCTGTCAACCCTCTCTTCCACCAAACAAGGATCAAGACAAGAGATTGACTCATCATGTTCATACTTGGGCCTTTTACCTCTATCATTCTCCACAAAATTGAAGTATTGATCAGAAACATTGATGGGAAATTCATCAATTCCTTCTTCCTCCTTCACCCTAGTATCATTGTAAATTTCCTCCTCATTGATGTGGCTTGATTGTGGAGGTTCATGGCTAAAGTTCTCAACTTTCACTTCTGCTGTACCACATAAATCTATATCTGGTTCATCTTTGATCCCCACAGAATAAGCAGGAGTGGTGGGAAACTAGACAAGCAAGAAATTTCATCACTCAGCAAAAACCTGACTGGTTTTTAGTACAAAAGAATAACTTGGCACAATACAATTTTATACGGAACATGCCAAACACGACCTTAACTTTTACCTCTCAGGTTTCTTAGCATTAATGTTCATTTTATGTAAGTGGTTTACTCCTAACTCAATTCTGCAAAATCAGTTTGTTAGATGCATAGAAAAGCAATTTAATTTATGAGAAATTTTGACATCACATAGTTAAGTTATAAATATTCTTCTGTGTTTTTGTTTCTTTTGGTACCATTGTTATTTTAGTTAGCACCAGAAAATATTTACCATGTGATTGACTAATTGTAAAAGAACAAGAATACGATAGTGTTTAATTTTGGCCATGCAATGTAGAAAATGTAGGCGAAGCTATTCAATAGCTAGCCTTTAAATTTTCAATTCCTAAAATCCCAGAGGGGCTCACTTCAACATACAATGGACATACTTGTCACTTGCCACAACTTCATTTACATTCATAAAGCATAAACTAAAAAGAATGGAAATATGATTCTACGTAACAAAGCTCAATATTGTTAAAATAAAGTATATAATTATATATAAAAAACAAGCTGAATTACAAAAAATGATTGAACATATAATTTCAAATATAACAACTAAAAAGTCTAACCTTATATTCCATCACATAATCGATACCATTTTGTTCAGCGAAAATAAAGTTTGCAAGCTCTGAAATTGGTGCCTCGGAACCTGAAAAACGGCCAATTGCTAAGCTAAAGATGCAATACTAATAAGCAAACTGAAGTCAAGTCCTGATATAAAACATGAATGGAAAGAAATGGATATAATTTCCAGAATCCAGTATTATAAAAGCCAATGATACTAGTTCTATTCCATTGATGTCATCTCACAATTTGAAAGGCAACACAACTAATCTAATCTTAAAGCTGCATAGTTTAGAAAAAATCAGTTTTCACTAAGACTCACCTAGTTTATCAATTGCCGATGATACTTCATTCTCAGAGAAGCCCATTTCAAACAATTGAAGTGTTTTTGCCATAATTCCAAAGAGTTTTTCATTGCTAACCTATGATCCCAGAAGTAAAAAAATTTAGATGCATAATACAGTCATAACAAGATAGATAAATTAAAATAATAAGCGGGAAGATTTCTTGATAGGAGATACAAGTACAACACAAAGAAAGGATAATTTCAAGTAAAGTGTAACCTAAGAAAAAGGGGAAAACTCATTAATACAAATGTATACTCTATCCGACACATCCACATATCTGCCAAGGAGACACCTGAAAGTCACTAGTTGAATCTCCCCAAAACCTCATCAATAGAAAATGTATAACTCGTCATGAAGCGCTCACTGTAATTATTTTACATAAACGTCATTCCTTGTGCCTTCTATTATTTTCACTTTATTGAAATGACTCCTCTTGCATCCTTCAAGATGTTTCCTCTTCTTCTCCAAACTGTTTAAAGAAATCTTATCGCGTGTCTGGGAACGCTCTCTAAATCCATCTCCCTACATTTGTCTATACTTAAACTACTTTGTATGTGTTCTACCCTTAAATTCATGAGCATGCCTTTTTAAGTTTTGGATGTATTTTAACTTTTTGGTTTTTCTGGGTTAGCAACTATCAAACCCTTAAAATATTTTATATGCTTTATGCAAAATGTTGTATTGAACCCTAGAAAATTTTGAACTAAACCATTGCTCCTAAATACATTTACACTGAATCATTGTTCTTTGTTTCTGTTCGCACTATTGTTCTGGTTTTTCTATGTTGCCTTCATACCCTTCAGAGTAGGCTAAGTAAGCTTTATTCAAAAACTAATTTGGGTTAGTACCTATCTGTTCCAAGGATTATTTGTTTTTTACTCTTTCATGTATCACACAGATTTGCCATATATAAACATTACTACCTAAGGGAGACCTTTTCAAGCTATCAAATCATGGCCACTCAATTATTCTCTGGAAATCTTAAATAATCTACTCCAAACGGATCAAGCTTCTACTCATTTCAAACTAAAACCCCCACAGTTCACATGACAGGAAAAAGCATGCACAAAAGAAACTAACTAATAAAATAAATAGTCTTTAAGAAAGAATTTGTATTTTTCACTAGACGTAAATTATATGACATAAGAATCACATCCAAGTCTTGAAGAAAAACAAGTAGAGGCTATAGTTATGTTCCCTTCAAAGGTCTTGCTTATTTTATAGCATTATCTTTTTCTCTCTCATGAATTAAGTTCATAACAACGTAAGAACAAGGACCATAATATCTTGTCTAGTAGATGATAAAGATGAGGATTAAAATAAAACATGACTTGCATAGCACAGTATTTTATCTCCTAAAAAATCTCTTAAATGGGTCAAATATCAAAACCTCCTCTCTCTCATAGGTGATATCTTCCGGTTCCCTTTTCAATTTTTTAGCAATCTGAAAAGCAAAGATGAAGTCCACCAGCTCAGGAATTGATGCTCCATGACCTATATAAAACATGTATCAAGAAATCCTCATTGTTGCAAGTAATACATAAACATGGATATGAACTTATATCTGTATAAGTATACATATTATTCCAAGAAGTTAATTAGATATTGACAATCACTTCACTAAAGGAACACCTATATAGAAAAAAAAGTATGCGAGTATACATATTCTAAAGTTTGCTCAAATTATTCATAGTTAGTATTGTTTTCACTTCTGTCAACAGACCAATGTTGGTCTACCTAAAAAATTATCAAATCACAGATTACATAGAATATTCACAAGTCTAGTCTAAACACTTCAATATATGTTCAAGAACAGCTTTTTGTTCATTTACGCAGTAAGTTGTACTACTAACATCAAGTCCAAGCACACGCAAGAATTAATAACTCAAGCAAGGCAAAGGTTTACATAGACCACTTTTACAACTGGTCAATGCTGCACCATTTTTAACTGCCATCAAATGTATCTTCTTTTTACCATTATACCATACTCCCTCCACACAGGATTACTTCTCCCAACGCCTCTAGGCCTAACAGCCCCTACCCTCTTTTCTAATGGCTCACCACAAATCCTCCCCTTTTTTGGTGGCTCACCACTACAAATCCTCATCGGAGAAGTTTAGGTTTGCTAGAGCCCTCCACATATCTTAATGGGATAAGTTTAGGTCCATTGGAGAGGTTCCATCTTTAACACTATCACATAATTTTTCAACCGCTACCGTTTGTCCCACAACAAATTCTCTGGTGCTTTCCTGATGACACATGGATGTAGAGAAAGCAAACCAAGGAGATGATGAGGGCTAGGAAGGAGGAAGGGCACCTCAAAGAATCCTTACAAGATATATGGCAAGAGAAATAAAGGAACTTGAGGAAGAAATTAGGAGACATAAAATGATTTGTAAATTCAGAAATTCTTTAAAAAAATGTAGAAAATACTATAGAATGTTCTAAAAGTTCCTAGGATGTTCTAGAGTAAGAATGAAGTGGTTAGTGTTGGGAAGTTCCCCATTGCTTGTCTTAGGTCTCGGAGTGAGGCTTTTATATTTGTTGGGCAACTTCTAAATCTAATATGATATCAGAGCCTATAGATCATCATAGTGATCGCCTATTCTAGTAGGCTCTCCTATTTTAGCAAACATCTATTGGGAAACTTCCCAACATAGAATTTGACCATGTCTTAGTAGATTGGCCTGAATTGGTCTGTTTTAAGGTTCAGCTCCCATGTACTTTTCACACTTGAGATTGAATACATTGATTTTTGTGATATTTTGCTGTCTAGAGATTACAATGCTCTTAGCTTTAGGTTGGATGTACCTATTAGGTGTAATTCTACTTTTCTTATGCTTGAAAGTAGTCTTAAGTGTCATCGTGCTTTTGGAAGTTTCATATACATGATATAAATTTGAAACATTGTCCATCAAATGATGAGTGTAGAAGAGCTGAGAGGATGTGCTAATTTTAAAGGTCATCTTATAAGATAACCAATTTGATTTTAAGCACATCTTAACCAACCTCTAATTAATACTTCATGCAAGTATGGAAAATTGAATGGTTGTTAAGCCATACACTCAAAAGTGATAATCCATTAATGAAAGACATGACAAAGGGGATGACGGAAAAGTTTGACATGTATTGGAGTGAATATAGTATCATTCTTTCAATTGCTATGATTCTTAATCCACAAATGACACTTAAAGCAATTCGATTTTATTATTCAAAGCTTGATCCTTCCACTTATGATGAAAAACTTAATCATAAAAAAGAGAAGATGTACAAACTTTTTGAAGAATATGTGAGTGTAATGTCAAACACCACTTGAGCCAAAATATTTTCTAGTTAGATATTTCTAGCTATTGGAAGGATCAAGAATGCTACCCAAATCTTTGTAGATTGGCATATGGGGTGTTGAGCATTCCAAAACAACTGTTGCAGTGAGTCTGCAATTAACATTGGTGGTAATGTGCTTAGCAAGTATCATACTAATCTTCTTCCTGACAATGTTCAAGCACTAATTTTAACCCAAAATTGGTTAAAATGGCTCTAAAAATATTGGTAATTTAATTTATATTACTTTCGAATACTTTTTTAATATCATCATACTTCTAAATTATATTATTTGCTAATATTTTGTTTTTGAAGATGAAGATAATGAAGTTGTTCAAAAAGAAGAAATTGTTCTAGATTTTTCAATCCATGAATCTAATGTTCTTCGGACAAGAGCAACAAATTCCTCCAATAGTAAAATGAGTAAGTTGCCACATTTTAATTTGTATCTCACAGTTGTTTACAAATTTCAATTATGTAGATTTTGTTTTTTGAGACTAAAATGTGGTTTAAGATGTTTAATTTATTTACTTACTATTGTATGTCACTACATACAGGTTTGTTTAGTATCCATTCAAGAGAAATTTGAATATACTTTTTTGATTTTAAAAACATGGAAAATAAAAAATAAATATGCGTTAGTGAGCCACCCCACCAACTTGTAGTGGGTTGTGCCAGGTTGGAAAACCTCTAGCTCATCATAAAGTGAGTCGAGTTGAGCTCACCTAATTTTGATTCAACCCTGTGTGAGTCAGATTGACTCACATTGACACCCCTATCTTCTAATGAGCTTTTCTAGCCAACATTATTGTTTACCGCAAACGTTTTTTCCAACTGGAAAATTTTGTTTCCCACATGTTTTCTTTAATGAGTACCATTTACCGCTGACATTTTTGGTGATAGAAAACCGCAAGACTTCTTACAATGGTTATGGACTCGTATCAAGAAGGGAAGAGCTGCAGAGTAAAGCAAGGAAATAATGCTATGCAAAGGGTGCATGATATATTGATTAGAACCAAATGTTATTAATGGTTGTTAGACATCTCACATCAACTAGAAATATGACCAAATTATAATATATAGATAGATGCAAACCTCACCTTACAAACCAGTTTTGTAAGATTGAATTAGGATTAAAGTTCAATTTCTAACATGGTATCAGAACTTATCAGTGTGTATCCTAGTAATGTTTGGTATGCTTATCATACGATGCATTATCGATGTCCTCAACATGTGAGGTGTGTTGAAGATCTCAATTCAACTAGACATATGGCCAAATTATAATATATAGGTGAGTACAAGTCTCACCTTACAAGTCGGTTTTGTAGTATTAAGTTAGACTTAAACTTCATTTTTCAACAATGGTGTTCAAGAGTGGTGGTCCATGCTAGCCTTTCAAGCAAACATATCTATTGAAGAGACGTTCCTTTGCTACTAAAGGCCTATACAATACCTTTCTAGGTCAATTATGATGAGAAGAATAAGGGAACAGTGCAAATGAATATGTACATTCTCATACCAAGCTTGCAAATTGCATATTCAACTTCCTCCATGGAGAAGTTCATCATCAATAAGGAACCTCTTTTATCATCAATGTCACTTTTAAGTTCATCAAGCTCCTACAAGAAAGATTTTGTTGGAGAATTAAATTGAAAACATATGTCATAATGAGAACCATGTAGAAAGAAAATATTACCACCAGGCACAACAAAAAGACTAAATTGTCAAGGTCAACAAGGGCAAGCTGAAATACATCATGATGCATATTTAAATTTATCCTAGAAAGAGAAAGTAAATGCATCACCTGCTAGTAGTAAAAGGGAACCAGTGACCAATAGTTCAGATAATGCACATGATGCAACAAACAGGTGCCAAGCCACTATTATCAGAATCCGACGGATTACAATCCAATCCATTTCTCAGTTCCGAAAACATAGATTGACAGCAAATAAATTTTTACGCTACATCACCATATGAATCAGTTGAATCATATGATTCGGTCCACAACTGGGTCAGACATGAAACTGGATCAAGTTGTGTGACATGGTTCTGGAAAACCATAAGTCTGGTTTTGCCAAGGCCCTTTGAATGGGCCCAACCTAGGGTAAAAACACCTGTTACTTTTATACTATCTTGGCTAAGAAAGTCAGATCTCTATTTTGATAGTCCTGATTCGTTTTTTTCCTTCATTTACCCAGCTTTGACTTACTTTGCTAAGCTAGGATTTACATTCTCAGTTAGGCAGGATGAAACCATTGATTGCTCTAGCTAGAATATTTTCTTTTTTTAATTGTAAAAAAAAAAGAAAGAAAAGGAAATAGCTGATCTTTCCCCCCTTCAATATGACACATTTTTAAGAAAAAAAGGCTATTTTTGTTTAATTCATTTTCTACCTCTCCACATAGACTGGTGATACACATGCTTGCTACCCATATTGTACTACCACTCTATTGCTGGTTGAAACCATTATATGTATGGTGAATGCAACGAACTGGTAACTAGAACTTTAGATGATGCACACGGTATATGAAACAGACAGGTTCCATAACATTTCAAAAAATTTATACAAGCAATTAAGGTTGACAATACATGAATATCTGAAAAAACTATTATTTGAAAAAAAATATATCTCTTTGGAATTTGGGATGAAGTTGACATATGAATATACCGGAATATTAAAAAGATTAAACCAGCATATTGACAGATACCACAAATATGTGACATTAATAGATCAGACCTAGCCGATAAACAATAAAAGCCTTATTCCACTAGTTGAGTACAACATCATATATCGCACAACACCATTTGGCTCATTTCAAATATTCAAGTTTACTCCTACCATGACTAATTAAGATAATAGTAATAATACACCACAGTTTCTCTTTTCTCTAAGATGACTAAATTTTGTAATAAACCAATTGATGATTTCTCAGGAATAAGAAACAGGTACCTCTTTTGCTTGGTTGACATTGGAAATCTCTGGAGGATCCTTATCATCAAATAAGCTCTCCAGAGAATCAGAAGACAGTGAGTTTGATTTTCTAGGAGCCTATATAAATTACAAAGCAAATTGAAAAAACAGTTAAAAGTTTTACATAAACAATTACAGAGTCAAATCCTTTAAAAGGCGAACAAATTTCAAGTTAACTAGATTTTTCAAATAATAAAACAGAAATAGAAAGACAATTATTTTATTCCAGGTCAGTCCTCGCTCATAAAAGCACCTTGACATTTACAACAATATTATTTACCGTCTAGTTCACTTGAATGCTGATGAACACCTTAAAATATATTTAAACAATAGCATTCAATGATGCCCACGAATTCCCACACATGCAAAAATTTGCGTAAAATAAAAACAGCTTGGCAGAAGCAGTATCAAAAATAGCAAATTGCTCAATTAGGAATTAGCACACAATTCTTGAAGGATCCCTTGCTTGGCTCATCAATTAGCGCTATTAAATTGCCATAGTGATTTATTATGGTGCCACATTTCGGGGAAAACAACATACAAAAGCAGTGGGTGTTGCAGTTTTAAAAATGCTGTCACCAAACCAATGGCATTGTAGCAGTCTAGTGATAGTATGAATGAAATTGCAGATGAACATGGGAGATTCCCTCCTCTTTGGTTTGGCCCAACTCTCTCTTAGTTCATCTCCAACTAGTTCACATCCTTCTCCATCTCCAACACCCTCCATCTTTTATTCATCCAACAAACTCCTCGTTTGTCATATCACTCCTCACACTAGAATTGGACCTCTCAATTCAAGCATGAAATTTGCAGGAACAGACATCAACAGGTGGTCCAATAACAGCTGGTTAGCAAATGATCAAATAGGTCCAACAACAATCAATTGGATAGATTTTGATACCAAAATAAAATCAGAGGAAAAGATATAATGAACAGTGTTCTCGTATTTATTTATGCTGTAAAAGGGGTACACAAACACATAGATACAAGATAAAGCTGACAAAAAGGAAATCTTAAGCTAAATCTAAAATAAGCTATAGAAAAGATTAAGCCGTTATCCTATAGCAAATATCCTAAAAAATAGGCTATTAAGATAATATAAAATATTTCCTAAATCTGGAACATAAAAAAATCAGAGCCATATCTCAACAATTGCCTTCAAACTCATAGTGTTCACTATGAATGGTTGGTTATGCTATTTTAACCACAACATTCCTGCTTCTTCTCAAGGGGCTATGAACGACATTTTCCAAACTCATCTTAAAAGATTTTTTAATCTTCTTTGATGATGTCTTGGTTTGTAGTCCCCCCTCCACTGAAGATCATGTGAAGAATTTCAGGGCAGTGTTCTCATCATGAATAGAAAATAATTATTTTTTGGGAGAAAAAATAAGTGCACATTTGCAGTAAACAATGTGGAGTAATGGGGCACATTATTAACACATTCGCAACAAATTATATATATTTTTATTATTAATACATATCAATTTTTTCTAAACAATATATGTATATACATATAGATGTACTTGCACCACAACAGTTTTAGAATTTAATTCTTTAGCGCAAACAGGGTCGGTGCACAAACAGTGCCTTTAACAGTTGGCACAGAAAGAAATAAGTATATCGAGACTCAAGAGAGGGTGAATAAAGCTAGGAGAAACATAGAAAAAGGCCAGATATGAACTAAAACATCAAGCAAAAAAAAAAAAAAAAAAAAAAAAAAAAGAAAAAAAAAAACAAAAAAATAAAAAAAAAAAAAAAAAAAAAAAAAAATCAACTTTTGTCGTTATTTCATCATTCAGTAACTTAAAATATTTAATAGTTCTCTCTAACAAAACAACTCAAATGATACAAGCAGAAACATGTTGCATTGAGCACCTTCCCATCCCAAATTCTAACTCCAGGAGCCTAAAAGACCATTGGTATTACTTAAAAGTAAGTGATAGACATAAATCTTCAACTTTCTAGAAGTAGGATAGGGAAGGATTGTCAACAACACTTAAATAAATTAATCAGGTAAAGAAATGTCTAAAATTGGGCTGGAGAATAATAGGGTTACCTCTTTCGAGTGACCATAACGATAGATATTTGGGGCACTTGTACCACTTCTTGTATTGTGAAAACCACCCAAAGAATCAGAAGAGTCACAGTTGGATTTATGAGCCTAATCAATTGGAACTAATAGTCACCGATCAGGATATTAAGTCCAGAGTTCAGAAAGCATATCGGCAGCAGTATCAACATATCAGAGAGCAAACACAGCTGCTGTGTAGCATTGCAAGTTTCTAATCATCAAAAAAATTATAGAAAGAAGCAGTATCCCTGTTCTACCTTCATGTAAAATATAGTGAATAGGTAATTTGATATGTAAACACACACACACACACACATATACATATATATTCCTAGTGAGTTATTTACTATTTACGTATACAGTTGACAAAAAACAAGCTCACATGTCCTCTAGTCATGAATATAAAATACGGGGAATTGGACATGTATATATAAATAAGAAAAAAAATGGTTGAAGTAACTGGATAGTCAGCTACTGTTAGTTCATGGCTATTTGGATGCCTCTTATGATAAGGCACGCTGTTGTATCCTACAAAGTTGAAGAAAGACAGAATGTAGACAGATTGAAATGATAATAAGTGCAGTGCACAGTTTCTTTGACCTAATGTTTCTTTCCGTTTCTCTCTATCCTTTCTATTCTGTTCTTTCCTGTCCCCTCTTTCTTTCTCTTTCCCTACTAATTCTATATCAGAATAAATAACACATCGTATAAATGTTCATTATGATCCTCTAAAGACATACTCACAATAAGTGGTACCAACTTGGTCCTTTCATGACATTAATGCCGTTGCTTGCATCCTTGTAAGGACAATTTACTAGCACTTTTAAGGGCCCATCCAATGGCATCAATTGATATTGAAGAACTATTTGATAAACTTGCAAAGCAGCACTAATATGACAATACCTATCTTGAAAGAAAAGTAAGAAACAATATACTATCAACTGATACAGAAAATAGAATACAAAGTCCTCTCAAATAGAAGAGATAGGACATAAACTAAGTGGTTAGTTATCTGCATCCCTAAAGTAAGAAATGACATTTATCACTATTTACAACGGGATATTTGTTATTTATTTAAATTGCTAGCATACCATTGCACTAGACACTTGATTAAATGACATACTTTAAGTCTCAGTGCACAAGGTTCATATGATTCTGTGGATCTAGCACAGTTATTTCCGCACTAGAATCCATGACTACATATGCAAGCAATATGTAATTCAAGGACCATGCTTATAAAATGATAATTTGAATCTTCATGTATATGCATATCTTTCTGTACGAATAAACTTTTCTCATCTCAATGAACATGCACATCATTAAGATATTATCATTATTTATAAATTTAAAAGGTAAACAACCAGAAAAATCCCATATCTTAATCCCAAGAGTGCCGACTATAAAAACACACTAACATATTTTTGGTCTACTTACAGAATATCTTAAGAGGGCCTCTAATAAAGTTTCAGAATTTTCTTCACCTGTAAATTTTAAAGAAAATCAATCAGAACAATAATACTTCAAGCAGCAGAGTGAAATATCTCCAAAATTCATCAAACGTGTCATGCATTTGGTGCATGACATAAGTATCCGGGTCCCACATAATGTACCATTCTCCTCAATCACTTTATCGACAAGGCATGGTAGGAATCCCATTCCAATAAAGAATGCTCGCAGTTCGCCTCCAGACGAGCTAGCACCATTGTCCTCCTGGTAATTATGAAGGAAGACGTTAAACATATAGAAAGTTTGAAGAAATAAATGTTAAACATATGGAAATTATGAAGAAAAAAATGTTAAACATAAGAAAACCAAAAATGAATGATAAATTAATTAAGATCACTATTTTTATATGTTTTATCCTATTATATATACACAGTGAACAAATGGAGTTCATCATTTACAACGTATGTAGAGAGTTGTAAATGGAGAAAATTCAGAAAAATGGCACAATAGGGTTATGGCAAACAAACAAAATCAGTGAAGACTTTTGAATCATTAATAATTTTACATATAAGAACTAGGTTATCCTTCTCATACACAGGACTAAGATGTAGATACATTTTTTCATTGCATGGATCTTTCTTAGAGATTTTATTTAAATATTGGAATTTGGCTACCACAGTTAGCTCCTCGACAAATAGTGCACTACAGCACTGCTGTAGTCACATGATGGAGCAGCCATGTTCACTACTTGGGCTGCTGTAGAAGAGCAGTTTGGTATTGTGGCTGCCATGAGCTGAATAGCAGCTGTAGCCAAAGGGACAGGGCCTTTTCGGATGCTACTTTTTGGATTTCAATTTTCAAGAAAGAAACTGTGGCTGTAATCATAGTGAAAATGATAAAGAAAAAGACTGTTATTTAGAAGAGAATAATTGATGATTAATATTTATTACTTAGGAAACTTATATTTCAATTTTTGCTAATTCTTACTTGTATGTTTTATCACCTGAATGTCATGAATTTTGGGTAATTTTAATCATTTTTGAAAATTTATCTATAACTACAGTATACATTTTACGAAAATTTTCAGAATAGCAGCTACCATACTATATGCTATAAGCTGTAGAATTTTTTGGGTCAGCTGCTAAGTACTGGGATTTAAAACACTGTGATTAACATCCAGAGAATGGCTAAATAACTAAGAGCATAATGAGAGATCAAGATGTGTATTCTGTATATATTGAGACATCAACAGCATACCCCAACATCCCCTGAAAATGTAGTGTAAGGTGGCAACTCATAATCCAAATCCTCGGTTTTTGGAACCATAATGGTTTTTCCTTCTCTTGTATTTGGATTCCCCGCCATTTTGCCTGCATGTTTAAGAACAGTGTGTGAGTGTTGGTTGCATCAATACAATGGCTATTTCAACTTTCTAGTGTAATGACATGCATAATTATGCTGAAGTAGAACATCAATAAAAAATATAGAAGATCAGTTTCACAAGCCTTAAATGTGAAAACCTACCGAAAAATATAATATAAAATCAAAACATTTTTAACAAACACTAACAGCATTGCCCAAAAATACTGATTCTATAAACCATGGTTTCAAAATCATCGCATGGCAATTGCCTACTTTTTGTAAAAATCGCAAAATAAAACCGACCGACAACATTACATGTAAAACAGCCACATCGGACTGCATCTGACCGAAGTTGAAATATTGACTTGTAGCCCTTACAAAATTACTGTCATTCTTCCTATTTCTTCAAACGTAGATTTTGAAGGATCAGATATATAGCAAAATGATAATGTGTCATCAATGAAGGAAATGTGAAATTTGGGAGGGAAAACATGCAATAGTTAAACCTAGTCATGAACAAATATTTCTCACACAAACATTAAACAAATTCACCCTGCAACGGCCACCATGCCTACAATTGGCAGTGGGCAGAACTACAACTGCATTCAAGACCACAGTTTCAAAACATGATATACACTATTCTTCTTTTTTATGCCGGAAATGATAACATGCAAAGGCATAATAACAACAATAACAGTCAAATACATAAAGAGAGAGCAAATATAATTAACCACTTACAGTCATGTAACACTAGTGGCGTAACATGCAAAGGCATAATAACAACAATAACAGTCAAATACATAAAGAGAGAGCAAATATAATTAACCACTTACAGTCATGTAACACTAGTGGCGTGGTAAACACTTTTACAAATTTTAATCAATTATTTAGAGGCAACTAGCGTAACAATAGAGCACTATCAATATATTTCCTAGTTAACCTGCTATAACATACTTTAATACTTTAATTCTTATTTTCGGGTAATTCGTACTTTAATCCGATAACAGTAATAGAAAACATGTCGAAAAAAAAAAAAAGGCTTCTGGAAATTCGGGAATTTCATACATAATTGGTTTCAAAATGCAATCAGAAGTCGTAGATGCTGAACCGGACCGGTTCAGGCTCATGCAGGAACTGAAAATTGGCGAAAACGAGAAAGGGAAGAAGTTGTAAGGAGAGAAACGGAAATGCAGAAGGGGAACTGAGAATACCTAATCGGAGAGCGTGCCGGCGCGTGGTACACACTCTCTCTACCCGCGTGAATCACACCACTGAGATTCCCCTAGACTCAGAAGAGAAGAAAGGAAACTAGTAGTAATTCAAGTGAAGTGATTATATACACACATGTATACATATATATACATATTATATATATGCATATTATATATATATATATATATATATATGCACACAACAGCACAATACAAGGGGATTCATGGGTCCCACTCATGCCATCTCAACTGACTCTGTCACACATATTTTTCCCTTTTGTCTGTGTTACATCGGCCACACATAGGACATGCAAATCTTGAGAAGAAGGCCTAGGTGAACTAATTGATCATTTATGATAGACAGTGATGTGTATTAATAGATTTTTAATAAAAGTAAAAAATACTTCAGAATAATTATCTCAATCCTTTATATTGATTTTTAATAATTAAAAAATATTTTACAAAACTACAGTTTATTTCTTTAACATTCTTCTTGAAGGGAGATTGAATAATACCAAAATGGTTAATCTACATTAACAACATGGAGAGAGAGAGAGGGTGTGTGGAACTCTTGGCTTGACAAGTTCCTTCAGTTCTACTTGGAGAGAAACATTACTTCTCTCTCTTTGTTTTTTATCTCAATAATTGCACATCCACCTTCCCCTATTGTTGTTGTCATGCACATTGATGAAGAGGTGAATGTCAGACCATCAGATTCAAGGATTTTGGTCTGAAGAATATACATAGAAGGGAGATTATGAACTAGATTTCATACCCGATCTTAACTCTGAATTTCATTTCAAGGTAGAGAGAAGTTAATATTTGAGGGCAAAAAGACAAAGATTTTTTCAAGAATCAAGTATTTAAAAAGAGGACTAATACGTCACATTTTACAAATAGAAGTTTCTCTATCCTTTAATTTTTTATTTTTTTTTTATAATTTCATTTCTGCTACAACAGAAGTATTATTGTTGGCCCTTCCTTATGTCTCAAAGTTTAGATATTCATGGTTTGTGCAAAGGAATTATCCATGTCCTTTACCTGAATTTAAAGGGGAATCTGTGTTGTTTCAAGAGTAGGTGGTCCTCGAAGACGATATAGTTTTGTTATTGGAGAAATAAATAAGATTTACAATTACTAAAAAAATCAACTTTCTTTCTAAACTCTGAAAGATTGGAGTAGCTTTTGAATATAGATATTAGTGAAAAAAAATACTAATAATGAACATTATATTATTTCTTTGAGATATCCCTACTGTGGTCATATTATTTATTATTGACCATCTAATCAATCTTTCTACAACTTGAGCAAACTTTATTATCATCAACTAATTCCTGATAATATGGTTAATGTGAATAAAATTAGAACTTCCAATTAAAAGTGAATGAATTTAAATTTAATGAAATAAATACTAGATGATAATCCATAAAAAAAGAAAATTTTTTATTATTGGTACGAATAAAAAAAGAAAAAAAGTTTTTAAATTTAATAATTCTAAATTATGGAGTGACTATTAAGATGATCTACAAATAAATATATATATATATATATATATATATATATATATATATATATATATAATATTTATACATAAGTTAAACAATCTCAATGTAAAGAGATGTATTTGACATTTCACATTAACTAGACTTAAAAGTAATTCATAGTATATAAGTGATTACAAACCTAACCTTTCAAAATAATTTTGTAAAATTAAACTAGACTTAAAATCTACTTTTTAAAAGAATTTGGTACATCCTTACTAAAAAGATGTTTTCGATCTAATGTCTTTATAACAACCTAAAACAGTTTACTGTTCAAAATTTTTATTTGACAAAATATAGTGGATAAACAAACGCAACCCCACTGACCCACATCTAATTGACCTAGATGGTAGGTCAAGCACTATAATAGTGAAAGAAAATTTGAGAAGAAGGATTTAAAATGCACATTGCATACCAATCAAAAAGCTTGTAGCAAGACCCACGAATTTAGATGCACTTGCACAAGGACGACATTAAGAATGGACAAAACACTCATGACAAATTCATCAAAAGGAAGAAAGACATGAGCATCTGAAAAAAAAATTATACATATAGAAGGACTTAAACGACACCCCATATCGACTATGACACACATTGTCAGTGACAATCGCTCAAGAGAAGTTATGCCTACTTCAACATCTATTTTAAGCATGGGGATGCTTGTGACATATGATTATCATTGACGAACACTGATACTTTGAAGATTACTAGGTGACTCGTGTATCTACCCAGTCATAGCCCAATTGAAGAGGAAAATCACTCCCAAGATTCCCAACTTGATCGAAAGACATTAGTATTTATCCCATCATAAAGGCTAGACTATCCCCCATAACAATAATCGACTAGTCGAAATCTCCTAAGGAGTACCCACCTAAAGACGATGACACATCCAAAGAGACATCATTAACCACAATTATACGCAATCTCTCTATACATAGCCATTATTCGAATCAATCAAAAACACCAATTGTCCTATTAGTAAAGACTCACCTCTATTTATAGAAATTGAAGCGCTAAACCTTATCGATACACCTCGTTTTCTCCTAATCATTAGATTTTTTGTTCTAACAATCAAGATCATATCAGATATGGATCACGAGTGAAAACACATCAAACCATAATCACACCATACTTTCTAGACTCTTTTGACATGAGACCTTAAGCCTGGGATTAGGAGATGAACTAAAACATCTAAGATGGCCAAATTATTCAACCAAAGAAAAAAAAATTCTTTCAAAATACAATTAAATATCCATAGCCAAACTCATCAAACTTGAAGAACTATGATATAAAATATTAATATCTAACACCATTTCTCTAACTAAGATTATGTTAACCGACATTATATAGACAAACCACATTAAAAGGAACAAGATCAAATAATCTGAAGAAACCTCACCAAATACATCTTGAGGATATAAAATGACAAAATAATTATAATATACTAGTCAATATCTTTCAATTAAACTATATTGTTTTGAATTGTATTAGTTGTAATTAAATATACAATTTATCTTTTTGTCTTTTACATAATATTAACCTATCTTCTTGAATTTCATATGAAATTATTTTATCTTATATGTTTTTTAAAAGAAATAGAACATATTTTAAATAGCAAATTTTGTCGTCATCAATATGTATGAAGAATTTAACTAACAACTTTATTATAGCATTTCTTTTTATCATTCTTTTACTCAATTCCAGACTTCATTTATGCTATTTAGGTTTTATCACACTCGGACTCATAAGAAAGAGATCTAGTTTAGAAATGACATTTTATTGCTATACATAAGTACATGTATAAGTATAAGTATAACCCTAATCTTGAATAATACAAATGTCTCCTCTTCTCCTTTAAAACCTCGTAAATCAAGACGGTATCAGAGAAATACATACTAATTCGTATTTTTCCGCAATGAGTTCCCTTTTTATCACTTATCTACCAAAAAAAGCCCTAAATGTGTTTATTTTGTGCCAAAGTAAAGCTCTCATCGTGATTACTGATTAGTTGCATCGGTACAAGTATTGATAAATATATAGCTACTATCACAGTTTATAGTCACGAAAAAGTAAATAAATAAAGGTATAGCATTGAATCTAGTCTCCATAATTGCAGGGTTCAAGAATTAGAAACATTGACGTATCAATAACATAATAGAAGGTTTTGCAATAATGTTTTGTCAAGTTCAACAACAGAGTGAATGAAGAAACATCCTTTGTATATTGATATATTGATTGCTAACGGCCGAAATACAAGAGTAACATTTTCATTAAAAGTATTCTAACTCAACACCGCACGACATCAGAACAAAAAACCAGTAAAAGAAGATTGAATAAAACCCAACTTAATTTCCCGACAATGGAAAAATAAGGTAGACATCAATCGGTATTATTCCCCAAACATCCAAGGCGTGCCCATACGCAAATTTTAGGATCCATTTTTAACACGACTACCTCCGTCCACCTGTACTTTTCTCGGATCAAGTGGGATACTCCCGATCTTCAAAAAACTAGAAGACTTGGCAAATCCGTTAACTTTCACTTGCATTGAGCCTACTGTGAAAACATCAGGCGCCTCCTTCTTAGAGACACTGATGGCAGATGGTTTAGTCTCCACTTGTTTTGGCGTAATAGTGACAGAACCAATCTTAAACACAGAAGCGATATCTTCTTTCTCAACCGTACCTTTCTCAGCCTTTTCATCTACAGGTGCCGTGTTGGTGACCTCGGAACTACACACAATATCCCCACCCCTTGAAGTCTGTTTTAAGTTATCAAACTCATCATCCGTCTTTGAATTCTTCTCGACACTGACTCGAGGGATGTCAAAGACAAAATTCAACTTCCGAGGTGGTTCCAATGTAGGTAACGATAATGGATTATCATAATTTCTGATTAGCAACTTGGCCTTTTCTTCTTGCATGATCTTCTGACGATTTTCATAATACATGAAGTCATCAAGCAAAGATGTCTTCAAACTATGGTTTTTGAAGATTTTCAGCATTTCCAAACCTTTACCATACATTATCTACAAAAAAGAAACGGGATCAAAAAATTATTTCATATAATAGCAAGGGATAAAAGAGGCACACCAATGAAAATCTACACATTATAACAAAACCAAAACTACACAAATTAGAAATAACAGCAACTCCCAAATTAGGAAAAAAAAGAAAAAACTGAATACTTCAATCAAGACAATCAAGTACAGAAGTATGATAAAAACAGCCTCAACACATTCAAGCACGTGGGGTGGTAGGGATCTGCTTACTCAATAACCCTTAATAACCATGTTCAAAGTCCTTAATTGGGTAAAAAATTGCAAACATTAATTTAGTACGCTTATAAGTTCGGCAAACTTGTCAATTCTACATTGGTAAAGAAACTGCTAAAAAATATGCATACCTCTTGAGTGTCTCTGCTATTAGTAACAGGTTTGTTCTCATTGTTCTCTAGTATAATGTGTCTAAAATTTGCATTTGGCACATCTTTTATGATGTGCCACTTCACAGGGAAGCTTCCACTCCACTTATCTTGCTGCCAAAAGTTCATGTCCTTATTGAAATCAACAGGACCAACCATCTCTGCAACCCCACAAAATTGACCACTTGCGTTAACCTACATTGTAAGAAAGAACATGATCAAAAGAAGGGAAAATTTCAGCTGCATACGGCTTTAGGCATGCAGATCAGAAAGAAACAGAATTAAAACTCATTGAATTCATCTTCATATGCAACTCACAGAAAAGAAAAGAAAGATAGGGCAGCCTCCAGATTTTCCTCCAGCTATTCTCTCAGCATCTTCATAGGCATTCTGGAGCTTCTTGTTTCCATGAGGTGTCGATGACCACACGTTATATTTAATGCTTTTATGCACGTCATCTTCACTGTATGATTTTATAACAAAATACTTTGCATTTTCAATGTTGACAGGAAAATCCTCCCTGTTATATTGATCAGTATAAATGATTATGTTCTCTTCTGTATTCCCATCTCCTTTGTTTGTATAGGCTTTGACAGCCAGCTGGTATCTCGAATTGCTATTGTTAATTCTCGGGCCCCTATTTCGCTCACCCAAAACATCAGAACTTCCATTTACATCACTCCATCCTTTAGCCATGTGAGCCTTCTGTCGCAGTTTAGCAACTTCAGACTGTCCATTAGCATTAGATCCTCCAGAATCAGAAAATTCACTACTCAGAGGGGAAGCTATTTTTAATTGATTACGATGGGATAAAACATTTCCATTGGAAATAGTATCTACAGGATGGGTTAAGGCATCAATGCTTCTGCCCTACAAAACCAACAAAAAAATATACATAATAATCAAAATTTAGCAAACACACTTTCAATAATTGAAACAAGTCTCCAAAAACAATAATAAAAAGAGCCAGTTTAAAATCCCAATAATAATCTATATAAAAAAGGTGAAATAAGGAGGTAAATAGAAACAAATTTAGGGCAGAAGTTAAAATCAGCTTATGTAGCAGTTAGAGTGATGTCAGAGAACTAACAAAAAAGTTGGGGTGTGCATAAATTGTTTGGAACTTTAAAAGGAAATTTGATCCATTTGATCCATCTTCTGTAATCACTTGTTGAAAAAAAATTATTCAAATGGACCCAATATCACGCATAGATTTCAGGTAAGAAAGAGCTTCAGCCTCTAAATCCACAAACTAACCCATACATAGGCCTTCCCTCCTAGTATGCCCTTTCCAGACAAATAGAAACATCTAGCTAGTGAAAATTTTTAACTTGTTATAGTATTATCAAGTATCATTACTGTTCTGGAAACACAGCTAGAATTATAGATATGATGCTTCCCATCTAAACAAGTCAAAAGCAGAACTGGCCTCACTGGCTCAGAATACTTGAATTCAAATAAAAGAGTAAGATTCTACCTGACGGACAGCTGGCAAATTAAGAAAACCCCTGCCAGAAGCACTGCCACTTGTCACTTCTTTCTTTATCCCAGCATTTTCTCTTGGCCCTTCTGATATCCTGGCCAAGGAACTTGTGGGGTTTGACAATGATTTTGAAGAGCTCCTAGCAAAGGCACCAGAAGCTGAACTGAACTTATGTTTTAAACCTTTTCCATCAGGTCTATTGACAGAAGCACTAGTATCAAACAATGAGTCAACAGAACTATTAGGGAAATTGTCTGGTTGAACAACAAAAGGAATATAACCAGGTGAAGAAATGGGATTTTGATAATTAGGGAGAGAGTAATATTGATGTGCTCCTCCAAGTGAACCATCAACTCCTATCATTGCACCAGGAATATAAGGATTGTATGGATTGTATGGAGACTGTGCATATCCATAGCTAGGTGTATAATATACATATGGAAAACTTTCATGTTGTGCACCCTGGCCAATAAACAAACAACAAATCAGCTGTCAACACAATATGTAACACACAAAACTAGAGAAGAACTAAACTCACCGTGTACTGAATATCAGGACCATCTACACCAAAAATCCTATGGTGGTCCTCCCATTCTCTGGGTGATTCAAATCCTAACCATAATAAACAACTAGTCAATTTGATGCATAGAAAACATATCATAAACTCAAAATCCCGGGCATATCATTCTCATTTTACCTGTACAGTAATACCCATAATTGGTGGCAGCAGGGTAATACGAGTTCTGGTCAATAACAAATTCAGAGGCTCCATCATTAAACATGACTTGAAATTGTTCAAAATTTGGGTTTGTCATATGCGAGTTTAAATCAGTGCCTTCAATCTGAAAATCCAAGAGTAGAAATTTTGTTGTCATACTAACTCAGAACAAAAAAAAAAACACAACACACGGAATACAATAATGGCAATCCATCAAAGGAAACATGATATGTATTATGTATAACAGAGAACGCAAAAATTCAATAAAATTATTACCAAATAAGAATCTGCATTTCGAGTTTCAGAAACATCATACACTTCCATACCAGAACTGCCACCACTGCAAACAGCCATAACACAAGTATAAGTAGCAAACAAAATAATCCACAAAAATACCGAAAATGGCATTAGAAAAAAAAAAAGGTTATTTAAACAACACTCGGCACCGGATTAAATTATCTAAAGCGTGCAAAAACGATTATGATACACATATAATCACAACAAACGTGAATCTCGTAACAAATGAACTACACAGAAATGAATCCCTGACTCCCTGTTAGTGTTACTGTTCAGGTTCTCTGGCCTGATAATACACACAAGCACCATCGTAAACATTCATATCAGGTTCAGGTCTGAAATGAAAATCAAACCGACTGTTCAAAGTGCCAGTAGTTGAACCTTCCTTAACTCCAAACACGCACTAAAATACCAGCAAACCGCGCTAAATCACAACTGAATACTGCAACACCGCACACCTATAGTAGTTCCCAAAATTCACCAGGACAAACAGGTTGAAAAGAGATCAATTCCACTGCTCGGCACACTACAAAAGCTAAAAGTTAAGAATATCACTCCTCAATTCTCTACCAAACGTCTACCACCACCGAAAAATAAAAAACACTGCAAAAGTGCAAACCCTATTAAAGGAAAAACCCAAACCCGACTTGACATTGAAATCGCGAACCAGCTCAGTAACTTATCTAATAAGCAACCAATTTCCCCATAAAAGAAACCCCTTTCCTAAACCTAGACATCAAAAAACCCCACTTCCAAACGCGCAATCGAGTACTCACAAAAAAAAAACATTAAAAAGATCCTTGTTCTTACACTTCACAATAACACTATTCCCCACTGAACCTCACCCGCGTTCGAGAAACACTACTCCAATCACAGAATAAAAGAACTAACGAAACCAATCAACACACAAAGAATCATAAAGAAAAAGTGTAATCACCTGAAGGGAAAAAGAAGAAGAAGAAGGAGAAAAAGAAATCAATGCATGGTTGGCGCCATACGCCGTCGTATAACGGAATTGGAGAGGCGAAAGAAGGAAGAAGGGGCCTTCTGGAACATTCCGATAACGCCCCTACGAAACCCTAACCATTAACAAGAAGAGAAGAAGGGCCCTTAGTCTTTGAAAAGGGCGGTTTCGGTGCGTACAAGAAAGACAAATAAAAATTAAACAGAGTGAAGAAGAAAATGAAAAAGAAAGAAAAAGAAAAGAAAGTAAGAAAGAAAGAACTTGTGGCTTTCTCAAATGAAATGAAACACCTTCCCACCTATGTAAATATACAAAGGATGTCGTAATCTAATTTCATTTTTTATTATTATTACAATTTTTATTAATAAATGAAAACACTTAACACATTTCAAAATTAGTATAACAAGTTGCACAACGATACGTAATTTCTTAATTTTGTAACTTTTAATAAATTTCAATTAATAATATTGAAAAAAATGATCGAGACCCTCCTCGGTCAGTAAATAATGTCAATAGTAAAAAATTGTGATGGATAATAATGAATATTTTGAAAAATATATATCTTTAATAATTGATAGGTTAGCTATGGTAGTGTTCCACCGACAACAACCATGTCGTCAGAGATAAGGGATCAAAATAGAGGCAAAGGAAAATAAGAAATGCTCATTGTATTTTTTCTCTCTATAGAAAAATAAATAAATATATAAATAAAATATATAAATATATATATATATATATATATATATATATTCATATTCTTATTTTTTCGTTGGTATATTGGAGTTAGGTCAATAAATTAGTGAGTTGCTTAGCATAGCGGCAGTCTAGTTTCCAATTTAAATGATAAATGTATAAAAAAAAGGTTTGTCTTGTGAAACACAACAAGCCATTTTGAAATGATATATTAAAATATGCAAAGTCAATGAATGTTGTTTAGTAACAGAGAATTCTAGAAATTCTTTTTTTAATGTAGTTTATATGGTGTTTATTGTTTGTTGATACAGACCAACTCTTGGTGCTATGCTTCTCTTCTTCTTTTGTCTAATTAAAAAGGTACAAACTGATGTGATGGGGTAAAAAATTATACCAACACCTGTGGATGTTTTCTCAAATTTCATGAAAACAACATTTTTTTTAAATCTTTACAAATATTTTTTTAAAATATTACATCTTCACCAATTTTCATATTTCAAATATATTTTTAATTTCGACAAACATTATATTTATATATCTTGTATAGAGTCCGAATAATAATATCTAGAGTCCGGGATTACAATAATAATATTTGTACAGATGACTTTTATTTTGTTTGGAAAGTAAAAAACAAAATAAAGTAAAAGAGAGTTGAAATGGAGGTTGATTGGATTTAAAAAAACTGAAAAAAAATTATAATTGATGTAATTAAATAAAATTTTATATATTTAAAATATGATTTCTAATATATTTTTTAAATAATTTGATATATAAATTGGAATTTTTTTAAATTAAAATAAAAAATATTATCAAATCTTAATAAATACAAAATTTATATTTGAAAAAGATAATTTTAAATTACTTTATTTTATTTTATTTTATTTATTATTTAGTATTTTACTTTAATTGTTTATTTTATCTGACTATAATAATATATAGTAATAAAATAATAAATTAACTTATTTTATTTATTTATTATTTCAGTGTTTCCCATTTAATTGTTATTTTTTTAGGATACAAAAATGTGAACTAATAAAATACTAAATTATTTTAGTTATTTATTTTATTATAATATAAAACCTAATAAAATAATATATATATATATATATATAAATAATAAACATAATCGATTATAGTTTCAAAATGATTTCATACAAGTTTTTATTAAAAAGTTACATCTTTTTCGCATTTTTTTTTTGTGTTTTTGCTCTAATTTATATAAGCTCTAATATATGTTTATACTGCTCATGGATCCCGATAAGCAATGTATGTTTATAATGCTCATGGATCCAAATAAGCTCTAATGTATATATTAGAAGAAAAAAACACTACAAATTAATACTACATGTTTTTCGGTGCTTTATTTGTGTCATAACACAATTTGAAAGTATGTCATTTAGTAAATAAATAAATAAATAAATTATTCTTAAATTAATTAACGATAGGGAACCAAATATAAAGGCCTATGGACTTGGAAACAGCAGGAACCATGACGAATTCTTTCTCCACCTTAGTACTATCGTCATGCACTTCCATAGGCTACGAAAAAATACAAATATGCTCTTAAAATGATAAATAGAAAAAGACAAAAAAAAACTTTTACTTTCTTCACCTCCTTAATCAGTCTGTTTCATTCTTCATTTGTCTGCTTCGTTCTTCCAATCTTGCATCTGCTTCAGTTTTCGTTTGCTTTGGTTCTGATTCTCTAGCATCTGGTTCATCTATATTTCATCTTCACTGTCAACAATCCGTTAAGAAAAGCATTTTGTGTGTGTGGGTGAGATTGTGGAACTCGGAATCGCAGAGTTTGGAGGAGAAGTTGCTTCAATCTGAGTTAAAGCTTCAAACAAGTGGAAGGTAAGAAATTTTCAATGTTAATTAGCAATTAATGAGTGATATTGATGATTAGAGTAGTTAATTTGATGTTTAGGTTGTCATCGACGGTGAATCTATGTCGGAGAAGACGAAGTTGGTATGAACCGGATGCCCCGCACCCGATTTATAATTTTTTTCGAAAATGTAAACCGGATGAGAGGCATCTGGTTTATTTTTTTTATTTATTTTTTTACCAATTATTTAAATACTAATTGTGTACTGTCACAATTATGGCTAGGACCAGAGGAGGTAGTTCCCAGGTTGAAGGGCGAAGAAGGCCTACAACAAAAGTTTGCAGAGGTGATGTGGTGCTTCATCTAGTGCTCCTACTGGTGGTGCTGATGTTGCTGATGTTGTTGATGCTCTTGTTGCTCCTGCTGGTTTTCCTAATGCTGGTAAGGTTGTAGGTTATCCTGGGAGACCATCTGATTTCTTCCTTTTGGTAAGTTATAATCACCACGTAATACTCAGATTATGACAGGGAGAGGTAAGATTTTGTTTTATGTATTTCTTATTTTGATATTACATTTAATATATGAACTTTTTTATATCGTTTGTTCTTTTATGATTAGGATTGGGGAGTCCTAAAATTGGTCTCCCATGGAAGAAAGGTGAACAACCTTGGTCTTCCCCGTAGTGAGGTTTTTGCTTTGATTGTTAACTGTGGATTGTTGCCTCTATACAACATTTGCTACGAGGTCGCGGACAAGGGCCTCTTATGTGGATTTGTTGAGAGATAGCACAGGGACACCAATACATTTCATTTGTCGTTTGGTGAGATGTTTATTACTTTGGACGACGTGTCCTCTCTTCTTCACCTGCCACTGTTGGTCAGTTTCTGATCTTTGATAGGTAGACAACAATGAAGCACGTGTTCTGTTGTTGGAGTTGTTAGGTGTTGAAGAAGGCCCTGCTAATGCCGAGTTGCGCGAGTGTCGTGCCAATGTTGTTAAGTTGAGTTGGTTGAGATATCGTTATGAGGTTTGTTATGTGAAGCAACAATGGGAGTTTGCTGCAAGGGCGTATTTGATGCATCTAGTTGGATGCACAATTTTTGCATATTAAAGTGTCACATATGTGAAAGTACGTTATTTGCCATTATTTCGCGACCTTTCTATGTGTGGTGGTTACAGTTTGGGAGCAGGTGCTTTAGCTTATATTTATGAGAAGCTAGGAGATGCTTCTCTAGCTGGAATCAAACAGTTGAGAATTTTTATTACCCTCTTACAGGTAAATGTTAAGCCTTAGTTAATTAAGAAGTTTAGCTTGATTACTTGTAACTTTTTTTATTGTTGACAGGCATGGATATATGAGCACTTACCATCTATGGGAAATCGGGATATTAACCAGAGTTATAACGAGGTACTCCCAAGGGCTTCTCGATATGTGGTTAGCCGACGTCCCTCTAGGTTGACTGATGTGAGAGGACAGTTAGATGGACTTACTGCATCTGATGTCATCTGGGCTCCATATGAGCCGATTTCATTGTTTTGTGATTTTATCCGATTAGGTAATACCATCCAGATGCATGTTCCTGATCGTGTGCTGCGACAATATGGTTACATGCAGACCATCTCAGCACAAAAAAAAAAGATTAACAAATATTATAAACCGGATGAATGTCATCCGGTTTACAATTATTAGGTGATTTTGTAAATCAGATGGCCAGTGGGGTGAGTCCATCCAGTTTGCAATTTTGTAAACCGAATGGACCCACCCCATTGCCATCCAGTATATAAATTCACTTAATAATTGTAAATCGGATGGATGGTCATCCGATTTGTAATTTGTACATAGGATGCCACCTCCCCCATTTTGCATCCGGTTTACAATTTACAAATCGGATGGTCATCCATCCAGTTTACAACTTCAAAAAATTTCTAAATCGGATGACTTTCATCCGGGTGATCTACCTATCGACAAAAATATACCGAAATCCAAAAATGTTACCTCCCCGTCGTTCTTCGTCGTTGATCAACATTTTCCACAAGTTCAAGAAGCTTTCCACCGTTTAATCCACTTATAAACTTTAAAATATGGCTCCATCTACGAATAATTACAAAAAAATTTCACAGTGTATGCATACTCTAACAGTATGATACTGTTCAAACGTTTATTTTGTATTTCAAATATCACAAGGTCCTTTTCTTCATTTGAAAGAGGAATAATTTTGATATTTTTAAAACTTATGAAAATGCAGAATGTGCGTAAGAATTCGTCGGGAACCAAATATAAGCCTATGGGAACTAAAAGTTATTTAAGTAAAAAAAAAAAAAATTACCAAAGGTTTGTAACTAAATAATTCTAACATTTTAACTTATATGGTGATATTATACAGCTGAATGTACTCCTTATATTTTAAACTTCGATTTTATTTGATAGGGTTTTCTGACGTGTGCTTCGGTGAATTTTCATTTATCGATGATATACAACCTTTTTTTTTTTTTGAAATGTGATCGCTATGTTGAAATATTATTAATGCGCTAAGTGATTTCAATAAAATGCTATTTACTCATTTAATAAGTATTGGAAAATTAAATTAAGAAATAATAATTCTCATAATAAAAATTATTACAGAAATTCATTTCATACCGATTCGTGTAATTACTATTTTTAAGCGCATTAACTTAGAAGTTAAATAATACATGAAAAATGAAGTAATGGGAATGGGAACTCTGGCGCTAATCTTCTATCGGTTAATTAATAAATTGAAGAATAAAAATATTAAGGAAAGTAACTGAAATTGCTATTCCAAAGTTAGATTGTCTAAAAAGATAACTTTCTTATATCCACCAATTTCAGAAAAATAGGTTAATAGCGTGCGAAGATGGACTTGCAAGAGCAGGGCAATAAGGGCAGATTTTACATTCATGGATTAAGATTCTTTGAAGTTAATTATAACTCTGAATCTAAAACCTTGAAACTATTTTCTCTTTTTTCTCATTAAAATAAAGCATGCTTTTGATTTGATTTAAATAATTGTCTAATGCCTTTGAAATTGATCACATGGAAATTAACACCTACAATTTAAAAAACAAAAAATCTTCAATATTTAATAAATATGGTAATTTATTCATGAAATTAAAAATAGCTCTACTGTTTGTAAACTGAATAATATTGGCATGTAATCATAATCAAATATTTACGGGTATATAAACATGTGACACTAATAAATTAACACAATTAGTAATGTTAACATATAATCATACAGTTAAATATTAATGTCTATATAATAACTGCTAATTTTAAAGTTACAAAAATCACAAATCTTTTGTTTTCAAAACTTCTCTACATTGCATCACAATTGCAGATTGATTTTAAACTCTAGAGGATCCAATTCCTTTGACACAACAACCATCACACTACAGAAATCATTAACCACTCAAATCTGGACACTTGTTCACCAGTATACATTTTCATGCTGCCTCAACTCTGATTAAAAGAATAATTACACAGTACTAATCAACGAACGAATAGCAACTAGATATTTCCAAAACACCCCTACCCCAAAAATGAAAAAAACAAAATCTTTCCTTTGTACACACATTTCAAATCCCCGACTTTTTGTAAATTAAATTTCCCATTTACACACAACGTAAACAAACGATGACTATCTGTATTGATTGAAGTAAGAACCGTACACGGGGAAGGCATTCAGAAAATTAACGACGAGCTCCGATGGCAAAACCAGTCCTCGTATGAGCACATGATGGTACTTGTCTATCAAGGATAATATTACCATTTGTTCATCAATGTCCACTAATTGACCTGTATTCGGATCATGACAACAGACGATGGATTAAAAACAGTAAAATTTCCATTTATGATTAGATTGTGAATAAGCAGCCTAAACTACAACAGGGAAACACAGATAGCAAATAAAGCTGCATCAAGGTAGTCAAGATATGTCGAGTTTGGTTGACAGCAGCTTAGCTAAACCCACCACCCCCCTTCCCACAGAAGGGGAGCAGTTTACAAGAGACGAGTGTAAGATTTTAATATGCATCTTCATTTCCGTCAAGTTTTTTCATATTTAAGTAAATCTGCGCAAGACCCGTAACACTTTTTTACAATTTTAATTCACACTTCCATTTTAAATAATTTATATATGTAGTGCTTAATTATATTTTAATTCAACTAATACAAGAAAAATAATAAAAGACAAAAGTTAACAGTTATATTTTATTGTTAGTTAAATTTACAATTTTATGTTTGCTATGAATTATTTTATAATTTAAATAATTTAACTATTAAACTTTTAATATTTATATAAGTTATGGGCCCACAGTCACCCGTTAAAAAAATCAGATAATTCCCGTGCCCAGCCCGAGCGGATATCTCCGGGTTGGTTCAGGGTGATACCCGTGGGTATAGGGATATTTGCCAATGAGATTTGTGAACTTAATTTCTGACAACGATTTTTATGAATAAATTGTTCTTCACCACTGTGATGCAACCGCCTCAAAAAAATCCAGATTAATTATAATGATGCAATGACCATATTTATGAATAAATTGGAGTGTTTTAACGGTGATTCATATTTAATAAAAAGTAGATTAAGCACATATTCACATAAGCATATACAGAAAAGGATTACCTATTTCCAGCTCCAATTCCTGGTCTTCATCATCCCCCTCTTCAATAGCTGAACCATTTTCCAATGCCTCAGCAGCTTTAGCATACCTATTAAGAAATTCTTCTTCTGTTTCTTCATATTCCTCGGTCCCAGAGTCCTATTGAAACAAACCAACCAACCAAAAAAAAAGAAAAATGAGGAAGAGAACATGTCAATCACCTGTAGGCAAAAAGAGATACACATTGATATGCTATGAAGTACGAATAATACTAAAAAAATGAGATACACGAGGAGTGCTAGCAACACACTATCCCATATTGGGAAAAACTTATTGAACAAAATCATGAGTGAGGTTTATTAAATATGGAGTGACACCCATACAATTTTCTGATTTCTACAAATTTCAAATAGTAAGATTATGATAGAAAACGTATGTTATGTGTTGCAAGCATTTTCTCGTGTGAAAGCACTCCAAACACCAACCAACCTCGTCATAATCATCATTGTCAGTGTCATCATCCTCATCCTCATCCTCATCATTGTCACTGTCATCTTCAGCATCATCGGATCCATGCTCATCTTTCCCATCACGTGCTTCTTTCAATCGTATGGATACATCCAACAGTGAAGCAAAGCAATTCTGCGTTTCATCTCCTGACTTCCCTTGTTTGAGAAGTTGCTCAATCAATCGGGCCAATGTCAACACTAAATTTCATCAAGAAAGAATTAACAAAAGTTTGTCAGAAAAACAGTTTCAACTGTTTGACTGTGTTGCTCTGACTGTTAGAACTTAAAACTCCGATAAACAGTAGCCTCAAAACAATATATAGTTGAAAATTCAATCATGAGTTAAAAACACAAGTACAATCAAGAATTATGCAGGTTTTCGTTATTAGTAAGATTTCGCTTTACAGCTATCATCACTTCGAGTTCCAGCACAAACAATACAATGGCATTGTGATAAATTGCTTAAGACAATTTTAGAAGGTAAATAATGAAGAAAGCATGCAATAATAAAGACAATTAAATAAATGAATAGCCAGGGTAGAGTATTACTTAGGAAAAGGAAAAACAAACATTATGTAAATTTAGTAATGGTTGAAAGCCACTATTTACCAGTTAACTTCATCTCAGACTCTGCAGTCAGACCAGGCTCAGAAGACGTACTGGATATATGGCACAGAGCAGAAGCCCAAATTGTGATGCCTCCATGTTTACCCTTTTCCAGGATACCTTCTACAATATCAGGATAACACAAATAACATGAAGATATCGCAAGCAATAAGGGCTTCCAAAGGGCACTGGGCGTGCTTTGAACCTCTATGACGCGAGAGAAGGCTGCTTGACTAAAAGCAATAGCTAATGACTGCCTAACACCTTCAGTTTCAGGTGAATAGGTTGGACAATTTAGTAATAAATGGACACACGAGCAAGCTCTAAATGTTGCAGAAGGATATTGCTTAATTGCCTCAGTGATGAAAGCCCCAATGCCTTCTAGAATTGAACGTTCAGGAACAGGTGGAGCTGGAGGGGGTGGCATATGTTTTACTATAAAGTTGTTCAGCCTATGTCTGCGATCTATATTTACAATTTCCTTAATCACCTCAAAAATTGATAAATCCTCTGATTCCTCCCATGCATGCCACTCTGCAATAATTTCAGCCCAAACTGACACCAGCTCTGATACTTTGAGCTCTTGAATCATGTGATTTCCATCAATAGATAGCAACACAGACTGTAGCAAAGTTGACAAATTTTCTATGCATGATGAGGGGGGAGCTTCCTGGTCTTGTTGATCCTAATCAAATTGAGGAAAACGTACGAAAATTTTTAAAAGAACAATATATATTAATAGGGTTAAATATTGTAAACAATGCAATATTCATTTTGTCAGTAAAAAGAAGAATTGTCATTTTAAATTTAATCCAGCACTTATGGAAATGTGTCAAATGTAGTCCTTATCCTTCACATAACATCTCCCCTTTTAGATCACTCATTTAAGGAAATAAGGAAATATTACATTGTCATAACTGAGGAACCAAAAGAAACAATTTATTTCAGGAACAAAAAGCATTTCCGTGACTAAAAACATATTTAGTCGTATTCTAATATAATGTAAAAGACTTAAGGAGAGTAAATTATTAACTGATAGACAAACCATAAAGCAAGGAGCGGGTCTAATCAGCACAAACACTCACATGTATATAAGCAAATATACTCAAAAGTATATTAGTAATGAAAAAAATCTAAATTAGAAAAGGTGCATGTAGTAAGACAGACTACCATTGTTATCACTGAAAACATTAGAGATTAAAATAAAAAAATACAATGTCACAAGATAGACAATCAAATCACAGTTTCATCAAACCCATTCAAATCCTCTTTTTGGCTTTGCCTTGGGCACATAAAGTAAAGAAAATCAAAGTTCAATTTAGAAAGGAACTCGAGTTAACCAATGTGTTTAGAGGGGTAAGCCAAGCCTGCTGCAAGAGTGCAGCAAAAGCTCTAGCAATTGTCACGTGATCCATGGTCCATTTATCAAGAGACTCAGATTCTTCAGGCCTCGAATTTTCCCAAGTCTGACCCATAACTGCCAGAGCAGCAATTGCACGTTCAACCACCTATTGTACATACATAAACAGATCAAAAGTAGCACATGTGTAGCCTAATCACTCAACTTCAAAGCAAGAAACGTATATGTCGTCCTCAAACAAAGCAATCAAGAAAAAAATACTCAGCAATTAAGGCAAAGCATCACCATAGACACAAAAAACATTGTACTCAATGTTATCCTGGAAGAAAATATTATATTGGGAACAGCAGATAAAGGCATGAGTGACTATATATTTTGCTATAGAAACAATCTACAGCATACAAATAGGAGCAGTGTTTCAATTTAGCAGATAACAGGGTAAGTGTTCAATTTCATCCAACTCAAATCATTAAAACTTCCAATCCCGAAAACCATAAGGATTCTTGTCAAAAAATTTCAACAAACCTTCAGTGTTATACATATTTAGCATATCCAGATTTAATGTTATTATGTCTTGGATTTGTCTGGTGAATCAAATAGAATTGATCATTAACCAATAAATAAGCAAGAAAGATCAGCATACTTGAGGCCACGGCTCCAGGCTGACAGCTAACCATTTTGAGACTGAACCCACTATCGAGGGCACAATATGTGGGATATGGACTGCAACTTTTTCATCTCCAGCTTCCATAATAGAACTGAGAAGCTGAAATAAGATGGAACTCTCGCTCTCACTCTCGATCTCATCCTTTCCAATGCTACCGACTATTACTTGGATAATGGGTAGAAAGTCGGGTGGCATGTAGTCATTCTGAAAAAGAAGACAGGAACTAAAAATAGTGAAAGAGAAAAGTGTAAGAACATTCCAGTCCAAAACAAATCAGAGAACTAAAAGCTCACATCAAGTAGTGTGGTAATTGCCCCAGCAGCAGAAACCCGCACTGGATAGCAAGAAGGGCCCTGACTATCTGGCATGACCAATGCCATAAGCAACAGAGAATACACATCAGTACACATCTCCTGAAAAGACAAAACAACTTCGGATAAACTAACTGTTGAAAGTATTTTGTCAATACAGTAACATGAAAGTATATTGATAAGCAATTCGAATATAAATTTTTTCTTGAGTTATCATAGATTAATTGACATTTTGTCTTACTTCAGGTAGACAGGCGCCTAGTTCTCCAAGTATCCAGTTTGCACTTGCAACAAGGAATGGTACGGACACAGCTACAGTGTACAGTGGCAAGACCCGTGTTCGAAGAAGGGTTGTTACAAATTCAGGTTCTTGCTCCCTCAAAAACTGTACAAGAAATTATAGAATTTATAACTCCTTTTTGTAAATTATAATAGAAAAAATGATGAATAGTTGAACAAAGAAGAAATGTCCTCACATCTTGCAGGCCCCCATATGCCATAAGAACGCCAAAGTAACTGCCATAGTTCAAGATGTAACAAGAGAATGCAGAAAAAGTCATAAAGAAAGGAAATTAGCCTACTATAGAATAAGGATAGCTACACAAGAAAGAACCTAGTCCTCTTTAATCAAGAGCAAAGTTCTTTTGAAAAAAAAAAAAAAGCGAAAGGCATTATCAAAACAAATTGATTATAGCTATAAACACAATTGATTAGCCTCATGTTTGATTAAATTAACTTGATCTGTGAAAATAATTTATTATTTTGGCAGCTTCTGAAAGCAATTATTTAATCAACAAAAAGTTACATCAAACAAGAACCAAGTTCAGCTATATCCTTTTGATGCTGATTCAAAAAGAAAGGACATACATACTCATGCTGCGAATTATATTATTGCTTTGTCAATAGGCTTGCAAAAACATACTAAAAAATTAACAGAGTATTATAGTAGATCAGATCACCGATCTTAAAAATATAAATTGAATTTACTTAACAGGTGAAGCATACATAAAACTCACTCATTCAATATTTTCTGAGACAAATTGGAATCAGAAGGAATGGGAAACTTGGACAAAAATGGAAGCACCAATAACTCCCCCATAGAGCGGCGTTGATTGCTTTTTTTGTTCTTTTGACCTTTTTTACGCTTGGATGAAGCTGACAAATTGTCTGTGGCAGTCTCCATCGGTGGACCCTGCAGACATTAATGACAAAAATGAACCATGGTAATAACTAAGCCATAGATTAATCAATCTTTATCAAATAATAACCTTTGACATCGAAATAACACCAAGTAAGTTTACTGCACTTTTTCTGGCTGTGAATAAATCCTCTCTCCATCCACAAATTTCATCCTAATATAAATTCAGGTCAGATATATCTAAACATTAAGAAAACAAAAGACAAACAGATCAATTTTCATACTATATCTGAAGGAAGATTCTTCCGTATATACTCATCTGGGTCTTCTTCCCACTCTGACATGTCCTATGCATCAACATTTCCATAAGAAATTAACAAGAAAAATATATAATAAGCAGTTTTTGACTAATTTATTCCACTTATACCAAAAAAACTATGCATGTTATTTTTTTAAAATAAATTCTGACCTTATCATTCATTACTAATGCGGGAAATATTGCAGATTCCAATAGAGTTGTAAAATGTGGAGAAACTAACCGCCATCCCTGCACAAAATTAAATGGAACCACATCAAAGATTTATATTTTGAAGAATATGCTCACTAAAAAATTTACATATTTCAGCATTCTGACAATTTGAAACTAGAAAAAAAAAAAAAAAAAAAAAAAAAAAAAGAAAAAATAAAAATAAAAAAAAAAAAAAAAAAAAAAAGCAGAAAACA
>Ga0209700_100295_pt1 | contig 88639 bp, 48 predicted proteins | sample SiratroredBW_FD_187528 | JGI IMG/M metagenome (GOLD analysis project Ga0209700, IMG submission 187528) | Root nodule microbial communities of legume samples collected from California, USA - Siratro red BW (SPAdes) (version 2) | ecosystem: Host-associated > Plants > Roots > Nodule | place: USA... | reverse complement strand
CGTTTTATGTACGATAAAAGCCAATGGAGTATTCAAGTTCAGCTTGGCTGCGAGATGAAAAATATGAAAGAGAACATTGCGAAAGAGAGTGGATATTTAAATGTGATTGAAGAGATAGGAGCACTGGTTTTTTTTTTTTTTTTTTTTTTTTTTTTTTTTTGTCAATTTTGTTACAGGATCTTACCTTTAACTGACTAATTTTGTTAATGAAGGACTAATCTTAAATACTAATTTTTAATTTTAATGGTTTTAGAGATTGATTAGGAGGCGTTATACACTTTCAAGAAAATGAGACTATATAATGCTATTAAATGAGCTCCCTCCCTCTCGTACTCTTTCTGTGTATCCTTTGAAGGTTTACTCATATACTGGTTTAATCTTCAGATGTGTCCATCTTCAATGTCATTGTGCCCGTCCAAGTGATAGTCAAATAAAAACAAATCCTTTACGCATAATCTCATTCAACAATTTAAACAAACAACTTAAGAGCTTTGCTTTTGAAAGACCATGAGAAAAAATCGACTTTTACAAAAAGGGTTTACAGAAAATGACATGAAAATGAAGAATTTCGAGGAGGTGAGTTGCATTGGAAAAAGGTTGCACCATATAGGGGATGAAAAATTAAGACAATGTGTTTTAGGTGTGATGTCAAACCAATAAAAATGGAGAAAAATTCAAAGTTAAAGGTTGAATTGAATTGAAGAGATGATAAACACAAATTAAAAGGTGACGAGAAAATATTGATGTCGGAATAGTTGGCTTTAGAGGTAGTAGTATTAAATATTGCCCTAGACTCTTCTTGCGAATAATTATACTAAATTGTCTAGCAAATATGCAACAGAAGAATAACATAAAACAGTTTTATAATGGTTCATCTAAACTCAAATGCTACTTCCAATTATCCCTTAAGAATATTGGTTAAGAGGTTCCACTAATAACATAAATAATTACGATGAATACACAAATCATTTTTAGTTACACTGAGTATATAAAATCACTCCTGGTTATCACGTCTTAATCTCCCACTAAGATTGAGACCTCAAAAATAGTGAACAAGAAAACTCTCATAGAGAAAACAAATTAAACTAAATGGGTTGCTTCACAAGGTGAAATTGTAGAGGTTTCACTCACCTATGAAGAATACTCAGAGATTTATAAATACTAGAAGGTTATACAACAAATGTGAATGTGTGTTTTTCAAATTAGTTCCTTTATATATGCCTTTAAAGATTATTATTGCTTTATTATATTTGTTATGATATGATCTCTTTGTTAGCTAGGTTGATTTAGCATAGCATCCTTTTATGTGCGACTAGAAGCTTGATATAGAAGGTTAGGATACGTTGGAGCTTTTGACTTTTGTAAGGAAACAATTTAGAAACACATACCAATAATAGGATTCAATTGCAGTTAAGGTGTATCATGTTTTTTTTTATTCCTTTTTTATGTTTTGATGGAAACCATCTAGTCACAAAAACATTGGCTAAGAGGATAGAAGAAGATCAAACTTCAAAAAAGAAGACTTTACATTTGAAGTATAATACTATAATTTTCTTCTTTCTACATAATCTTGTTTGTATAGGTGTATTTTCTTTTGTTTTCTTTGTAGGATTTTGTAGATAAGTGGGCTTCCTTTGGGCCTCAATTGGGCCCTGATTTGGGCTAGAATAATCAACCAAAAACCCTAGAAAACCTAGTCAAAATTTCAGCCAAGTCATGGAGTGATGGAAACTCATTTAACCATAACATCCACAAAATGAAGAGGTTGAAGACTTAAAATCCTAACCAAGAGTTTACAAGTAGATTGAGCCTGATTAGGCCTCCACCCATCCTTATTAGGCCCAAGATCATCTTTGAAGAGGTTAATTCTAATGTATGATCAAGTACAAAGTTGATGATAAAAACCCTTTAGTCTAGGAAACAACAACTTGGGCAATAGTTCGAAGGACTTAGGAAGATTGGGCCTTAACTGATATTAGCAGGCCTAAGCTTCTATCACCACATGGTAGGTCTTGGCTTATAAAAAAATTCACAAAGTAGAGGAGGATCTGTTTGGACCATGTATTTGGGTCATGTAGTCTTGGACATTTAGACTAACTAGACTAGGTATTTGGGCCTTGGTATATTAGAGCTAGGTTAGGGTTAGAGTATTCTTGCCAGGGTTTCAATTGGACTCACTTAAGCTTAATGGACACGTTAAGATATCCACCATCTAGAAGAAGAGCATGCTTTTCTCATTTTGAGCACATGCTCAAATGTGAAAAACATGAATGCACAAGTGTTACTTGATCCACTCTTTGTGCCACCCTTTTAGGAGCACATGGGGGAATTCAAAGTTGAATTATCCCTCCTTTTCCTCTCAAATGGCTGGACAATACTCCTAATAGGAGGTTCATCTCTTTGTAAATTTTACTTTTGATTAAGTAATGAATGTTGCTCGAGTTAGCAATCTACTTGATCTTAAGTCATCTTAGAAGGGCGGATAGACAATTAATCGCATTTGGTTTTCAAAATAAACTAAGTTTCCCTCTATTATACTATATGGTCCGCCAAGTTATAATCGAATTATGGCACTTAGGTTGCTACGCTTTGGTGGCACCAAGGCTTGCTAAGTGATTTGATGAAGCCAATAATATGATGACGTCTACATGGATCAAAGCTTACAAAGTGGATTGCTTGAAGCCATCATAGAGCTTGATAGAGTTTTTTGGTCTAGGACTTAGGTGGGGTGTGTGTGAGAGTGTGGTTTTGGTATAAAACCATGAGTTACATGAGATATCACTCAAAGTAAGCTCCAAAATTAATTTTGGTTAACGTTTTGATTAAGTAGGACTAAATAAGGTTTAAGAGATTTTGAAAAATATTTTAAAGAGTAAATAAGTATAGTTTTTCATAATTCAACATACTGGATTTTCTTCTAAGTCATAGAAAAATCAATCGATTGAATTGTTGATACAAACAATTGAGTTTTTGACAGTTTAAAAACCAGTTTGCTTATAAATAGGTTGAGCGCGAATTGTGACTAACTTTTGATACAAAAAACATTCCTAAGATTTTTAAGCGAACACTTGTGACTTCCAAAGAGAGAAAAACGTGCTTACACCTTGAAAACTTATTACATTCAATTTTCTTCAAGAAAAACCTCAAGAACATTAATCTTGGAGCCTTGTATTGAGTGAGGTTTCGTGCAATAGTGGTTTTGCACCAAAGCTAAGTCTTCTACAATGTTCTTAAGTCATTTTGTAATTTGCTGTGAAGAAGTATTGTTGTGTTTTTGAACTATTTTTGATAATTCTTGTGTTGCGAGTGGTGTGGTTGCAAGTTACACAGGTTTTGTAATTTGTGATTGTAGTTTTGATACCCATATCAGATAGGGTCTTGTAATTGGGTTTGAGTAGTAGGTTAATGCATTGTTTTGAACTACTATGGAGTGCAACAGGTTGTTTTCTGTTGGGAGCAGTGGTATCTTGCGGGGAGCAAGGCGTTTGTATTGTATTAAATTGATCTTTTTAGTGAAACTATTTGCTAGTTGGCAAAGGACTGGATATATCCCTTGAGAAAGGGTGAACCAGTATAAATCTTGGTGTTCTTGATCTCTCTTTCTCTTTTCTCGAACGCATTATCATATTTTCTGTCGCTCACTCAATTAATTGTTCATCGCGCGTAATTGATTGCTCATTCTGCTTGTGTTACATTGTGTTTTTCTGAAACTGTTTTTACATCTACGTAATTGACTGTATCAGTCCTTGATTCTATTTGAGTGTTTCCTGTTAACTGTGATTACTGTATAGTTGATTGAGTTTTTGGAAACTTGTCTTCTTGAATCAATTGTTATTTCTGGTTTTGTCTATTAATCTGGATTGTCTTGCTGTGTAATTGATCTTCAGTTTACTGTTTATTTGATTAATTCTAGGCAGTTCAGAACCATGTTTCTAATCAACTAATTGCTTCCGCTTTTGAATCTGGTGTTTTTATTGTTTGACTGAATTGTGTGTTTTGGTCATTCATTATATTGATTGTGTTTGTCAATTAACTATTTCTTAACTGAACTGGTTCACACTTTGATTTCAGTTTTTGGTTATTCTTGATTGTTCCTGAACTGCTTTGGAATGTATACACTGTTCAATTGATTACCACTGTGTTTCAATAAATTGTTTCTTGTTGATTATCAGTTCTGTGAGTTATTTCAATTGATTGATTATGATATGAAATTTATTGATCTTTTGATGTGCACTTCTTAATAATACTTTTTAGTATTTTCAATAACAAATTTTCATTCAACATTTAATACTTTCCATTTTTATAAAATTTTTGAAAGTTCAAATCACCCCATCTTGAACTCGGCCTAAATTTGTTTTTCAAGCTTAAGTAGAAAGAATTACACACTTACCATTGGCTATAGCTTTTACTTGAACGGTAAGCGCTCGATCCAACAGTTGGTATTAGAGCTAACCTTTAAGGTTAGTTCTTAACAGGACGACATTAAACGGTCTTAGGTGACTCCATGGACTCTGAGGGACAATCTATCAAAAGTCCACCTCTATTTATAGGAAAATTTTGAGCTATGGAAACTAAAGATGGTTACTTTTCTTGAGTATTGTAATGTTGATCTATTGGAAGTGATTGAAATTAGAGTTTCTTCTTTACTTGATACCTTTGGAAAGTTTTTGCCAAGGATTACTTGGACTAATGAACAGAAACAAAGGTATCAAATAAATGCCAAGGCAAAGTATATCTTGATTTGTGCTTTATTATTAGAAGAAAATGAAAAAGTTCATGCTCTGCTAAGTGCTAAAGATATATGGAAGACTCTCGCACTAGCACACGAATGATCCAAAGAAGTAAAAATGAAGAAGAGTGTTATGTTAACCTGAGAGGATTTGGAATCATGTAATTTTGATTCAAATGAGGAGGCAAACATGGGTTTCATGACTGATTTGGCATATAACTCCATGTTAGAGGACTTAGATAATGAGGTAGATTTTACTGATATTGATAGTTTACGTTTAGCTTATCAAGAAGCAATATCTAATAATGGTACAATTGCATCTGCATATAAATCCACAAAATGAAATTATACGAATGCATGCAAAGAAATTGATTACAACAAGAGAAAACTAATCTAGATGATCTCTCTTTAAAAATCACAAAGCTTATCCAAGAAAAAGAAATATTGTGTAAAGAAAATAGGGATCTTGAAGTTCAAAACACAAATCTCAAAAACTTGGAAAAAGAACTGGTGTTAGTTAGAGAAAACATTAGGAAAACGGTCTATTGGATCAAATGAGATAAACATTAATGATATTATAACTGAAAATTTAGCTCTTAGGAAAACACTATCTCATTCAAACAATAAATGAAAAATCTCTAGACATGTTAATAAAAAAGTTCTAGGAAGTCTCATGATAAGAAAAAAATAGGTTGTGATTAGAATAATACATCTACTAGTATATCATCTAGTTCTTCCATTGTACATCCTGGATGTCTACTAATATTCCTGCAGAAACCGTTAAGAATAAACCTTGGAGGAAAACTAACATGAAAGGACCCAAAAGAGTGTGGGTACTAAAAGAGAATTTTTTTTTGTTGCATATATATTAAATCCAAGCAAGAAGACTCAAACCTTGGAATTGGAAAAATGGATGCTCATTATTTATAAAGGAAAGTGTAAGAAACTGTGTTGGCTGAAATACAAGAGGGGGGTGAATTGGATTTCAAAATCTTTTTCAAAACTATTTTATCTTTTCAGAAAATGCAAGTCAGTTTGATAAACTGGATCTTTATTGACTTTACTGAGCAGTGCAGTAGAAATGAATCAGTAAACAGAACTCTATCAAGTCATAGTATAATACAGCAAACCAAACAGATTTATCAGAATTCAAATGTAACTGCGGAAGCGATGTAGTTTACTACACTGAAACAGACAGAAGTAGACTGCACATAATGTCAAACTCGATTCAATCAACAGTTCGAATTATTATGAACCAATCAAAATTAAAATTATTTTTTTAAAGAAACAATTATTAAAAGATGTTTAAGTCTTAAATCAATTATAGTTCAGTTATAGATTCTGAAAACAGTTTATACAGTGAACCAATCAATTAAATCAGTGATCAAGAAGGAGAAAGAAGATTCAAGAACACAAAGGTTTTTATACTGGTTCACCCACCACACGGGCTACATCCAGTCCCTCACACACAGTAAGTATTTCACTAAAAATGATCAACTGATCAAGTTTACAACACTTGCCCACGGCAAGAATACACTGCACTCGCAGCGACCACTACTCAACCTACAACAGACCAAGAAACCACACAGAGTCCACTGTGTGTTTCAAGAACTCCCTTGCTGAAACCCACAACAAGTCACAGTTATACAAAATCCACTGTATAACCCAGAAACTTCTCACTGCTCGCCGCAGTAGACTACTTCTGAACCCACAACAGAATAAGAAACCACACAGAAACCCACTGTGTGTTTGAAGAACACCCTTGCTGACACCTACAGCAAGTCACAGTTATACAGAACCCACTGTATAACCAAGAAACACCTCACACTGCCTCCCTACAGTAGGCGAACCACAAGTACAATCTCACTGTACCATGAATTACACCCCAGTAATTCATGAACACAGTAGTAGTTTCAATACAGATGAATGTTTAACACAGAAATCAACTGACTCAAGCAACTCTATACAACAGATTAGAAATGTAAGAAGAAACAGGTATAGAGTGTTTAGGCTGAGGTTAGATCAATGATGTAGAAACGTGCAGTCAATTTCCAAAGCTCCAGCAGAATGCAGAAAACCAGTTCTTGATGAATTTTTTGAAAACTTCAAATGATCTTGATCTCAAAAAGGTGGTAGCGTTTTCTCTCAATTCAAATCAGTGTAGTATGTATGAAAATTCTCTATGTTGTATTCTTTTGAAAATGTACCAGCTATTTATAAACAACTGTAGTGACAGCTGTCAAACCTTAGTCGATTGATTTGACATTCAGTCGACTAAATTTTAAAAGACAGTTAAAACTGTTTATCAAAATCTGAAATCTGTTTTTGATGATTTTTAAAACCTTACTAAAATCAATTTTCACAGTGGAGCCTATCAATGATCAGCACATTCATCATCACAGATTTTACCTCAATCTAGACACATCAACACCACCTAAAGCCTAGACCTAAAAACACTAAACTCCATGTATCTTCACTTGACAACACTTGGTCTTGACTTGGTCAACATAGCTGGTTGCTCCAAATAAACTCAGCAGCTTTAGTTGAAGTTGGTTTGGCTTCATCAAATCAATACAACAACTCCTGGTGCTAATAGAAAGAAAGTCTACATTTCGAGAATTAAGAAACAAGAGACAAAGATTAGCAAGATTCGTTGGAACTGGTCAGATAAGGATGAGACACTCACATTTTACTACCAAATGGTCATCTAAATTAGACAGTTGGTTGTGTCTACAAGATAAGTATTTCTTTTTTATTGCATTTGTTAGTCTAAAACGGTTTCTTTTCGCTTGCATTTGTTAGTCTAATTTTTTTTACACATTAGACGGTCTAATAAAGTTTACGTATGTTTGATGACATGTGTCTTTTTAGGTAGAGTGTCATATTTTTTTCTACAAAAAGTTTTTTGAAATTTGATTTAGACTAACTTGGTTTCTTCAATTTTGTTTTATTTTCTTTATAAAATAAATGTGTTATTTAGTACAATATTTTCTATTTTTGAAAAATGATTAAACATTATTGGAGTAAAATAAATTGGCATAGATTATGATATGTCTTTTCTATCATGCCAATTCTGTTATGCATAATTTCTATATTGCAGTACATTTCTTAATGTTAAAAAATATGTGAAAATATATTTATGTTCTTGAATTGATTGATTCTATTAAACTTTTCTACTTCAATGAAAATGTTTGATAAGCATTAAAACCTTATATTAAAGAGTTTTCCCATTTTAATCAGAAACTACTGAAAAAGAGATTCTTGAATTGCATACTAATTTTAATTTATAAGTAGTTTCTTGATTTTATTTGCATAAGATGCTCGCTACTTCTCCCATTTTGTATACCAAAAATGTCATTTAAATAAAAATATATACCTTTGTATACTGAATAGGGTTGTACTTTGTAATGTTGAGGAAGCATGTCTTTTTATTAGTATTTTTGCAATCCGAATTAACACACACCTCTTCAGTTGCGTTTTTGAGATTTCATTAACATGCGTCTCTTCGGCCATGTTTTTGCGATTCATTAGCATACGCTTCTTCTGCTATGTGTTTGCGATTCATTAACGTACACCTTTCGGTCATGTTTTTGCGATTCATTAACATACGCCTCTTCGGCCATGTTTTTGAGATTTCATTACCATGCACCTTTCGGTCTTGTGTTTGTGATTCATTAACATGTGTCTCTTCGGCTATGTTTTTGCAATTCATTAACATGCACATTTCGGTCATGTTTTTGCGATTCATTAACATGCGTTTGTTTGACCATGTTTTTGTGATTTATTAACATACATCTCTTCGGCCATGTTTCTACGATTTCATTAACATGCACCTTTCGGTCATGTTTTTGTGATTCATTAACATGCGCTTCATCGACCATGTTTTTGTGATTCATAACATGCACCTATTTCCTATTTTTGTGACCTGTATATTCAATATCTAACAAATAATACACAAGGTTTAAAGAAAACATAGGAATTTTATTGATATTTGTGACCTCATTAAAAATCCTTAGGAAAACTTTATCAAAAAAATCAAGATAAAAGGGTGCTGCCCTATGTAAAAATGTTTATCCACGGAAATAAAATTTAAAACTTATTGTTGATCAACTGAAATAACATTTCAAATTTACTGCATTCCATGTTCGGGGGATAGTCCCTCCATTGGGTGTCGACTGTCTATTATTTCTCATTTCGAAGACAAGGTTTTTCTCAAGTTTTGTATAATGGGAGTAGGAAAATTTTACTTGCCCCATGGTGGGCACCAATTTGTTTCAGTCGTTGAAGTTTTTTATCGTTCTTGGCTAGCCCAAATGGAAGTTGTCCCATTACCCGAGAACCATCTTTATAAAATTATTATTTTTCTAAACAACTGCATTCAAGTACTAAATATTAACTAATGGATGAGTAGCCCTGTTGAATATTCCAATCTCAGTTATTTAACTTGACCTCCAATTTGTTGTTTCTTAATACTTAATAAATATGGAGTTGGTTTTAATAATCTTAACAAATTATTATTACTATTGTTCCACCGGTGAAGTTATTAGGTCCATATTTTTTATGAAATAGGATTAACTTTTAAATAAAGGGTTAGTAGGCATAGGCTCATACTGCTTGGCCCTTATTTGGATAAAAGATTTATACTTCGCACCTCCCTTTTTACAGAACACACCCCAGGCCCGAGAGGACAGTTTTAATTGCTCAAGATTTATTAGCAGTTAATCTATAGATATACTTGAATTAATTCAAACAAATTCTTTTATATATTTCACTTATGTTATGCAATTATTTTTTATTTGTCGTTAACGTTTTAAAGCTTTGCTCTTAGTAACCAACTGTAAATTTTTTTGGAAGAAATTAAAATTATTCCCTTTAAATTACCAAAAGTTGCAAATAAAAATCTGCACTTAAAAATAATTTGTTCGCGTCAATATTATGTGATACTTTCTTAGAGATAATTTTAGGAATATAAAATGTAAATAAATTTATAGCTGGTTTTGTATTATAGAAACATATTTACTTAGAATTCATTTGACCAAATCAATGCATGCATATGCACTTTTTTCACAGAAATAATTTTGTATTGATATCCATAATGTGTTGAGGTGTTGTCTCGTTATTTCACGCTGAAATATTTTTCGGAAACAGTTGTTGCTAAATTCATCTCGTTTTACATGTGATGGTGCTCATCAAATTATTTAGCTGTATTGGAAATTTAAATTAGGTGTGACTTGTAATTAATTGAGATAAATATTTTATAGCTTACAATTTATTCTTAACTGTTTAAGATTTATTTTGTATAGAAATAAATTTCTAAAATTCAAATTGTTGATGACTTTATTTTGGAAATGTTTAACTTTTTATTCTAGAAGTGTTTTGAAGTGTTTCCAAGTCTAGGAGAATAAAGTCTAAACAATATCAAAGGAAAAACAAATATTTTCAGTTTGAGGTTTTGTGCATGAGATGATCAAGATTGTTCTTTCAAGCATTCAATGACTAATTTCCACAAAGGAAAATATAGAGAGTAATAATTTCAAGTTGAATAGAAAAAAGAAACAAAAAAAAAATACGCTGGGCAATACATTGAAGAATTTATTGAATATCTGAGTGTTTATTGTAAATATGCTATTGAGAGCTTATAGAGTTTTGGGTTGTACAAAATCATTGTGTAATTCTTCACCATTTATGAAGAAGTCTTTGTTAGTTTTGATTGTTCTCTTTCGAAAGTGTTTCTTTCTTGAGTGGTCAGATTTTTGTTTATTCAGATTTTCTATATAGGAGAAAATACTTGTGTTTCCTGAAGAGGAGAAAATACTCATGTAGCCTGAATAGGAGAGAATACTTGTTCTAATAAATAGATTAGTGAAAGCTCTTAAGCAGTTGCTTAAAGGGATTAGATGTAGCTCAATTTTGATTGAACTAAGATAAATCTTATGTGTCTTGGATTTAATTTTATTGTTGTCTTGTGTGCCTAGAAATAAATTTTTATTGTTGCTTATTTATTAATATTGCGAATCGAGTTTGTAGGCTCCATTGAACCCCCCTTCTGGAGTCAGCTGCTCCTTCAGTTGGTATCAGAGTCAAGGTTACGAGTTTAATTCCCAACGGGAGAATGGTTCAAGGGGAGATCATTGTGGGTGGCATAATTATCCCGTGACGGAGGTCAGGTGTGCAAAGTCCGAATCAAATCGTGACACTTGGGCTACAATGCTCTTAAGTAGAAAGAGTTGTAAACTAACTTTGGCTATAACTTTTGGTCGAGTGATAAGCGCTCAATTCAACTAGGTCAACCTAGGTCGAGTCCAAAGAACACATATTGTTTGAATCCATTATTTATTATGTTTTCTTTCACAAATTAGAGTTGGGGGAAGGGTTGGGCTTCAAATGAGTTTTAAAATAAACAATATTAGACTATCTAATGACAGAAGTTTGTTAGACCATCTATCAGCAACTATGGAGTAAAAGGTAAATCAAAATAGTCAAAACATAAACAAAAGTAGATCAAAGACTAGAATTAAATGGGCAAAAACTAGAATTGCAAAATATAAATATGAAAATAGTAAACATAAATGATGAACAATAACAATGAAAAAAATACAGAGTATGAGAAAACAAAAGATTCAAAAGTGAAAGTGAATTGTCCTGGACATGAGTAGCCAAACACAAAATATAGTAATGAACATAAGCGATATATGACGCCTTCTGGACAAGATCTCCAGTCATTATAGAGGTTGGGCCTTGGGAAGAAAATATGGATTATGTATTGACAAGGCCATGTAGAGAGCTTCTTCCTTCACCTCCATATCTTTTTCATTTTCCCAAATTATCCCTGATTAAATATTGTAGTGACACATTTACCCTTCCCAAATCCTACACCTCCATATATCCCTCCACCTCCACACATGATTGCACTGCCACCACCACCGCCTGCTGTTGCTGCCATCAATAGTTGTCGTCATGTCACCATTATTTGTTGAAGGTAATGTATTGTTGCTAATGGAAGTGGTTTTGGAAGAAGATAGGGGAAGGAAGCACTGCATATGGCATTTGGGGGTGGGTTTTTCACGTTGAAAATGGCTTCTAGAATGGCTCATTCTGGAAGCCATTCAAAATGCGAAAATCTCTTCCGAAATGACTCATTCTGGAAGCTAATTTTGGATCCAAAAATAGCTTTCGAAATAAGCCATTTCGGAAGAGAACGGGTGTACAAATTAGTTTATGGAATGGCTCATTTCGGAAGAGAAGAGGTGCGCAAATTGGCTTCCGGAGTGACTCATTCCAGAAGCTGTTTCCAGATTCAAAAACAACTTCTGGAATTAGTCATTCTAGAAGAGAAGGGGTGTACAAATTGACTTTCGAATCTGGAAGTGAAATTTGATTTTCGTAACAACATATTCCGAAAACATAACCTTAGTAAGGACAAAAAAAGTCTTTACAAAATGGGTACTTTGGGTAAATAAAAGATGTATGGAGGTGTAGGAAGAAGCTCTCAGCCATGTGTATGGCATTTGGCCCAAACTTGCAGTGTGAACCTCCATATGAGCACTGAGGTGACAACACTTAGGTGATGCGATAAGTACTGCCTTACCAGAAAGACATTAAAGTATATTATCCAGGTAGGACCGGTTAAGACAACCCTTAAATGCTCCATGAATGAGGGGTTGTATATAGTTTTTTAGGCAACGTGGTAGTTAACTTAAAATTTCTCACTTAAAAAGGTGAAGAATAAAACATGACTCTAGAAGTAATAGGTGTACTAGTAAAAGTAGTCGCCCTTTACTTGATGGAAGTGGTCGGTTATGGAATGAGAACTCAAGTCCCGCACGCTAGGTGATAATATGTCGAGATATTCCCATAAGATTATCAACTAAATTCGAAACTACAGCAACCAATCCCTTAAATATTGGAATATGATTTTCCTAGTATCCAATATCTAATTAGCAATTTAGGACTTGAAGAAAACGTATAAATAGAGGCGACCTTATCAAAGGGATTTAACTTCTATTTAGAGTAACTAAAGGTAAAAATAACTTTGAACCATAATAAAAAGTAAAATAAATTAATAGACATGACTGCTCAAAACTATGAAAAGGAATTGTAAACAAATAGTGATATAACTCCTTGAAGAATTGTAGGATCTAGATCAACTCCTTAAGAGATGGAGAATAAAACTAATCCATTGAAAGAACATAGTTGGCCCAACAAAGGAAAAAAGACTATGAACAAGCAAGCGATAATAGTGGAAATGAAGAAAGAAACAAGTAAACAATGTAAAATAAAACTAAAAGTGCATTGAAAGGAGGAAAATGGTAAGAACACGCCACTTGAGGGATTAAATTTCTAAGGATAAGTGCATGAAGAGCTACCACTTGAGAAAACTCCCCAAGATAAGAACTCAAAGACAAAGAAAAGAGATACACTCTCAAATTTTTGAAACACCTCAAAGGCTATTATCTTCGAGTTTCTTCCATGATTTGTACAATGAAAAATACTCCTTTATATAGAGGCATGACTTTCAAATTAGAGTATTGAGAGTCAAACTAAACTAATCTAATATCCTAAAAATTAGGCAGTTCCACTTGATAGTTAGTAGGTGCATGGAATGTAATGATTATAAGTCATGACTTGGTAATCCTTGCTTATGGGGGCACATAGGGCAACACTTGGAGATCTCCATAGGTCAAAGAGCTTGTCTCAAGTTGCTTCCCTCAATTCTTCACTTCTCTCAAGTTCCTTCTATTTTTAAGATCTCTACTTGCTTTATTCTTTTAATTTCTTCTTCCAAAGCTCTTATTCTTCCTCTTGTTTTTATTCCTTCAAATTGCTTTTTTTCTTTGTATTTCCTAGGCAAGTTCCTTATTTTAATTCCTTCATGCTCCTCTTCCTCTTATTCCTAAGGTGCCTCATCTTTGCATGTATCATCTTCCCTGTCTTTGGGAGAATTTGTCCAGAATTCTGAAGCCCAGTATCACAAAGGGAAAGATCAAAAGCATTGAAGCTATGGCTACCACCAAAATCGTCAGGCAAATCTAATTAACAAACATTGTTGTTTATCATTCTATGAACTTGAAAAGAGTCGTCACCCTTAGCTTGGAACTTGATAAAGTTGATTTACAAGCTATTGTTGACCTATTTTATGAAAAAATAAACACTCTACACACTTAAAAAATCTACTTCATTCTCAATTTTACTTAGAATTTTGTTGATAATTGATTATGAGAGTAAGGAAAAGGATTTGATTGCTAATTTTTGAATTTTTTATTGAATTTGAAAAGAAAAGTATTGGATTAGAAGATGGAGGATGAAAGACTTGAAAAAGAGACAGAAAAGAGAAGATTAAGAAAAAGAAGTCATGCCCTACTCAACAAACTTGAGCCCGACCCATGATGACTCGAAAGCACAATGTGCCTGACAACATCACATGGGCCCGACATAGGTTGGGCCTGAAAGCAACATAATCTAGTGGTACCCAACACAACTGACCTAGGCCAAGGGCGAGTGTCAAATTTGTAGTTTATTTGATAATTGCTCAATTAGGGTTAGGCATCTTAGGTTATTGGAGATCAAAATCCAGTCTTGGAAGGTAGTCTTAAAATTTCATGTGAATTATTCTCTTTATTCGACTACTTTATTGTAAGGTTTGGTATCCTTATGTTTATAAGGAACTAAATTCTCTATTGTTGAGGTTAGGTTAAACATTTCTGAAGTCTCATGTAATCGTTTCTGTTTTAGTATTATGTCTTTCCTTTTATTATATCAGTATCTTAATTCTATACATAGCGCCTGTTGTGTTGGTTCATAACTCAATTATTGATTATGGAGAGTATAGGAAAATGTCTCCTGATTATATGTTTGAATTAAATTACTTTCTGAAAGCTCGTGTCTAGGAATAGAACATGATTTAATCGTTGACTTAAGACTCTTGTGAATATGTAAGATTCATTTATATAATTGATCAAGGAATTGACAATTAATAGATAATCTTAGGCTCATCTGCTAGGAATAGGGGGTGAGTAATTTTATGGATTAACATTGATTTAAATGAGAGTGAAGATTGGTGAGATTTAACCCTGATAAGTTTATCATATTATTGTTAACCCTTTTTCTGCATCCAAGTGTTCGCAAAAACATAAATTATTCCTTTAATTGTTTTGATTTATGCACCTATAATCAATTCTTGGAATTGTTCTTAAATGGAAATTTATTATAATTGTAGTTATTGTTTTATATTACAGAAATCCTTTGGGAAGAACGATAATTTTGTGCTTGCTACATATGCGACTGGTACACTTGCCATCATAGCAAAATAAGCTACAATACCCAAACCCAATCCCCATGTTCGAAGATAACCTTTTTCCTACCCTTATATGCTTTTTTCTTTATACTTTTACACCTTCCTATCGATTTCTTTTCTTACCTTGACATGTAAACCCTTTACTAATTTTGCTCTTTCTCTAGCATCACTATGTATCATATTTTTTTTTAGATGGAAGGGGAGATAAATCTAAAGGGACCAAAGGATTAAAAGCATAAACAATTTCAAAAGGAGAATGGGAAGTGGTATAATGGACCATCCTATTGTAAGAAAACTATATGTGAGGTATATGTACTTCCCACCTCTTAAGGCTTTTGAATAATTTACATCTTAGAAGTTGACTTAAAGTTATATTAACCACTTCTGTTTGACCATCAGTTAGGAGATGACATATTGAGAAAAGAAGTTTTCTACCAAGTTTACCCCACAAGGTCCTCCAAAAGTGACTAAGGAACTTAGAGTCTTGGTCAAATATAATATTGCTAGTGAGTCCACGTAATCTAGCCACCCCTTTGAAAAATAAATTAGAAACAAGACATGCATCATCTACTTTGTGCCATGGTATAAAATGTGCTATTTTTGAAAATTGATCTACCACAAAGAAAGAGTCATGCCCATTCCTTGATCTAGGTAACCCAAGAAAAAAATCCATTGAAATATTTTGCCAAGAAACATTAGGAACAGGGAGAGGGGTGTACAATCCATGGGATAAGACTTTGGATTTGGCCTTTTTGCAAATATTTCATTTCTCACAAAATTTCAAAACATGCTTTTTAAAGTGATGCCAATAAAAATGTTTCTCAAAATTTCCAGAGTCTTATTAACACCAAAGGGCCCATTAGACTCATGAGTTTCGCAAAGATCTCTTAGGTTTGTAAAGGTTTTTGTCTTTAAAAAAATCATCATGTACAAAAAAAACCCTCGACGAGCACCTTTGGAAAACTTTTTATAAATTAAAGAAAGTCATCATCATTTTGATACAACTCCTTAATGTGATCAAACCCTAAAAATTTGGTTTCCAAGGTGACAAGCAAGGTGTGCCTTCTAGACAAAGCATCATCAATCATATTTTAATGATCTCTCTTGTGTTTGATCACATAGGAAAAATTTTCAATGTACTTCATTCATTTAGCATGCCTTTTGTTAAGTTTGTGTTGACTTTTCAAATGTTTAAGGGACTCATAATAACTATGAATCAAAGAATAAAGTTTCTTATCATAGGCTAAATAACTTAGATGTCTACCCTTCAACTTCTCACTAAAGTAGGCTATGGGGTGACCTTCTTGAATCAATATCGCTCCTATTCTCACATTCAAAGCATCACACTCTATCTCAAAAGATTTAGAAAAATTTTGGGTGAGCTAAGATAGATACATTTGATAAATAACTTTTTAAATTTTGAAAACCCTCCCCTTGTTCTTTATTCCATTAAAAAGGAACATTTTTCTTTAAAATTTATTAGGGGGCAACAATTGTTGAAAAATCTTTTACGAAATGAGAATGGAAACAAGCAAGCCCATGGTAAGATCCCATCTCGACATTCATGGGTGTGGGCCAATCTTGTATCACCTTTACCTTCTCTTGATCTACTTGGATGCCCTGTCAATGATGATGAAGCCCAAAAAATTGACACTACTCATTGCAAAAATGAATTTTTCCTTATTCATATATAAAGGAGCATCGCTCAATGTCCCAAACACGACTCTAAGATGATGCTCATGTTCATGCATGGTCATGTTATATGCAAGAATATCATAAAAGTAAACCACAACAAGTTTGCTTAAGGTCTAAGTATATGATGCATGAATCTCATAAAAGTACTAGATGCATTTGTTAATCCAAAGGGCATCATCACAAGCCACTCATAAAGTCCAAACTTCGTTTTGAAAGTAGTTTTCCATTCATCTCCCTCTTTAACCCTTATTTGATTATATTCACTTTTTAAATCTAGTTTTGAAAACACGGTACTACCACACAATTCATCTATCAAGTCATATAGCTAAGGGATGGGGTGCCTATACTTGATAGCAATTATTGATAACCTGACAGTTTGTACACATTCTAAAAGTCTTGTCTATTTTCTGGACAAAATGCACATGGGCACATCCTTTGACAAATCCATTGATTCGCCAAGAGTCCATCAACTTGTCATTGGATTTGCTTTGTTTCTTCAGGACTACTTCTATACGCCATCCTATTAGGCAATGTTGATCCTGTAATGAGGTCTATTTGATGCTAAATACCTCTTATAGGTGGAAGCCCATTAGAAGGATCTTGAAAAATTCCCTTAAATTCCTTCAAGATTTTCTCAATGTTTGAAGAAGGAGGAGGAGGAACATTGATGGAAGAAGGTCCAGGCAAGGTCCAATTACAAAAGCCATGGCAAGACACATAGAAGACCAGGAGGAGTCGAAAGCACCAGTGCAATTCAAAATGCCGACAACTTTGATTCTTTGTGAAAAATTGTAAAATTTGTAAACATAGTTTAGATCATTTGTTGTAAAATAAAAACCCTAGGCGCATTAGGGTTAGAGTGGTGCCTAGGGTTAGGGTCAGCAATAGTGGAAGTACCTCCTTCTAAAAGCATGCCACATGTCCACACGACATTGGAGGAGTGAATAACACATTAGGGTTAGGAGTCTTGCTCCACACGCTAGGGTTAGAGATAGGGTATCTAGCGTGTGAAGCAAGCTAGAGTTAGGGTAGCTTACCTGTGACGTTAGGTTAGTGAAGCTTCTCCTATGAGCTTCTTTTTCTACTTTTCTTTTATAAATAGATGTGTAGGCAAGGTGTAAAGGTAGCTTGATTCACATAATGAAATGCTACAGAATTTTAAGCACTGGTGTTCTTTGAGTTCTCTCCTTGAGAAAGAGTTAGAGAACCCCTTGGTAGTTGGCCTAACCTCTACCATGAATCCTACTTCACCCACCTAGTTCACCAATTCCATTGAAATCTTCTACCGCAAGCTTTATCATCTTCGTCCAACATTCAAGCCTAGCTCACGGAATCCATCACTTCTTCATTGCTTCTGCTTCATCCAAGGAGTTTCCATTCCATTCCAATCAGTGCAAAGGTTCGTACAAAGCTCATCTTCATCACACGGAGCTCATGGAAGCCAAGCATCAAGGAAGCTCTCCGTCATTTAGCATCTAAAGTTATGGTCTTCAAGAGATAAGTTCTTGAATTCTTTATTGTTTTTCAGTTGTTTCAGTGTTGTGCATTGTTGTTTTCAATTGTCTTGTGTATTTGTATCATTCATTTATGAGTTTTCTTGAGATTAATCGGTTCAAAAATATTCATTTTCCTTGAACCATCCACAAATTATATGTTTTAGGTGATCTACGGTGTGACGCAAGCCTCACATGTTATTTGAGTCTCCATCAAGTTGTTAATTGGTATGTACTGTTGTTTTTGGTGCTTAGCTTTGTTTTATAATCTGTATACATGTTGTCAAGTCATTTTTAATTCCATAATGTCATCCATTCCATAGGTATGTGCTATTAGTTTAGGAGTTTGATCAATTGATTGAGTGGAAAACTGCTGAATGTTAAGAGTTTTACAAAAAGCGTAGTAGAAGTTGTGCCTTTGTGTGCTTTTTAATTTTACATTCTTTAGTTCCAATATTTGCTATTAGATCATTAGTGTGTTTCTAAGAGTATACAATTTCAATATGTCTTGGTGTTTTGTTCAAATTATTTGAATTCCTTAGGTTTCCATTCACTGCAGAAACTATTTGAAGAAAGTTCACGGGATTTTGAAAACTTTACTGGAGCTGATTTACTGTTATTTTGACTTGAAATGTATATGAAATAATTTTAACAAGGTGTATTCTGAATCAAAATGCAAAAACAAATTGATAAATGATGAAAACCTGAATGTTGGTGACTAAAAGTTATTGACAGAAGTCAATTTTGATCTCTGTAATTGATTTACTGCATCTGATCCAGTTACCGTATTGTGCTCAAATTTTGTATGGCATTATTTTAGCATGTTGAGAGTGTATGATAAAAATTTGGTGATTTAATTTGCTCTCGATTGATTGCAATAAATTTCAGAACTAGCGTTGCCAGAAGCTTAGGGCATAGCATCAAAAGTGCTACAATTGACATAAGACGCTATGTTCTGAATTTATCTGGAACAACTCTGTGATACTTTTGAACTTAAGTTTTGTGTGGAACTTCAGTAATGTATTGAGAATTGGAGATAAAAATTTCATGTGAAAATACGCTATACATTGGTTATAATAAATCAATTAAATGCCACTGCCAGAACTGGAAAATTCTAGTTTTAGTTTTTGTTTTCCAATCTACTCTAGAGCCATTCTTAGTTGACCCTTTTGTGTGTTGCGTTTCCATTTTGTGCCTTAATTTCTTGCTTGTAATTTCATTCCAATTCTTTGAGTTTGTCATTTGACAATCCATTTGAGATGTGCTATTTCAAATTTGCTTTATTGTTTCATATTTTATACCTCATGATGAACTAGAACATTGGACAAGGAAACTTGGAGTGAGATGGTAACTAATTTGTTGAGGGTTGATTTCAGATCAAAATTGTAGAAGAGTTTACAAAGAATAGTGTGCTACTAGAAATTGAGTGACAAATTTGCCATAACTTGGAGTCAAACACTTGTGAGGAATTTTCACAAACACTTGGAAGGTATAGTATACGAATTTCATTTTTTTTTTAGCAAATTATTTGATTATATCTCTTTGAGTTGTAAGTTGCAAATACAATTTCATTAGTGGATTAGTAATCTGCATTAGATGGTGAAAGTGTCTCAATGGTCGTTGGTGCCAACGAGCTTCACCTTTAGGGTCGCCTAGTTTTAAGCTTTGCCATTTAAATTTCTTTAAAAATTTTGCTTTTACTTTCCAACACGACTAGATTTACATTTGTAATCAACTTTTACTTAATTAGTGTGAGTTGTCTTCATTTGTGACTTAGAGAACTCAATGCAAGAAAGACCTATGGAGTGTATTAGGGTCAAGCTCTGGCTAGGAAAGCCTTGGTACTTAAAATGTCTTAATGACTTACCTCACTTTCCTTAGAGTCCCTCTGGTGTGCTAAACTTGATTTTTCTTAAAGTGAGAACCTATTTTACAAGAATTAAGATGCCTAGACATTCTCTTCACCATAATGGCAATGAGTCCAATGAAAATGCTTCAGATTTGACAAAAATTTTGAATGAAATTCGATGCTTGAAGGTGAAAACCGAGATACAATTTACCATTGTGGAGGAGGAACTAAACACCTTAAGGAAAAAGGATCATAAACAAAACTAAAAACAAGTTCTTATAAAAGTTTTCATTCTGATGAGGAAAATGATAAACAAGAGAAAACTAGTTTGAGAGTAGGAGATTACTATCAACCTGATCCTCATATCCACCACATAAAAGAGAGAAAAGGTAAAGAAGTTAGGCTAGATTTGCCTCATTTTCATGGGAAAGATGATGTAGATACATTCTTAGATTGGGAAATGAAAGTAGAGTAGCTATTTGAATGTTATCATGTGAGTGAGGAGAGGAAAGTACCTTTAGCTACCCTTAGCTTCCAAGGCTATGCTATGCATTGGTGGTCAACCCTAGTAAGAGATAAACGCCTACACCAGGAGCCAGCTATAGAATATTAGAATGATTTAAAGAGTGCTCTTAGGTGGAGACATATTCCTTCTTATTACCATCGAGAATTAATGGCCAAACTCCATAGGTTAAGTCAAAGAAACATGAGCATAAAAGAGTATAGGCAAAAGATAGAACTATATATGATTAGGGTTGGGATTAGGGAAGATGAGACTGTGACTGTGGCTAGATTCATGAGTGGTTTAAGTCTTCATATAAGAGATAAGGTAGAACTTCTTCCTTATAGGGATTTTCATAACTTAGTCCAAATCTGTATAAAAATTGAACAACAAATTTTGAGGAAAGGACCAAAAATAAGTTTTTATCTTGATTCATAGATCTTAAGAGGGAGGGAAAGTGAAAGAAAAACCAAAAGAAAACTCTTCTAAAGCCATAGTTCAAGAAAGTTTCCAAAAAAAATGGATGAACACATAGCCTCAAACTGCACTAGTGATATCGAATGCTTGGGTCCACTACAAGAAACAATGAAAATACCGACATAACATTATCGATGGAATTTTATTTGTCGGTAAAATATCATTATCGACGAATTTTACCGATGGATATCATCTCTCGTTAATTATCAACAGATTTATCGACGAATTTACCGACGAATTTAACTTCGTTTGTAATTAATATTTACTGATTTTTATAATATAATTAATATTTTCTGATTTATCGATGGATTTACCAACAAATAAATCCATCGATAATTACCGACGGACTCAAAAACTTCGTTGGTAAATTTACATACAACCGATTTACCGACTGATTTTTGGTGTTTTGGAGGGATTTGTCCCATTGGTAATTTTGGCTTTTTTGTAGTGGTCGGGGACATGTTAAGTCTCAATGTCCTTCCATAAGGACTATATTAATGAAGGCACAAGATGTGTACAATAACGAGGAAGAAATAAATGATGAAAGCACTAGTGAGGATTCTGAGTGTGAGGGTGGTGAGGATGCATATACATATAGGCATCCGTAGACTTGATGATATGCTTGATGAATTACATGGGTCCATTGTGTTTTCCAAAATTGACTTGAAAAGCGGATATCACCAAATTCGTATCAAAGAGGGTGATGAGTGGGAGATTGCTTTCAAGACCAAGTTTGGACTATACGAATGGTTGTTGATGCCTTTTGGTCTCACTAATGCACCTAGTACATTCATGAGGCTTATGAATCATGTTCTTAGGGATTGTATAGGTAAATTTGTTGTAATTTACTTTGATGATATTCTACTGTATAATCATAGTGTAGAGTCTCATATACATCATTTGAGGGAGGTTTTGTTGTTCTTAGGAAAAATAAACTTTTTGCAAATGTAGATAAATGTAAATTTTGTGTGGATAGTGTTGTCTTTTTAGGATTCATTGTGAATAAAAATGGGGTCCATGTTGATCCCACCAAAATAAAAGTCATCCAAGAATGGCCAACCCCAAATAATGTAGGAGAAGTTAGGAGCTTTCATGGCCTAGCTAGTTTTTATAGAAGATTTGTGCCTAACTTCTCTGGTTAATATTCACCTCTCAATGAGTTGGTGAAGACAGATGTTACATTCCATTAGGGAGAAAAAAACAAGAAAAAGTTTTCCAAAGAACAAAGTTCTTACTCACCAATGCACCCATTTCAGCTCTTCCTGACTTTTCTAAAGCCTTTGAGATAGAGTGTGATGCATCGGGAGTGGGCATAGTTGTTGTGTTATTACAGAGTGGGCACCCCATTGGTTATTTTAGTGAAAAATGGTGCCACTCAAACTTAGGAGCACTCACTAGTAGAAAAAACACATTTAACCGCGGTTATACAAGGCTTACAACCACGGCTCCGGAACTACAGTAGACCCAACTACATTAAAATGTATTGAAGCTACCACCGCGGTTGTATAATCGCGCTGGAAAGTATAACATACCACCGAGGTTCTTAACTACAACCGCGGTGGTAAATTCATTTTTTTTAAATAGAAGCAGCTATTCGATCTGATCTAGAGTTTGTTCTACCACATGCACCTCTTGAAAAGAAATCCTCTTTACCATCTTTAGGTTGCCACACAATGTTGCCACAGCCTGTACATCGAATTACTTGGTTCTTGTAGCCACTAAATTGCATCTTGCAAGCCAGACAAGATCCCTATCCAATTTGATTTTGAATTTGAATAAATTATGAAGTAGCACAAATTGAAGACAATAGGATGGGATGGGATGGGATGGGGTACCTTGATAACTAAGGAGTTGGCCAATGTTCCAATGAGAAGAGGCTCAGCAAATGGAAGTACCCAGTAAGGTCCCATCCAAATTCCTAATGTAGAGTAGAGCAAGACAAACAGGTCACAATCTTTTGTTTAGGTTGACTTATCCTTACGAGTTGTAGCCTGAAATCTTTTATAGGTAACTCTCTTCTTAGACAGAAGCAATTCACAATAAAGGCTACTCAGAATCAGAGTGGAGACTAGAAGGTTATAGAAGTATATTTCCATTTGCATTTCATCTCTTACTCAATTTCAATGTCGATGTCATTTATAAAAAAATAAAAAATAAATAAAAAATATGTTTTTTTTTTTCAATATCAATTTTTAAAAAATAAAAATATGTTTTTTCAATATCATAAAAATATGTTTAAAAAAATAGAAATAGGTTTTATCAATATCATTTTAAAAATTAAAAATATGTTCAAAAAACAAAAATATGTTTTTTAATATCATTTTAAAAAGAAATAATAATAAAATTATGTTTTTTCATCAAAAATAAATAATTTATATTATATCCACTAATAGTATGGCTTGTCAAGGGTATCATGAATAATCGCTCGCACTATCTTGTACTCCAAAAATTATAAAAGTATAAAGATATCAAATTTTCCAAAAATCCCAAAAATATCAAATTTTCAAATATCATTTTTTTAATACCCACTAGTAGAAAAATAGGCTTTAACATCTCCTTTTTATGACGGTTAAAGAGACAAACGATGTAGTCAGAAACGTGGTGGCATTTTTGTAAATAAATGAACCATCCCATGTCGGTTGGCACAAACAACCGTCATTGACCTATTTATAAAAAGGAAAAATTCAAATTTTTAAAAGTTCCAGGAGGCGCATGAATCCCACGTCGGTTAAGAGGCCACCACCGACGTGAGATTGTTGTCCACTACGTCGGCTACGGGCTCAAAACCGACGTGGTGCATGCTGTATGACAAATTGGGAAAAATTGGGGAAAAAAGTTGAAATTAGGGCACACTCCACGTCGGTTAACTGACGTGGTGTGTTAACAGTAAATTTTTTTTAATTTCAGAACATGCACCACATTGGTTGGAAGGCCAGAACCGACGTGGTGCGTCTATTTTATTTCAAACGCGCCTTTTTTCTTCACTTTTCTTCTTCTCCATTGCGCGCGTATTCTCCCTGGCACTGTTCCGGCGTCTTCTCCTTCACTTTTCGACCTCCATTTGCACCTCATTCTACTCCATTTTACTTCCTCTTGTTCGCATTTTCGAGAGCTTCGATTTGAACGGTTCTATTTTCGATTTCAAGTCCGTCCGTGGTCTGTTTGCTTTGAAGTTGTGCGCTCATTCTTTCTCTTCCATTTTCTTTTGCTTTTACTGATATTGTTATTGTATTGAGCATTTGTTTGTACTTTATGGTTTTGGTAGGATTCGTTTGGCCGATTTGGGTTCGTTTGTGTTGTTGGTTTTGGCGTCACCACTGCGGGTTCGGTTTTGGCATCACCACTGCCCTACAAGAGGTGTGTTTTTATCTTCTTTGAAATGGAAGAACAATATGTGTTGAATGTTTATCTATATCATTAGAATGCTTGTTCAAATTAAAATGTTTTGGGAGAATGTTTGATGTATGCTTTTGGAGAATGTTTAACTATATGTTGAATGTTTGATCTATGTTTTATAACTTATTTGAGCATTGTTCTATGATTGAAATGCTTCTATGATTAGAATGCTTAAATGGCCTTTGTGTATAATTTAATATAGGAGAAACGTGTTTGGGTACTGAGTCAATTCATTACACTGTAAAATTAATTTATGATTGGGTCAATGGGATGATGAGATGAAATCGAATTAAATGAAATCCTAGTTCAGTTTTTTTTTTTTTACTTTGAATTGATTTGATCCTGTGCAGCTGGGAGTGTGCTCGTGGGGTCGCGGAGAGGATGGACAGTTAGGGCATGGTGACACCGATGATAGACCTTTGCCTACGCAGCTCAGTGCATTGGATGCTCAGCAAATAGATTCCATTGCCTGTGGAGCTGATCACACCCTTGCCTACTCCGAGTCACGGAATGAACTCTATAGTTGGGGATGGTCTGTAATTCATCCTTGTCACTCACTAATGCTCTTTTTGTTGCTTCTCTGTTGTTTCCTATTATGGGATCAAGCTTGTTTATTTGTAGATCCTTTGGTGTGGTGTTAGTTTAAGCTTCAAATGGTGTTACCTAACCTATGAATTTGTCTTTACTAGTTACTATAAGAGTAAAAATGTCGGTTTACTCGGTTTTTTCTTTCAAGACTTTTATATTAAGTTTTGTGGGTTGTACTGTTTGTCATAAAGTTAAACTTTTGAAAGAGATGGATATTATTTTAGGATTAAATTAATGTATGTTGTCTTTCTTTATCTTACCTCTGCATTTGTGAGTTGTTCTTTCTCAGTACAAGGGGATGACACGTTTTTTTATTTTTTGGGTTAGTTTATTACTAAAGAACAATTTTGCTAAGTTTAGGCAGTCTCTTTATAAATTTCTATGAGAGATGGATTCAAGTTTACTTGCTGTTAGTGACCCTTATATTTATACAATTTTTTGTTCTCATACATAATAGTGTTTTGTATATCTTTGTCTTTTGCTATTCTTAAATTCTCAAGCAGATCACGTTTTGGTTTTGTAGGGGTGATTTTGGAAGGTTGGGTCATGGTAATTCTAGTGATTTGCTCATTCCTCAGCCTATTGTAGCATTACAAGGTCTAAGGATAAAGCAAATTGCTTGTGGCGATAGCCATTATCTGGCAGTTACCATGGAAGGCGAGGTTCAGAGGTTTGTTTTTCTCAACCAAAATTTTAGCATTCTCTCTGTTCTCACAATTTTTTTTTATGCATATACTAATTATTGTTCCTGGTTGTGTATGTTGAATGCAGTTTTGTAATGCACGCTGATTCCTAGGCCTGCTCTTAAGAGTAAACTCGATTAACTGCACATGTGATAATTTTCAAGCAGATGTTGAAACGGATAAAGTGTATGCTCAAATGACATTGCAGCCATTGACTTCCAGTATCATGTTGTTCTTTAAGGAGCTCATTGTATATGTTATTAACCTCTATGATTCCGCAACTGAGCTTTCTTTTTTATCTTTCGATGTAGCAAGAGCAGAAAGATACATTTCTTCCTATGGAATTTGGCATTCCTAGCAAGCAGCCATCAAATTACTTTTGCAAGACATTAACAACCAATGATACCAATACACATGGAGGATTCTCTGTTCCTCGTCGTGATGCTGAAAAAGTTTTCCCTCCACTAGTAGGGTTCATTTTTTACCTTCGTGTTTGACTCTGGTTGGGTATAGATGCATTTATCTTATATCTGTGCAACATGCAGGATTTCTCACAACAGCCACCAGCACAGGAACTGATTGCCAGGGATCTCCATGATGAACACCCACGTCGGTTGGGTGCCCAAAACCGACGTTGGTGTTTCACCACGTCGATTTAGTTGTCTTAACCGACGTAGTGAGTCCAATCACCACGTCGGCTGTTAAACCGATGTCTGATTCAACGTCTCCTGGGTCAACGTCGGGTCGAAAACCAACGAAAAAAGCCTCTCAGAACCGACGACGAAGACTATTTTTCTACTAGTGACCGAATCTAAATTAAAAATAAAAAGTAAAATTTTCAAAAAAAAGTATAAAATTAAAAATTAAAAATTAAAAAATATCAAAACACCAACAAACACTTTTTCTATCCAGAACTACGTAAAACCCTAATTTTCCATCATGAATGGAAATACGTAGGAGCAAGTTCAATCCTTGTCGAGCCCGAAATAGAAAAAGTATTTTCTTTATTTTTTACTTGCAAGTTTGCTTCTTTTTTTTTTTGGAAAAAATAAACATTTTAACAAACCACACTCATTCATTTTACTCATTTTATTACAGATACCATTTTAGGACAAACGTTGTTTAGGAGGGGGTGAATTGAACTTTCAAAGATTTTAGCAAAATATGGAAAGAAATAATAGGAAGAATGAAAGTCTTTTATCAAAACAATTAATTATGTGAATTTTGAATGCACAATACAAAATCAATCAATTCAATGACAAAAATAATCAAATTAAAAACACTCGCAGAATATCACAACGAAGAGTCAATCAATTGAAAAACAAAAAATATGAGTTGAATTTTCTAGTATAGTACAATTGCACAAAATCAACCAATTGAATAAAAAAGACAATTAATTCAACAGTAAAATATACGAACACGGTAAAGCACTCCAAATAGTAAAAAAATCAAAATTGTGAATGTGAAATTTTTAGATTCTTTAAAACGAAAATCAATCAATTGAAACTCTAAAAACAATTTATTGAAAGACTTGAAAAGAAACCAAATCTTCAAACTATAATTAATTGAATAGTAGAAACAATCAATTAAAAAGAGTTCATAGAAAGTTAAAGACATAATTCAATCAATTAAACATCACACTCAATCAATTATCAAAAAACGAAATCAAATATGCACTTTACCATAATTCTGTGAAGAAAACAAAAGCAATGCAGAACTTATCTCTAATGATGCAGAACCATAACAACACATTTTTCACCAATGAAGAGCTTCAAGATCTACAATCTTGATCTTTCTTAAAGAGAAACACTTGAATTCAATAGACCCACTCACTTATCTTTGATTATCACTTATTTTTGCACTTAGAGTTCTCTCAGAAAAGTTCTATATTAGATTTGTGTTCATTCCTTTCTAAAAAGAAAGCCCTGTGCTATTTTAAAACTAAGACTTTTATAAAACAGAACAGCAGGTCGTGATTCAATTGATTGAATAAAAAATTCAATCAATTGATTTTTTATCAAAAAAGATTTTTCAACAAATTGATTTTCGAAAATAATTGATTGCAGGTCTTTATAAAAGAGGCTTTTGAAAAGATTAAACTCTCACTTAATCCCATTTGATTATTATTAGACTTAGCGGATCTTTGAAGCTCTTTCAAGTGGATCAAAATTGTTAGCACCAATAGCTTCTATATGAATTGACGAAATCAACACAAGAATAGAGTCTACAATGGATCATAGCTGGCAACATGGATTGCATGAAGATTCATATAGCTTGTTGAAGTTTTGGTCCTAGACTTAGGTTATGTGTGTGTGTGAGAGTTTGGTCTTGGTTAAAATCATATGTAACATGTTTCATAATTCAAAGTCAGCTCCAAAATTAATTTTGCTTCATCAAATTAATAAAAGGTTTTAAATAAAGTTAATTAGATTTTGGAAAACCATTTCAGAAAGGATTTAAGTAAACTGTTTTCGGGATCTGAACTTGATGAATTTTATTCTAAGTCACAGAGAAATTCAATCGATTGACCGATTAATACAATAGATTGAAATTTTAACACGACTTATGACCAGTTTTCTTATATAAAGGAAAAACACATGATTTCAAAACATCTAAGTCATTTGAGCGAATACTTGTGAAATTTTCAAGAGAAAAAAAGCGCGAACACCCTTGAGATCTTTTAGCAATCAATTTTTTTCATCAAGAACACTAATCTTGGAGCATTGCTTTGGATGTGAATTCGTGAAACTTTGATCTTGATCCAAAGCTAAGTGTTCTACTATATTTTTCTTCAATTTGTAATACGTTGAGTACATTCACTGTTGTAATTGTTCCATTGTTGTAATTGTTCCATTGTTGACCATCTTTGTACAGTGAGTGTATTGTTACATATTACATAGGATTTGTAATTGTACCTGGTTTAGTGCAGTGGTTTTTGCATTGGTTGAATAGTTGTTGTAGGGTGCAATAGACTGGTTGCTGCCAGGAGCAGTGATTGCAAGTGTTGTGTATTGTGTAAAACTGATCTTGGTAATCTTTTTTAGTGGAACTCTTTACTAGTTGGCAAAGGACTGGACGTAGCCCTTGAGGAAGGGTGAACCAGTATAAATCTTTGTTACCGCTTGTTCAATTAAGTGTTCTTAGCGCGTGATTGATTATTTGTTCTACTGATATTTTTGTGTGTTTCTGAAACTATTATTTCTCCTTAATAATCAACTGAATCTGTTTTGATAATACTAGAGTGCTTATTATTTTAAATCCACACTGTTTGATTGACTTAATTTCTAGAAACAAGTTTTCTTGAAGCAATTATTGTTTCTTGTATCATCTTTTAATCAGAACTGTTTTACTGTGATTGATCAATAGTTTACTGTGAAAACAATTTACCTGATTGTTTATGAGTTGTTCTGAAACACATTTCAATTCAATAAACTTCTTTCGCTTCTGTATATGATATTATATTGATTGAGTGGTTTTAGACTAATCTGGTTTACTTTCTGGTATAAGTAATTGTTGTTACTATTTGTTTGTGTGAACTGTATTCAGTTGATTGCTTCTGAGATTCCAGTGAACTAACTATTGTTGTTTCCAGTTTAGTCAAATATTTCAATAGATTGATTCTAATCTGTAAGTGTTTAATCTTCTACTGTGAACTTCTTAATATTATTATTCGATAGTTTTAATAAAGAACTTTCATCCAATCTTTAATATCTCTCATTTAACATTTTATAAACGTAACTTTTGCAAAAAAATTTGAAAGTTCAATTCACCCCCCTCTTGAACTCGGCCTAAACCTATTTTTACAATTAGCATCAGAGCTAGGACTTGAATCCTAGTCAAGTTTTTCAATCCATGGCTGAGAACAAACTACCTTTTGTTGAGGGAGCCTTTATACACAGACTACCTATGTTTTATGAGGTGAACTACCATTTTTCGAAAGTGAGGATGAAAATTATTATTGAATCCATTGATCGTGGTATTTGGAATGCCATAGTAAATGGTCCTTATATTCCTATGTCTATTGTGAATGGTGTGTCTATTGTGAAATCTTATGATTAATTGTCTGAGACTGAGAATAAGAGAGTTCAGTATGATTGTGTTGAAAAAAATATAATCACATCTACCTTGAACCTTGATGAATTTTTCAGAGTATCTCAATGCAGCTTGGCTAAAGAGATGTGGGACATACTTGAGGTCCCACATGAGGGAAATAATGATGTCAAGCGAGCCAAAATGCATGCACTCATTCAGGAATATGAGTTGTTTAGGATGCAGTAAGGGGAAACTATTGCAGATGTTCAGAAACGGTTTACTCATATTGGCAATCATTTGATTGGACTGGGAAAATAGTTTGATAAAGAAGAGCTGAACATCAATATTCTCAACTCTCTAGATAGGAGCTGACAGCTCAAGGTGACTGCAATATACGAGACTAGAGACTTAACCACCCTCACACAGCAGCATTGTTTGGCAAATTCAGGGAACATGAGCTTGAGATGACAAGGCTAAAAGAGATGGAGACTGTTGAAAACACATCCATAAGTCTTGCACTAAAGATAAAGGCTACAGATATTGAGTCCGGTGAGGAAAGTTCAGACGAGTGCAGTAATATTGAAAATCTCAATTTATTGACAAGGAGATTTTAGAAGTTTGTCAAGATGAAGGGCAAGATGAAGAATCAGCAGAGTAAGAGGTATAACAAGAAACCTGATTCTAATTCCACTAAATTTACCTATTTTGACTGTGGTAAGCAGGGACACATGAAAGTCGATTGTCCAAATCTAGTGAACAAAGAAAAGGCACAAGAGAGGAAGAGAAACAAATCTAGAAAAGGCAGAAAAGTTTATATAGCTTGGGAAGACAATGTTACTTCTTCCAGCAGCTCTTCACATGAAGATGTTGAAGCTAATTTATGTCTCATGGCTGGAGAGAATTCAGAGGCAAGTAGTATAAATTCCAACACTTCTTTTAATAGCACAAATTACAGTTCACTTCTTTAGGCTTTCTTTGAAACCCATGAAGAACCAAACAAATTGGCCTTATCCAACAATAGATTGAAAGGGGTGAATAATTGTTTGGAAGGCAGAATCAAAGAGCTGGAGGATGAGATTTTAAAATTGAAAATTGATTTTGATCATCTTGAAATAATTTATAAAGCATCTAGCGACTTTGATTTCAGCAAGCCAATTAATTGTGAAAACTGTGATGTTCTTCAAATGAAAGTTAACTATTTGATTACTATTGCTTCCAAACTTTCCATGGGAACAACAAACCTCAATGTCATTTTGGGCTCTCAAAATTGTGTTTTTGAAAAGGCTGACATTGGATATCAAACTGGTTTTCAAGGAAAAAAAAATCAATAGTTTCTTTAGATCAAATGAGCAACAGTTTTCATCATTCATGACTTGCTTCTATTGCATGAGAAAAGGTCACTCGGTTAGAAAGTGTAAAGTTAGGAAATTTGATGTGCCTAAAGGACTAGTTAGGTGGGTGCCTAAAAGCATCACTAACACTTATGGACCCAAATTTAACAGGGTATCAATGGCTCAAATTTAATCTATTTTGTAGGTGTGTTTGGCATCCAAGAAGCAAATGTGGTACATGGACAATGGATGCTCCAAACACATGATTGGAGATGTTTCTTAGTTAATTAATTTGAAATGGAAACTTGTTGGATTTGTCAACTATTGAGACAATAACTGAGGAAGAATACTTGGAGTTGGTGACATTGGAAGAGATGATGATGTGATCATCAAAGATGCACTCCTAGTGGATGGATTGAAGCACAATTTACTCAGCATAAGCCAACTGTGTGACAAAGGGTATAAGATCACATTTAAGCCAAACTTTTGCCTAATAGCAAATTCAAAAACCAGTGAGACAGTGCTAGTAGGTAAACGGGTAAACAATGTATACATGTTCAATGTCTCTTGCATTACATCTAGTATGAACTGCTTGCTTTCTAGAAATGATGAGTCTTGGTTGTGGGTGCTTAGCTCATATTCATATGCATCATCTAAATAGGCTTGCATCAAAAGAGCTAGTAGTTGGCTTGCCTAAGCTCAAGTGTGAAAGGGACAGATTGTGTGAAGCATGCCAAAAGGGAAAACAAACTAAAAGTTTTTTCAAATAGTTAAATGTGGTTTCAACATCTAGACCTCTTGAGCTTTTTCACATGAATCTGTTTGGTCCCTCTAGAACTATGAGCCTAGAAGGTAATTACTATGGTCTTGTGATAGTAGATGATTATTCACGGTTTATTTGGACTTTATTCATTGCTACCAAAGATGAAGCTGTAAAATAAGGTTCAGACCGAGTTCAAGAGGGGGGATGAATTGAACTTTCAAAATCTTTTCGCAAATCTGATTTGTTCTTGAAGTAGAGAATGAAAATTCTTAATTCAATCAATTAACTCGTGTAATTCTGGACTGTCCAGTAAACAATCAATTATGCACAGCGGAAATTATTGAATATAAACCCAGAAAAACAGTAAGTGTAGAAATGTTTTAACCCAGATTCAATATGATTAAACACAATCCAGTAGATTAAAAACAATCCAAAAACACAGTTGATTCAAATATCTGAAAAACAGATGTTCAGAATATAATCGACTATATGATCACATTTTAATCCAGTCAATTTAAATGATCACAGCAGTTGAATAAAAGAAATCAAGAAGAGTAGGGAGAAAAGCAAGAACACAATTTTTATCTTGGTTCACCCTTCCATAAGGGCTACGTCCAGTCCTTTGCAAACTAGCAAAGATTTCCACTAAACAGATCACAAGATCAATTTACAACCCTTGCTTCCAGCAAGTTACAAACTGCTTCCAGCAGTAAACCCACACCTCACTAAACCCCTCAGCTAGTGTGTAACTAGTGCAAAAACCCACTCCACCACAAAACTTGTAGTCTGCAAGCAACACTGCTCCCCGCAGTACTCACCCTCTACTGAACCCCTCAGCAGATGTGAAACCAGTGCAGAAACCCACTGCACCAACTCAATTATAAACCCAGTAATTGAAAACAGCAAACAGATTACAGATCAACAGGATCAAAAAAGATTACAGAGTACTTCTACACAAAACAGATTACAAAGAATGAAGATCAGGTGTAGAAGACTTAGCTTTGGTCCAGAACCAAAGTCATAAGAACCTCACTCAAAGATGCTTTAAAGATTCACGTTCTTGAAGGTTTCTTGATTTGAAAAGCTTTGCCAAAATGATGATCGCACAAAAGGGGTGCTCTATCTCACTTAGGAAATCTCAAGGAAGGCTTTTCAAAAGTTTTTGTTAACTGAAAATGATAGTGCGCATTCCTTTAAATACCCAACTCAGTTTTAAAAACACTGTCACAATTCAATTAATTGAACAAACCATTCAATCGATTGAATTTGACCGTTAGTTGACCCAGTCAAAGATTTCAGTTGTAACAGAAATAACTGTATTCCAGTTGTAACAGAAATAACTGTCACATTCAATCGATTGTTTTAGAAATTCAATTGATTGAAAAACCTTTTCCAGCAAAAAATAGTTTGGGTTATTTTTCTTAAAAACAGTTTTTAACAAAAGTATTTGTGAATCTTTTGAGCACCTCAGGAATCATGAACCATGACACTAATGATTAAGGACTAAGCCAACACCAACAAACAAACCCCACTAAGGACCAAGACCTAATCACCCAACCATGTTCATGTTGGTACAAAGTCTTCACTTGAACAATTCTGGTCCAGTTTGGTTCCAACAGATTCTTCATGAGGCAGTCTTCACCAACTACACATGCTAAGCCTTGGTACTCACAATATTGACTTCATCAAATCACATGCTTAGCCTTGGTGCTAACAGAAGCCTATCATGTTTTTAAGAGATTTGCCAAAGTTATTCGATATTAGAAGAACTGTGGTATTTCTTCCATTAAGTCAGAACATGTGAGAGAATTCCAGAATGAGAAGTATGAGAAGTTTGACAAGTTTTGTAGCAAATCTAGAATCAAGCACAACTTTTCAGTACCAAGAACTCCACAACAGAATGGAGTAGTAGAGAGGAAGAATCGGTCTTTGGATGAACTAGTAAGGACACTCTTGAATGAAACAGATTTGCCAAAGTACTTCTGGGTTGATGCAGTAAGTACAACATGCTATGTTCTCAATAAAGTACTTTTAAGACCTATCTTGAAGAAGACCCCCTATGAGTTGTTTAAAGGTAAAAAGCCCAATATTTTTCATTTAAAAGTTTTTGGATGTAAATGTTTCATTTTGAATAATGGAAAGGTTAACTTGGGCAAATTTGACTCAAAAGTGGATGAAGGTATTTTTCTTGGATATTCATTGCATGGTCATGTATATAGATCATATAATAGGAGAACCATGCTAGTTGAGGAATCCATGCATATTGCATTTGATGAAACTAACTAGAACATACAGGAACGTCCTAAGACAAGTGCAGAGGATGAGGTTCCTACTAGACAACTAGTTGATACTGGACTGGAAAAGAAAACAGAAGAAGCTAGCAAAATTCCAGAAATTCAATCAATTGAACAAGGAATTCAATCGATTGAATCTGGAGTTGGAATAGATACAATTAATTCGTGACTGCCAAAAGAGTGGAGAGTGCCCAAAAATTTGTCATTGGACAATGTCATTGCTCAAGTTCAGAAAGAGGTATCAGCTAGAAGATCATTAAATCATTTTTGTAAGCACGTGACGTTTGTATCACAAGTAGAACCTAAGACAGTAGCAGATGCTTTAGAGGACAGCAACTGGATCAATGCAATGCATGAGGAACTAAATTAGTTTGCAAGGAATGAAGTTTGGTCACTTGTTCCCAAAATTGAACAGATGAATGTGATTGGAACCAAGTGGGTTTTTAAGAACAAATTGGATGAACAAGGAATCATTGTAAGGAATAAGGTAAGATTGGTGGCAAAGGGGTACAACCAAGAAGAAGGAATAGACTATGAAGAAACTCATGCACCCATGGCCAAATTGGAGGCTGTAAGGCTATTATTAGCATATGCTTGCATGAATGGATTTAAGTTGCATTAGATGGATGTCAAGAGTGCCTTTCTTAATGGATATATTGATGAAGAAGTCTATGTGAGTCAACCCCCTTGATTTGGAGATGACAAATATTCAGATTATGTCTTCAAACTCAAGAAAGCTCTTTATGGTTTGAAGCAAACACCTCGACAGTGGTCTGAGAGGTTGAGTAATTTCCTTCTTTCTCAAGGCTATGAGAGAGGAAAAACAGATAAGATTTTATTCATTAAGAAAGCATGCATTGAAATTATACTTGTTCAAGTGTATGTTAATGACATTATATTTGGTTCAACTAATGAAACTTTGTGTGAGCAGTTTGTTAAAGCCTTGCAGGGTGAATTTGAGATGTCCATGATGGGAGAACTCAATTATTTTCTTGGCTTGCAAATTAAGCAATTTCAGCATGGTACATTCCTTAATCAATCCAAATATTGCCGAGAGCTATTGAAGAAATTTGATATGGAAAATTGCAAGGAGGCAGCCACACCTATTGCTATTGGATGCTATTTGGATAATGATGAGAAAGGAGCCAATGTTGATCAAACTAAATACAGAGGGCCTATAGGATCACTTTTATATATGACTACAAGTAGACCTGATATAATGTTCAGCGTGTGCCTTTGCGCAAGATATCAAGCAAATCCTAAGGAATCACACTACATGGCAACCAAGAGGATATTGAAATATCTCAAAGGAACAATTGATGTTGGACTATGGTATCCTAGTGAGGTATCTCTGAACTTAATTGGTTACTCAGATTCATATTTTGCAGGGTGTAAAATTGATAGAAAGAGTACAAGTGGAACATGCTATCTTCTTGGATCTAGTTTGATATCTTGGCATAGTAAGAAGCAAACATAGCACCATCTACAACAAAGGTAGAATACATTGCAACTGGAAGTTGTTGCACTCAAAGCTTATGGATCAAACAACAACTAAGTGATTTTAGTCTAAGTCTTTCCTAAATCCCCTTATTTTGTGACAATACCAGTGCAATAACCCTAACAAAGAATCCTATACAACATTCCAAAACTAAACATATTGAGATACGACAACACTTGATAAGGGATCATGTGAATAATGGTGATTGTGTAATTCAATTTGTTAATTCTAAGAATCAATTGGATGATTTGCTTACAAAACCTCTTAATAAAAAGAGATTTAATTTTCTCATAAACGAATTGGGAATTATTGATTTGAAAAGTATAAGATAAATAAATCAGCTTATACATATTTGATTCTTAGTTAAGTTTTATGCAATAAGTGTATGATCAATTAAATAAAGCCAATTTACTAAATTTTGTCTAAACCTACTGTAGTTGATATGTTATATCTGATCCTGTGTAAATTCTGATCAATTGGTTGGGACGAGTGAATGCTGAACAAGGAGCCTGAAGTACCTCTAGACAATAAATTGTTGTAAGGAAGACTACTATATTAGGAAGGCAAAGATTCCACTACAGATTCCTGGTTAAATGAAAAGTATTGACCAAGTTGTGTTGGCATCACACGCAGAGTGCATGTGAGGAGTGACAAATCCACTTAGTGCCACATGTCATATGCTGATTGATGGTCAATAGGTCAAAGGTTCCACATGATTCTAAAGCTAAGTAAACTTTGTTACAATTTATTGCCTACAGAATCAAAACTGAAAAGATTTGCTTGAGTTGTCCATCAATGTATAGCATGCATGAACTGTTTTGCATTTGGCTGAGCATTCATTTTTTTATTTTTTTTCTCTTGCATAATAACTTGTGTTATATAGAGCTCTATCATCAGCCGCCAAAGACCCACTTTGCCATGAGTCTCACTTACTGTCATCACCAAACGACCAATCGCATACCTCACCACCACCGTCTTACCCCTCTACATCATTTTCCTCACTCACTTATTTCCCTTTCCGTCACAAATCTATCACCATCAACCAAAACAGCCACACCGCGACGTGCCTTCTCTCCCACCGCCTACAACCGCTGCGAGCCCTAATCGTCACCAATCATACCACCATTGTTTGGTCACCATTGCCTAAGTCGCCAAATAGCCCTAAGTCATCACAGTGCACGGAATCATCTTCGAACCCTAATTTAGGGTGAATAAAGGCATAAGTGGTTTAGGTGTTGGGTTGTGGTTCATGGCCTAAATGGTTTTCCTCTTTGCATCCCAATTTTTAGGTGTTTGGCACCCCTATCACGGGGTATGGATCAAATAAAAATCTGGGCCCCTTTACACTAGCCCGTTAGTTGTTTATTTTTATACTTTTCTTTAAGACAAATTCTTCCTCCACCTCCATACCCTCTTCCTGCACCTCCATAAAATAATTTAATTCCCAAAGTACCCACATTGAAATGACCAAAATGACCTTGAGGTGCAACGTCGCTGTTTACCGTCGAATACCACCCAAATCGTCAAATTAACCACTCAAATCTACAATACATCTCACAAATTCCTCATAAACATAAAAAATTACTTACCTAAAACTTTGTTGAAGCTTTTATTGAAGATTCTGCCAAAAAAAACCTCCTAGAACGGTGATGGGTGGGAAAATGCTCCACGGATGAGGTTACGGAGGTGAAGGGGGTGAAGGGCAATGCTGACTTTTCCAATTTTTAAGTAAGGTTATATGAGTAATTTCATATTGACTATGGAGGTACAGGAAGAGGGTATGGAGGTGGAGGAAGAATTCATCTTTCTTTAATACACTATGTTAAATAAAAAGGAGAGAAGAGAAAACTTTTTCATGTCCTTTACTTAAATATAAAAAATAATAATAATAATAATAATAAAATTTTGATTAAATCTTCAAATGACATTACGTGTAATGTGAGATATTTTTGAAAGTAAATTTTTGATAAATTTCTAAATGACCGCTCGCGTCATGGGAATTATTTTGAAAAATTTTATTTTTGTTTGGAATATCAAAAGGCTGTATGTGTCTAAGGATATCCAAAATAAAGTTTGATTTCTAAAAATAATAAAATATAAAGTTCAAATTTCTAAAAATAATAAAAATTTCAAAAAAAAAATAATAATAAATGAATACAAAAATATCAAATTTCTTAAAACAACTCAATTTTTTTAATAGAATTACGTGACCTTGATTTTCCATCCTTGATGGAAATACATAAGAGCAAGGTCAAATTTTGTCGGGCCCCAAAATAAAATATATATTTTTCTTGGTTTTTTATTTGTATTTTTGTCTATTTTTTTGGGAAAATAATCATTTTACAAAATCACACTAATTTTACTTGTTTAATCAAAGGTACCGTCTTAGGACGAGCGTTGTGGGGGTGCTAATATCATCCCCACACATAACCGACTCTCTAACCCGAAGTCCGGTTTTCGCAGACTTGCTTTACCATTTTTTCGGTTGTTCCATAGTTTTTCATGATAAACTATGGTGGCGACTCCTTTTCCTAATTTTCAAATTATTTTAATTTGTTTTTTCTTTGTCGTCCCCGTCATGATCTTGGTAGCGACAAAGGTTAAGTAGGAACAAATTATTTGAACCAAAGAACAAGACAAACATCAACATATAATTCAGTGAAAATACATAAAGACATGTAAAAAATATCATGAACAACATGAAAATTTAAAAACAATTAACAAAAGACGAAGAATAAGTAACAATTAGTTTGAGTGAACCTCAATTCTAGATACCAAATGATAAGAAACACATAGACAAACTCTTCTTCTTCAACATTTGTTTTGAATGTTTGTTCTTCAATGGAGGAAGAAGTAGGTTGCAGAAGTGATAAACATCTTGATTTGTGAAAAGGATAGGTGAATAAGAACTAGTGTGAGGGTAGGCTAACACAACGAGGATGAGTCTAGGAGAAAGTTTATAAAGGAGAACAAGTAGAAAAACCAATTTGGCAACAATTCAATAGTCATTTAATGTTAAGAAAATACATGCCCAAACACTTTATTTATAATGCTCTTGGACATCTCTTCTTCAAATAAACCCTCACCCTAGCTAAGAAATGGATACAATGAGAATGGGACATGTGGCCTGTCCTGCTTCTCACATCTCAAAATTCTCTCAAATGAGAGAAGAACACATGGTACATGGAATCCTCTCAAATTAGAGGATGACATATGACAACCACACTTTTCATGTTGTATGCCATGCCTTTCATGCTATCTTCATACATTCCATTCATTAGCTTGAGTGACAAGCGTTCACTTGGATGTCCTAAGGTTGTATTGGGCACAAGGAAGTCCAACTATAACCTTAAATGAACTACTTTATCCTATTTTAACCCTAATATACTTTTAATTTATTTACAAAACTCAAAATCTTATCCTATTTAGTCAAAATACAAAATCCAAAAATTACCGTGTATGATTTTACAAATTTAAATCTAATCCATGTTGTTAGAAACTTGTTAAGGTGAATTGAGTTTTACTCATTTGTTTTTTACCGTGACTCTAATTGTTAATTCCTTACTTTACCTCATTCATATTCGTATTTATTTTATAAGTGATATTTACTAATATATATATATATATATATATATATATATATATATATATATATATATTATTATTTTTTAAGTTTAAGTGTATGTCTAATCAAAGGGTTCCAAACGTTTTTTCTTGCTAATCAATATTGGTTAAAAATAAAATTAAATAAAATATGTTTGTTATCTCGCCATCTACTTGATTAATTTGTTTTATACTCCTATATATAAGGAAACGAGAAAGTCCCCCCTCTCTTCATTAGCAAACGCGAATTCTCTCCAGTCCCTACCCGAAAAAAGAAGTCAGTGCTCACTCCAACACAACAGAACAGCAGAACCCACCCAGCAAACACAACACGCACACGCACTCAGCACAGGTCTTCGTTCCCATTATCTTACTGTGCCATTCATTGGATCTGACTCACAACGTACTCGTTCCCCGGCATTGGATCCGTTCCACGATCCGACCCATTTCCCCTTCGGGTTGGCTGATCCAAATGGGAATGCCCCACAAGCCATGACCCCAGCCGTGGAGGAGGACCACCACGACCCTTCCCTTTTCCACGACTCCAACGACCGTTTGCTCTCTTCATGCTCCTGCTCCACGTCAGCCTCCGACGAGGACGCTCCCACTCCCCAAAACGACACCAGACCTACTAAAATCGACACCCATGCCCTCCCCCAATTCCCCTTCCCCACAATGTGCAAGTACGATGCCTGGATCTCCGAACCCTCTTCCCTCTCCGAGCGCCGCTCCCGTCTCCTCCGCCAGTTCGGCCTCCCCACCCCGCTGCCCCCCGCCGCAGCCATCCCCCGATCAGCCTCCTCTTACCAATGCACCGACACCTCCACCGCCGCCGCCTCTATACCCCGATCGAAATCCGACAACACTGCGGATCGCGGCGCCAAGCATTGCAAGTCCTCTGTTGTTCCCATTCGCGACAATGACAACGGTTTTCTCGTGAATAATAATATTAATATCAATAACAGTGGTAGTCATTCTGTGCATAATATGATTTGTGTGAATGTATGTGAGGAGGGTGGAATTGGGGAGGGGAATGTGGTGGATGAAGTGGAGCAAGCGTGTACGATTAGGGATTTGGACAATGGGAAGGAGTTTGTGGTGAAGCGGGATGGGGTGTGGAATGAGGTGAAGGAGGTGGGGACTGGGAGGCGTTTGACTGTGGAGGAGTTTGAGATGACGGTAGGGCATTCTCCGATTGTTCAGGAGCTAATGAGGAGGCAGAGTGTGGAGGAAGGTGGCGATGGGGAGGGTTTGGATGAGGAAGGTGATGGTGGGAGTTGTGGTGGTGGTGATGATGAGGCGGATGGTAGCAAAGTGAGGAGAAAAGGTGGGTGGTTTAAGTTTATGAGTTTGAAGAGTGTTGTGGTGGGTCAGAAGGAGAGGCGGAGTGGTGATGAGAGGGATACGTCTTCGTCAGAAAAGGGGGGTGGCCGGAGGTCAAGCTCTGCTACAGATGATAGCCAGGATGGTGGTAGTGGTTTGGTTCATGGGGGTGAGAGAGTGAGGGTTCGGCAGTATGGGAAGTCGTGTAAGGAGGTTACAGGGCTTTATAAGAGCCAGAAGATTCAGGCTCATGATGGATCCATTTGGAGCATTAAATTTAGTTTGGATGGGAAATACCTTGCTAGTGCTGGTGAGGATTGTGTCATTCATGTTTGGCGGGTTGTGGAGTCTGAGAGGAAGGGCGAGTTGCTCGTGGAGAAACCGGACGATGGGAATTTGAACATGTTGTTTGTCGTGAATGGGTCGCCGGAGCCTTCTTCTCCTGGCATAGAGAATAATTCGGAGAAGAAGAGAAGGGGGAGGTTGTCCGTCAGCAGAAAATCGTTGAGCGTGGACCAGTTAGTAGTGCCGGAAACTGTGTTTGCTCTCACTGAAAAACCGGTTTGCACCTTTAAGGGTCATCTCCATGCCGTGCTTGACCTTTCTTGGTCAAAGTCTCAGGTTAGCTTCTATTAAAAAAGGATTAGATGTTATTCTGTAAATTCTACTTTTGTCTGGTATGCCTGAATATGAATATAAATTTCATTTTATTTACATTCCTTCGTACACCCATATGCATTAAAACTGTTATTAGTTTTTCTGCTTGTCCTGTTAACGGATAAAATCACTTAGGAGGAACGGTTCGACTTTTCTACCGACATGTAAATTTATTGAGCTTGGAGTGAGAAATTGATTGAGTGGTAACCAAACAAGCACTGAGTGAGGCTCTTGTGAGTGAAAGTGGATACAATGAAGCAGCTAGATTAAATGGGTAGAAAACCAAAACCATAAGAAACCATTAAGAAGATACTCTAAACTATTATACTGAAAATTTGATTATTATGGAGCCCATTAGCGTCTATTGATTTATTTTAGCTGACCTTGCCTAGTGGGTTAAGACTTGGTTCATATTATATAGTCCATTTTTATTTAGGAGAATAGGCATCAAATGTGAATTCTGAATTGCATCAGAATGTAATATTTATTATTCTGTTAAAATCTTTCTGTTTTGCGGACTATGTTGTTAATGGAACAAAATTTGTTACTAGAAGTTTTGAGACTATTTTTATTCATTTTTCTGGTTAGCACTCTGGATTTATTTGTGCACTGCCCACTACATCTGTTTTTTCTTAATGTACGTCTTTGTTTTGGGGTTACTTACTGTAGTTGTAAACATAAACTCAAAATATTGAAATATGAAATCCAGGAGAAAGTAGATAACGTTCTGTCTCTGAGAAGATTTCTGGTTCTATTTTCCCTACTCCCTGGCAAATTAATTACAGTTTATTTGAATTTATAGTAGTAGATGAACAATTATTTATTTTCCGAAGTTGCATTCTCATTCTAGGCCTTCCTTGGAATTGCATTTTCTGATTAATAATTTAAAAGATGGCGACTTGTAATGAAATGGATGATTACACGTGTTATGATTTCTTTATAGTGGTGGCTGTTGGTGATATTTTTGGGTTGTGTTTATATGCAATTTTTCCAGAAATTACTTTGACGATATGAATTTAGAGAGATAGTGACTGTAAGGTAAAGGGAATTCAACTTTACTGTCTAATAAACAGAGATAATATGTTCAGGTCAATAACTATGTGCTGATATGTTGGGAGAGTGTTAATCATTTGTCAACCCTCACAACCACTTAACAACTGAAAAAGTATTATTTTATTAAAATATAATATTTTATTATAAAAAACAGTTGTATTGTGGATGTATTTTTTAATAGAGGTGTCAAAGAATATTTATCCAAGTAACCTAGTTGTGCTTACTTAGATTGTCACTTTTTACCATTATAATGATCCAGTGAAGTAGCCGTGTGATGATTGGGATCTATCCTTTTTATGCTTGATATTAGATCAATTTCTCATTATTCCTCAATTCCAATATTGCTTTTAGGGATTGTTAGCCAAGCGTCAAAAACCAGATAACTAGGTATATTTGTAATTCTTATTTGTTAAAAATGGTTCAAATAAAAGCAAAATGTCAGTTTGCTTTTATTTGTCCTTCTATTTTTAAATGAAAAATTACTTTATCTTGTTCTCTTATTTTAAAACTTAAGAATGAATGGGTTACTTGTAACTGCGAAATATTTTTTTTTATTTTTAAGCTGATTCAAAACCTGCTTTTTGAAAATGAAGTAATTTCAAATTTCAAATAATTTTAAATAATTGATTAGAATTAAAAATATAAAATATCACATTTTGGTTATCTGCTGTAGAAGTTGCCAACAGTTGAACATCTTAGAACCGAAACATGCCTGGGGTACATGGTATCAACAGTACCAAGACAAGACTTGACTTTTTTCTGCAGTGAGTGAATTGCTCTGAAAACTCTAATTACTATCTTCGAGGTTACTGCATATGGTCTACCACCTTTATCTTCTTGGAGGAGCTACCTTTAGGCTTAAACAGAGAAGAAATGTTGTGGCCTGGCTATGAAGTATGAATTGTGAGTGAAGAGCAAGAAAAATGAGGGATATTTAGAAAGTTGTCTCAGAATTCAAAAAGACCTTTTATTTTCCCTTGAGATTTTTGCATAATATTCCCCAGAATTTAAAATCCCTTTAAGCATTTCTGGATATATGAAGTTGTTTCCAACTCAAGTTCACTAAGATAGTATCGCTAAAGTCAAGTATCTGAGATATTGTCTATTGAAGTTTGGTGGCTTTGTCATGGTTTTGTCATTAGAAGCTCTACATAAATAGCCTGTGACCTCAAGTCTTGTGACCTCAACTCTTAAGAGATATGGGACTTTTGGATGTACAAGAACACAAGCCCCCAAAATCAAGAGCTAAGGAGGAGTATTCACTTTTGAACCTCTTTTTCGTCTCCATAGATAGTGCCAATGTTTTGGACTCATAAGTAATTCTTTCTAAAGGATTTTGAATTGTGAATGGAAGAGTTACCCAATATAAGTGATTAATAACAAGTTCTAAATATATTATTAGGCAAATTTAAACGGTTCAACCTTTTCTAGTTTTATATAAATTTTTAAAACTATTTTTAATATGAAGATTTTTTTTAATCAGTTTCTTATGTGCTAAATTCTCGCCATGTTGTAGTAATGGAATTTTGGTTTGAGAGCACCATACCGGGTGAAGATGTGAAAAGTGAATTTTAGTCAGATATTATTACAAACAAGGAAGATGTCTTTGAAGGGGGATATGTTTATATATTTAGAGAGTTTCTTTATTATTATCTTATATTAATCTTTACAATTCAAATATTTGGCATGCCAATGTGCAGTTTGTATTGGAAATATAAACTAAACCATAGTATGTGTGTACGTGGTCTTAAATATTTTTTTGTTTGATCAGAACTTGCTCTCATCTTCAATGGACAAAACAGTGCGCCTGTGGCATTTGTCTAGCAAGTCTTGTCTGAAAGTTTTTTCACACAGTGACTATGGTGAGCATACACATCTATTACATCTGCTCTCATCTTTACTTTTTCGTATTCTGAATAGTTTATGGATAGTAATCCTTTGGTCACAATTGAATAAGTGTTGGAGTATGGATTTGTATTAAGCTTCTTCTATTTCTTTCCTGACTAAAAACTGAAGAGAAGTTCGGGCAATACACCGTCGGGCATGCATTTTTCAACAGGTGGATTATTGGTTGAAATTTATCGTGACTTGTAATAGCAAAAGTCATAAAAAAAGAGATGAGACCTATCATTTTATGATTTTCAATAACTGTCGGCTATTAAATAAGAACTGAGACCAATCAATTTGTGAATTTTAATAACAGTTGTATAAAGTGTGTTGGAAATAATATAATGTATTGAGACTGTAACGTTAGCATTTCTCAAATTTTAATTGGATTCACGGTATAACCTATCCTTATACAAGCTAATTCTTCACTTAGTCATCCCTTGGGCATGGATTGAGTAATCACTTTAATGGACAGTAACATGATTTTATAAAATTTGACTGTTGCTGCATGTAAACTGATTGGACAAAGATTTTATTTCTTTCACATATCAGTTGCCACTTAAATTTAACAATAATAAAACATTCCTGTACTCTTCCCACCCTGCACCCTTTTTCCCCCTTGCTAATTATACCTTTGTTTCAATTTGTTATCTGTCTGGCACAGTAACTTGCATCCAGTTTAATCCTGCTGATGATAGATACTTCATTAGTGGATCATTGGATGCCAAGGTTCGTATATGGAGCATACCTGATAGACAAGTTGTTGATTGGACTGATCTACATGAGATGGTCACTGCTGCTTGTTATACGCCAGATGGTCAGGTTGGTTCTACATTTATATTCATTATTTCATCTACGTGAAAAACTTTGATATTTTAATCAGAATTCATTAATATTTTCTGCTCAAAGCAGGGTGCACTAGTTGGTACTTACAAGGGTAGCTGTCATTCATATAATACATCTGGTATCATCAGTGATTCTCTTTAACTACATATGAATTTATAATCTATTCTGATGGTTGCAGGCCACTGATTATTGCTATCATTGTCATTTTTTTCCATTTCATTCAGAAAATAAGTTGCAACAGAAAAGTCAGTTAAATTTGCAGAACAGGAGAAAGAGATCAAACCACAAGAAAATTACTGGCTTCCAGGTATTTAATGGCTACTCGGTGGTATTAATTTTTCCCAAAACTAAAGGGTTGAAACGGAAAAAAAATAAAGGCAAATAATTGAAGGCTTAGCAAATATTATAAATGTTCTTTGGCTGGTAATAATACTTGTGCTTGTTTTCCTACTGATTTTTATGAACAGTTTCTGCCAGGAAGTTCATCAGAAGTCCTTATCACTTCTTCTGATTCTCGGATTCGACTAGTTGATGGTACTGATCTAGTTCACAAGTTTAAAGGTAGGTGAAATGAGTTCTGTATCATGTGAATGTTATTGAAGATCCTAGTGAATTATATTTAAGCTTGCAGTTATTTAAACATTGTTGGGTACCTGATGAGAATTTTTACTGCTGCCAATGGTAAAAGTATTATTGAGATGATACATGATCTAAAACATTTGGTGACAACTTCTGACAAATAATGAGAATTAGGGGCCAAAAAGTGTTTACACCATAGAAGAAGGCAACCTCCTAGTCAATACATGCATTAGAGAGAGGCTAAAAATGTGCAACTGATTGTTTTGACAGCTGTTGGTTATATATAGTTGAGACTATTATAGGAGACATTTGTTAGTAGACATGAAGAAAAGGATAACAGTTTTTGAATTTGGGAGGGTTTAGAAATTATTGAATGTGAGATGTACTTTCATATCAATAAAGGAATTCTTTTTTGGTTCCTTGTTTCAATCACAGTTTTATCAACTTGTATTAGAGTTCCGATGTAGGAGCTCTGTTGCTGTTACGCATGAGTAAAGAGAAAGAGCAATGTGGAGGGAAGATTAAAAATTATGGCGAAAATCATGGAGAACCAATCAACCACAACAAGAAGAATTTTCATTGCAAGAATCGTGCCTAACGAGGTTAGAATTGATGCTGGAAAAATTGCTAGAGTTGTGATAAAAGCACTTTCTAGAAAATACTGAATGAAATGAATCCACAAGCAGAAATGGCATCAAGGTATTAGGAGGTCACACGATGAAGGATTCAGGTGGGAGCCATAAAGGGTTGAAATTTGACATTCTGATGTTTTGGGGAGAAGATGCATTTGGGTAGGTGGCTAAGCCGAATGTTATTTTAGTCTATATGTGGGATGCGTTTGTTGAGAAGATGGAGGCATTAGAGGGTCATGCATTAGGGTGGTTTAGTGGTGGGAATATTCCAACTGAAACCGGTAAGAATTCAAGGTGGCATTAGTGGTTAGGTTTCAACCTATGTTTAAGTAATGCCTTTTAGTTGTCATTAGCATTGAGGCAAGATAATTTGGTGCTAGAAGATGTTACTGAATTTAAAAAATATGTTGAATTTGTTCAAGGCTTGGGAGAACAACACTTGATGACTATTTTTATTGGACACTAAACAAAGCAAGGAGAATTGAGGTAAGGAATTGTGCATTGATTAATAGCAATGTGGGCTTTGAGGTGGAAGAAGCAATGAATCTTTTCAAACATATCTTCAAAGAATGGTTAACTAGTGCATCCATAATTTAGAGGCAAGTACTCTTGCATCTCAAGGCTCAATTAATAATAAGATTGCACCTAATACAAGGAAGGAATCCTTATCAAAGATTGACCCAAGTGGAAATGGAAAAAAAGGTGAGACAGGGTGAATGATTTTGTTGTGATGAAAAATTTGGTCCCATTCATGTAGGCAAGAATAAACAAGTAAATGTGTTGACATTCGCAGGTGAGGGGGAGGAAGCATAGATATCTGAGGAAGATATGATAGAAGTATTTGAGGAAGAAATGAAGCCTCATTGCCTTTGCATAGCATAGTGGGTTTCACCACCAAGATGTCTCTTAAATTCTAGGTCTGACGAAATTAAGGTGGTTGTTTTGATAGATTGTTGAGCAACCCATAATTTTGTCTCAAGCAAGGTGATGGAAAGCCTATAGTTATATGTGACAAAAGCATTATTTTGTAGAAGTTGGAGGTGGACATAAGGTAAATTGTAGTGGACTGTGTAATGTAGTTCAATTGATATTTCATGGTATTGAAATTTAGCAAGATTTCTATCCTTTTGAGTTGGAGGTCCAAATGTGGTATTGGTGTTAAAGTTGTTGGATAGGTTAGGAGATGTTAAAGCTAATATTTAGGAATTAATTGTGAAGATACACATTGGAGGGAAACAAAGGGTGTTGAGAGCAAATCTTTAATTGAAAAGGTCAGCACTTCCCTCTGATTAATTCAAGGAGCATTGCAAGATGGGATTCATTGCAAAGTGCAACTCTATGGAAACGTTACAAAATACATAAGCAATTCCAATCGAAATCAACACTATGTTGGAAGACTATACACATGTTTTTCAATTCTCTTGGGGTTTACCACCTCACAGACAAAGAGACTATTGTGCTTAAAGCTAAAGCCGGGTGAGATGCTTGCATTTGGGCTATTAGGCCAACAATTAGTCCTTACTCAAGTACCATTATTTTAGTCAAGAAAAGAAACTGTAGATTGAAATTGTATAAGATAAATTTCCAAATGATATTTAGAAGATAACTTTTAGGACACATGAGAGTCACTATGAATTCATTGTTATGCATTCGATTGATTGATGCCCCATCTACTATTTAGTCCATTATGAACAAGGTTTGAAGGCCGTACCTGGGACATTTTGCTCATCTTTTTCTATGACATTTATAGTCAGAATTTGGAGGATCTTATTCACATTTGAAGTTTGATTTTACAATTAACATGATTTGAAGGTCAATCAGAAAAAAGTGTGGCTTTGGCGAGTCCCAAATATTGTAGCTAGGGCATATTACTTAAGGAAAAGTAGTGGCAGGCGATCCAAGAAAATTAAAGTTATGACATTATGGCATACACCACAAGATGCAAAGAGTTTGCAAGCTTATGGATTGATGAGTTATAACATACGATTCGTTAACAACTATCGCAAAATTGCTCAACTATTGATTGCCTTAGTAAAGAATGATGCTTTTGAATAGTAGATAGCAATTCGAGCCGCATTTGAGAAGTTAAAATATGCCATCACCTCATTACATGTATTGGCTATTCCAAATTTTTCCTAGCAAGTTGTTGAAACCAATGTTGTCAAACTCAATGATCATAATAGTATTAGAAGGGCAGAGAGAGATTGTAACTCCACTAGTAAGAATTGTGAGTATACATAAAACTATTTATAATCTTGTGCATGCATTAAAAATAATAAGGACAATGATGAAGACACAATGAAGGCAATGACCAACAATGATGAAAGTAGTGCCAAAGATGCTGATGCAAGAGTTGGAGATGGTGATGTAATGGTCGTGATTGTTGTGGTGGCTGACGACAGTGAAGCAAGCATTGGTGACGGCAACATCAATGATGCGGTGGCCAACCACTTCAATGGTGATGGGTGTAGTCGATGGTGAAAGCACCACCAAGAGTTGTTTGGTTGTGTTCTCATTGCAAAAACCCTAGCAAAAAGGAGGAGCTACCTAGTGCTATTTGGAGCAAAGCGTTGTCAAAAAGGGGGCAATTGAAATCAGTGTATGCACATTTCTTCATTTTTAGCCTATACTTTTTCAGCCATACAAGTGGCAAAATTATTACTAGGGAAGTGGTTTGTTTACATGTTCCATCATTTTTTCTGATTGTGATACAATTTTTGAGAATTTTTAGCGGGAATCATTTTAGAAAGTTAGTCTGCACTTCCGCATTAGTACTACATATGATCCTTAAATGGATGGCAGTACTACATAGGATCCTAAAATGGATGGTGAACAGAGTTGGTAACGTGATATGTCTTACTAGTGAGAAACCAAGATAGTGGCCATTTCAAGCATTAATGGTCAGGGCCCTCCCTCACTGTTAAAAGGATCCATGATTCATCCAAAGCTGGAGAAAATTAACATGCTGACAGAGAAGAGGGATGGACTTTTATGGGAGCTTTGTTAGAATTTGCTGAAATCTTAAGATCAAATGTGTTGTTATGTTGATATGTATAGGAGAGAGGTCAGTTTCGAAGGTGATTGGGTAATGCTAAAGCTTCCAACATACACAATGAGGCCTTTAGCTAGGCATCCTAATGAAAAATCAGTCCTAGATAGCAAAAATATATCCTGTTTTTCATGTCTCATTAAAAAGAGCTGCTAAACCCACGACCTTTCCACAACCTCTGCCTTTGACTGAAGAAAAAGAGCTTCAAGTGTTTCTGGAAGCTGTCCTAACTAAAGAGACAGAACGCTCATGGTGATGTAGAGGTGTTTCTCAAGTGGCAACAGCTCCTAACCTGTGAGAATAGTCGAGAGTTAGGATCTGAGATTCCATAAGTGTTCTATTCCACCTTGAGGGCAAGGTCTCAGTTGAAGGGGTGTGATCATTAATAGAATCCGATAACCTCCTATTCAATACATGTATTAGAGAAAGAATAAGAAAATAAAATTGTATAATTTGTTGTTTTGACTAGTTAGTTAGAGCTGTGACTATTTATAGGAGAAATATGTTAGTAGATAGGGAGAAAAAGAAAATAGTTTCGAATTTGGGAGGCTCCAGATTCCTTGAACTGCATGGAGTAATTCGATTGAGAACTATTTTTGAGTTTGCGGTGTACTTTTTCATATCAATAAAGGAATGCTGGGTTTTTATTCCTTGATTTGATCCTGTTCTATCAGTACATATGTGTGTATGTCTGCAGTAGAGTGTGAATTCAATGTAAGACGAACTCAATAATACACAAACAAACACTCTTGTTTTCGACTGAAATCCTTTTTGTTAGTTTAGTAGGATTCCATGTATTTATTTGAATGATGAGAAAGAAAATTATGATCATTGTTAGTTCTAATTCTTTGATGGAATGTAAGATCTCCAAAATATTTCTTTCCATTTCAGAGTAAAATGATATAATTTTTTTTCCAGGATTTCGGAATGCAAATAGCCAAATTTCTGCCTTCCTCACAGCAAATGGTAAATATGTTGTCTCAGCAAGTGAGGATTCTCATGTATACATCTGGAAAAATGAAGCTGATTGTAGACCTAGCAGGAGTAAAGGTGTCACGGTGACAAACACATATGAACATTTTCACTGTAAAGATGTGTCAGTGGCCATTCCTTGGCCAGGTATGGATGACAGATGGGAGATGCATGATCCATACTTTGGAGAAGAACCTGAGCTTGGTGATAGTGGGGATGAGGTGTCATCTGCCAATCATCCTCCTACCCCTGTGGAAGAAACTTTTGGTTCTGAGGTTTCACAATTTGCTTCAGGTTGCAATAACAGTCCACTTCATGGAACTATTGCAAGTGCAACAGATAGTTATTTTCTTGATAGAATTTCTGCGACATTGCCTGAGGAAAAACTTCTAAGTACAAGGGACCCAAGCCCTCAGGTAAGCGTGGATTTATCTTATGGAGTAAATCAAAACATGTCAGCATGGGGTATGGTGATTGTAACTGCGGGCCTTCAAGGGGAAATTAAAATTTTTCAAAATTTTGGATTGCCTCTTGGTACATAAGAGGTGATCCAGAAGTCATGCCTATGAGCAAGGGAGAGTTGAAGACATCAACTCAGAAAAAAGGAGAAGGGGCGGGGTTGTTGTAATGTTGTGATGTTGAATTCCACATTCTCCTTTAGTTAGAACTGTACAGAAGTGGTGTTGGGTGAGGGAGTATAAGGTAAGTTCCATTTGTTTCTTGTTCTACTGAATATTGGATAAGATATGTTGCCTGTCCAATCAAGCATTTGAGGGGTTGGGGTTCGGGGGGATTGGATAAAAAGAGCCAAAAAATGGAGTAAAAATCATTGAACAAAAAGAGAAAAGAAAAAGAAGGTACACCTGGAATTCGGAAACCAGTGGATTTATTGTAATGGGAAAATGTAGAGATTAACGGGCATGGGAAAAGCTTGTTGAATTACATATGATGATTCTTTTACATTTGTTAATATTAGTCTTGTTATGTTGTAATTTTTGTTCAGTGGAATCAATTTCAATAAAACAGCATAGTTCCAACTGCTTGTGCGAGTAGGGCATGTTTGGAAAACTTGTGGGCTTTTCCTTAACAGATGCAAGATAAACCTTTAATTTCATCTCTGGAATGCTCTTTCAATTAAAATATATATAATAATTGTTAAGTATTAAAAATAAATGAATATCAAGCAGTCTTTTAAATATTGAAAAGCTCTTAAAAAGTAATCTTTCAATACTAGTAAAATATAACTTTGAGATTAGTCACTATATACTTAAAACCTTGGAGGATTCGGAGTACTTCTCATACCTGTGATCAAATTTTGTTTTATTCTCAATGTGTGACTTGTCTTGTTCGGTTCGGTATGCTTGAGTATTGCAGTTTAATGTGGCGTATTTTTTAACCACGAGAAGATGGAAACTTTAAAAGTTTAATCTCAATATACAGTCGTTTGATGCCATTTGTGGGCATCAACACTACTTCAATGCAGAAAATGTTTGGTGCCCTTGGTGTGGCAAATTCCTCTAATAGAAGTGACTTCTAAGTATAGAAATTGAAACAATGCTTAAACTGTTGAAACTACCGTATGCTTCTGTTATTTTAGGATTCGCCTGTTCACTGGCCATAACTAGTTTGAAATCAATCGATAAAGGTCACGTGCAGTTTGGGTAAAGCTGTTACAAACTTTTTCGGTCTTTGACAAGGTATGAAACTGAGACTAACATCCCGGGTCCATGACGGTGATCAGGTAAAAAGACCTTAGGTAAAATTTTCTTTCGTATAATTATTTCGGGATCTCAACTTATAGGTAAAACTTCCTAACATTTTACTTCTACTTTCATCAATCATTGTTGGATAAAAGTACGATCATAACGATATCTTTGACTGAGGAGAAATAAAGGAGTTGTCGCTTGTGACTTTGCTGGCAACATTGGAACTTGTTATGGACACTCATTGGCACTAAAATGGCTATATCCAAAAGCTTTGCTGATTTCATGGTAGAGTTAAACTCAGATTTGAATTAAGTTTATTCAGAAATCTTTCTCATGAATGTTTACAAGTTGTTAATATAATTTGGAAATTGCAGGTATGAAAGAATATTCATTCCAAAATTAATCTTACACGAGCTGAGACGTTACATTCTTCAAAATTCATTCTTTATATTTTTGAAATGTCTTGGTCTTTTAATAGCGTGTGTATGTAAACCATTTTCCAACACTTAAGTCATTGTAAAATATTTATGAACAATTAATCCTGTACTATTGAATGCAATGTTATATTTGTCAAACTATTTATAGAATTTTGATAGCTTTTACCTGGGCTTGTATAAACGTGGTCCATGGACCCTAGTAATCAATTATCACGTGATTAATTTATTTTAGAGATCTAAATTTATTTTACCGGTTAATTCTATTTGTTATTGTTTCATGTTATTGAGATGTATTTGGTCATAATTTGAGGACGTCTTGTTCTTGGACAGTATACTGCTCTCCTAGTTTGAAAGTTTGTTGAGAATTTCCGAAGTATTGAAAGGAAATTTCTTCTTGTAAGCTTTCTTTGATTGAGGTCATCTTCAATGCTTGCTTTCTATGATACATTGGGCCCCTAAGCTCGAAATGGTGTAGTCTAGAAGAATCGTGAGTTATGTAGAGAAGTGTGTGGGGTCAGTTTTGGTGATAAGATGTGACCAACAGATATATCTTTTCAATAAGTGTGAACAACTTTTTTTTTATAACTGTTAGATTCAAAGCGATCTAATGATTGGTGAACGTTATGACGATTTAGTTTGTATTGCTCCTTAGATATAAATAGGTGTTGACTCATTCTCACGAGATCATTTGTTTTGAGATCCAAGTAGTGGTTAGGTGCAGAGAATTCGTTGTTCTACCATGTTAGTTATGTCCCCCTTTATGGACGAGAGGTCGTCCAGTGATGACAGGGACTCCTCGGTTCGCAGCAAAGGTGAGTTCAACGTTTGAGATTGGCTTCCCATGTCGAGGAGATGTCGTTGGTATGAAACATCTTATTTCAAACAATTAGAGGCTAATTTACCCCTTCAGATAGGCTACAACTAGGTGGACTCACGTGTAACAAAATATTTTTCTACGTATAGATGGTAATCTGTGATCGAGCCTTTTGCAGAAAATGTGCCTAGCTTGAGATAATTTTCGTTGAGCGATGTTATGCCATTGAAAAATGTTTGTCATGGATGAGAAGGTTCTCCTAACCATTTCTTTTATATGTGGACAAGTTTATTCTTGAACGTCCACATGCATCTTCCTTTTGATGAGTTCACTATGTGTGTGTTGTAGGTTTTGAATTGCACCGACATAGCTGCATCCCAATAGTTGGGCATCATTATAGGATTTTATTTTAGTTTGTGACATTTTCCATTTGAACCTTTATTTGCAAGTGTTTTTACACTTCTATAGTACTTGATGTTCAAATCTAGTAGGATGGTTGTCCCTTATCAACCAGTTAAGTATGTACTTATTTTCTCCCTATATCTCGTCATATGAAAACTTCAAAGGTGGGTTCTTTTAAGGTCATGGTGGAGTTGTCAGGTTGGAAAGTTTTTTATAATGGTGAAAAACCTACAAAAGGACTTGTCATTTTTTATTTTGTGTTTAGAACATGCATAAGGTCATGGTGATTATAGTTATGAATATACATGCTTATGATAATCATAGAAGAATGTCCTATGTCACATGTTTCCATAAAACTTAAAGAATGTTCAAGAAACAAAGGTTTCTTCTCTTCAATAATTTATGACTGTTGGAATTCCTTAATCCCTTATAGAAGTTGGGCCATGGAAAGATCAAGAAAAGACCATGAGGTACTTTGATCACTATTTACTGGTTTTTATCGATTACTTTTGCAATACGTGGGAGGGATCACTGGTAATGCTTCCTAGGCCAAGTTGTTTTTGCCATACGCGAGAGGGATCATTGTGAACCATCCTAGGCCAAGTTAGAGTGTTGGTATTAGGGAGGGATCACAATAAAGCTTTCTTGGCCAAGGCATTTTATGAATGCACTTTATAACTAGTGTTTATATAAACATGAATTTTTATTGTAAAAATATGCCTCGTTTAAACTTTGTTATAGTAATGTCCAATAAAACCTTGATGCTTTTGATTAAGTGTTTGTTTAACAACAAAGTACAAACATGAATATGTATCGTGTTGGAACAATTGACTCTAAAAAGAGGGTTGAACAGGGCCTTGGACTATTTTCATAGACAAATAGACTAGACCGTCTAACATACAAGCAATACAAGTAAATTTTATACTGGTTAACCCTAGCTAATGTGCTACGTCCACTTCTTCCTTAAGCAAATTGCTCAAAAGGTTACAGTAATTGATTCAATGATTACATAAGTACACAAACTTATGCAAACCTATCTTTAAGATTGCAGACAAGAATAAAGAGGTCATTAACCTAAAGCCTTGATTAGGAGCTTACTATAATTTTGGGCCTAATTGGGCTTGTTTGGATCTCCAAACAAACTTTTTAGCCCAAGTTCAAGATTGGAGAAGATGATTCTAGAGATTTTGGAGCTTTAAGATTTCAAGACATCTACATGTCAAAATTATGTAGGGTAGTGTAGAATTTATTTTGGGCCTTGTATTTTGGGCCAACTAGAATAGGATTTTGGGCCTTGTATGTTGGAATAGCTGACTCCAGAAAGGTGGGTTGAATGGAGCCTGAACTCAATTCGCTGTAGACAAAATCACTCTGCAAAATCCTCCAAGGCAAAAATATATAAGAACAGATGAAGCAACTTTATATTGGTTCACCCTAATCTCTTGGGCTATGTCCAATTCTCCCTTGAACAAATTGTTCAAGAGGTTCCACTATATCCAAAACATTCACATTGAGTACACAAACATATCTAGGTTATATTGAGTACATAAACTTGTCCAAGAAACATTCCTCTGAGATCAAGACCACTCAAGATTGAAAGAAACACTTTTAAAAGAGAGAACAATCAAAGCAAACAATGGTGAATAATTACACAATAGTTTCACACAACCCTAAAATCTAGATGCTCTCAGTAGCATATTTACAATAGACACTCAGATATTTAGTATATATTTTTCAATATATTGTATGGTGTATTTCTCTTTTTTAGTTCTTGTTTTTCAAATAGAAATTGTTGCTCTATATGTAGCTTTTAAAAAACTAGTCGTTGGATGGTTGAAAGGGAAATCTTGACCATTTGATGCAGTTGAGCTCAAACTAGAAATATTTTTCTAATTTTGATTATCCATTAAACTTGATTAGTTCTGTATATGAAATAATTTAACATAGTATACAACAATTATATTTGAAAGAAATTAATCACAAATACTTTTAAAAATAGAAACATTAAGAATTTGAATTTTGAAAAAACTTCTATAAATTATACCTGTATCAATGGCTGCAAACCAGATAATTTTGGTCCAAATAATTTCTTATTTTTTAGATTTAATGCAATAACTAAATCATTAATGTGTAATAGAAAAAATTGAATTGTTTCTATGTGAAAAAAAATTGAACGGTGAAAAATAAATCATAAGCTAGAAAATCTTTATCTCGATTAATTAAAAACCACACTTATATTGAATAAATTTTAATTTGTTTTGAATGTGATCTATCTGAAAATAAATCACTTGTAAATGATTTGGTCCAAAATAAAATTGAAAGCATATTTCAAAAACAAATTTAAAACTTCTACTGTTTTTATATTTATTTATTTATTTTTAACTTTCCTCTTTTTTTTGTTAATTTTAAACAAAATTAATTTAACAAAAGAATAGTAAATAAAAACTCATCTGTACGTATTCCTCATGCTAAGAGATTTGTGAATATTAACGTAATAGACACATGAGATCATCAAATACAAACATATACTTGGAGTTATTGCTATCATCAAAACTTTATTAGATTATTCGATCATCTAAAGGAATTTTGGATCGTATAACGATTCAACGGTATCTCCCTTTTTGATGATGACAAAACTACAAGCCTTAAAAACAAATAATTGCAAAGAATATCAAGAGATTAAACAACAAAATAGTTTATTTGATGACAAATAAGGAAATGCACAACTGCATAAAACAAATACAATAGTATTAAATATTATTTGCAAAAATATATTTGATCTTTTATCTTAATTATTTGTCAAATTTTCTCTTTCTCATCCTTTTTGTCATCACAAAAAGGGGTTGATTAAAGAAATCATCATTATTGCAGAGAGGTGCTGATAAAGATTTTCACTAGTCTTGTGTTTGGGATAGAGAATTTTAGATAATAGGGATGACTTTAAACTCTAGCTCACTAACCTTGATCTTTAACACAAAATCCTATGATTTTTGTGCATACTCATTTTTAACAACTGCTTGAATTATCTCACTTAAATTAGATATGGTTAAATCATTAACGGGTGAGGAAACAATATTCGTTTAGACTTTTGGGAATTTCATCTAATGTAAATTTTTGGTTTGAATAACACAATAACTTGGGTGAGAAAAAAAACAATTTAAGCTTTCTAGGTGTGTAAATTTGGTAATAGGAAAAAAAAAATAGAAAATGCATAACAGGAATTAATTAAGAAAAGACAAAATTTTGCAAGAGATTTTGAAAAATAAAACTGGAAGTCTTTTATATAAAAATTTACGATCACGATAAAGTTGAATTAAATCAATATATCCCTGTTCATAAATTGCACCTTGTCTATTTTTTTAAAAGAACAAAAATAGAAAATATGATTTGATATATGTATTAAAAAGTATGAACAAAACGTGAATCATGCATTAAAAGTAACAAATATAGATGCAGATAAAATTCTAATGCTAATTAAAAAGAGATTACACAAAAGAAAAGAATGAAGAAAACAATTTGATGAAAAAGTTTGTAAATGTACGTAAATTAAAAAAAAGATGACGCTTTTTTGTAAAAAAATGTAAATTAAATTAAGTTAACTAAAAATTATGTAGAAAAATTAAAGTAAAATATTTTGATGTAATGAGTTTCAGCCAATTGATATTTGTCATTATTCAATCAAGATCATACCAAAAAGTTCTCTTAAATTATTAGAACGTTCTTCAAAAAGGGGTGTTGTAAAAATATATGTTAATTATTCATTAGTCGAGACAAATTATAGATCAAGGATGCCCTTTTTAACAAGATCTCTTATAAAATGATGTTTAATTATTTTTCAAAAACAAAAACAATATTGTACTAAATAACATACTTGCTTTAAAAAGAACACCAGTTATTGTAAATCAAAATTCAAATAATTTTATGCAAAAAATATCACACCTTGCTTAGATAGTCACATGTCATCAAATACACGTACCTTTAGATTGTCTAATGCATATATATGCTAGACTGATGAATGCAAGCAAAAAGAAATACTTATCTTGTAGACTTGACAAACTGTATAATTTTATATGAAACTTTTTTAGTAAAATGTAAACATATCATCCTTATTTGACCAGTTTCAGCAAATCTCATTAATCATTGTCTCTTGTTTCTCAATTTTGGGAATGTAGACTTTCTTTTCCTTATGAACAGTGAGCATCCATTTTTCCAGTTCCAAGATTTGAGTCTTCTTGCTGTGATTTAATATATCTGTAAGAGGAAGAATTTTCTCTTTAGGTACTCACACTATTTTGGGTCCTTTTTCATGCTAGTTTTTCCAAGAATTCCTTTTAAAGTTATTCTTGAAAGTTCCCGCTGAATAGTTAACAGACAATATAGGATGTGAAAGTGAAATAGAAGAACTTGATGATCTACTGTAGATGTGTTATTTTGATCACAACCTATTCCTTTCTTGTCATGAAACTTCCTATAAATTTTTATTAACATGTCTAGTGATTTTTCATTTGTATTTGAATGAGATAGAGCTTTCTCAAGAGCCAAATTTTCAGTTGTAATATCGTCAATGTCAGTCTCATTTGATCCAGTAGGCTATTTTCCTAATTTTTCTCTAACCAACACCAGTTCTTTTTCCAAGTTTTTGAGATTTGTATTATGAACTGCAAGATCCCTTTTAAGGTCTCTATTTTCATTACACAATCATTATTTTTGTTGGAGAAGCTCAATGTTTTTGAGAGAAATATCATTTACACTAGCTTTCTCTTGTTGCAATAATTCAATTCTTTGCAAGAATTTTTAAAATTTCTTTTCATGATTTTGTATGTAGATGCAATTATACCATTATTAGATATTTCTTCTTGATAAGATAAACATAAACTATCAATATCAGTAAAATCTATCTTATTATATGAGTCATCTGACATTGAGTTATCTACCACATCAGCCATGAAACCAATGTTTGCCTCCTCTTTTGAATCATAATTGGATGATTCTGAATCCTCCCAGGTTGACATAAGACTCTTATTCTTTTTGGAGAACTTCTTTTTTTTTCTCCTTTTTTTCTTCAACCTATTCAAGACATTCTGATTCAAAGTGTCCCAACTTCTTACAGTCATAACAGACTATCCTCTCATTTTGCTCCTTGCCATCTTTAGTCTTGAACATCCTTTCTCTTGCTCTCTTGCTTTTTGGGCATCCTTTTGATCTTGTTGGTGAGGATGGAGATCTCATCATCAGACACTATATCATCTTATGTATTTGTTATGTCTTCATACGCTTTGTATACATATCATTTTAACGTGTCTTGAATGTTTTCACTATAAATTCTTGATATTAACTTTAATCGGTTCAAAATCTTTGTTCTTCCTTGAACCATTGAAAAGCAACAAAATATAGGTGGTTTAACTGTTTTTGTTTTTACCATAGTGATATTTTTGAGTTTTTGTTCATTCCAATTGATTAAATAATTTTGTTTTAAGATATTTTACATTTTATATTCTAGTCTTGTCATGTTCTAAATCACGCACTTCCAAATATGTTGTAAACTCCATGTTTAGAAACTTGTTCACAAGGTATTTGTGAAAATACTTGTACTATGTCTCCAAGGTGTTTGCTGAGTCTTTGTGAAACATTGTAGAGGTTTTGAGAGTAGTTTCTTATGCTCTTCAGTTAGATGCTAGAATTATGAGAATTTTATCATTTATTTCATATTGACTGACAGTTGCTCCCAAGGATCTTAGACTGTTTAGACTTTTAAACAAGCAACCATGGGTTGTATAGATTCATTATCTTCTATAGAAAACATTTTATATTGATGTTTAAGCATAGTTAATTTATTTATGTTTACCTCTTTTAAAGCTTCATATGTGAGACCAAGAGTATCCCACATCTCCTTAGTGTTGACCATGACATGCACCTTTGACATTTCTTCCTCAGATAAAACACACATTATACGGTGTCTAGCTTTAGCCTTATTTTGACATATGCGCTTTTGCTCCTCAGTCATAGATTCAAAAGGTAGAAGTTCTCCTGATTTATCGATCAAATTAGGTATACCACTTTTAATAATATTAATTAACTTCATACCATTCTTTTGGATGAAGCCAATCATCCTCAACTTCTAAAGCTCAAAATGTTGGCCCTTAAATAAGGATGGTCGACTCACATATAGTCTGTCTCCGTCCATTGAGTTCTTGTAGGATTGTGCCTTAAGTCCTGTGAAGAACTAACCCCCGAAATTAGCTCTAATACCAACTGTAGGAACAACGAATGGAGCTTGAACTCAATTCCTGCAAACAAAATCACCAAGCAAAATTGTCCAAGGCAAAAATATACAAGCATAGATGAAGCAATTTTATAGTGGTTCACTCTAATCACTTGGGCTACATCTAGTTATTCCTTGAACAAACTGTTCAAAAGGTTCCACTGTATCGTAAACGTTTATACCAAGTACACAAACCTCTTTACACAAACATCTCAAGGTTACCCGAGTAAACAAACCGCTCCAGGTTATACCAGTCCCAATCTCCCTCTGAGATCAAGACCACTCAAGATTGAAAGAAACACTCTCAAAACAAAGAATAATCAAAGCTCACAAGGGTTTACTTCACAATGGTGTAAAATTACATAATGATTTCATACAATCCAAAATACTAGATACTCTCAACAACAAATTTAAATAGACACTCAGATATTTAGTAAATTCTCTATTTCCTTAATCTATTGTATGACATATAACTCATTTTGGTTCTTGTTTTTAAAATTGAAATTGTTCCTCTATATATAGCTTTGTAAAAACTAGTCGTTGGATGTTGAAAAAGACAATCTTGACAATCTGATGCACTTGAGCTCAAACTAGAATTATTTCTATAATTTTGATTCTACGTTAAACTTGATTAATTCCTTATATGAATAATTTAACACAGTATACAAAAATTATGTTTGACATAAATTAATAAGAAATATTTCCCAAAATAGAAACAATAAGAATTTGATTTTTTTGAATAAGTTCTATAAATTATACCCATATTGATCGTTGTAAACCAACTAATTTTGGTCCAAATAATTTCTTAATTTTCAAATTTAGTGCAACAATTAAATCATTAATATGCAACTAAAAAATTTGAATTGTTTCTATATAAGAAAAAACTTGAATGGTGAAGAATAAATCAAAAGCTATAAAATCTTTATCTCAATTAATTAAAAGTCACAGTTAATTTGAATAGATTTAATTTGTTTCCAATCTGACATATTTGGAAATAAATCACCTATAAATGATTTTGATCCAAAAAAAATTGAAGGAAGATTTGAAAACAAATTTAAAACATATGTTGTTTTTATATTTATTTATTTTTAACTTTCCTTTTTCTTTTAATTTAAGAAAATAATAGTAATTAATAATTTTTTTGGGTCAACAGTTCGTTTGTACATATTCCTCATGCTTAGAGATTTATGAGTATTATTGTAACAGAAACATAAGATCATCAAATACAAACATGCACTTGGATTTATTTGTATCATGAAAACTTTATTTGATGATTAGTTGATTTAAAGGAATTTTGGATTGTCTAATGATTCAACATTGTATTTTGGGTCAAGTAGTGTAGGGTTTTTGGCCTTGAAGCCTATAAGAAAAAGTGGACGACAACCTTTGAAAGAAGTCTCTAAGAAAGCACCACCTAGGAAGAATGAGTCTAAGAAGACGCCACATGACACTCCAAGTAGACGCCACGTAGGAGCTTCTTCTCCTAACTTCTTTTGACACCTGTCCACCTCTCATTCGAGAGTATTTGAAGCTTGGGCTGCAAGATACCTTTGCCACATGACACTCTCCCAATGGAGAGGATCCTTTCAACTCGTGGCTTGCCACTTCTCAAGTTCCTATTATAGAGTTTTTAAGAAACTTGGAAGACAATTCATCCTTTAGCCTATAAATGAATGACTCTTGTAATTGACAATTCAACTTATGAATGAGAATTGTTGTGCTACCAAAATTTCCTTAGAGCCTTTACTTGTTCTTGAGCTCTCCAAATAGTAGTCTCCTTTAAGACTTTCTCTTGCCTTCTTTTAAGTGTGTTGGCCTAACCTCACACTCAAATCACTCCAACTTCCATCTTAAACATGTCCTAACTTCAATTTAGATTCATCCTTCCACTGCACCCATTTCATTCCATGTCAAAAACATCAAACAACCATGGAAGAAGCAAATTGATGCAAACATGCAAGCTACAATTGCATCATTTGAAATCGGAGCTTAGTTTCTTCAAGAGACAAGTTCTTCTTCATTTTTTTCAAAAATAGTGTTGTATACATATCATTTTACGTGTCTTGAATGTTTTCACTGTAAATTCGTGGTATTAACTTTAACCGGTTCAAAATCTTTGTTCTTGCTTGAACTATCGAAAAAAAAGACAAAATATAGGTAGTTGAACTATTTCATTTTTACCATAGTGATATTTTTGAGTTTTTTGTAAAATATGTCTTGGCCAAGTTTAAGAGGGGGGGGGGGGTGAATTGAACACTTGAAATTTTTCGCAAACTGTTTGGAGAATAAATTTTTATGGAAACTACTAAAGAAGATATGTTAAGCAAATAACAATGGTTCAATCAAACAGTTTCAGCACAATATTAATCAACCAGATACAATAAACTGTAACCAGAAAACAGTTCTTGAATACACAATATACTGTAAAGGCAGTTCTTGAAAAGTTGAATCAAGAAATCAAAGAATTAGATCAACTTCAAGTTTATAAAGATTCATTGATTAACAACCTTTTTGTTAAACAATACAAACTATGTTAAGTGTATGGAAACAGTCTTTAATCAGCAACAGTGAAAGATAAAGTTTTCTGGAAAAACGAACTGATAAACAGTAAACCCAGTAAATGGCAAAAAAGCAGATTTACAGAAAACTGATATACTGGTTATTAACAGATTCAAAACAATTCAGAGTAGATTGTGTTAAATCAGAGTATATGTTTTCAGTTGTTAAAAAAAAATGCTTTCAGAAAGTTGATGAAGTTATTCAATTAGCAAGATTCAATTGATTCTGAAAATTCAAGAAAGTCAACAAGATTTAGCAAGAACAGTAAAGAGAGAGAGAGCAAGAGAGATTCAAGACACAACAGATTTTTATACTGGTTCACCCAACAAATGGGCTACGTCTAGTCTCTCACACACAGTAAGGATTTCACTAAAATGATCAACCTGATCAAGTTTACAACACTTGCCCACAACAAGAATACACTACACTCTGCAGCACCACTGCTGAACCTATAGCAGACCAAGAAACCACACAGAGTCCACTGTGTGTTCCAGGAACTCCCTTGCGGAAACCCACACCAAGTCATAGTTATACAGAATCCACTGTATAACCTAGAAACGTCTCACTGCACCCCCTAGTAGACCATTGCTGAACCCACAACAGAACAAGAAACCACACAGAAACCCACTGTGTGTTTCAAGAACACCCTTGTTGAAACCCACAACAAGTCACAGCCTGTACAGAGCCCACTGTACAGAACAGAATTACCAACCCAGGTAACTCACAACAGAATAACCTTCAATACAGTGAAAGAATTATCACAGTCACAACAATACAAACACTTGTATACAAAGGATTACAAAAGTAATAAAGAAAGGGTATAGAAGGCTTAGTCTGATGATCAAATCAGTGAAGAAACTGTCTCAATCAAATCAAAGCTCCAGTAGCAGTTCAAGAAAACAGTTCTTGATGAAAACATTGATTGATCTTGATCACTAGACTTGAAGGCGCTTTTGCTCTCTTTGAAAAACTCAAATGTTCTTGCTCAGAAAATGTTTAGAATGATTTTCAATCTCGAATGTTCTGTCTGTTTTCAAAAATCACGCCAACTATTTATAGACAACTGTCATTTAAAATTCAGTCGATTGATTTTTCAAATAGTCGACTGTTTTTCTCCAGTTAGTTAAAACAGTTGTTCAAAACGCAAGTTTTGATTTTAATGATTTCTCAAAACTTTTGTTAATTCAGAAAATACTTGTGGAGCTTATCTTTGATTAAGATTGCATGTATCACTGATTAGACCTTAAACTTACCCCACAACACACACTCCTAAGTTCTAGACCTAGTCTTCAATCTTCATGCTTCATGCATTCCACATATGCTCACAAGGTCTTGAACTTCTTCACTTGGTTGGCTTCATCAAATCATCACAACAGCCCACTAGTGCTAACATTTTTGTTCATTCCAATTGATTAAATAATTGTTTTTAGATATTTTACATTTTTATTCTATTCTTGTCATGTTCTAAGTCATGCACTTCCAAATATGTTGTAAACTCCATGTTTAGAAACTTGTTCACAAGGAATTTGTGAAAATGCTTGTACTATGTCTCCAAGGTGTTTGTTGAGTCTTTGTGAAACATTGTAAAATTTGTCTAAAGCTTCGTGTGCTTTTCTATTTTTGAGTTCCTTAACATAGTATTTGATCATTAGTGAGTTTCTTAGAATTAAATTTGTATTATGTCTTGATGTATTATTCAAAACCGTTGGATTCCTCTATGTATCAAATTCCTGAAACGGTTTGATAAACTGCACTTGATTGGAAAATTTAATGTAAACAAATAGATAGTATTTTTGAGTGAAATTTTTATAGTGATCACCTTAAGATGTTAAAAATATATTGTTAAAAAGGAGAATCCAAATTTGCAATATAGAAAAAATGAAAAATTGAAAAGCCAAGATGTCAGGTGTTGAAAACAGAATCTGTAATACCCTAGAAAATAACTTCAGAATGTAATCGTATTAAAAGCTATAATTTAGCTTTAGATATAAATAAGATGACGCCTAAATATTGTTTTGTAAAGAGAAAATTTTATATAAATAGGAAAATTAGTGTTCAGGTTTCATTTTTTATACAAACCACCATCTCTTAGAAGCAATTCTTCCCATTTTCTATGTCTTCTCTCTAAAACTCTGCCTTCCTTCCTTATCGGACTGATAATCAGAGATCACCCCTAGATTACCGACGTTGAGTAGAGTAAGAGTGTCAAATCTGATTCTTGAACAGAGTAAGTTTATTTTTTACTTATCTTCCTCAGAGTCAGTTTTAGGTCAATTTCATTCTTGGTAGGGGTATTTTGCCTGTGTCCTTTAAGGCATCAGAATGAGTCTTTGTTGGTCCATTGTTCTATTAGTGTAGTCTAATTTGGGTTAAATTAAATAAATGATTATATATGGTATGACATAGTATAATTTTTTTTGAATGATATGGAATGGATATTGAGACATAGTATCTTTAGGAGAGGAGATACCCATGTTGAGATTGTTAGGATGTTCATTGTTTGAGGACTTGTCAAGAAGGAGGTATCTTGACTCTACCAGTACCTTAGAATCATATAGATGAGGGGTACTAGGTGGTGAGAGTTGAAGGAGATTCACATAACTAAAACTATAGGTGAAAAGATTTGGTCTGGACAAATATGGATTTACCCTGTCAGATGAGCTTATGTTCATTTGGGACTGAGTGGATTCACAGTTGGAAGGATCATCTGGCAGATGCTAGTCTCTAAGTGTAACACAATGAACGAGTCTTCCAGAAGTAGAGAGTCAAATGTCTTTGTATGTTTCGCAACCGAGATCACGATGGGGACGAGAATCCGAAGAGAAAATAAATAAATGATCTGAAAGGATTAGAGATAGAGTCGCCACCATAGTTTATTATGAAAAACTATGGGAAAATCGGGAAAGGAAATGGTTTATGAAACAAAGTTGGGATTTGGGAGTCAGTTACGTGTGGGGAAGGTATTAACACACCCACAACGCCTGTCCTAAGACAATACCTTTAATCAAATGAGTAAAATGAGTGTGGTTTTTTAAAATGTTTATTTTTTCCAAAAAATATAAATAAAAAAGTGTAAACAAAGAAAATATATCTAATTTAGGTGACCTGACAAGGATTGACCTAGCGTTCATGTAGTTATAGAAGAAAATTGTTTATTGAACTGTTTTATATGTTTTTAATTTTTTTTGAAATTTTTATTTTAGAAATTTGAATATTTTGGAAATTTTGATATTTTTGTTTATTTTTTAATAAAATTTCGTGTTAGATATCGCTTGATGTGTACGGTGCTTTAATTATCCACATGAAATATTTTTGGAACTAAATTTCGCATGACGCGTACGATCATTTTTCGAAATTTATTTTTTATAAAGCACATGAAAAAGAAAAAAAAAATCATATTTTGGAATAAAAATGGGATGAAATAAAAATAAAAATTAGCAAAATAGGCCCCAAAAAGTGACAAAAATTATATCTAGCTTTGGAATCCAATAGCTAAAATAATTTTTGTACCCAAATGGAAAAATTCTTCTAATCATTATCTAAATAATTTTATGAATGTGAATAATCCAAAATCAATTGGCATTGACATGATGAAGCCCAAAAAAATATCGTATTTAAATTAATCATATGAAACTACAAGATTGAATGGGAGGTCCGAACAAGTAATAAAAAAAGATATTCTCAAAACTGCAGAGGGTGAAAATGTAAAAAATGGTAGGTGTAAAAAGTAGGAAAGAAAGCGAATTGGACCGCTACCAATAATTTAGTTGGGCCTAAACCTAACACCATCAATGATGTAAGAGTCTTCTTGATGCTTTACTTCTAAGATCTCCACATGAAGTTGTAGAGTGCCATGGAAGCTTTGCACCGAATGGATGGATGGAAGAAAACTTCTCGAACCAGTGGAAGCAATTAAGATGAAGTTGAATCCGTGAAGTGGTGCGGAAATGCAAAGGAAGAAGGTGAAGGTTGCGGTGGAAGATTTCAACTGATTGATGAACTAGGTGGTGAAGGATTCTTGGTAGAGGTTAGGCCAACTACCAAGATTTTCTCTAAGGTTTCTCTAGAGAAGAAAACTCAAAGAACAACTTAACAAGTGTTGGAAATTATGCAACATTTCATTACTTCAATCAAGCTAATTTTAAACTTCACCTACACATGAATTTATAGAAGAAAAGTAAAAGAGGAAGCTTGTAAGAGAAGCTCATCCAACCCAGCGTATAAGGTAATTTATCTTCTAACCCTAGCTTGCTTCACATGCTACCCTAATCCTAACCTTAGCATGTGGAGCGACTCTCCCTGACCGTAGGTGTGTAAACACTCCTCCAATGTCGTGTTGCCATGTGGCATGCTTCTAGAAGGAGACGCCACCTACTAAAGCTAACCATAACCCTAGGCACCTTCTGACCCTAATTCGCCTAGGGTTTTTATTTACAAAGAAAATGATCCAAACTATTTTTACAAATTTTACAATGTTTCATAAAGACTCAAAGTTGTCAGCATTTTCATGTCGATTGGTGCTTCTGAATCCTCTTGATCTTCTATGTGTCTTGACATGGATCTTGTAATTGGACCTTGTCTGGACCTTCTTCCATCATCCCTCTCTCTTGAAGAGGATTTGTTCTCAAATCTGAATGGTCTACCTCATCATCATGACTACCTGTAAAAGGAATTAAATCAGTTACATTAAAGGTAGTATGCACTCCGTACTCATTAGGTAGGTCAAATTGGTAAGCATTATTATTAATCTTTTTGAGGATTTGAAAAGGTCCATTACCACGAGGGTTGAGTTTTGACTTTCTTTGTTTGGAAATCTATCTTTTCTCAAATGGAGCTAAACCCAATCACCTTCCTAAAAACTTATCTTCCTCCTCCCCTTATTGTTTTGCTTAGCATACTTTTGACTTTATTGTTGTATTTGTAATTTGACCTTCTCATGCAATTTTCTCAAAAATTCAGCCCTTGATGCCCATTCTTTATGAATAAAATCTCGTGGACTAGGCAACGGTAGTAAATCCTGAGGTGTGAGTGGGTTAAACCCATATACAACCTTAAAAGGTGAAAGTTAAGTAGTTTTGTGGACTACTCTGTTGTAAGCAAACTGAATATGGGTAGGTACTCATCCCAAGATTTGTGGTTTACCTTCAAAATATCCCTAAGCATAGTTGATAAAGATCTGTTGACAACTTTGGTTTGTCCATCTGTTTGAGGATGACATGAAGTAGAAAAGTTAATTGAGTCCCTAGCCTTCCCCAAAGTGTCTTCCAGAAATGGCTAATGAACTTTTGATCTCTATCTAAAACTATAGTTTTGGGTAAGCCATAAAGTTTAACTACATATCTTAGAAAGAGTTTGGAGATGTTGCTTGCATCATTTATCTTATGGCAGGGAATAGCATGATCCATTTTACTAAACTGGTCCACTACCACAAAGATAGAATCAAAGCCCTTTTAGATTCTAAACAATCCAAGGGCAAAGTCCATACTAATATCCTCTCAAGGTACAAAAGCAACTAGCAATGGTGTATACAATCCGTGAAGCATAACTCGTGACTTAACTTGTAAATAAGCAATGCATTTATAACAATACCTCTAGACGTCCCGTCTTTTAGCATGCTCAAAGTTTTCTCTACCTCAAAATTGCCCATGAGACCTCCTTCATGTGTTTCTTTTACAAGGAGCTTTCTATGTGAACCAAGGGGTATACAAAGTTTTCCTTCTTTAAAAACATACTCTTGATTTACATAGTAACCACCTCGAGATTTTTGTTGACAATGAGCAAAAACAAACGAGAATTCTGGATCTTGACTATACAACTCAGGTATGTGATCAAATCCAAGAATTTGGGCTCCCAATTTGGACAATAGCATATGTCTGCAAGACAATGCATCAACAAATACATTTGTTTTGCCTTTCTTGTATTTGATTACATAATGAAACTGTTCCAGGAATTCCATCCATTTTGCATGTCTTTTGTTTAATTTATGTTTTCCCTTAAGATACTTAAGTGACTCATGGTCACTATGCATAATGAATTCTTGGGATACAAGGTAGTGTTCCAAAGTTTAAAGGGCCCTTACCAGAGTATAAAGTTCTTTGTCATAGATGGGATAATTAAGAGTGGCACGACGTAATTTTTCACTGAAATAAGCAATTGGGTGACCACTCTGTAATAACACAACACCTATGCCCACTCCCGAAGCATCACACTCTAGCTTAAAAAGGTTTAGAAAAGTCAGGAAGAGCTAGAATGGGTGCATTAGTGAGTAAAAACTTTATTCTTTTGAAAGCGTTTTCTTGTTTTTCTACCCAATGGAATGTAACATCTTTCTTCACCAACTAATTGAGGTAGACTAAAGAAGTTAGGCATAAATCTTCTATAAAAATTGGCGAGGCCATGAAAGCTCCTAACTTCTCATACCTTCTTTAGGGTTGGCCCTTCTTCGATGACTTTTATTTTGGTGGGGTCAACATGGACCCCATTTTTATTCACAGTGAAACCTACGAAGATAACACCATTCACACAAAATGTACATTTATTTACATTTGCAAAAAGTTTATTTTTCCTAAGAACTAAAAAAACTTCTCACAAATGATGTATATGGGACTCTACACTATGACTATACACTATAATATCATAAAAGTAAACTACAACAAATTTACCTGTATAATCTCTAAGAACGTGATTCACAAGCCTCATGAATGTACTAGGTGCATTAGTGAGCCCAAAAGGCATCACAAACCATTCGTATAGTCCAAACTTGGTCTTTAAAGCAATCTTCCACTCATCACCCTCTTTGATACGAATTTGGTGATATTTGTTTTTCAAGTCAAATTTGGAAAACACAATGGATCCATGTAATTCATCAAGCTTATCATCAAGTCTAGGAATCGGGTGTATGTATTTAATAGTTATGTTGTTAATTGCTCGATAATCACAACACATCCTCCATTTTCCATCCTTTTTGAGCACCAACAAAACTGGCATGGCACACGGGCTGAGACTCTTCTACACCCAACCTTTATCTAATAACTCTTGTACCTAAGATTCTATCTCCTTAGTCTCTTCTAGATTTGTTCTATATGTTGGTTTGTTGGGGAGACTAGCACTTAGAACAAAATCAATTTGATGCTCTATTCCCCTAAAAAGCGGCAATCCCGTAAGACCATCACTAGGGAAAGCATCATCAAATTCTTTTAAAAGTTTTTCAAATTAGGGAGACAAAATCTTAGGCTCAAAATTATCAAATGGTGTAGACATGAGTGTTCCTTTACACAGCAAGAGGTATGGAGGTTGCTCAATGAGGAAAAAATGTTTTATAGAATTTTTAGATAAGATATTCTCCTTCTAAGTAACCTCGTGGGAAGGAACACCAAGCTCCCACACCTCAGACTCATCTTTAGGTTCTAGATTTTGGATATTTGGACTTCTTTTTCACTATCTTTTTTTTTCATTTTGACTTGATCCTCCAACACCAGGGTAGGAGTCAAAGGATGAAGTACAAACTCTTTATGCTTATAATTGAAAGTAATTTCATTGGTGAGCCATCATGGATATTGTCAAATTGTCATGATCTGCCCAATAAAACATGACAAGCCTCCATAGGTATTACATTACATAAAACATCAACATAGTTACCTATCGAGAGTTTGACTGTCACTTGTTCTTTAACATTTATATCCCCCATCATTAATCAAATACAATTTATAAGGCTTAGGGTGGGGAATCACATCCAAATTTAATTTCTCAACCAGCCTAGTAGTACAGCAGTTGCAGCACGATCGACTGTCAATGATGAGAGAACATACATTTTCAAAAATTTTGCACCGGGTATGAAAAATATTCTCTCTCTGACTCAGGTTGTGGGCTAGGCTGGTTCTTGAGGGTTCTCGTAATCATCAATTATTCTCTCTCATTGGCATATACATCCTCACTATCCTCACACTCAGACTCCTCACTAGTGTTGTCCTTAATTATTTCTTCCTGACTACTATACACATCTTGGGCTTTCATTAAGAGAGTCCTCATGGAAGGACGTTGAGACTTAACATGACCCCGACCCAAGCATTTAAAACATTTAATATCACTAGTGCGGTTTTAGGTTGCATGTTGCTCCTTTTTCTTAAAACTTTCTTGAACTATGGCTTTAGAAGGGTTTTCTTTTGGTTTTTCTTTCACAGACTTTCCCTCGCTCTTAAGATCTTTCTTGGGATATGAGTTAAGATAAGAACTACTTCCTTGTCCTTTCCTCAAAATTTGTTGCTCAACTTTAATACTAATTTAGACCAAGTCATGAAAATCTCTATAGGGAAGAAGTTCTACCCTATCTCTTATCTCAAGACTTAAACCACTCGTGAATCTAGCCATAGTCTCATCTTGCCTAATCCTAGCCCTCATCATATATAGTTCCATCTTCTCCCTATACTCCTCTATGCTCATGTTTCTTTGACTTAGCCTATGAAATTTATCCATTAATTCCTGATGGTAATATGAAGGAATATGTCTCTGCCTAAGAGCACTCTTTAAATCATTTCAATATTCTATGGTTGGCTCATGGTGTAGGCGTCAATTAGGGACCTCACTTTGTAAGCTTGATTTACCTAATGGAATGCTGCAAAATTGTTAGCACATTATCAAGTTTACAATTGAGTTTCTTCTCCAAGAAGCTTGAGACTCTCTCTTGAAGGTTGGCCCAACCTTCTTCAATTTCTCTTTCATCGTCTAGTTGTCCATCCATTGAAGTTTCAACCATAAGCTTCTATTATAATCTTCCTTTCCATGGTTCGTTCTTCTATGTCCATTGCTTCCACTTGCTCTGAGGAGTTCTTCCATTGATTTGTTCGGTGCAAAAGCTTCTTCCTAAATCACAACAAATTGTAGAACATGCAAGAAGAAACTAGCATCAAGGAGCTCCTCTATCAACAGAGCTCCAATCAACGATCAAGCTACACCACTAAGACTATGAACTAGCAAAGACCCCTACTAATGCCTAAAAAATCACATGCAAGCTACTTTTCTAGAGTATATAAGAACACTTGAAGATTGCTCAAATGAAAATGAGCAGTAAACGAACTTACTCTGTTCAAGAATATGATCGAATACTCTTGCTCTACTCGATGCTAGGAGCCTAGGGGTGGCCTCCGATCATCAGTCTAATAACAGGTGGGGCCAGAATTCTAAAGAGAAGGTAGAGAAGAAAAGGGAATTCTGTTATAGAGAGATGATGGTTTTATAAAAATGAGATCTGAAAAACTGACTTTGCTATTTATATGAACTTTTCATTTTAACAATAAAATATTTAGATGTCATTTTACTAATACCACTTCTACTTTAAGGCTATTCTCTAGATCCTTACATACTTCTATGGTCTTACATTAGACATATGTTTTAGTGGAACTAGAATGCTAGATATAAAGTAGTTTATGAAAAAAAAAATAATGAATGGTGTAATGTATGTTTTGAGCTTTGTTCTCAGTTTTTGTTGTTTGTGTGAAATTAATAAACATACCCAAACAACAAAGAAAAACAATTAATAATCGAAAAGAAACCTTTTGGATTCAAAATGAGAATTGAACAATTAAAAAATACACAATGGAAGCCTAACTCCATAGACACTTAATAATGATCTAGTAGTAAGTAGGAACTCAAAATTGAAAAGGAAAAAGCGGTCAAAAGCTCAAATTAATTCAACAAACAACATAGAAATTGAAATAAAAATTTTCAATCAATTAAACGGGGAGTTTATGACATATTAGGACTACATATAACTCTAGAAAACATGTATAGATCCTAAAATTCAAAATGACTCAAATATAAGCGACTTCAACCTAACAACAAAATGAGATAATACTCAAGTAAAGCAAAAATGCATATGGATTCATACTTAGAACACATAAAGCGCCACAAATGAAGGTTCAAGTAGGAACGATTTATTTGAATCAAAGAACAAGAAAATTATCAAGATATATTCGGTGCATCACACCAAGACATGTAAAACAAGTTATGAACAACTCAAAAATTTGAAAACAAATTGATAAAAGAAGAATAATTAACACTTAGCTTTAATGAACCTCGACTTTAATACCAAATGATGGCATGGTAAACTCCTTCTATGAATTTGAGTTTCATTTTGGATGGATTATGGAAGAATAAGAAGAAGATAGAAGTAATTTGTAGAAATGTGAAGTGGAAGATCAAGGTTAGACTAAGGGAGGTTAGCTCAACTCACTAGCATTAGATATAGGCTAGAATTTTCAAATAGAAACTCTAACCTTGGGAGAACTTCAAGAATGAGTGTAAGTTTAATTTTGGCTAACATAATTGATACATGTGTGGATGAGGTTGTTGAACAATAAGAGGAAGAAGAGCTTGATGGAGTTAAAACAAGGAGCATGACTAGAAGAGATATAAAAGATAAAATAAAGAAGCAAATGGAAGGAATAAAGAATAGAAGACCGCTCAAGGCTTTGGAAAAAAAATAAAAAGAATAGTGTTAGAATAGTCTTAAAATTGTATAAAACTTGATAGAGTAGAGCATTATAGGAATAAGAACTTGAGAGAATCATTTTGACTCTTGGCACTCTTCTAACATTCAGCCATGTGCATTGGATGCCATGCCATAAAGGGTAATAAGAGTTTTTTTTTTTTCGTAATTTTAGAGAACCAACATGTGACTTCCCTAATTACAAGGGATTAAGACACTTAACTCTAGTTGACTTGGCTAATCCTTTTTTTTTTCATCCATGCACCTCTTTGGCCATGAGATTTTCTTATAAAAGGGGAGTCTCCGTTGTATATTTACACAAGTTGAATGAGAGTTTGAGTTTTATTGAAAGGTTTCTTTAAGAGAGTTGAGTGAGAGTTCCTCTTCTCAAGTAGTGGCTTGCATGCACTTATCCTTGTAAGAATTCTACAAAGGTGGTGTTCTCCTCTCAATCCATTTTATGTTTTATTTCCAAATTGTTTTCCTGTTCAATAACTGTTTTTTGTCTTTGTCAAATGCATTTTCCATTCATGGCTTCCATTTTTGCAACTTTCATTCATTTTTTTAATAGGTTTTGTTTTCCATCTTCATTTAAGTTGATCTAGATCCTACATACCTTCCACAAACCATATCAATAACATTAATTCAATCAAAGTTAATATATAATAGCCTAGCACACTTATTTGTAGTTCTTGAGGTCATCCAAATGAGAGCCCAAATTCAAACATTCAAATTAGAAACCCTAAACCTAGATACAATAGAACCAATGGGAGAAGGACATGTGCAACTCACGCTGACCTTGCTTTGTTTCCATATTTTGCACATGTTCAATGCCTTCCAGGTATGTAAGCTCCATTGGCGATCATAGACTATCTAAGGTTTGTTTTGGGCTTGGAAAGCTTACTTGAAACCCTAGGTTGACCTCAAACCCTAAATCTAAACCTATTATAGTTATAGCCAAAGTACAAGCCCAAACCTAATTATTTTATGGCCAAACACATTGCCCAAAAATATCATAAATGAATTTGTACAAATTACAAGATTTGCTCATGTTGATAAGGGCTTTGTTCTGCTTAGATCAGTTGACTTCCACTCTTCCTGTATCCCTTTTTGAGGGCCTAATAATGTCCAAGTCCAAAAGTTCATAACAAAAAACAATTTGATTTATTTTCCTATTCCATTCCTCATACACATTGGGATCGAATCCTCCTACAAAATTCATAAATTTTACATTATTTCCTAAGAAATTTTCTTCATATCATGGTTTTTCTTGGTTCATAAAAGTCCTCCATACCACTATTAAAATGAGTAGAAGATCTTGAATGTCTTCCTTCTCTTCTCTCATTTTGAAGTCTTTTATTTCGAACAATTGTTGCTCCAAGATTTGTGTAAGTTCTTCAAGAGTCCCTTGTTCGCTCTCCATGTTCACACTTCCTTGGTCTTTAAGACTCAAAGATATCTCCCAAAAATATAATGAGAACCTACACTAGAATTCAAGACAAAAAGGTACAAAAAACTAACAAAAGTAGTATAATGGTTAGCAGAAAATGGATCTCAATCACTCTCTAAGTGTTTGCACTCAAAGTTTGGGTTTAATATCTAAAAATAGGAAGATGAAAGGTTGGTTGCTATAAACCACTCAAGAGATAAGTCTAAGTTTTATGAAAATGTTTCAAAGTTCAAATCATGAAATACTATCTCTCTAGCGAAGGATTATAATAAAATTCTGAAAATTATATTACAAAACATGATGAAACCCATCTAGCCACAACTTTCATAGAATAAAGATGTTAAAGACCGGGAGCCTTGAGCAGGAGCTTCCAAGAAGATTGGGTATGATGTCAACTTTAGACTATAATAATGCACATAGTAGATAAACGAAGACCTCTAATTCAAAAGACAACAACTATAGCTACGACCAGGACATTACAGGAAGACTGGGACTTACTTAACTTGAACAAGACCAAGTTCTTATCATCATCGGGTGGATTTTAGTTTGTATATTTTGTATGGAATAGATTAGGATTTGGTAAGCCTTGAACTAAGTAGAATAATTAGGCTAAGTAGAATACAATTTTGGGCTTGTATTTGCCTCTCCATTTGGATGTCCTCCTAGGATATAAATAGGAGTGCTTGGTGCTTGTATTTTAAATTTGAATGAGTAAAGAATTGCCTAAATTTGGCCTCTTGTTCATAGTTCCACTAGTTGATAAATGAGATTCTAAATCGATTATAGGAGGCTTTTTATATTGGTTCCATTACTTATGTTGATGTAGGCGATGTAGAAAGTCCATGACTTTTTACATTGGTTCTTCAACCAATGTAAAATATAGAAATATTAAATCGGTTATAAACACAACCGATATAAAGAGCATTTAAAAAAAGCAAAACAGGATACACATTACATTAGTTATAAGTTGGAATCGATGTAATATAGGACTTTTTACATTCGGTTGTAGAAACCTAAAAAAATAAAAAACTAAAATAGTAAACGTTGGAAATTTTGAAAAGTTTTGGATCTGGGATTATTTCCCACCACATTCCTTACAACATTTCAAGCAACTTTCATTTTTAACGTGTCTTAATCCGAGCTTTCTACAAAAGTTATGACCATTTGAAGTTTTGTGCCCTAAATTTTGACAACTCAAATATGTGATAAATCTATACAATGTAAGAACTCTGTTATCGAATATATACTAAAACAAGTTACTACTAAAAAATTTGGATCAAAAACAATTTTCTAACTACTTTTAATCAATTTCACAGTTTACAGTGGAAATAGGCTCACGTATCAAGTAAAGTATTGTAATGACACCCCTAGTAACATGCAACATTAATGTAAAAGAAAGTTAAACAAACCACACATGTCGAAATCGTAAAATAGAGCACAGTGGACAAAGGCTACCAACGTAGAAAGGAACCAAATGTGGGTGAAAACAATGAGAGTAAGCAAAAGAGACTCAATGCAAGACTCAACGGCGTATGAGAAGGACAAACAACAAAAGCAGTGCAAATGTTAGGTTAAAAAATACACCTATTACACCAGTTGCTAAAATAACCAATATAGTAGGATATTTATTACATTGATTGTGTAAACAACAAATTTAATAAGTTCTTACCAAAATGTGTTTTTTAATTGGAGCATGTAGCTCTACTTTCTACATTGATTGAAGCTCACAATCGATGTAGAAATTCAATTTATTAGTTGGTTGGAGCAACAACCGATGTAATAAGTGGTGCACATAATTTTTTTTTCAAAATTTTTTTAGTGGGAATTTTTTTGGCTATTTTCTACATCTTTTGTTTGTATCAACCAATGTAGAATGAGTCCTATTACATCGGTTACCCCTTAATTGATGTAATATATTTCATTTATTGACAAAATTGGCACAAGATTATTGTTTACGATGGTTCCCTTTTAACTGACGTTGTATCTTGTCGTAACATTACATTTTTCCACTAGGGTTCTCCCTAGGTTAGTCTTCTTTCTAAGACTCAACCTAGACACCTTTCTAGTGAGTTGCCTCACCTCTCACTAGGCTCTCTCCTTTTCAACTTAAATCATTGAGATGTATTCTTTTATCATCCAACCTTTCGTAACCTATCTCATCTTCCATCTCAGAGAAGAAACTCAAAACATCAAAAAAGAAGAAAAAATCTATCATTTGGTATCTAGAGTTGTGGTTCATCTAAGCTAAGTAGCCCTTCTTCATCTGTCTTCTTTTCTTGTTTTTGTTTTGTCTACATCATATTTTTGCTTGTCTTGACTTGTTTAACCAAATTGTATTATTGTTTATGTTTTTTGGTTCGGTTCAAATTGCATAGTTCCTCTTGAACCTTCCATTGTTGTGTTTGTAGGTGTTTCTACAATGAAAAAAGTTGTATGTAGTTTTGTTTTGACTTGACTCTTCTTTCATCTTGTTCAATTAAAGTTGTTTATAATTGTGTGATTTTGACTTTTATGATCCTTACATGTTATCTAGAGACATGTTTAGTCCCAGTATGTCATAAAGTCTAAGTTGAACTATTTTAATTATTTTATTTTACTTAGTATGTTGTTTCTTTTGGTTCCTTTGAGTGCTTTGTTTTTTCAATTTTGAGTTCTTGCTTGCCATTAGATCATTAGAAAGTTTGTTAGCAAAATTTGCAATGATGGAAAGTGCAACAGTTGTTGTGTAGCAAATAATAAATTATTGTTCTTTCCAAAGAAGTTGTGTAATATAAAGCAATTATAATAGATTTAGATTTAAAACAAATTAAATATTTGATAAAATAGTGAGAAAATTAAACATATAAACTTTTATTAACAATCAGAGGCTTAAAAAGGTTATACAATAATGTGATGAGCTTTCCAAGGTTAGATCTCACCAATCTTAACTCTAATGTATTACAAAAGTTATCTTCTTTTCTAAAAATCATAAATGTTAATCCACGAAATTACTAAAAAATGATTCCTCAGTGAATGAGTCTGGGGATTATCTATTAACCACCAATTCCTTGATCAATTATATAGATGAATATTGTATAATAGTGGAATCTTAATAACAACAAATGAACCAGGCTCTATTTGTAGACACGAGTTTTTATCTGGTAAATTAATTCAGATCTAGATTCAAAAGATATTTTCCAATACTGTTAAGAATCAATAATTGAGTTATGGATCCGCACAACAAGCATAAGCACAAAATTAATAAAATGACGAATTAGAAGAAATATATGTATGACAGGATATAAATAAGCACAAATATTGTTACATGAGAGTTTAGAAAGAATTTAGCCTAACATGAGGAAACCAAACATTATAAGAAGAATGATGGAATAAGAAGATTACTCAAAACGAAGCCTAAAGTTGCCTTCCAGAGTCAACTTCGTTCTCTGTTTTAGCCAAAGATATCTAACCCGAAACCCCACAAGTCTATTCAATAAAACATGAAATCAACGCTCACTCCCAACACCGCATTTTGCGACGAGTACCTCTAGATTCTGGTACTACTCTACTATTGAGCCCAATATGTGTCGGGTCTGTCTTTCTGTGTCGAGCGCCACCAACTCCTCTTTGTTTCTAAGGTTTCTTCAATTTGGGCCCACGTGATTGACTTAGGCTTGACTTTATTTGCTTCTTTTTCTTACTTCCTCAAAGCTTCAATCCTAATTCTTCTCATGCAATACTTTCTTGATAAATTTCATAAAAAATAAATTGAATTCATATCAAATCTTTCTCTTGACCTTCACAATCAATTATTAAGTAAAAAACTACTAAAAACTAAGAATTAAACAATTTCTAATTATAAAACGAGTTAATTTTTTACCTAAATTGAGTGTGTTTTTAACCAATCCTAGATCGCGTGTGCCTTTCACCAATCCTAAACTGAGTGTGTCTTTAACCAATCTTAAACTGAGTGTACCTTGCACCAATCCTAAATCGAGTGTACCCTTTCACAAAGCCGAACTGAGTTCCTTTGCGAGTGCCTTTCACAAAGTTGAATCTAGTGCCTTATTGAGTGCCTTTCACAAAGCCGAACTGAGTACCTTACTGAGTGCCCCCATGCCAAGCCGAACCAACTAACACCTATGGAATCAACTGTACCCTCGCATTCACTCTCTTTCCCCATTTTTTATTATTTTCTTTTGTTTTGTTAAAAATTATGGGCCCATTAATTTTAGCTTTTTTAATTCAGGCTACCTGCAACACCTATCTTTACCTACACACCATTTCTTCTTATGTTTTACTTTAAAATAATTCAATAAAATATTCAAATGATCATAAGCGTGAAGTAATATCTAACAAGAAATTTTATTTAAAACATACACTAAAATATCTCTAATTTGTAAGAGTATTGAGCACTGTCGTTTGCACATCCTTGTGCCCCTATCAACAAATCACAAATTTCCAAAATATCCAATTTTCAAATATCAAAATTTTAAATATGAAATCTATAAAGATTAAAAAATATAAAATTTTCAAAAATTAAAAAATATAAAATTTCAAAAATTAAATAAATTTAAAATTTTCAAAAATTAAAAAAACGTGAAATTTCTAAAAATTAAAAATATAAAATTTTCAGAAAAAAAACATCAAACACCCCAACAAAAAATTTTATAAATAGAAGTATGTGATCCGTTGATTTTCCTTTGTGAAACAAAATACATACTTTTTTTATTTTTTTTACTTGCATTTTTGTTTAATCTTTTTGAGAAAATAAACATTTTATTAAATACACTTGTTTTGCTCATTTGATTAAAGGTACCGTCTTAGGTTCTGATACCTTCCTTACACGTAACTAACCCCCAAACCCAAATCAAGTTTCGGATACCATTTCCTTTTCCGATTCTTTCATAATAAACTATGGTGGCAACTTCCTTCTATATTTTCTCAAAATTTATTTTCTCTTTGGATCGTCGTCCCTGTCGTAATTTCAGTTGTGACACTTTTATGAATGAGTGGAGATTTGTATTTTGGCTTATTATAAATTTTCTATGTAATAGAGTCCCTATTATATGAAAAATATGGGATGTTACAGTTTTTCTTAAGAGATGCATTTGACAAAGCTCGTTAAACTCAACTTCAACAATATAGACGCACTGTCAAAAATACTTTTCAAAATTAGTTTTCACAAAGTTGTCCTTCTTTGATTAGATGAAAATAGATAATGTAAAATATGAAAAAGATAAAGGATTAAATATATTTATAAGTTATTTTTATATTGGTTCATCTAAAAAACTCATAGTACAAATATTTTTTAGATCTAATCACTTCTGACTAAACTACAAATATTATTTGAACATAACTAGTTCTCGTTAAACATGTATATTCTTTCGATTTAGTCATTTCTAACTAAATAACAAAAATGCTTTGCACACAACTACCATTAACTAAATACAAGTGTTGCTCATATAATTTTTATTAAAAAAACAAAGTGTTAAGATTAAAAAAAATCTAAGAAAATGCAGAACCATTGATTTGGATTATAACAGCAGATGAATAGTTATGAACAGTCGTAATATTGAACCATAAAAAATAGAGAACGTCTGTAATGGTATGTATAAACTATGATTGTCTATGATAAATTGCAGAACATTCAACTATATCTATGAGAGTGTATTTGTTGTAAGGAATAAACTCAATGGTCTCCACTTGATAGCTTCAACACTTGAAATCAAGGAATGGATATTTTCAGAAAGGAAGAAGAAGAACAATATTCTCCCTAAGGAGCCTAAAAGAGGAGAGAGAGAGTATACCACACAATGCCTAACCAACATAGTCCCTCAGCTGCACATTTGTAGTACGTTGCCTATTGCTCCGCCTTGGTCCCTTGATACACAGAGCCTACTCCAAAAACTTGATGACTCCCTTTGGCAAGTATACCAAGTCAAGAAGTAATATAGAGAAATAAGTAGAAGTCTCGAATCCATAGGGAATGGTATCAGTCGAGCCTCAGCTAGTGGAGTAGCTTAAGCTAAAAGTGTTTAGGGATTTAGTTCAGAACAGATTGCAGACAGTACTGGGTTTTATAAAAACGAACAGAAAAATAGGGTGTAAATGTAGTAATGGAGAACTATCTTGGGATTGAACTCATTAACTCAACTCTTTGCATTCTTCATTAATAGCATATGCTTATTTTTTGACTCTGTACAAATAAGATTCATTCAACCCGATTCCTCGTGTATTGAAATTCATAGATTATCTTGCATGATACTGTTTTCCCAGCTTTCATGGAGTGTTAACCGCATTATGTTTAGTTGTTTAACACAGCCATTACAATGTAACCCATCCCTGGTGTTGCATAGCAATGGGTATTCTAAATGCTTTCCAAATCCCAAAATTACTTCCCAGTTAATTTCAAAATTCTTAGTTCAAGAAACACTTGTGCATATGATTCAAGCATTAAGCACACAAAGAGAATACAAGTCTGAATAAACCATATGTTATCAACATAAACAACAAGAATACAAGTAGTATGAGAAAATTAGATTCAATACCAAAATAGATGAACTTAGCTACTCATAATAGCCATGAATACAAGGAAAATGCTTTTGTTGATCACTGTAGCAGCCAGCCAGCTCTCCTCCCAAGGAAGATTCTTTCCTCTTCAATACCTCGTGCCAAAATTAGCATATTGTGTTTGCAGGCCTTTAGTGAATTCTAGCTCAGTCTAAAGTTGCAGTGGGCCTTTCCTTTCCAGCTTCACCTTCTTCTCTGATTCTTCTCAAAATCTTCTTGAAATTCTTTCTTTATAAACCTAGGGTGGAAATACATGCTTCCATTAATTTCAAGACATTATGTCAACATTAAATGCTTATTCTCAATAGTAAAGACATTAATTCATCCAGAATTGAAGTTGAGAACTTTGAAATTTCGCCTTTATCACATGTGTCCCTTAAGGCTAACTGAATTTGGCAATGTACTCGAACCTAATTGAGGTGTATTGTTGTTGACTTCTTCCTCCACGTTATTAGCCACTTCATCTCTTTGTTTCCTATTTTCCTTCCTAACACAAAGACTTGATTTCAACAAATCAAACGTTTTCTATTAAATTCAAATAAGAGATCATTTTATTTAAATCATATATGTGAGAATTTATTTACACTTTCAAGAATAAGAGCGGACAGACTTTGAAAAGTATGGTTTATGATGAGATTTTAGAAAAATGGACTCTATGGATGTATTAAATGCAATTTATAACATCGAATTATTTTTTGTTTAGGCTGGGTTAATTTATCATATTCTTAAATATTTATATTCTGGTATTATTAGTTATATTAATCTAGTTATTTATTTCACAATTTTATGTTCTATCATTTTTTTATTTAAATTTATTTACTTTTTTTTACCATTCGAGTACAAATATAAAACTAGTTGGTAAAACAAATAAAACTTTTTTGTAAAAACTTTTGATTTTTGAAAAAATGTTTTTATTTCACATATTTTTGTTGAACTTTGCTTTGGTCCCGTTATTTTCAATTGATGAATCATCGATCTTTAACTTCTGAAAATATGTAAATTTAGTGTTTTTTTTATATTTTTAAATTATATGTTTCAGTGACATTGTTTTTACTGGAATGAAACTAAATTTATATATTTTTTAAAGTGTATTTTAAGGAATCATAAATTTAGTTTATTTAAAATTTTAGAAACCAAAAACATGCATTTTTGTTTATTTTATATTAATTCTCAATTAAATGTATGTACTATATTCTGTGTGTTGACCACTTATATTATGCTAATGTGACAGATAACGACATCCTAATGGATTCAAGTTTTACCTTCTTATAATAGAGCAAGACTACATGAACTGAAACTTTAAAAATTAAAATTATAAAAAGTCTAATTTACAAGCCAAAACCTAATTTATTCAGAAAAATATATCTAATTGTTGTGCTTCTGGATTTTTCTATGACCTTCGTTGTGAACCTAATTTATGGAACCAGTTTTGCTACTCTGGAGTGTGTAGAGACTGATTTAGCAGAAATTTCAAGCTTTGTTAGTCTGACTTGATTATAAACTTCTTGCCCAACTTGTAGTGCCTAAATTTGACAATAGCTTCAGTGATGGCAAATAATTCTCTAGTGTAAGCAGACTGTCGTTGCATGGTTGTAGACATTTTCCTAGGAAAGAAAACAATTGGGTGCTTGTCCTGGCTTAAGACCGCTCCAACTCCAATGCCAGAAGCATCAGTCTCTAAAACAAACGGAAGAGTAAAATTAATGCCAAGACAAGAGTTGTAGTCACAGTTTCCTTGATTTTTTTTAAAAGCCTGCTCAGCCTCTATGGACCAGTGAAAGGCATCCTTTTTGAGAAAATCTATGAAAGGGGCTGCTATGGAGGCATAACCCCATATAAATCTCCTTTAATACTTAGACAGTCCTAAAAAACCTCAAAGTTTTTTGCAGGTAGTGGGTATTTGCCAATTAGAAACAGCTTGCACTTTTTCCTTGTCCATGTGCACTCCTACCCCATTTATGGTGTGGCCCAAATAATCAATTTCGTTCGTGTCAAATGAACATTTTGAGAGCTTTGCATATAGAGATTCTTTCCGTAACAACTGTAAAACCAATTCAAGTTGTGATAAATGAATTTTCCAAGTTGGACTATAAATCAAGATGTCTTCAAAGAAGACCAAAACAAATCTTCTTAAATATGGTTTGAACACATTATTTATTAACAACTAGAAAGTTGTAGGTACATTTGTCAAGCCAAATGGCATGACTACTCATAATGACCTTGGTGAGTCCGAAAAGCTATTTTGTGTCTGTCAGCAGGATTCACTAAAATTTGGTGATATCTTGACCTCAAATCCAATTTAGAGAAATAAGTGGCACCATGTAACTCATCTAGCAGTTCATCCACTATAGGAATTAGAAAAGAATCCTTGATAGTAATGGCATTTAAGGCCCTATAATCAGTGCAAAATCACCATGTTTCATCCTTCTTTTTAACAAGTAAATCGGACTGGAAAAGGGGCCTTTACTAGGCTGAATAATTCTATCTTTTAACATTTGTTGAACCATAAATTCAATGTGCGTTTTGACTATGTGGATATCTATAAGGTCGAACTTTGATGGGTCCAGCACCTTCCACCAAGGGAATAGTGTGATCTTGCTCCCTAGGGGGAGGTAGGCCTCGAGGAGTTTGGAACACCATCTTGTAAGTATGTATAGCAAAACTATCAATTCTGGTTCCAAGTCTTGTGAACAATCCAGCTGAACGGAGGTTCTATTGATGTATTCGAGAGTTGTAGGGAATATATTTCGGCCACTGTATCAATATGCATCCATCTTCTAATATGATGAAATTGAGCTTGTGTAGGAGCTATCATCTCCGTTGAGAGTCACAAACTCCCCTTCATTCAAGAACCTTATGAAAAGTGAATCATAATCAGCTATATGACCTTTGAGGGTTTCAAGCCAAGAAGATCCAATAACCAAATCACCACCAGCAACTTGGAGGACATACACATTAGGAATATCTAGTGTCTGGCCCTGCACCTTCACCTGAACAGAGGGAATTCGTCCTTTTACATCCATGCCGTCAAAATTACCAACCATCACTTTAAAACCAAGTGCTGGTTCCATGGGAAATTTAAGAAATTCGACAATTCTAGGTTGGATAAAGCTATCAAAATTGTCCCCATCAATCAATACTTGCAATTCTAAGCCATGTACCTTAGCTGTTAATCTGATTGTTGCAACTACTGGTACCCCTTTCATGGCATTAAGGGACAAGTGGTGTTGCTGAAGTACATGGTGTTCTAAGGCTGTCAACTGATGGTCAGGGTCCAGTTCTTCAGGAGTATTGACTCGTTGTTGATTTTCGGCATCCTCAGTCTCCTCCAATTGGTACAACATGAAGTGGCGATTCAGACATCTATGGTTAGGGATGAATTTTTCGTCACACCAAAAATAGAGCCCCTTATCTCTCCTTAATTGTTGTTCAGCTGGGGAAAGTCTCCTTACTTGGTTTTTGGGAGGGTTAAATGTGGGTTTATGGGTTGGAGAGAGAAGTAGTGGTGGTGAGGTGTTTCTTGGGTTTGGTTTAGCATTGGTTTTTATAGGTGGGGTTGAGCTTTGATGTCTATATATGTTGGGTGCTGGATTTGGACGAAAATTGGGGTTATATTTATCTTCATACAATCGAGCAAGACTAACTGCACGCATCAAGCTAGGGAGCGTTAATGAAAGTTGTGATTATAGGCCCAAATCGGTAGCAGCACTCTTACAGTTGCTATGTGTTGATCTTACTTGCTCACTAATTATCATTACTATTTAATTAGGCTCCAAATTATAGCAGCTTCAAGATTATCAGCATCGATTGGGGTTAAAATATACTACTACACTAGAAACCAGTTAACAAATTATAACTCAGATTATCTTAATATATAGCTAAAATATATTGAGCAGGAAGAAACATATCACAAACCCAAATATTAATGACTAGTATAGCTCAAGCCAAATATCTTTAGTTTTTAATAAAACTTATCTGATAAAGTTGCTTTATGATTAGAAGATTTAATAGTATTTAAATCTGATATATCTTAAGCTAAAGATTTAATAGTCATCTTTTCATCTTCTTTACCTCTCTCTCCATTGTAAAAGCAATATTTTATAGGTACATAATATCCATTATTAAAATGATAATATTATTAATATCTTAATCAACGTATAGTTGTTAGTAATGAGTAGTACCATGGCATAAATATAACCCTAAATTCTTCAATACGTTCTCATGAAAACTTATTTCCAGTGGCAAACGCATGAGCAGAAATGGAACTCTCACCTTATTTACAGTGGCAAACACATGAGCAGAAATGAAACTCTCACCTTTTCACCTAAACGCATGAGCAGAAATGTGAAATCTACATGACAAAATCACCTAATTCCCTTGCAGGTGTGTATCTTGCATATATAAAATGAAGGTCATGTTTTTTACTTTCAAAATTTAATTCATCCTGATTTGATTTGAAGTATTTATCCTGATTTGATTTGATAAGTGAATTATCTTGCCCGAAGAGTTTAGATAATCTATCTGAACAACTATTGACAGCATCTTTGTATCAAATCAATGTTTAGAGACTATAGAGATATACATTGACAATCCCTTTTTACGCTAAGGAAAATATTTGTTTTGCTAATAATTCATGTGATAAATGAATTATAGATAATTGTACACTTTCAGTTGAATAGTTACTGTGACCAGTAACTGGATGTTAATGACATTTTGGATCAAATTATTCTCCTCTTCTTTATCAATTTTCTTTATCAAATGAAAGTATGTGATTGTTTTAATGAAACATAATATAATATGAATTTATGCTTATTAAATAGTTAGTAACTTTTTATATTTTCAGTGCAATATTTACTTATATTTAATTAACATAAAATAATCATGACCATCATCATGTGTAATATTATTATAACAGGTATGATATAGAAGTTGATGTCAAAACCATGTCCAAGACCTTAAAAAATTTTAACTTTGCATTGTATATGGTGATGGAGGCGATGACCAATCGGACATTCAGGATGGTACCCCATTTAATGCTGCTTTTCTTACGATTTCACCTAGTGGTCAAGGGTAAGAATTAAATAACAAGTTGTTTGCATTATATGTTATATCAAATTATTGTATACTAATTTTGGAATCACTTTTTCCTATTAAGGTTTTATCCATGTAGGATTGCATCACAAGCCATCACAGCAACCATTCAGCAACAATATCGTCAACCGTGGCCTACATGGGGTTCAGTACTTGATTCAGATATAATAGGAGGAATGAGGAATTTGAGAACAAGTTTTCTCAAGCTATATCAGAGGCTGCATCCTGTGGCGGGACATCAAAATCATCCCCTATAGACCCTATTAAGGAAGAATAAGGAATGAAACTTGGATTCGTGCTGTAGGAGGAAAATCTACCAAAGGTCACATCTACGGTATTGGTCAGATCACTTACAATTCCAACTATGTAGATGAGCTCATATATCATGGATCTTTAAGTTTGTCTTTTGATTCACAAGAAGTTCAAACTTATAAGGAGTCAAATGAAAGACTTGTCAGCAGGTACAGTCACTTGTTAAGGTTGTCCAAACATTACTTCCACCGGATACACAAATGTATTTCAACAAGAACAGGAGCAACACCAACCATCATCTCAACATGAACAGGGATCACAAGGGAATAATGAACACCAAAATCAAGATCAAGACAAAGATGGACATCCTCACTACTCTACTTATTAGACAACTAGTTTTCATTTGGAACTTATGCACTATTAGTATTTGATTTAAAATATTCGTTGTCAGAATTTGATGTCGATTATATGTTGTTGGACCACTATATATGTATTACATTACTTGGTTTTACGTTATATATGGGTTACCACTTGATTTGGAACTTGAATTTAAATATGCTATCACTTGATTGTTAATGTGGTATTAGAACTTGATTTTGGATTATGTGGATGATTTTTTATTTTAGATTATTCATTATAGGATAACAAATAAATTAGAATATTTGCAAAATATTTTTTTTCTAAATTTTGAATGGATCTTACTTACATGTAATTTATCTATGGAATATTTTATATGTAATATCGTAGATAAATTACATACGGATTATTCAGTAGATAAATTACCCACGTCTCATTTACATACAGATTTCTTTCCATATGTAATCCATATGTAATTGTTGTTTAGATACGAAATTTAAACATTATCGACAGATTTTTTTTGTAGATAAAATTAATTTTTCTTTTGTAGTGATTGGGCTTTCACCTCTCTGTGAATGTCAGGTTTAAGGCCGCTGTTAAAACAATCCCGCAAGGCTTCACGGGGTTCTAATTGTGCACGATTTACTAAGGCTGTAAACTCAGCATAGTAGTCAAGCACTGATCCTTGTTGAGTTAATTTGGAAAGTGACTTTCTCGGTGACTCAAACAAGGAAGGGCCAAACTCAATTTCAATTGCCCTTTTGAGCTCGTGCCAAGGTCGAAAGGGAAGATTGCGTTGAGTTAGTTGAAACTAGGGAATTGCATTACTTGTCAGGTGCATTGCGACAATATTGATCCTCTCATCTTCATCAATGTGGTAGTAATCTATTGGCCATCACTAAAAATCCATCCCAATGCATCTGTACCATCAGAACGAGGCAAATTGAAGTTGAGCTTCCTAGGGTGCTGATGTTGGCGTAGAGAATGGTGGGTTTGTGAGTTTGAGCCATGACCTGGACCTCCTTCAGAATCCGTTTCGTCAATATGTTGTTTCTCTAGCTTATGAAAAATATGGGCAACTGATTGTTAAATGACATCCATTTGCGATTTACCCAATTCCGCCATGCGAGCAATCTCTACCGAGTTGTTGCCTACAAGCTCAAACAATTTCTTGATGTCAGCATCCATTGTCTTCAACCTTGTTCCATCGGCCATGGTCAATGAAAGCACCAATGTTAAGATTAAAAAAATCTAAGAAAATGCATAACCTTTGATTTCGATTATAGCAGCAGATGAATAGTTATGAACAGTCGTAATACTGAATAATAAAAAACAAAGAATGTCCGTAATGGTATGTATAAACTATGATTGTCTATGATAAATTGCAGAACATTCAACTATATCTATGAGAGTGTATTTGTTGTAAGGAATAAACTCTATGGTCTCCACTTGATAGTTTCAACACTTGAAATCAAGGAATTGGTATTTTTAGAGAGGAAGAAGAACAATATTCTCCCTAGGGAACCCAAAAGAAGAGAGAGAGATTATACCACACAATGTCTAACCAACATAGTCCCTCAGCTGCACATTTGTAGTACATTGCCTATTGCTCATCCTTGGTCCCTTCATACACAAATCCTACTCGACGTGTCCCTCAAGGCTAACTGAATTTGGCTTTGTACTCAAGTCTAGCTGAGGTGTATTGTTGTTGACTTCTTCCTTCACGTCATTAGCCACTTCATCTCTTTGTTTCCTGTCTTCCTTCCTAACCCAAAGACTTGATTTCAACTAATTAAATATTTTCTATTAAATTCAAATAAAAGATCATTTTATTTAAATCATGTAATACCCTAGAAAATATCTATGGAATAAAAACTAAACCAAAATTTAATTTTAGAGATAAATAAGATAATACCTATTTGTTTTAACAGAAGAGTTGTTTAAGTAAATAAAAGATAATTATTTACTTTTTATTTTTATAGCAAACACCAACTCTCTCTCCCTTAAAAGATATTCTGTTTTATTCTAATAAAAACTACCAACTCTCTC